>Ga0209514_10000440_pt1 | contig 85900 bp, 90 predicted proteins | sample Subgrocontami58m_FD_187452 | JGI IMG/M metagenome (GOLD analysis project Ga0209514, IMG submission 187452) | Subsurface groundwater microbial communities from S. Glens Falls, New York, USA - GMW37 contaminated, 5.8 m (SPAdes) (version 3) | ecosystem: Environmental > Aquatic > Deep subsurface >... | reverse complement strand
AAATCGTTCACCCGTCCCGCCGCGTCCAGTTGCACCTGGCAGACGTGTGTGAGTTGTTCACGCAGCCGCTTGCGCGCACGCTGCACGCGGGACTTTGCCCCCGGCAGACTGAGTCCCTTGCGACGCGCATATTCCTCCTGAGAAAGGCGCTCAAGGTAGCACAGGGTGATCGCCTCGCGATCCTCGGGACTCAGTTCGAAAAGCACGCGCGGCAGGCACGCCGCCAGGCTGTCGACTGCGGCTGTTTCCTCGGTGTCGGCAGTCAGGTCGTCAGGAAGTCCGACCGTATCGCGCGCGAGGCGCAAGCGGTCGGCGAGCGCGTTGCGCGCGACTTCGTACAACCATGCGCGGGCGTTGGTGATCGCGCAAAAACGCTCGCCCTGGCGCGACGCCTTGAGGAACACGTCCTGCAACAGGTCCTCCGCATCGACCGTATTACCCAGGCGATGCCGCAGCCAGCCGCGCAACTCGGTTTCGTGCTTGTGCCATGCCGTCACGATGCAGTTCATGGCTCGCTTCCCGCCCCGTACCAACCTTTGCTCGCATTCACCACTCTGAATACCAGCAGCAACACCGGCATTTCGATCAGCACGCCCACCACTGTGGCGAGCGCGGCGCCCGATTTGAAACCGAATCCGGTAATCGCAATCATGGCTTGCTTGGCACTGCCCGCTCGAGGAAGATTGATATATTCATTATAGCGTATATAATATTGCCATGCCCAGCGCAGACAAGTTCTACTTGGCTCTGAACGACAGGTTCCGGCGCCGTATCTTGGCCCTCCTGCTCAAGGAGGACGAATTGTGCGTATGCGAGCTGACGGAGGTGTTGCGCCTGCCGCAGCCGACGGTTTCCCGGCACCTGAATGTGTTGCGCGTCGCGGGGATCGTTACCGTGCGGAGGGTCGGCACCTGGATCTTCTATCGTCTTTCAGTCTACATGCCGATTTGGGCCTACAAGATCGTGGAATCGATGGCGCATGGGGAAAGCAAGGACATCATCTTCATCGCAGACGCTGCCAGGCTCGAGCGTCGTCCGGTCCGCCATGCCGAGATCGACCTGGCGCGCCGAAAGGCGGCTTGTAAATCCTGCAACGGCCTCGACAGGATTTCGAAAGAAACGGCAACCGCCTAGCTGGAGCATGACGCAAGGAGTACGTGAAAGGCGAACGAGTTCAAGGTGCCCCGAAAGTGTTTGCATGAAGCGCAACCTGTTCCAGCGCAATTGCGATTCGACAGTCACGACTCCGGTAGTGGCGGTCAACCAACGGCAGCACGAATGTCGTTATATTCTGTAATCCGCATATAGTGCACGTCCCCGTGAATAGTAATCGAGCTTATCTGGTTCAATTCTTTTAAAAAAGACTGTCATGAAAAAGAACGCCCAGTTAGCTACCGCGAGCTGGTCGCCACTCTTGCTTCGGGCACTGCATCGGCGTAACCCCGCCCCGGCAAGGGAGTCTCCAAAGAAGGATGGAAAGGGATGGCAGCAACGTCGCCACCCGGCAACTGATGACGCAGAGAGAGCGCATCGAGCAATGCAATTCATCATATTCCAAGGAGCAAAACGATATGAGCCAAGAACGGAGAAATCTCGTAAAAATGATAGCAGCTACCGCAGGTGCGGCTGTTCTGACGCCTTTCATTGCGAAAAACGTTTCCGCTGCAAAGGAATCAGAGCAAATCCACGAAGTTCCATGGGCTTACAAAACACTTGACCCGATTGCAGTAGCTGAAAGGAGCTACGCGAGCTATTACAAAGGAGGCTGTTGCTACGCCGCCTTCGAGGGGATTGTCGGGCAACTCAAAAAGGAGGCGGGCTACCCCTACACCCTGATTCCAACTGAAATGATGATCTTCGGCGAAGGAGGTGTGGCTGGGGTGTCATCCCTTTGCGGCGCGCTAAATGGCGCTGCCGCGGCCATGTTTCTTGTAACAGGAGCCGTGGAACAGAAGAGGCGGGACGAGGCTTTTCAAATGATTCGTGAACTTTTCAACTGGTACGAACAGGAGACGCTTCCCAATTACAGGCCAATCGATCCCAAGTTCGAAATAAAAGCATCAGTTTCCAAGTCACCTCTTTGCCATGTCTCCGTCACCAATTGGTGCAAAGCTACAGGATCCAAGTCCTTCTCGAAGGAACGCTCTGAGAGATGCGGATGGCTTGCGGCCTCCACGGCAAAATACGCGGTTGAATTGCTCAACAAGAAAGCTGATTCGGCATTCAAAGCTACGCATCCTCTTGCTTCCCAGGTTCAATCATGTCGAACCTGCCACGACAAGGGAGGTCAGCTTGAGAACAGTCGAACGACGATGGACTGCGGTGGATGCCATTTCACGGGGAAACTAGCGAAACATCGCTGACCGGGAAACTCTTCAGGGGCAGATTCCTTTGTCTCTGCCCCTTGATCGCGCGCCACCTCGTACAACCATGCGCGGGCGTTGGTGATCGCGCAAAAACGCTCGCCCTGGCGCAACGCCTTGAGGAACACGTCCTGCAACAGGTCCTCCGCATCGACCGTATTACCCAGGCGATGCCGCAGCCAGCCGCGCAACTCGGCTTGGTGTTCGTGCCAGGCTGTTAGCAGGCAGTTCATGCGCGGCTTCCCGCCTCGTACCAGCCTTTGCTCGCGTTCACCACCTTGACTACGAGCAGCATCACCGGCACCTCGATCAGCACGCCGACCACGGTAGCGAGCGCCGCGCCGGACTCGAACCCGAACAGGCTGATGGCTGCGGCCACGGCGAGTTCGAAGAAATTCGAGGCACCGATCAGCGCGGACGGGCAGGCCACGCTGTGTTTTTCTCCGAGAGCGCGGTTCAGGAGGTAGGCCAGCGACGAGTTGAAGAACACCTGAATCAGAATCGGCACGGCCAAGAGTGCGATGACCAGTGGCTGCTTGAGAATAGCGTCGCCCTGGAAGGCGAACAGCAACACCAGCGTCAGCAGCAACGCCGCGACCGACCAGGGCTGGATTTTCGCCATCGTTGCGTCGAACGCGGCCTGGCCGCGGGCGAGCAGTTGCTTGCGCATGATCTGCGCGAGGATCACCGGGATGACGATGTAGAGCACGACCGAGGTGAACAATGTATCCCAGGGAACGGTGATTGACGAGATGCCAAGCAGCAGTCCGACGATAGGCGCGAAGGCGAAAATCATGATGGTGTCGTTCAACGCGACTTGCGACAGCGTGAAATACGGGTCGCCATTGGTCAGCCGGCTCCACACGAACACCATCGCGGTGCAAGGCGCGGCAGCGAGCAGGATCAGACCGGCGATATAACTGTCGATCTGCGCGGCAGGCAACAGCGGCGCGAACACGCCGCGGATGAAGAACCACGCGAGAAGAGCCATCGAAAACGGCTTCACCAGCCAGTTGATGACGAGCGTCACGCCGATGCCCTTCAAGTGCCCCTTGACCTGGTGCAGCGCACCGAAGTCGATCTTCAGCAGCATCGGTATGATCATCACCCAGATCAGCACCCCCACCGGCAGGTTGACCTTGGCGATCTCCATGCCGCCGATCGCCTGCACCGGACTCGGGAACAACTGCCCGAGCACGATGCCGACAATGATGCACAGCGCTACCCAAAGGGTCAGATAGCGCTCGAAAAAATTCAACGGCGCGACGGCAGCACGCTGGCCGATGACTTCAGACTGTGCGGACATGGCTTCCTCCTAGAAAAATATTTCGGTTGATTCCGCTCATTCAGCGCGTTCTGTCTCAAACACCTCGCTCGCGACAAGTTCAAGCAACCGCCGAACGCCCACCGGCTCCTCAGCGAGCAGCGGCACGATGGCGTAGCGGCGGGCGTGCCGGCTGGCGACATCGTCGATTTGCGGCAGTTCGTTCTGCGCGCGCCGACGCAGCAGGGGCGAACGGGTGATTGCCGCCGCGAGACTATTGTTGACGATCCAGGCCCAGGGTTCGATGCCGGCGCGGCGCAGGTCGGCCTGCAGATCGGCGGCTTCGAGAACCGGGATCGTTTCGGCGAGCGTGACGATCAGCACCTTGGTCCGCACCTGGTCCTGCAACTGCATCATCGGCGTGGTGAAGTGCAGGCCCTCGCCCGCCATCTGGCGCACCACGTCGCGATGATAAGCTCCGGTTGCGTCGAGCAGCAGCAAGGTGTGCCCGGTCGGCGCGGTGTCCATTACCACAAACTTCTTGCCCGCTTCGCGAATGATGCGCGAAAAGGCCTGGAACACCGCGATTTCCTCGGTGCAGGGCGAGCGCAGGTCTTCTTCGAGCAGCGCGCGTCCGTGCGCATCGAGACTCTTGCCCTTGGTGGCGAGCACCTGGGCCCGGTAGCGCTCGGTCTCCGCGCGCGGATCGATGCGGCTGAGCGCGAGATGCTCCAGCGAGCCATCCAGCGTATCGGCGAGATGCGCGGCTGGATCGGAGGTGGTGAGATGCACTGGCAAACCACGCTGCGCAAGTGCCACCGCAATCGCCGCCGCAAGAGTGGTCTTGCCGACGCCGCCCTTGCCCATCAGCATGATGAGGCCGTGTCCTTGCTCCGCAATCTCTCCCAGCAGATCGCGCAACTTCGGAGCAGCAACAGTCGCCGCATTGGGAGTGTGCACGGCGAGCACCGCGTCCTCCCGCGCAAGCAGACCGCGCAACGCATCCAGACCAACGACATTGAATGGTTTGAGCGAAATACTGTCAAGCGGAAGCGCTTTCAAGGCCTGCGGCAATTCGGCCAAGGCTGCCTGCTCGCGCTTGACCACTGCCGCCGCCAATACGTCATGCGCGCCTTCGCCTTCGGGCAACGCGCCATTGATGATCAGATATTGCTGCTTGAGTCCGATGTCCGCCAGTTCCACACCGGTGCGTGCCGCTTCGCGCAGCGTGCTTTGCTGCGCGTGCGCGACCAAGACAAGTCGTGTCCGCGCCGGATCGGACAGCGCCGCGACGGCGGCGCGATACTGGTCGCGCTGCTTCTCCAGACCGGCGAGGGGGCCCAAGCAGGAGGCATCGCCTTTGCCTTCGACCAAAAAGTCGCTCCATGCCCCAGGTAGTTGCAGCAGGCGGATCGTATGTCCAGTCGGCGCGGTGTCGAACACAATATGGTCGTAGGCACTTGCGAGCGCGGGATCGGTGAGTAGCGCCGTAAATTCATCGAAAGCGGCAATTTCCGTGGTGCAGGCACCGGAGAGCTGCTCTTCGATGCTCTTCACCACGGCATCCGGCAACACGCCACGTACCGGACCGACGATCCTATCCCGGTACTGCTGGGCGGCGGCTTCCGGATCGATCTCCAGCGCAACCAATCCCGGCACCGCCTCGATCGGGGTGTACACGTTCCCTATGGTGATGCCGAACACCTGTCCAACATTGGAGGCGGGGTCGGTGCTGACGAGCAGCACGCGTCTGCCCATATCTGCAAGGCGAACTGCCGTAGCGCAGGCGAGCGCGGTCTTGCCGACGCCGCCCTTGCCGGTGAAAAAAAGAAACAGCGGCGGTCGGTCAATGAATTTCATGCGTGGTACCGCGCAGCGCCATGACTCAGCAGCACTTGGACGCAACCGAAGCCGCTTGCCCCGAACCGGGTCCACAGCAACTGCCCTGGGATTGCACGCTGTTCGCCGTCACGACGGTGATCGCCGCGAGCGAAGGCGCCTGCTTGATGCCGGCCCACACGGCCAACTGCTGTCGCGATGGATAAACGCCCGCAAGCGCGAATTTGCCGTCGACGAGGATCAGCGGCAGCGCCTCGTGACCGACGCTTTGCAGAAACCCACTGACGATCGCATTCCGCGCGAAAGCGAACGGTTGCTGCGCAAGGTTGAAGCGCTCGATTTGCGCACCGTTCTGCCTGGCCCAATCGAAATCCGCCGCGAAATTCACGAGCTGCTGGTCCACGTTGACACCGCAGACCCCCGTGCTGCAGCAAAGCGCTGGATCGAAAATCTGGATAGTTGGCATTCTTGATCTCCAAAAGCCATGCAATTACGGTTATGGCAACAGCTCACCGATACGGTCGAGTTCGGTTTTCAAGCGCGCGCGGTCGTGCTGGAGTTTTTCTAGCGGCAGTGCCAAAAAGGCCTCGATCCGGGTGCGCAGGGTACGGTATGCCGCGTCAAACGCAACGTCGATTTCCGCATCGGTGCCCCTCGCATGCGCCGGATCGTCCACGCCCCAGTGCGTGCGCAGCACCGGCCCCAGATAAGCGGGACAAGTCTCGCCGGCGGCGCTTGCGCAGACGGTGACGACAATATCCGGGGTGGTGGGCAGATTGTCCCAGGACTTGCTGTGCAAGCCTGCAGTCGAAATGCCTGCGCGTGCGAGTAAGGCGAGCGAACGTGCATGCACTTCACCGGTCGGATGGCTGCCGGCGCTCATGGCCTTCCAACCCGCGCGCGCGAGATGATTGAAAGCGGCTTCGGCGAGGATAGAGCGGCAGGAATTGCCCGTGCACAGGAACAGTACGTTCATGCCTTTACTTTACTGCGGGCTTTCGTCGAAACGGGAAATGCAACGCGCTTGGGACGCGACAACGCGATGCGTACATCCGCGCACTTCTCCGGATGTCCGGCGCAACACTCCGCCGTGAGATACCCGATCAGATCCAGTATCAGCGGCATGTTGGCTCGGTAACGCTGATATCGCCCTTCCTGCTCCACCGTCACCAAACGCGCCTGCGTGAGCGCCTTAAGATGAAACGAGAGGTTGGTCGACGGAATGTCGAGCGCGCTGGCGATCTCCCCGGCGACCATCCCTTCCGGGCCTTTGCGCACCAGAAGGCGGTACACATCCAGGCGGATGCCCGAGGCGAGCGATTCGAAAATGGTGGTCGCGCTCTTTTTTTCCATGCGATGATTATACAATAATACTTGAATCATTGAACAGTCGCGTTCAGCGCATCCACGCAGATGTGGCGACACCAGTCCCGTGCGCCGACTAAGGCAGTAGAGGCCCGCCGGTCCACTCGCCGCGCATGAGCTTTTCCAGCCAGAACAGACCGATCACCGTCTTCACGTCGGTGATCTCACCCGAGCGCACCAGGTCGAGGAGCGCGGGGAGCGGCAATGTCAGCACTTCGAGAAACTCGCCTTCGTCGAGCTTGCTGCCGTGGTGCTCGAGACCGCGCGCAAGATAGACCAAGATGCGCTCGGTGGAATAGGCCACCGTGGGGTGGATGGTCGCAAGGTAGGTCCATTCGCGCGCGACATAGCCGGTCTCCTCCAGCAGCTCGCGCCGGCCCGTCGCAAGCGGCTCTTCGCCGGGATCGATCTTGCCGGCCGGAAACTCAAGGCAGTGCCGGTGCAGGACGTAACGGTATTGGCGCTCCATCACCAACTCGCCCGAATCCAGCACCGGAATGATCATCACCGCGCCGTTGTGCTCAACGTACTCGCGCGTCGCGGCCTTGCCGTCCGGCAGGCGCACGCTATCGCATTTGACGTGCAAGAGTTTGCCCTTGAATACGGTTTCGCTCGCGATCTCGAGCTCGGTCATATCGGCTTGCTTCATTGCTGAGTGTCCCTAGCGGGGAACATGATCCCCTCGTGCTCGCCTAAACCAGCTGCCTAACTGCAAACCTGTCAGGCGGCCCTAGCCTTGCGGTAGAGGTTGATTTCGTCGCGCAGCCGCAGCGCCGCCGAGCGCGCGGCAGCGGCGTAGTCTGCGCCGCTGCTCGCGTAGAGCACCGCGCGCGAGGTGCTGATGATAAGCCCAGCCCCATCCGCGGTCGCGCCGTTCGCGATCACGGCGGCGACGTCACCACCCTGGGCGCCCACTCCCGGAACCAGGATCGGCATATCGCCAACGATGGCGCGGATCTCGCCCAACTCCTCGGGGTAGGTGGCTCCCACTACCAGCAGCACGTTGCCGTTTGCGTTCCAGTCGCGCGCCGCTTTTTCGGCGATGATCTGATACAGCTTCCTGCCGCGGCTCTCAATGTCCTGGAGATCGCGCGCGCCGGGGTTGGAGGTGCGGCAGAGCACAATCACGCCCTTGTCGGCGTATGCAAGGTAAGGCGCAAGCGAATCGGAACCAAGATACGGATTGACGGTAAGCGCGTCGGCCTGGTAGCGCTCGAACGCTTCTTTCGCATACATCTCGGCCGTGCTGCCGATATCGCCGCGCTTGGCGTCGAGTATCACCGGTATTCTCGCATGATGGCGCCGGATGTGGTCTATGGTCATTTCGAGTTGGTCTTCGGCGCGTGCGGCCGCATAGTAGGCAATCTGCGGCTTGAACGCGCACACCAGATCGGCCGTGGCGTCGACAATCGCGCGGCCGAACTCGAAAAAAGGATGCTTCGCCGCGGCCAGATGCTTCGGCAGTCTGGCGGGATCAGGGTCGAGGCCTACGCAAAGCAGGGTCTCCCCTGCGTTCCACGCTTGCTTCAGTCGCTCGACGAACTTCATTGGCCGCGACTCACGCGAATAGCGAACAGGATCCCACGGTGCAACAAATGCAAACTGGCTAGCGCAAGTAGGAGCAGAACTGGGAGGCTCGCGCCCGCGCTCACAGGGCCCGAATGGAGTAGTAACACACCGCCAGCAGCGACTGGGGCATGATCCCGAGCGCGAGCATCGCCAATCCATTGGCCGAGATCAGCACGCGCATATCCATGCTAGGCGTGATCGGCGCCAAATCGGTAGGTTCGTCGAAATACATCAGCTTGACGACGCGCAAGTAATAAAACGCGCCGATCAAAGAGAACAGCACGGCTACCACAGCCAGCCAGATCTGCCCCGACGCGAGGAGCGGCTGCAGCACCGTCAGCTTCGCGTAGAAGCCCACGGTGGGCGGCACGCCCGCAAGCGAGAACATCAAGAGCAGCATGATGAAAGCGTACCAGGGACTGCGCGCATTCAAGCCCTTGAAGTCGTCCAGATTCTCCGCCTCGAAGCCGGCGCGCGACAAGAGCAGTATCATGCCGAACGTGCCCAAGGCCGTCAGCACGTAAGTGATGACATAGAACATGGCGGCGCTGTAGGCATCGGCTGCGTTCAGCCAGTTGCCATCGACCACGCCGGCGAGAAGTCCCAAGAGCACGAATCCCATGTGCGAAATGGTCGAATAGGCGAGCATGCGCTTGATATTGGTCTGGGCGATGGCCGCGAGGTTGCCCACGGCCATCGACAACACCGAAAGAATGGTCAGCATTTGCTGCCAATCCACCGCCAAATCGAGAAGCCCGTTGACGAGCAGGCGCATGGCCATGGCAAACGCCGCCAGCTTGGGGGCCGATCCGATGAGCAGGGTCACGGCGGTAGGCGCGCCGTCATACACATCGGGGATCCACATATGGAACGGTACCACGCCCAGCTTGAATGCCATGCCCGACACCAGGAACACCAGGCCGAACGCCAGCACCGTCTTGTCGGGGTTGGCGGTGGCGATCGCTTTCGCCACTTCGGTGATGTCGAGCGTGCCGGTTGCGCCGTAGATCATGGACATGCCGTAGAGCAGCAGCCCGGATGCGAGCGCACCGAGCACGAAGTATTTCATCGCCGCCTCGGTCGACTTGGCCGAGTCGCGATTGAGCGCGACCAGCGCGTAGAGCGACAGCGACAGCAGCTCCAGGCCCAGGTACAGGGTCAGGAAATGGTTGGCCGAGATCATCACCATCATGCCGAGCAGCGCAAACAGCACGAGCACGAACAATTCGCCCTTGTACAGCCCGCGGTCGCTCATATAGTCGCGCGAATAGACCAGGATCATCGACACGGCCAGATAGGCCGCGAGCTTGAGCACGTGCCCCATCAGATCCGACACGAACATGTTGTTGAAGGTATAGGCGAGCTGGCCCTCGGTAAGGAATCCGACATCGAGGGTGAGCACGGCGCAGCCGAGCAGTGTCAGTTGCGACAATGCCAGCGTTATGTAGCGCTGGCGCTGCTGCAGAAACAGATCGATGACCAATATCGCCAAGGCCATGACGAGCAGGAACATCTCGGGGTAGGCAGGCACCAAATTGGGCGTGGTGAAATTCATGAGATAGGCCTTACAGCTTGCTGACCGCGAGATGCTGCAGCAGGTCGTTGACCGAGGCGTGCATCACTTCGGTGAATGGCAGCGGATAAAGTCCCATGCCGAGCACGGCAAGCGCAAGCAGTCCCAGCACCAGAAATTCGCGCGCGCCGATGTCCTTCAACGCCGCCACGTGCTCGTTGGCGACGGCGCCGAAGATTACGCGCTTGTACATCCACAGGGTGTAGGCGGCACCGGTTATGAGCGTAGTCGCGGCGATAAAACCGATCCAGAAGCTGTGCTTCAGCGCCCCCATGATGACCATGAATTCACCGACGAAGCCGCTCGTGGCCGGAAGCCCGCAGTTGGCCATGGCGAAGAGCATCATGAAGGATGCGAACTTGGGCATGGTATTGACTACGCCGCCGTAGTCGGCGATTTGCCGGCTGTGCATGCGATCGTACATCACGCCGACGCACAGGAACAACGCAGCCGAGACGAAGCCGTGCGAGATCATCTGCACCAGCGACCCTTCCACGCCGTAGGCATTGAAGATGAAGAAGCCGAGCGTGACGAAACCCATGTGCGCGATCGAGGAATACGCGATCAGCTTCTTCATGTCGGCCTGCGCCAGCGCCACCAAGCCGATGTAGACCACCGCGATCAAGGACAGCGTGATCATGAAACCGGAGAGCGCATGACTCGCGTCGGGCAGCACCGGCAGCGAGAAGCGGATGAAGCCGTAGGCGCCGAGCTTCAACAGGATCGCCGCCAGCACCGCCGAGCCTCCGGTGGGCGCTTCGACGTGGGCGTCGGGCAGCCAGGTGTGCACCGGCCACATCGGCACCTTGACCGCAAACGCGAGGAAGAACGCGACGAACAGCAGTATCTGCGGCGTCAGCGCGAGCGGCAGCTTGTGCCAGTCGAGAATCGAGAAACTGCCGCCTGACTTGTCGTAGAGGTAAAGGAAGGCGACCAGCATCAAGAGGGACCCGAGCAGCGTATACAGAAAGAACTTCACCGCGGCGTAGACGCGGTTCGGACCGCCCCAGACTCCGATTACCAGGTACATCGGGATCAGGGTCGCTTCGAAGAACACGTAGAAGAGCATGGCGTCGAGTGCGGCGAACACCCCGTTCAGGAGGCCCGACATGATGAGGAAGGCCGCCATGTACTGCGCCACGCGCTGTCTGATCGACTCCCAGCCCGCGAGCACCACCAGCACGGTGATGAAGCTGTTCAACAGGATGAACGGCACGGAAATCCCGTCGATGCCAAGGTGGTAATTGATGCTGAAGCGCGGGATCCAGGGTGAAAGCTCGACGAACTGCATGGCGCTCGTCTGCAGGTTGAAGCCTGAGTAAAGCGGCAGGGTCACGGCAAGGCCGAGCACCGCGCCTATCAGCGATATCTGGCGGATTTGCGCCGCATGGCGGTCGCTGAAGGCAAGCACCGCGGTGCCGAACAGGATCGGGATCCAGATGGAAAGGCTGAGCCAAGGAGCGGAAGTCATCGTCTTTCTCCTAAGCCTGCCGGAACCACAATGTGAGCAGAACGAACACGCCGATGATCATGGTGAAGGCGTAATGGTAGATGTAACCGGTCTGGAACAGGCGTACCAGGCCCGAAATCCAGCCGACCAGTCGCGCCGTGCCGTTGACCATCAAGCCGTCGATGATGGTCACATCGCCAAGTTTCCACAGGCCGCCGCCGACCGCGCGCGCTCCGCCGGCGAAGAACCAGTCGTTGAAGCGGTCGAATCCGTACTTCTCCTCCAGAATCGTGACGAGGAAACCGGCCTTCTTGCGCAGCACTGCCGGCAGCTCGGGGTTCACGATATACAGGTACCAGGCGGTCACCGCGCCTGCAAGAGCGAACCAGAACGGCAGGCTGGTGAGACCGTGCAGCGCCATCGTTACCACGCCGTGGTAATCACGCGCCATTTCCGCCAATCCCGCGTGCTCGGGCGCAATGAATATGGAGGAGCCGAAATACCCGCCGTAGAGCACCGTGCCTATGAGCCAGCCGGCGGCGACCGAGGGAATCGCAAGCAAAATGAGAGGCAGCGTCACCACTGCCGGCGATTCGTGCGGTGCCCCATGACCGTGGCCAGCATCATGGCCATGGTCATCCTTAACGGCGCCGTGGCCGGCATGGGCATGATCATCCTTGGCGGCGGCGTGCCCGGCATCGTGGCCGTGGTCATGCGCGCCGAAGCGTTCCTTGCCGTGGAAGGCATAGAAGATCAGGCGGAAGGAATAGAGCCCGCCTACGAACACGCCGGCGAGCACCATCAAATAGGCGAAACCGGCACCCGGTGTATGCGACAAGTGCACCGCCTCTATGATCGAGTCCTTGGAGAAAAATCCCGCGAAGGGCGGTAGCCCGGCATTCGCCAGCGCGCCGATCAACATGGTTAGGTAGGTGATCGGCATGTACTTCCTCAAGCCGCCCATCTTGCGCATGTCTTGTTCGTGGTGCATGGCGATTATCACCGAGCCCGCGCCGAGGAACAGCACCGCCTTGAAAAAAGCGTGCGTCATGAGGTGGAAGATGGCGACCGAATAGGCCGACGCACCGAGCGCGACAGTCATGTAGCCGAGTTGCGACAAGGTCGAATACGCAACCACGCGCTTGATGTCGTATTGCACCACCGCGATCAGCGACATGAAGAATGCGGTGATGCCGCCGATCACCAGCACGAAGGACAGCGCCGCCTGCGACAACTCGAACAGTGGCGACATGCGCGCCACCATGAATATGCCCGCCGTCACCATGGTCGCCGCATGGATCAAGGCCGAGATCGGCGTCGGGCCTTCCATCGAATCGGGCAGCCAGACGTGCAGCGGAAATTGCGCCGATTTGCCCATGGCGCCGATGAAGAGGCAAATACAGATCACCGATATGAGCAGCCAGGGCGACCCTGGAATGATTTCGATAGCGCTCCTGGCCATGCCCGGGGCCTGCGAGAACACGGTGGCGTAATCGAGCGTGCCGAAAGTGGCGAGGATCAGTCCGATACCGAGCAGAAAACCGAAATCGCCGACCCGGTTCACCAGGAACGCCTTGAGGTTGGCGTAGATCGCTGTCGGCCGCGTGTGCCAGAAGCCGATCAGCAGGTAGGACACCAAGCCCACCGCCTCCCAGCCGAAGAATAGCTGCAGGAAGTTGTTGGACATCACCAGCATCAGCATGGAGAAGGTGAAGAGCGCGATGTACGCGAAAAAGCGCTGGTAGCCCGGATCGTCAGCCATGTAGCCGATAGTGTAGATGTGCACCATCAGCGAGACGAAGGAAACCACCACCATCATCAGCACCGTCAGCCGGTCGATGAGAAAGCCGACTTCGAAGCGAGTCGCGCCCGAGGTCAGCCAGGTGTATACGCTGCCGTTGAACACGTTGCCGTTCATCACATCGAGCATGATCGCGAGCGAAGCGAAGAACGATATCGCCACGCCGATGATGGTCACCCAGTGCGCGCCCGCGCGCCCGATCGCGCGGCCGGCGAGGCCGGCGATCAGCGCGCCGGCGAGGGGCGCCAGCGGCACGAGCAGATAGAGTTGTTGCATCGATGTCATATTCTTGTTCTAAGCGTAGCGTGATCGGTAATAGGGCCGTGCGCCGGCGCACCGCACTCTCTCATCCGCTGCTCCTTCGCCATGGCCTTCCCCTAGCCCTTCAACGCATTCAGGTCGTCGACGTTGATCGTGGCGAGATTACGGAACAGCACCACCAGGATCGCGAGGCCGATGGCCGACTCCGCCGCCGCCACTGTCAGGATGAAGAACACGAACACCTGTCCGGAGATGTCGTGCAGGTAATACGAGAACGCGATGAAGTTCATGTTCACCGCGAGCAGCATCAGTTCGATCGCCATCAACAGGATGATGACGTTCTTGCGATTCAGGAAGATGCCGACGACGCTGATGGCAAACAGCAGCGCGCCGAGTATCAGGAAGTGCGACAACGACAAAGCGGGTAACGACGGCACGATCAGCCCTCCCTCTTCTCTGACGGCATCGAAACCAGGCGAACCCGGTCGGCGCGTTTGACCCGAACCTGCCGCGACGGGTCCTGGTACTTGGTGTCCTTGCGCTTGCGTATGGTGAGCGCGATCGCCGCGACGATCGCCACCAGCAGGATCACCGCCGCGAGTTCAAACGGATAGACATAGTCTGTATACAGGATCTGCCCGAGTTCCTTGGTATTGCTGTATCCCTTGCCCGGGTCGGCCGGATTCGGCAGGTGCTCCGCGCCGAAATACTTGCCGCCCAGCACCAGCACCATTTCGATGACCATCAGGATGCCGACTGCGGCGCCGAGCGGCAGGTAGTTCCAGAAGCCTTCGCGCAACCGGTCAAGATTGATGTCGAGCATCATCACCACGAACAGGAATAACACCATCACCGCGCCGACGTAGACCAGCACCAGCACGATCGCGAGAAACTCGGCCCGCAGCAGCATCCAGATGCCAGCCGCAGTGAAGAACGCCAGCACCAGGGCCAGCGCCGCATGCACCGGATTGCGCGCGGTGATGACGCGCAGCGCCGAGAGCACCAGGACCGTCGCGAAAAAGTAGAAAACGATGATTTCGATGTTCATAGGTTGATCACCGGTACGCCGCGTCCGAAGCGCGATCCGCAGCGATTTGCGCCTCGTAGCGGTCGCCCACGGCCAGCAGCATTTCCTTGGTGTAATGCAGGTCGCTGCGCTTCTCGCCGTGATATTCGAGGATGCGCGTCTCGACGATGGAATCGACCGGGCAGGATTCCTCGCAAAAGCCGCAGAAAATGCACTTATTGAGGTCGATGTCGTAGCGCGTCGTCCGGCGCGTGCCGTCGGCGCGCTGCTCCGATTCGATGGTGATCGCCAGCGCCGGGCACACCGCCTCGCACAGTTTGCACGCGATGCAGCGTTCCTCGCCGTTGGGATAGCGGCGCAAGGCGTGCAGACCGCGAAAGCGCGGCGACTGCGGCGTATGTTCCTCGGGATACTGCACCGTGACTTTGCGCGCGAACAAATGACGCCCGGTGACCGCCAGGCCCTTCACCAGTTCGTAGAGCAGGAAGGTCCTGAAAAATTCGCGGATGTTCTCAATCATGGCCGGTCATCTCCAGATCGAGAAAGGCGTCTGCATCCACGCGGCGATCAATACCAGCCAGACGATGGTCGCAGGAATGAACACTTTCCAGCCAAGACGCATGATCTGGTCGTAGCGATAGCGCGGGAACGTGGCGCGGAACCACAAGAACAGGAACAGCAGGCACAGCACCTTCGCCAGCAGCCAGACTGCGCTCGGGATGAGATTCAGTAACGGCGTGTCGAGCGGCGCGGCCCACCCGCCGAAGAACATGATGGTGGTAAGCGTCGACACCAGGATCATGTTGGCGTATTCCGCCATCGAGAACACGCCGAAGATCATGCCGGAACACTCGACGTGAAAACCCACGATCTCCGATTCGCCCTCGGCCATGTCGAACGGGGCGCGCTGCGTCTCGGCCACGCCGGAAATGAAATACACGAGCAGCATAGGAAACAGCGGCAGCCAGTTCCAGGAGAGGAAATTGAGCCCCATCTCGGCGAAGCGGCCTTTAGTCTGCCCCATGACGATGTCGGTGAGATTGAGGCTGTGCGACACCAGCAGCACGCATACCAAGGCGAAACCCATGGCGATTTCGTAGGCGACGATCTGCGCCGCAGCGCGCATCGCGCCGAGGAAGGCGTATTTCGAATTCGAGGCCCAGCCGACGACGATGACGCCATACACGCCCATCGAGGTGATGGCCAAGATGTAGAGCAGCCCGGCATTGACGTCTGCGAGCACCACTTGCGGGCTGAACGGCACTACCGCCCAGGCTGCCAACGCCACCGTGAGAGAAATCACCGGCGCCAGCACCAACAGGACTTTGTCGGCGCCCGCCGGAAGGACAATTTCCTTGAACACCAGCTTTATGCCGTCTGCGATCGGTTGCAGCAAGCCGAGCGGACCGACGCGATTCGGACCGATGCGCGCCTGCATGTAGCCGATGACCTTGCGCTCAAGCAGCGTCAAGTAGGCCACCCCGCCCAACATCGGCCCGACGATGCACATGATGAGCACTGAAGTCTTGAACACGATGAAAATGGCGGTGCCGAGCACCGGCCCGAACCAGCCCTGGGCAATGCCGAGCCCGGTCGCGACGACGTTGGTGTAGAGCTCCATCATTACTGCGGCTCCACCCTGACTTCGCCGAACATCGGCCCGAGGTTACGCGTGGAGGCGTGTGCAGCCGCTACGCGTACGCAATAGCGCGGCAGACCCGCATCGAGCCCAACGCTCAGAACGGCTTCGCCGGGTCCCTGCTTAATCTTCACGCTCTGGCCTTGCGCGAGGCCAAGCTGATCGAGCAGCGCCTGGTTCATCCACGCACGCGGCGCCGCGGCGTCGCGCGTCTTTTGCAGCGATTGCGCGCGGCGCACGATGGCGTCGCTGAAATAAACGGGCACTTCGGTCAGCCGTTGCAGTCCTGCGTTCGCGGCTGCTAGCGCGAGCGCCGCGCCGTTTAGCCGGTTGCCGAGCCTGCCCGCGATGTCGCTGCCGAGTTCGTCGCGCACCTGTTCGCTGCTATCGTAGTCGAAACCGGCGACGCCGAGCAGGTTGCTGAGCACGCGCAGCACCTTCCAGGCCGGGCGCGCGTCGCCCAGCGGTTTGACCACGCCGTTGAAGCTCTGTATGCGGCCTTCTGCATTGACGAAGCTGCCGGAAGTTTCGGTGAAAGGCGCGATCGGCAGCAGCACATCGGCGTAATCCAGCGCAGAACCCTTGTACGCCGTCAACCCGACAACGAACTCCGCCGCGTCCATCGCCTTCGCCGCGGCGCGCGGATCGTGGCAGTCAAGATCAGGCTCGACGTTCAATAATAGGTAGGCCTTGCGCGGAGCGGCCAGCATGGCTGCCGCATTGAGGCCGCCTGCCCCGGGCACGGCCTGCGCCAGATAGCCGCCGACGCTGTTGGCGCCCTCGCCGAAAAAGCCGAACGCCGCCCCGAGCAGCGTCGCCAGCTCCTGCGCGAGCAGTTGCAGCTGCGCCGCCTGCGGGTGTTGTGCTGCCAGATTGCCGAGGAATATGCCGACGCTCTTGCCCGAGACGAGACTCGCGGCGATGTTGCGCGCTGCGTCGCCGACTTTGACCGCGGCCAGGCCCGCCAGTGCGGACTGCTGCTTCGCCTCGGCCACCGCTTTCACGACCTGAGCCAGGGCGTCGGGCAGTTCCTGCGGCGCCACTATGGCTTTGTTGGCTAACGGCATCAGCAAGTCGTCGTCCGCGGCATGCAGAAGATTGACCTGCTGGCCGCGCTTGGCCGCCTGGCGAAAACGGTTGGCAACGAGCGGGTGGTCCTTGCGCAGGAATGAACCTACGACGAGTACGCGATCAAGCTTGCCGAAATCGGCGATCTTCATGCCCAGCCACGGGGCGCCGCTACGCTTGCCGTCGGCGGAAAAATCCGATTGGCGCAGACGAAAATCAACGTTCTCGCTGCCGACGCCGCGCACCAATTTGCCCAGCAACGACAGCTCTTCCAGGGTGGAGTGCGGCGCGGCCAGCCCTCCGAGCGCCTGCGGCCCGTGCGCCGACAAAACACGTTTCAGGCCGTTCGCAACCGTATCCAGGGCCTCCTGCCACTCGGCCTCCTGCCACTGCCCGTCGCGCTTGATCATCGGACGCGTAAGCCGGTCGGCGCAATTGAGCCCCTCATAGGAAAAGCGGTCGCGATCCGAGAGCCAGCATTCGTTCAGCTCCTCGTTTTCAAGCGGCAGCACGCGCATCACCGTACCCGCCTTCACTTGCACGACCAGGTTGGACCCGAGGCTATCGTGCGGGCTTACCGATTTTCTGCGCGCGAGCTCCCATGTGCGCGCGCTGTAGCGGAACGGCTTGCTCGTAAGCGCCCCCACCGGGCACAGATCGATCATGTTGCCCGAGAGTTCGGAATCGACCGAATGCCCGACGAAGGACACGATTTCAGAATGTTCGCCGCGCCCCATCATCCCGAGTTCCATGACTCCGGCGATTTCCTGGCCGAAGCGCACGCAGCGCGTGCAGTGGATGCAGCGGCTCATTTCTTCCATCGAGATCAGCGGGCCGACGTTCTTGTGAAACACGACGCGCTTTTCTTCGCGGTAGCGCGATGCGCCCTTGCCATAGCCGACTGCAAGGTCCTGCAATTGGCATTCGCCGCCCTGATCGCATATCGGGCAGTCGAGCGGATGGTTGATGAGCAGGAACTCCATCACGGCCTTCTGCGCGGTCCTGGCGTACTCGGACTGGGTGAACACCTTCATGCCGTCGGTGACCGGGGTGGCGCAAGCCGGCATGGGCTTAGGCGCTTTTTCGACCTGCACCAGGCACATGCGGCAGTTGGCGGCGATCGACAGCTTCTTGTGGTAGCAGAAGTGCGGAATGGCTATACCAAGCGCATTGGCCGCGTCCATTACGGTGGCGCCGTTCTGCACCTCGGTTTGTCTGCCGTTTATTTCTACTTTCAGCATGTTGTTCTCAGGCTGCCCGCTCGGCGGATGCGGCCGCTACGCTAGAGTAGCCGCCGCGAGCACTCACCATGCAGCACTTGTGGTCAATGTGGTACTGGAACTCGTCGCGGAAATGCTTGATGAAGCTCTTCACGGGGAACGCAGCGGCATCCCCGAGCGCGCATATGGTGCGCCCTGAAATGTTGTCGGCAACGTTGGTGAGTACGTCCAGGTCTTCCTGCCGGCCTTTGCCGTGCTCTATGCGGTGCACCATGCGGTACATCCAGCCGGTACCCTCGCGGCAGGGTGTGCACTGGCCGCAGGATTCTTCGAAGTAGAAATACGCCAGGCGCTCCAGCGCGCGCACCATGCAGGTCGTTTCGTCCATCACGATCACCGCGCCTGAACCCAGCATCGACCCGGCCTTCGCGATGGCATCGTAATCGAGGTCGGTTTGCATCATGATATGTCCGGGCACAACCGGTGCCGATGAGCCCCCTGGAATGACTGCCTTTATCTTCTTGCCTGCGCGCATCCCGCCCGCCATGTCCAGCAGCTGCGCGAACGGCGTTCCCAGCTTCAGTTCGTAGTTGCCCGGCCGTACGACATGCCCGGAAACGGAAAACAGCTTGGTGCCGCCGTTATTGGGCTTGCCCAAGGCAAGGAACGCGTCGCCGCCGTTGTTGATGATCCAGGGCACTGCGGCGAATGTTTCGGTGTTGTTGATGGTGGTCGGCTTGCCGTATAGGCCGAAGCTCGCAGGGAACGGCGGCTTGAAGCGCGGCCACCCTTTCTTGCCCTCGATCGACTCGAGCAGGCCCGTCTCCTCGCCGCAGATATAGGCACCGTAGCCATGCACGGCGTAGAGCTCGAACGAAAATTCGCTACCGAGAATGTTCTTGCCGAGGTAGCCGGCGGCACGCGCTTCGTCCAGCGCCTTTTCGAACTGTTCGTATTCGGCCCAGATCTCGCCGTGGATGTAGTTGTAGCCGACCGCGGTACCCATCGCATAGGCCGCAATGATCATGCCCTCGATCAGCATGTGCGGGTTGTAGCGCATGATGTCGCGGTCCTTGAACGTGCCCGGCTCACCCTCGTCGGTATTGCACACGAGATACTTGGGACCGGCGTACTGCTTGGGCATGAAGCTCCACTTCAGCCCGGCCGGAAAGCCCGCGCCGCCGCGGCCGCGCAGCCCCGATTTCTTTACTTCGGCCACCACCGCATCGGGCGTGATCTTTTCGCTGAATATCTTTTTCAGCGCGCCATAGCCGCCGCGCGCCTCGTAATCCCTGAGGTGCCAGTTCGAGCCGTCCAACCCCTTCATCAGGATGGCATCTGGGCCGTAGTCGAGCATCACTTCAGCTCCGCGAGCAGTTGGTCGAGCTTTTCATCGGACATGAAGCTGCACATGCGCTCGTTATTCACCAGCAGCACCGGCGCATCGCCGCAGGCGCCCATGCACTCGCCCTGCTTGAGCGTGATGCGGCCATCGGCGGTGGTCTCGTCGAAATCCACTCCCAGGCGCTTCTTCAAGTGCTCGGCGGCATCCGCGCCGCCCGAAAGCGCACATGGCAGGTTGGTGCAAACCGTAACCTTGTGCTTGCCGCAGGGCTTCAGGTTGAACATGTTGTAGAAAGTCGCGACCTCGTAGACGGCGACGGGCGCCATGCCGAGATAGCGCGCGACAAAATCCATGGTCTCGGTCGCGAGCCAACCCTTCTCGCGCTGCGCGATGGCGAGCGCCGCGATTACCGCCGATTGCTTCTGCTCGGCGGGAAACTTGGCGATCTCGCGATCGATCTTCTTCAATGATTCTGCGCTCAGCATGTCATTCACCAAAATTCATCACAGCGATTACCTGTCGATTTCCCCGAACACGAAGTCGAGCGTGCCGATGATGGCGACCACGTCGGCGATCATGTGGCCGCGCGACATCTCGCTCAAGGCCTGCAGGTGGTTGAAGCCGGCACCGCGGACTTTCAAGCGGTAGGGCTTATTCGCCCCGTCCGACACCAGATAGACACCGAACTCGCCTTTCGGATGCTCGACCACGGCATACGCTTCGCCCGCGGGAACGCAATAACCCTCGGTGAAGAGCTTGAAATGATGGATCAGCTCTTCCATGTTGTCCTTCATGGCCACGCGCGCGGGCGGCGCGATCTTGTGATTGTCCACCATCACCGGACCGGGATTGGCGCGCAGCCAATCGACACACTGGCGGATGATCCGATTCGCCTGGCGCAGCTCCTCTACCCGCACCAGGTAGCGGTCGTAAGTATCGCCATTCACCCCTACCGGGATATCGAAGTCCAGCCGATCATAGACTTCGTAGGGCTGTTTCCTGCGCAGATCCCATTCGACGCCCGAACCGCGCAGCATGACGCCGGTAAAACCGAGCTCGATGGCACGCTCTGGCGAAACCACGCCGATGCCGACAGTACGCTGCTTCCAGATGCGGTTGTCCGTGAGCAAGGTTTCGTAATCGTCGATGTGCGCCGGGAAGCGCTCGGTGAAATCCTCGATGAAATCGAGCAGGCTGCCCGAGCGGGCCTCGTTCAGTTGCGACACCGCCTTGGCGCCGTGGATTTTGGTTGCCGCATACTTCGGCATGGCGTCGGGCAGATCGCGATAGACACCGCCCGGACGGTAGTAGGCCGCGTGCACGCGCGCGCCGGATACCGCTTCGTACATGTCGAACAGGTCCTCGCGCTCGCGAAACGTGTACAGGAACATGGTCATCGCGCCCAAGTCCAGGCCTTGGGCGCCGAGGAACAAGAGGTGGCTCAGGCAGCGCGTGATCTCGTCGAACATGACGCGGATGTACTGCGCGCGTTCGGGCAGCTTGATGCCGAGTAGGCGTTCGACCGCCATGCAATAGGCGTGCTCGTTGGCCATCACCGAAAAATAGTCCATGCGATCCATGTACGGCAGCGCCTGGACATAGGTCTTGTGTTCGGCCAGTTTCTCGGTCGCGCGGTGCAGCATGCCGATATGCGCGTCGGCCCCCACCACCACTTCGCCGTCCAGCTCCAGCACCAGCCGCAGCACGCCGTGCGCCGCCGGATGCTGCGGACCGAAGTTCATCGTGTAATTGCGGATCTCAGCCATGGCCAAGGTCCCCGTACTGTTCTTCACGGATGATGCGCGGCGTAATCTCGCGCGGCTCGATGCTTACCGGCTGATAGATGACGCGCTTCTGTTGCGGGTCGTAACGCATCTCGACATGGCCAGAGATCGGAAAATCCTTGCGGAACGGATGGCCGATGAAACCGTAGTCGGTGAGAATGCGGCGCAGATCGGGGTGGCCGGAGAACATGATGCCGAATAGATCGAAGGCCTCGCGCTCATACCAGTTGGCGTTGTTCCAGATGCCGGTGAGCGTGTCCACTATCGGGAATTCGTCGTCCGGCGCGAACACACGCAGGCGCACGCGCCAGTTGTGCTTGAGCGAGAGCAATTGCGAAACGACGGCGAAGCGTTTGCCCTTCCATGGCCCGCCGGAGGGCGGAACAGGGGCCCCTTCAGGGGATGTGACCCTGGAGGCGGAAGCAGCGCCTGCGCCCGACGGGCCTGCGCCAGACTCGCGGTCGGTCGCATCCCGCGCGCGGGAGCCCTGCTCCCTGCTCGCAGGCGCGCCATCGCCATAGGCGGAATAGTCGACGCCGGCAAGGTCCATGAGTTGCGCGAAAGCGAGGCCGGGATCATCGCGCAGCGTTTGTGCGATCGCAACGTAGTCAGGCGAATTCACGACGAGCGTAGTTTCGCCCACTGCCTGGGTTAGGCTGACAATACGGCTGCCGAGCGCGGCTTCCAGATTGTTCTTGAGTTGTTCTAGCTTACCGACCATTTAGCGGACGATTGTTTGAGCGAGCGTTAGCGAACGATTGTCTGAGCGAGCATTAGCGGGCGATCGTCTGAGCGAGCATTAGCGGGCGATTGTCTGAGCGAGCGTTAGCGGGCGATCGTCTGAGCGAGCATTAGCGAGCGATCGTATTGGTGCGTTTTATCTTGTTCTGCAACTGGATGATGCCGTAAATCAGCGCCTCTGCCGTGGGCGGGCAGCCGGGCACGTAGATATCCACCGGCACAATGCGGTCGCAGCCGCGCACCACTGAATATGAATAGTGATAGTAGCCGCCGCCGTTGGCGCACGATCCCATGGAAATCACCCAGCGCGGTTCCGCCATCTGATCGTAGACCTTGCGCAATGCCGGCGCCATCTTGTTGCACAAGGTGCCGGCGACGATCATCACATCCGATTGCCGCGGGCTGGGGCGAAACACGATGCCGAAGCGGTCAAGGTCATAGCGTGCCGCGCCGGAATGCATCATTTCGACCGCGCAACACGCAAGGCCGAAGGTCATCGGCCACATCGACCCGGTACGGGTCCAATTGATCAGCTTGTCCGCCGTGGTCGTGACGAAGCCTTCTTGCAGGATTCCTTCAATTCCCATGGAAAACCTCCGTTGCCCCGCCATAGCACCGAGGCAATTCGGCGCCGTTCGCCCGGGTCGCATCCCCGCTGCGCGGGGCCCCCGCTCCTAGGCTCACGTCGCTACTCCCACTCCAGCGCCCCTTTCTTCCATTCGTAGACGAAGCCGACAACCAGGATGGCGACGAAGATCATCATGGACCAAAATCCGAACGAGCCGATTTGATCGAGGACGATCGCCCAGGGAAACAAGAACGCGATTTCCAAGTCGAACAGGATGAAAAGAATCGCCACCAGATAATAGCGCACGTCGAACTTCATGCGCGCGTCCTCGAATGCCTCGAAGCCGCATTCATACGGGGAATTCTTTTCGCTGTCCGGTCGGTGCGGTCCCAGTATCGCGCCTGTCACGATCGGCCCGATGCCGACGGCGACGCCGATCAAAATGAACATCAGAACAGGGAAGTAGCTTTCAAGCATGGATCGTCAGCGGTTAGAGTCGAAAATCCAATAATTGTTCATTGGTGAAATCCTTGGGACTTGTCGCCTCCCACAAGCAGGCGACATCCTCTACCATTGAGCAGATTACGGGGTTGACCTAGATCAAACGCCCTCGTCTTGCTAGTACTTTCGATGTCGACGCATCAAATCGGGAAGGTCTGTCGCTTGCGCCCGATCCCTGCGTCACGCCTATGCATCGATCTAAATTGGTGCCGACGGCGAGACTCGAACTCGCACAGCTTTCGCCACTACCCCCTCAAGATAGCGTGTCTACCAATTTCACCACGTCGGCAGTTTGGGTTCTAAGCAGAGACTGGAAACCAGAGACTCGGAAAAGCGCTCCTGAAAGTCTTCTAGCGACCTAGCCGCTAATTCCTACTTTGGTACGTCGTTCGCCTTGGAGCCTGTCGGTGCATCCGCCGCCTTGGGCGCTTCAGCCGCAGGCGCTGCCGCTGGTGCCGCGGGTTGCGAACTCACGCCCTGCATCACGCTTCCCCCGGTCTTGGGCTTATGCGTTGCCACATAGGCCAGACCCAGGCTGGTGAGGAAAAAAATCACTGCCAGCGCGGCCGTTGTGCGCGAAAGAAAGTTGGCCGAGCCGGTTGCGCCAAAAAGGCTGCCGGAAGAACCGCTGCCGAATGCCGCGCCCATGTCCGCACCCTTGCCGTGCTGAAGCAGGACCAGAAATATGAGGGCCAGTGCGACGAGCACATGTAGTGTCAAAATCAATGTTAAATAGATTTCCATTTCTTCACCCGCTAGGTCTCATCCGCCCATGGCAGATGGCGAAACCACCGCAATTCCAACGACGCGCAGCATCGCGCGCCTTGTCCCATGTCGTGTCTAAGTCTTGCGTGCCGCCGCGCAAATCGCAATGAACTCCTCTGCGATCAACGAGGCACCGCCTATCAACCCGCCGTCTATGTCGGCCATCGCGAATAAGTCCTTCGCATTGGCCCCTTTTACGCTGCCGCCGTACAAAATGGTCAGCCCCGCCGCCAACTTGGCATCCTGCCTGGCGACGACGCCGCGAATGAACGCGTGCACCGTCTGCGCCTGCTCAGGCGTTGCGGTCCTGCCGGTGCCGATCGCCCACACCGGCTCGTAGGCCACCACCGCATTCGCCAGCGCGCCGACCCCGCTTGAATCGAGCACGGCCGCGAGTTGGCGCCCGACCACGATTTCGGTTACCCCGCTCTCGCGTTCCTGCAGCGTTTCACCCACGCACAGGATCGGGATCAGACCAGACCCCTGCGCTGCCTGAAACTTTGCCGCTACCTGCTTGTCGGTTTCACCGTGCAGCGCGCGCCGCTCCGAATGGCCGACAAGAACATAACGGCAGCCAAAATCGCGCAGCATGGCGCCGGACACTTCGCCCGTATAGGCGCCCTGCGCCCATTCGCTCAGGTTCTGCGCACCCCAGGCGATGGACGTTCCACGCAAAGCCGATTCAGCTTGCGCGAGGTAGGGATAGGGCACGCATACCGCCCACTGCGCGCCGTCGCTGCCGCGCAAGCCTTGCTCAAGTGCTTCGAGCAAGCGCCGATTTGCGGCAAGGCTGCCGTGCATTTTCCAGTTACCCGCGACCAATCGGCTGCTCATTACCTTGATATCCAAGTCGCTGTGTGAATACGCATCTAAAACTGTAGGATTTTACAGCGTTTGATCTAAGCCGGTCAATTAAATGCAGCCACAAACATTGCTCGCACGATCGAATTCTGCACGAAGCACTACCTTGGTTCCGGTCATTCTTCCGGAGCAACAATCTCGATGTGGTCGCGGCTTACGTTGATGAAGGGGGCGCTGAGAACATGATGGTTTCCCAACTCCCACACCTCGGCATCGGTTACCGCGATGAAGTCCTTGGATTCCACTAGGTAGTCCGTCACCCTGGCGCCGGGCAAAAGATCGATATAACCTTTTACCCGGTATGTGCCAGTCAGAATGCTTACCTTCGTCTTGTTCTCGACCGTAGTCACGAATGGGCTCCTTGGTTCGCTTGCACTGTCGCGTAGGTTGCGGCAGCGGACGCGCGATGTGTACCGCACCAGCAGCGCCGCCTCAGCCGCATTCTGCGCCTGGCACCGCCATGGTTCAATAGAAGCCGCGCACCGATCCGCACAAGACCCGCATCCAAAGCTCGTGCTTAGCAGCACCGGTCACCTTTCGAATTCGATGGCTCCGTGCCCAGATATCCTTCCCCGATAAGCCCGATTCCTCCGAACGTAAAGCTGGTCGAAGGCGTATGCACGGCGCAGCGCTTGGATTCGCGCCCGGTGATGCTAAGCTTGATCCTGCGGCGGAGCTACGCGGCGCAGGAATATCCGCTCAGGTTCGGATTTGCAATCCTTGGCAGATGCACCGGCACGCGTTCGGCGTGCCGCGGATACGCGAAATTGGATGCACGCGCCGCAATCTGATTCAACGATTAGGAGCAAGAAATGCTTATCGGGGTCCCCAGGGAAATCAAAACCCACGAATACCGCGTCGGACTCACTCCCGCCAGCGTGCGCGAACTCACCGCCCATGGCCACCAAGTTCTGGTCGAGCACGATGCAGGGGCCGGCATCAGCACGGCCGACAGCGTCTATCAGGCGGCCGGCGCCGCGATCGTCAACAGCGCCGAGGAAATCTTTGCGCGAGCCGAGATGATCGTAAAAGTGAAAGAGCCGCAGCCGCTCGAGCGCAAGCGCCTGCGATCCGGCCAGATCCTTTTCACCTATCTGCATCTGGCGCCCGATCCGGAACAAACCCGTGACCTCGTGCAAAGCGGCGCGATCTGCATCGCTTACGAAACGGTCACCGCGCCCGGCGGCGGCCTGCCGCTGCTCGCGCCCATGTCCGAAGTCGCAGGGCGCATGTCGGTGCAGGCGGGTGCGCACAACCTGGAAAAGGCGCAGGGCGGCATGGGTATTCTGCTTGGCGGTGTCCCAGGTGTGCCGCCCGCCAAGGTCGTCATTCTCGGGGCCGGCGTGGTCGGATCGAATGCCGCGCGGATGGCGGTGGGAGCAGGCGCCCAGGTGGTGGTGCTTGATCGCAATGTCGACGCACTGCGGCGCATCGAACTGTTGCTCGGCGCGCGCGCGGTTACGCTGTTCTCCAATCGCGACAACATAGAGCGCCATGTGCTGTCGGCGGACATGGTGATCGGCGGCGTGCTGATCCCGGGCGCCGCCGCACCGAAACTGGTGTCGCAACAGATGGTGAGCGCGATGAAACCAGGCGCCGTGGTGGTAGACGTCGCCATAGACCAGGGTGGCTGCTTCGACACCTCGCATCCGACCAGCCACGCGGCGCCGACCTACATGGTTGGCAACGTGGTTCATTATTGCGTCGCCAACATGCCCGGGGGCGTTCCTCGAACTTCGACCTTTGCCTTGAACAACGCAACCCTGCCTTATGTACTCGCGCTGGCCGACACAGGTTACCGGCAGGCGCTGCTGGACAATCCGCACCTGCGCGCCGGGCTCAACGTCTGTCAAGGCAAGGTCACGTGCAAGGAGGTCGCCGACGCATTGCATTACCCATACGATGATCCGCTGCAGGTTCTCACCGCCTGAAGGCGTCGGAATGCCGTAATGGAGCTTTCGCCCCTGGTAACGGCGCTGGTGCTGGGCGCAGCGCTACTGCACGCAAGTTGGAACGCCATCATCAAGTCCAGCCGTGACGTGGTGCTGGACACTGCTCTGGTTGCAGCCGGCGCGAGCCTCCTGTCGCTGCCGCTGATCGGCGCCATGCCGATACCGGCAAGCGCGAGCTGGCCTTTCCTGGCTGCCTCGATCTCGATCCACGTCGGCTACTTTGCGACGCTTGCGCGCGCCTACCGCGAAGGCGATCTGGGACATGCCTATCCCCTCATGCGCGGCACGGCGCCATTGCTGGTGGCGCTGTTCGGCGCCGCGCTGCTCAATGAGCGCCCAAGCGCAATCATGTGGCTGGGCATTGCCATGATCAGCGGCGGTATTGTCAGCATCGGCCTGCTGCAAAAAGGCCGCGTTCAACGCGACGCGACCTTATGGGCGCTTACGAACGCAGTGATCATCGCGAGCTATACCCTGGTGGACGGGGCGGGTGTGCGTGTTTCCACGACGGCACCGGGCTACGTCGCTTGGCTGCTGCTACTGCAGGGCCTCATTTTCGTTGGACTCGTCGTCGTCCTGCGCCGGCAGGCTGCATTGCAGTACGCCTTGCGTCATTGGCGGCGCGGGCTCGGCGGGGGACTGTTTCTCATCGCCTCATACAGCATCGTGCTCTGGGCCATGATCCGGGCCCCGGTCGCCGCCGTGGCAGCCCTACGTGAGACCTCGGTCATATTCGCCGCCATGCTCGGCAGCATTTTTCTCAAGGAACCGTTCGGCCGACAACGTCTGATCGGCGCCTGCGCCGTCGCGCTCGGCGTCATGGCCTTGCGCTTGTGAGTGCCATGATCCCGCACCGCGCAAACGATTGATATAATGGACATAAGGCATCGGCAAGAGGGAGGCCGAGCATTACGTAACCGGTCGTTTCCGGTGAAATGAAGGATGATGTAACGGCGACCAGGTCAGGATCGTGTTGCAATGGCAGTTGCGGCGGCAGTCGCAAGGCGTTCGTTCTTCACACCACCCAAGCGCAAGCGCGTAAGCCCCACCCGAAAAATCTCGCCGTCATAGATCGCGCTAGGTCCCGAAAGTCTGCGCGCGGCCTGGAACTCGCCGATGAAGCTTCCGTTGCTGCTGCCCAGATCTTCCAGCATCCAGGACGAGCCGCTCCAGAAGATTCGAGCGTGGCGGCGCGACAGATCGGGGTCATCGGATATCACCAGTTCGCATTGCGCAGTTCGTCCGATCGAAACCGAGGGAGGCGAGCCGACGGTTGCGAGTTGTACTACCTCGCCGTCGCGCGATCCGCTCATGAAGGTCAACGTCAATGTCTGCGCCATCTTCCAATCCCCGCTGGCTAATCTTGCGAAAATGTAATCGTTGCCGTGCTCGACGAGGTTGCTCGGCCACCTCCACTTCCACGCGCACCGCCAAGGATGGTGACATTAACGGGCAGATCGCGCGGCGAAGACTGCGCTGGCGCTGCCACAGTAAATCGAACCCGACCAGCTCTTAGCCGATTTGCGAACCATGCATCGACCAGGGGCTGAACCACCGACTCATCGACTGCGCGCTCAAGCGGCCGCGCGCCCAGATCCGGGCTGTGGCTACGTTCAAGCAAAACGCTTCTGGCTAACTGATCGACTTCGATAATCAGGCCCTTTTCAGCCTCGAACAATCGCGCCTTCTCCGCGAGGATTTGGTCGAGGATTTTCGCGCGGTGCTTGGTGTCGAGGGGCCGAAAGCCAATGACGCCGCTGATCCGGTTCACCAGCTCGCGGCGCATGAAGCGCTCGGCCAGCGCGCGCAATTCGTCGGTCTTGGCGGTGCGAAAGTCCACTTCGCCCGCCCCGAGGTTCGAAGTCATGACAAAGAGTGCGTTCGAGCAGTCGATCAGACGCGCCTTGTTGTCGGTAATCCGTCCTTCGTCGAACACATTCAGGAAAACATTCATCACGTCCGGGTGGGCCTTCTCGATTTCGTCGAGCAGCACCACGCTATAGGGATGGCGCCTGAGACCTTCGGTCAGCGCGCCACCCTGGTCGCTGTCCCTGTATCCGAGCGGCGAGCCGATGAGATTGGCGACGGCATACTCAAAGTTGTATTCGTTCATGTCGAAGCGCAGCAGCGCATCGGGGGTGTCGAACAGAAAATGCGCAAGCTCTTTCGCCAGGCTGGTCTTGCCGACGCCGGAAGGACCGAGGAACAGAAATACCCCGACCGGCCGGTTGCTCGCCTTTATGCTGGCCAGAGCCGCGCGCACCCGCTGGCTCAGGGCTTTGACCGCTTCCTCCTGACCGACGACCTTTTCGCCGAGAACCTGCTCCATGCGCGTGAAACGGGCGCGATCGTCCTCGGTCAGTTGCTGCACCTGGATTCCGGTCCATTCCGCAACGACCGAGGCAATATCCTCTGCCGTGACACGATTGCGCATACCGATGACGGCGCGAGCGGCGGCGATGTCGATCGCGTCGATCGCCTTGTCCGGCTGCTGGCGGTCCTTGACATAGCGATTGGTAAGGTTGACGGCGGCTTTCAGCGATGCCGAATCGAATTCGAGCACGTAGCCGCTTGCCGCATGCTTAGCCGAGACGCGCGGCGCGACGCCCTGCAGCACACGCAGCGTCGCCTCCTCCGACAATTCGCCGATCTGCACCGGTGAAAATCGCCGTTCCAGCGCTGCGTCCTTTCGGATGAAGCGGTCGAACTCGTCCTGCGTCGTCGCGCCGATGCAGTCGATGTCGCCGCGCGCAAGCGCCGGTTTCATGATCTGAGCCGCGTCGAGCGCTCCGCTGCCGCCGCCCGCGCCGACGATGGTGTGAATCTCGTCGATGAACAGGATCACATCCGGCGCCTGCGACGCTTCGCGCACGATCTGCGAAATGCGCTCCTCGAACTGACCGCGCAGCGAAGTTCCGCTCATCAACTCGCCCATCTGCAGCTCGATAATGCGCTTGCCGCGCAGGATCGGCGGCACCACGCCCTGCGCCACGCGCCAGGCCAGCGCCTCGACGATTGCCGTCTTGCCGACACCGGCTTCGCCAAGAAGGATCGGATTCGATTTCTGCGTGCGCGCCAGAACCGTAATCATCTGCTCGATCTCGCGCTCGCGCCCGATCGCGTCCGCAAGACGACCTTGGTCGGCGAGATTGCGCAGATCGCGACCCCAATCATCCAACGTCGGCGTGGGGAAGGTTACCGGGATCGCGGTTTTCGGATGGATTTTCGCGCCTGCGCCAGGCGGAGGTGAGGAAGGAACGCTTGGCGGCGGCGGTGTGGCAGCAGCGCTTGCAATCGCGGCACTTCGCCCGGCGAGCCGTGTCGCATCGGCGGAGTTCTCGCTTGGCTTCGCACCGTCTAGGGCGTCCAGCAGTTTCTGGGTGGCAACCCCCTGCGCGACCAGCAAACGAGCGAACAAGTTTTCGCCCTCGATCAACAGGCTACGCACGAGTAGACGGGGCGTCAGCTCGCCTTCTGCAGCGGCGAGCGCGAGAATCGCCGTGAGTCGAGGCGTCGCGTCGGCCGTGGTCGATTGGGCGTTTCCAGTGCCCACTTCCTTGTCGAAAGCGCGCATCAGCGTGGCGGCATCGAGGCCGATCTGCTTCAATGCCGCCGCGAGCGGAGACGCTGCATCGCCGAGCGACGCAAGCGCAACGTGTTCAACGCCGACATAAGCATGCTGGAAGCGCTTTGCCTCGGCGAGAGCGCTGCTGTAAAGCGCCGGACATTCAGTCTTAAATCGCGTGAGCATCAGATTTTCTATCACCCTTAGGTGAGGTTCCCAAATGAATGATCTCGTTTACCGTGAAATTTACGTTGATCCCTACGGATTATCTTTTGGCCTTCAAGGCATCCGCAGCCGCCTTCCTTCTTCTTAACGCGAAACCGAAGTTCGAGTCGATTGCAATTGCACGGTCGTGCGCGGATGACAACTATTTGCCCCAAAATCGTGTCCAAAAAGATTGTGGCCGCCACTCGGAGGGCGCTGCCTCACGGCGCTTGGGCTCTTGCATCGCAACGCTCTTCGTTTCCAGTGCAATCGCGAGTCTCGGATTGGGCTCGATCTGCTTCAAGCCGAGCGAAATCCGCTCGCGCTTCACGTCGATGGCGAGCACCACCACCTCGATCTCGTCGCCCTTTTTGAATTTGCGTACCGCCTCCTCGCCTTGGGTTGACCAGGACAGGTCCGACAGGTGCACCAGACCTTCGATCGCGCCCGGGAGGCCGATGAACACACCGAATTCGGTGATGGATGTGATCTGACCCCTGACGTGACAGGGTGAACGCGCCCTCAGCAAATTCTCTTGTTGTGACAACACCGTAGTCAGCAAAGCTGGACATTCCGCGGCGAATCTGGTACAACGGTTCGCAAGGCGAGGCGACAGGGCGGATGCAGCGTGGATTTGTCGAAGGTAATGGTCAGGCCCATAGGGCCCGAGGAAGACGAGCATTTCCAGCAATTGCTGGGGCAACATCACTATTTGGGCGCCATACCGAAGATCGGGCAGACCGTGCGGTACGTGGCGCAGTACAAGGGCGATTGGGTCGCGGTATTGAGCTTTTCGGCCTCCTCGCTTAAGTGTGGGGCACGCGACCGTTGGATCGGCTGGGACGCGCGGCTGCAGTACGGGCGACTCAAGCTGATCGCCAACAACAGCCGCTTCCTGATCCTGCCCGATTGGCACCAGCCCAATTTGGGCTCCAAGGTGCTCGCGCTGTGCCAGCGGCGCTTGGTCGGTGACTGGCTAGAGCGTTTTGGTCATCCGCTGCTGCTGCTGGAGACCTTCGTCGATCCGCAGCGCTTTCACGGCACGGTGTATCGCGCGGCGAACTGGACCTGCGTGGGCCTGACCCGAGGCTTCCGGCGCACCGCGCTGGGCTACAGTGATCAGCCGCAGACCCGCAAGCAAGTCTTCGTGCGCGCGCTGCACCCTCGCGCACGTCAGCGCCTGGCGCAACCGGTTCTTGACCCCCGCGACCACACCGAGGAGCACCCCACGATGACTCTGACCGCCCAACAGATGCGCGCGCTGCCCGAGAGCTTCAGCGCCGTCAGCGACCCTCGGCGCACCCAAGGCCGGCGCCACCCGATCCGCGCGGTGCTGGCTATTGCCGCGGGGGCCACCTTGTGCGGCATGCGCGGCTACAAAGCCATCGGGCAATGGGCCCAGGGCTTGGGGCAGAAGGGCGCCCAGCGCATCGGCTGCCGACGTGATCCGGACACGCGCGAGTACCTGATCCCCAGCGTGAGCGTGATCCGCGATGTGCTCATGCGGGTCGATCCCGCGGCACTGGACCGGGCGTTGGGCGTCTGGAATACCCTGTGGGCAGCGCGCGACCGCAGCCTAGCCATCGACGGCAAGACCCTGCGCAATGCCACCGACGAGCAGGGCTTGCAAGTACATCTGATGAGCGCGGTCGGTCACGAGTCGAAGGCTGCCTACACTCAAAAAAAGTCACCGGCCTGAGCGTCGACTACAGCGATGAGATCAAGCGCACGAATGAGATCAAGACGGCTGCGCCGATGCTCGATGCCATAGAGATCGCCGGGCGCGTCATCACCGCCGACGCGCTGCTGACCCAGCGCGATCTGGCCAACTATCTGGTCGGGCGCGGGGCGCACTACCACTTCACCGTCAAGGGTAACCAGCCCAAGCTGCAGGAAGACATCCGCTTGTTGTTCGCACAGCGCGGGGCGGCTCACCATACCGAGGTCTCACCCCCAGACCATGGCCGCATCGAAACGCGCCGCATCTGGTGTTCGAGCCGGCTCAACCACTACGTAGCCTTCCCGCACGCCGGCCAGGTCTTCCTGATCGAGCGCGAGGTGATCGACAAGAAGTCAGGGCAGCGCAGCATCGAGGTGGCGCTGGGCGTCACCAGCTGCACCCCAGAGCAAGCCAGCCCAGCCACCGTGCTGCGCGATAACCGCGGTCACTGGAGCATCGAGAACAGCTGTCACCATGTGCTCGACATGACCTGGGATGAAGACCGCTGTCGCATCCGCACCGGCTACGGCCCCGAAAACACCTCGCGCCTGCGCCGCTTCGCCATCAGCGTACTTAACCTGCACGCCAAGCCCGGCGACTCCATCGCCTCTATGACCCGAAGGCTCGCCGCCAAAACCCGCCTGGTCTTCGACTACCTGCTCATGACAAAAAACTCCACCCGCCATGCTGCCGCTGCATAATTCGGCGAGAACAGATTTACCGTGCCTGACGTGATCTCCCATCTTGAATTCGCGTGCGAAATCGTCCCACGGGTTGGGCATGCATTGTTTCATGCCCAGCGATATCCGGCGGCGCTCCTCGTCAATATTGAGGATCATCACCTCGACCCCGTCGCCCACTTGCACCACCTTGGAGGGGTGCACATTCTCGTTGGTCCAGTCCATATCCGAGATGTGCACTAGGCCCTCTATGCCGGCCTCGATTTCCACGAACGCACCGTAGTCGCTGATGTTGGTGACCTCGCCAATCAGCCGCAAGCCCTTCGGATAACGGCGTGCGACGCCGACCCAGGGATCTTCGCCGATCTGCTTCAGACCCAGGGACACCCGGTTCTTCTCTATGTCGACCTCGATCACCTTGGTGGTGACTTCGTCGCCGACGTTGAGCACCTCGGAGGGATGTTTCACGCGGCGCCAAGCAAGGTCGGAGATGTGCAGCAGGCCGTCGATTCCGCCGAGGTCCACGAACACTCCGTAGTCGGTCATGATAGAAACGACTCCCTTTACAGTAGCCCCCACGGACAGCGTCGAGAGTCGTAGCGCAATGGCTCGGTTTGCTCGGGCACTTTCACAATTCGGATCAATCGTAAGTGCGTGGTCGTAGGCCTGGATCGCCTCCTCGTAGCGCTTAAGTTCGCCAAGCGCGACGCCCTTGTTGGTCCACGCGCCGGCATCATTCTGGTCGATCGCGAGCGCCCGGTCGTAGGCCTGTATCGCCTCCTCGTAGCGCTTAAGGCTGCGGAGCGCGTTGCCCTTGTCGTACCACGTGTCGGCATAATTCTGGTCGATCTCGAGCGCCCGGTCGTAGGCCTGAATCGCTTCCTCGCAGCGCTTCAGATCTTGAAGCGCGTTGCCCTTGTTGATCCACGCAGGTGCACGCCTCTGGTCGATCGCGAGCGCCCGGTCGTAGGCATGGATCGCCTCCTCGTAGCGCTTAAGTTCGCCAAGCGCGACGCCCATGTTGAACCACGCGGTGGAATAATTCTGATCGATCACGAGCCCACGGTTGTACGCCTGGACCGCCTCCTCGTAGCGCTTAAGATAATAAAGCGCGTTGCCCTTGGCATACCACGCGCCGTCGTTGTTCTGGTCGATAGCGAGCGCCCGGTCGCACGCCACCAGCGCTTCCTCGTGCCGTTCGAGATTGTTAAGTGAATAACTCGCAGCGAGCCATTCGGCGGCGTCAAGCGCAAGCGAGGAAAAATCCAGGACCACTGCTTTCCCGGTCAGCCGGTAATACCAATCGGCGAAAAACGCGACAATCTCGTCCCAGCCTTGCGGTCGCGCCGCCGGACTCTTTTCGAGGCAACTCCCCACCAAGTGGGCGATCTCGCTAGGCAGTTGCGGTACAAGGCGAGTCAGGTCGACAGGCGCACTCGCAAGGTGTGCGCGCTCCCACTCGCGCTCGGTCAACGCGGGGAACAGCCGGTGCACGGTGAACATCTCGAACAAGATGCAGCCATAGGCATATATGTCGCTTCGCGCGTCGAGCGCCTCGGCGCGCCATTGCTCGGGCGACATGTACGCCGGCGTTCCCGCGCCGGACTGCGCCGCGTGCACGAGACCGAAGTCGGTCACCATCGCCTTCGCATCGCCGTTGACGAGGATGTTGCCGGGCTTGAGATCGCGGTGCACGAGGTTCGGCACCTTGCGCACCGCGTGCTGCATGCCTTGCGCTATCTGCAAGGCCATCGCGACGGCCACCGGCAATGTCAGGCGGGGGTGGCCTAGCCATCCGCGCAGGTCGCAGAGAGGAAATCTTCAGGCTTCTTTACAGCCTGCGCGATCTGCTTCGAAAGGCGTTGAACGAATTCACCTGGGGTCGTGATGTCGTAGATGACCACGCGAACGCTAGCGAGATCGAAGGGGATGCTGCGACTGCTGCTAGCAATAAGGATGAGTGGCTTGTTCTGTGCGTGAGCGAATCCAACCTTGTACATGACGTTTGGGTTTGCGTCCGTAACATCGGCGACAAGCACGGAAGCGGACACAATCGCCTCCTGGATCGTCTCGGTAATATTGCCCGTCCCAAGACCTACAACCGAGTCAGCTCTCAGCGCCGTAATGTTGGCCTGAGCGGCGGCGGCGCTGACGAGCTGATAGATATCCTCGGATGATTTTCCGATCGGCTGAATTACAAACAGCGTCTTTTTCTGCGCAGCGGCCATGGCTGGGGGCTAACACTCAATCACATGCAAAAGCGTTGGATAGCATATTTTTCTATTCACGTAGGCTCGCGAATTCATGGACTTGGAAATCGCACAGAACCGGGGACACGTTTTCGCCTGCGTGCGGCGCGCGACCATCGTCCGGAAAGCCAAGCCTGGATTGAATTTCCAACACATGACTTCGCCCGACCGGGACTAGACCAGATTCACCCATGCAACGCCTCAATTGCTTTCGGGTTTAAAGCGACGATCTTGAGCAGCGCCCTGGCGGGCCCGGTGGGCTGCGTGCGTTGCTGCTCCCAGTTTTGTAACGTGCGCAGGTTCACGCCAATCAATTTCGCGAACTGGCTCTGACTGATCTTGGTCGCCTCGCGGATGCCGCGCACGTCCGGCGCGGGCAGTTCGGTAATTCTTGCGCCGCGCACGAACTTGCCAGCCAGATGGCGCTTCATTTCGCGCACACCTTTGACCAGTTGCTCGAAATGCTGCTCATCCATTCTTGATGTCCCTCGTCAGTTGTGCTAGCGCCGTGATGTGCGCGCGCAGGGCGCAGCTTGCACGCTTTGCACACTGAGGCATTGTATTGGCTGACAGTTGATCAACCAAATTAGCCCCATTCTGCGCCTTTCCACCATTTTTCGTTCACTGGGGTCAGCTGTCTTTAGCCGCCGATTATGATACGCGCGGTTGCACCGGGACTATTCGTTCTGCACGAACCCGATCCTGCGCTTCTTGGCGGGCTCGGGCGGGGTCATGAGTTGGCGAATGGCATCGAGGATGCCGGCGATGGCCTGGTCGTGGGAGGAGAGTTTGCGTTCCAACTCGTTGAACTTCCTGGCCAGTTCGCGGTTGGCGGTCAGCAGTCCACGTAGTCGCACGAACGCGCGCATGACCTCGATATTCACCTGCACAGCCTGCCTGCTTCGAAGGACTGTTGAGAGCATGGCCACGCCCTGCTCGGTGAAAGCGCTGGGACGGTACTTCAGGTGCGCGCCGCGCTTCAAGGTCACCCCTTGTGATCCTGATCCGGAGTCAGCCAACGCGTTTAAGATCACAGATTGTGATCTTAAAGCTACGGCTTCCTCCCAAGTGAGTTGGAACATGAAATCCTCGGGGAAACGATCGAGGTTCCGCCTGACCGCCTGTTTCAGGGTGCGGGTCTCGACCCCGTAGAGGACGGCGAGGTGCGCATCGAGCGTGACGCGGTGGCCGCGCAGTGTGAGGATCTGCCGCTCTATGTTTTCGGCAGAAAGCGCGTTGCCGCTCATGAATCCTTCCGCAGGAAAACGCCGATTGTGCGCGTCAGCGCGTCCCGGCTGACGTGGTGAAGGCGGTCTATTGGTTGCAACTCCGGGTTGGTGCGTCGGTTCATGATCACAATCGTAAGCTCAGGAATGTACTCTGGTTTGCCACAGCGACTTTGAGCGAACCGCGGACATATCTTCCCGAACAACGCATGGTCGAATCGGGTGGTTGACCCGAAAGGCCTATTCCACTGTGTCCAAGGCAAGCACGTCGGCTGCGTGCACAGAACCGGGGACAGAGCACGCGTTCTGCTGTGTGCGACGCTGCAGGTCTTCCGGAAAGTCAGGCCTGGAGTGGACTTCCAGCCGGTCTGTCCCGGAAATCAACGCTTGGTGCGGTTTTTCAGCCATGATTTCCCCGTCCCGGCGACAGACCATATTCATCCATGTAACGCCTCAATGGCTTTCGGATTCGATGCAACGATCTTGAGCAGCGCCCTGGCGGGCCCGGTCGGCTGCGTGCGTTGCTGCTCCCGGTTTTGCAGCGTGCGCAGGTTCACGCCAATCAGTTTCGCGAACTGGCTCTGGCTGATCTTGGCCGCTTCGCGGATGGTGGCGAATAAGCCGGGAATAAGCAGGAATAGGCCAGAACTGGCCGGCTTCGCGACTCGAAGGGGATCGCCTGGCGGGCGGAATTATCGCGACATGATGTCGCGATTGGTGTCGTGACTCAGAAGTGGGCCTGGTCGAGTCACTTCTATCGCGCCGCGCTCCGGTAATCCCGCCATTTCGGCGGAATATTTGGCGGGATTCGGCGCCACATGGAGGCCGCCGGGCCATATCCCGACACTTTGTCGGGATTACTGACGGGATTCCCGCTGTCCCTTGCGTGAGGGCCGCGAGTTCCGACAGTCTGTCGGGACAACTGTCGGGATGCGGTGTCATGGCCGCGCCACCTCTCACGGCATGTCTGAAATCCCGGATGTTACGGATGTTAGAATCGGTACTCGCCCAGCAGGGGCGCTAGCCAGGAGATGAGCATGGCCGCAATCGAACCGGCTTTGATCGAGAAGTTGCAGAAGCCGCCGCCGCAGCGCCTGGCGGAGGTGATGGACTTCGTGGAATTTCTGGCCGCACGCGAGGAACGCGCCGCCGCTGGCGCGCGCCTGGGCGAGTCGCTCGCCAGGCTCGACGCCTTGGGTCTGCCGCCGATCTCCGATGAGGAAATCGAAGCAGAGATTCAGGCGGCACGTCAGGACCGCGCGGCACGGCGTGCATGATCGTGCGGGTGGTGCTGGATACAAATACGCTGGTTTCCGGGGTGATCTCGCCAGGCGGCCCGCCGCGCCGTTTGCTCGATGAGCTAAGAGCGCACGTCTTCGAGTTGTGCAGCAGCGCAATGCTGTTGCGCCGAATTGCTCGATGTACTTTCGCGCGAGAAATTCGCAGCGCGTCTGACGCAGGCCGGCTTGACGCTGCAGGGCATCGTCGTGGAGTTGCGACGTCTGGCCTACCTGGCCGCGCCCCAGGAAGTGCCGCGCGTGATCGAGCACGATGCCGACGACGACCAAGTTCTCGCGTGCGCCCTGGCCGGACGGGCCGATCTGATCGTCTCCGGCGACAAACATCTGCATCGCCTGGGCGGTCAGTATCAGGGCATCCCGATCGTCACCGCCGCACAGGCCGTCCAGCATATCCGCACCTGAACGAAGCGAATGCAACGGAAAACGCTACGAGGCCAAGCAGGTGGAGGCTTATGCGGTGGAAGAGGACGGCTGGCTCGTCATCACCGTAATCGTCAAATTCTTCTGAGGGAGTCGCGCATGAAGCTCAGCTACGATCGGAAAGCGAATATCGCCTATCTGCGTTTCCATGAGAAGCGCGGTACCGTTACGACCCTCAAGATCAGCGACGAGATGAACATCGACATCGCGCCCGACGGGACTGTATACGGGATCGAGCTGCTAAATGCCAGTGAACAGTTGGCGGAAGATCACGGCAGCTTGGTTATTGAGGTGGCAGGACGCAAACAGAAGATCGCGCTGGCTGCCTGAGAATCCTCACGGCGGCTGCGGCGATGTAGCGATAGAGCGCCGCCAGTTGCTCCTGCGCTTCGGGCGCAAAAACGACGTGGTACTGAATCACGCTTTTGCGGTGGCCTTTTTGTGTTCGGCCGCGAGTGTAGCCCGCACCTTGTCAACGGTGCCCGCCCGCGCCGGATCAGCCTTCAGCGCGTCATGGGCCGGCCTCGCTTCTTGCCGCAGCCAGTTTTCCACGGCGCGGTCGCGAGCCATCAGGACGCGCAGCCCGTCTCGGATCACTTCGCTTTCGGTCGCATACTCGCCGGCAGCGACCTTGGTTTTCACGAGGTCCGCCATCTCGTTTGGCAGGGTGTTGCCGGTTTCCAGGCGATTTCATGTTCCAATTTACGAAGGAGGACTGGGAAAACTTGAGATGCCAGATTGGCATTTCAAGTTCGCCGAGTCCTGCACCGACTCGACTGGACAGAAGATCACAATTTGTGACCTCAATTTTTCACGGCGAGCGCAGAGGACTTCCCTACGCCTTCACCGAACAGGGAATCGCCATGCTCTCCAGTGTTCTGCGCTCGCCACGTGCGGTCGAGGTGAACATCGCCATCATGCGCACCTTCGTGCAGTTGCGGCGGCTCATGGACTCGAATCGCAATCTCGCCAGGAAGATCGAGGCCATGGAAAAGAAATACGACGAGCAGTTCGCCGTCGTCTTCGATGCCATCAAGCACCTAATTGCCGAGGACGAGGACCGCAAAGCCCGGCCCAAACGCGGCATCGGTTTTCTTTCGTGAACCCGTTCGACTGGTCTCGGAAGGCGGCTACCTGGGCAGAGGCAGCCCCGCCTGTTCTGCGCGCCGCTTCATGGACCTCAGCCCCAGTCCCCGTTCTTCGGCCAGTTCCATTCTGGCGAAGACATAGTGCAGGACCGGGTTGCGGCTGAGCATCGGAGCGTCGAAGGACTGTATCTGATTCAACGTGATCGGTTCCACCGGCTTGCGTGGGCTCTTCTCCGTGATGGTGTCCGGCGTGACGACCAACTGGCACTTGGCGCCTTCGATCGCGTAGTCGCGGTGCACGAGCGCAACGAGGACATGGGTCAAGACCAACATGAAATGGCGGCGCCTTTCACCTCACCCCTACCGACCGCAACAGCACCCGCCCCGCATTGCCCAGTTCGCGGGTGGTCCTGATCTTATACCTTGATGCCGCGGGTAACTGGCAGCTTAAGCAATTTGCCCGCTTCGAGGAATCCCTGATCCAGCGTCAGTATTCTCTTTGCATGATGGTTCGCTGCAATGGCCAGGTGAAGCGCGTCCCCTGCCCTCAGCCCGCTCTTGAGTATCTCCATATACTTGGCCGCTGCCGCGAAGTCCGCTGCCGTCGGCGCGAGGATTTCGAATGATTCAACCAGGACACGATCAAACTCCCCGCGTACCACGTCCGCTTGGGAGTCGGAGAGGTCTCCCATTCGAACCTTGCGCGACACCAGACTGGACAGTTCGACCTGCGTCCACATACTGGTCGTCAGTTCCCCAGGTTTCACTTTCAAGACGAAGGCTTCTACCGCGTCACTGGATTTCTCGGCAATAACCAAGGGTGCAACGAAGCTGGTGTCGAGATAGACCATCAATAACCCTCGTTTCGGAGCTGTCGAATCACTTCCGCGCTGGACTTGCGAGCCTTTGGCAATGTAGCGCGAAAGTCCGCTAGCGAACGAAACGCCTTCTTAGGCAAAGCAATCGGCACGAGCCTGGCCACCGGCTGTCCGCGACGCGTGATGACGGTCTCCTCGCCGCTCTCGGCCTTGCTCACCAACTCGCTCAAATGTGCCTTGGCATCGGCTAGATTAACGGCACCCATGGTTTGCTCCACTTGGTCATAAAGTTGGTCAGATGATACTGCAAAAAACGCATTGGCACCTTCGTAATTTCGGCTGCGTCTCGGGTTCTCCCATAACAGCCACGCCAGGGGCGATATCGAGGCCGTGCCTGACCCGCTAGCCGAGGGTTTCGAGCCAGGCGAGGGCGGCCTGTTCGAACGACGAATTCGGTGAAGGAACTCATGGTCGCGCCGTCCGAAACATCACCCGGCAGGCCAGCCGACAGACGCGGCGCGGAATAGGCCGGCTTCGCGACTCGAAGGGGATCGCTTACCGCACGGTATTATCGCGACATCATGTCGCGATTGGTGTCGCGATTCGGGGGTGGTCCTGGTCGAGGCACGCCGATCGCGACAAAGTGACGGGATTACTGTCGCAATCATGCCCGGACAACCTCGTATTTGGTCGCAGGCCCTGCTGGACCAGACGACGGTTGAAGGCCGACGAGCCCACCGTGTCACCGATCCTGGCGATGGTCCGATACTGCTTCATCGCTTCGGTCGAGAAGTCTTTGGTCTCGGCCGTGGCGAATGCCGTCTCCAGCGGGGACAGCGTGATGGTCTTCGGCTTCTTCACTTCGCGCGCCGTGGCGGCCCTTTCGAGCGCCTGTTCGATGAATGCCTTGTTCGCCTTCCGGATCTCTTCCTGCAGGTCGCGGTCGAACATGTGCACCGTCACGCCGCTATTCTGTAGGTACTTGATCCCCTTACGGTCCACCGTTGGGTCGGGGTCTTCGATACCGATCCAGACTTTCTTGATCCGAGCGAGAACAAACCGCTCCGCGCAACCCAGCTTCGGATGCCGGCGCGAACCGGGAGCGCAGGGTTCCAACGTCGCGAGCAGCACCGCGCCGTCGAGTTTCTTGTCGCGATTCTTCCGCTCCAGCAGCGCGTACTCGGCATGGTCGCCGTCTCGCAGCTCGCCTCGGCATGCGGTCTCGATGGTTCCGTCGGGCTTCCGAAGGACCGCTCCCACCAAAGGGTTCGCCTTTCCGTCCGCGCGCGGTTCGGAGACGGACTGGCGCATGACCTTGATGGCCTGTTCCATGAGCTTCCGGGGATCGAGCATGGCGATCACGCCGGCCTCCCGATGAACCGTTCGGCCTTATGGATCAGCGCATGCGGCGCGCCGCGCCACAGCAGCCCGGACAGCAGCACATTCGTATCAAGTACCGCCCGCACGCTGTTTGCGCTCTGCGCGTGCGGCTTTCACTTCCGCGTTGATCTCTTCCATCGACATCGGCGCGATACCCGCGGCGGCCACGCGGTCGGCAATCGACAGCAACGACTCGGCCGCGAGCGCAGCCCGCAATTTGTCAACGGTGACAGCCCGCGCCGGGTCAGCCTTCAGCGCGTCATACGCTGGCCCCACTTCCTGCCGAAGCCAGCTTTCCAACGCGCGGTCGCGGGCCATCAGGACGCGCAGCCCATCCCGGATCACTTCGCTTTCGGTGGCATACTCGCCGGCAGCGACCTTGGCTTTCACGATGTCCGCCATCTCGTTTGGCAGGGTGATGCTGAATTGCTGAGTTGTGCGCACGATGAGCCTTCACTGAAGCAGTAGGATTTAATCCTACTATATCGGCAGTTCTCACGTCAATAAATCGACAATTGAGAGTTGTTGACAACTGTTGTCACATGGTCCACGATCATGTCATGAGCCGTCACACGATGAGCTTCGCCCTGCCGGAATCGATGCGCGCGTACATCGACGCGCGCGTGACTGCGGGCAATTACGGCAATACGAGCGAGTATATCCGCGACCTGGTGCGCAGAGACCAGGAAGAGCAGGCGAAGAAGCGCCTGCGCGACTTGATAGAAGAAGGTCTCGCGTCAGGGCCAGGGCGCCCGCGGATCAAGGCAGATGATGAGGAACTGGTTGCCATCGCTCGCGGCGATATCGATTGAAGCCGGCGATTCTTCGCCCGCAGGCGCGGCGTGACCGCCAGCTTGAGGTCAGGTACTACCGAAAGGAGGCTGGAAGCAAGGTTGCTTTCCGTCTCGTTGCCGCAACCAACGCCGCACTGGATCAAATCGAACTCGATCCAGGCATCGGCTCGCCGCTGCTTGGCGCTGCGCTGGGAATCCCCGATCTACGGACGTGGCGGGTGACAACGTTCCCCTTGCTTTGGTTCTACTTCGCGCGCGACGACCATCTCGATGTCGTGAGATTGCTCGGTGAACGTCAAGACATCGCCGCGATCCTCGCCGGGTCACTTTGAGCGCAGTCGCACGCCTCCATCCGACCCTCCGCGGTTTGTCGCCGTCGATGTGGTCTTCGGGGCATCCAAGTTGGATATCAGTACGAGTCCAGACCGAGGTATCGAGTGCGATCAGCCGGTGTCCGGCGAGAGACGAAGCTAGCGCCCCAAGCGCCTCTCTCGCGATCGAGATAACCCTTGCCCCAGACGCCCTTGTGGCGGCCGGAGAAGCGCTTCACGAAATGGCGCGGCTCGGGCATGAATACGATGCGGTCGTCCTTCACCAGCACGAGCAAGCGTGCGCCGGGCCCGATGCCGAGTTTCTTGCGCGCTTCCTGAGGAATGACGACCTGGTTCTTGCTGCTCAAAGTGACGGTGGAGGACACGGGCGCACCGTAAAGTAAACTACCAAAATCACTTTACCACGCTTCCGGTAAGCGTGGCACGCAGCACTGGTAGCACAGGTATTTGCACGCCCGTGACAGAAGATCACAATTTGTGACCTCAAAATTCCACGGCGGGCGGAGAGGACTTCCCTACGCGTTCACCGAACAGGGAATCGCCATGCTCTCCAGTGTCCTGCGCGCGCCGAGAATCCGTTCTTGCGTGCCTGGCTAACTTAGCCAGATAGGGGTAGACTAAACGTGTTGCTCAAACTTGATCGAGAGGTAAGCCATGCAATGCAACATGCTTGAAGCCAAAAGCCAGCTTTCCAAACTGGTGCAGGCCGCGCTCGCAGGAGAGGACGTAATTATCGCCAACAAGGGGGTTCCGGTGGTCAGGCTGGTAAAAATCGGAGCGCAAGGTGTAGCGCGCAAACCCGGCGCCTGGGCGGGACTGCCCAAGGCCAAAGCGGATTGGGATGCGCCCGCAACCAACCGGGCGATTGCCGACGCGCTGACCGGCGGCAAGTTGCCGTGAAGCGTTACCTGCTCGATACCCACCTAATCTACTGGTGGATGACGGCAGACGCCAAACTGGGCAAGGCCACGCAACGCATCATCGCCAAAGCGGAAATTGTGGTGAGCGTCGCCAGCGTGTGGGAAATGGTACTCAAGAATGCCAGAGGCAAGTTGCCCTTGCCGCAAGGTGCGCTGGTCGAGCAACTTGAAGTGCAAGGCTTCACCATACTTCCGATTTTGCCGCGCCATATTGAGACCGTGCGCCACCTGGATTGCTCTCACGCCGATCCATTCGACCGCCTGCTGATTGCGCAGGCACGGGATGAAAGGCTGACGCTGCTGACGCGCGATGCGGCGATGCTTGGCTTGAGGTTGGATTGTATTGATGCCGGGTAACGGAGGATCGCCCGGGAATTGCAAGGGACCACGGTTTCTCTTCGATTATTGCCCCAATCAACAGCCGCACTTCGTCGTCGAAATTGCTGACTACCAAGTAAGGATTGCCGACCTACGGACTCAATCAGGCTGCGGCCAGTCTGACTTGCTCCGCCAGCATCGCCGCCAGCGCCTCCACCTTGGCGCCATCCTCGCCTTCGACCATGACGCGCAGCACCGGCTCGGTGCCCGAGGGCCGCAATAACACCCGCCCGGCCTTGCCGAGCTCGTGCTCGGCCGCTTCCTTGGCTTTGCCCACAGCTAGATTCACCTCCCACTTGAATCCCTTGTCCACCTTGACGTTGACCAGCTTTTGCGGATACAGCGTCAGATCGCGACTGAGTTCGCCCAATGTGGCATCGGCCTCCCGCAGCGCGGTCAGCACCTGTAGCGCCGACACCAAAGCGTCGCCGGTGGTGTGCTTGTCCAGGCAGATGATATGCCCGGAATTCTCGCCGCCCAACTGCCAGCCCTTCTCCTGCATCAGTTCGAGCACGTAGCGATCGCCCACCCTGGCGCGGGCAAAAGCGATGCCAGCCGCCTCGAGCGCACGCTCTAGCGCCAGATTGCTCATCAGCGTCCCAACCACGCCGGGCACCGCGCCCTGAGCGGCACGCATGCGCGCGATCACATACAACAACTGATCCCCATCATAGGTTCTGCCACCGGCGTCCACCATGAGCAGGCGGTCGCCATCGCCATCTAGCGCAATGCCCAAGTCAGCCTTGTGCTGCTTCACCGCCAGTTGCAGCGACTGCGGACTGGTGGCGCCGACCAGGTCATTGATGTTCAGTCCGTCCGGGTTGACCCCTATTGCCACCACGTCGGCACCGAGTTCGTGGAACACGTGCGGCGCGATGTGGTAGGCCGCTCCGTTGGCGCAATCGACGACGATCTTCAGTCCGCGCAAGTCCAGCTTGTTGGGGAAAGTGCTCTTGCAGAACTCGATGTAGCGGCCCGCGGCATCGTCGATGCGCCGCGCCTTGCCCAGCTGCGCCGAAGGGCGGCAGCGCATTGGCTGCGCCAGCTGCGCCTCGATCTCGAGTTCGACTGCATCCGCAAGCTTGTTGCCGTCGCCGGAAAAGAACTTGATGCCATTGTCGGGATAGGGATTGTGCGACGCACTGATTACCACCCCGGCTTGAAGCCGCAGCGCGCGGGTGAGATAGGCAACTGCCGGCGTCGGCATCGGGCCCGACAGCATCACGTCGACGCCCGCAGCCGCAAATCCCGCCTCCAACGAGGCCTCCAGCATGTAACCGGAGATGCGCGTGTCTTTGCCGATCAGCACTGCCGGACGTTGGCCTGGGGACAAATGCGCGCGACGCACCAGCACTTCGCCTGCGGCATAACCCAGGCGCACCATGAAATCCGGCGTGATCGGTGCCTCGCCCACCAAGCCGCGAATGCCATCGGTTCCGAAATATTTTCTGGTCATCTATTTTCTTCCACAGCCGCAAGCACCAAGAGCGCGTCACGAGTTGCGGCCACGTCGTGCACGCGCAGGATTGCAGCGCCATTTTGCGCCGCGATCAGGGCCGCGGCAATGCTTGCGGCCAGGCGCTCGCCGGCAGGCTTGCCGGTGATTGCGCCAAGCGAGGACTTGCGCGACCAGCCAGCGAGCAGGGGCACCCCAAGTGCATCGAATTGCCGCAAACAGCGCAGCAGCTCGAGGTTGTGCTCGAGCGTCTTGCCAAAGCCAAAGCCCGGATCGATGACAACGCGCTCGGGCGCAATGCCGGCAGCGCGCACTGTCGCCAGGCGCTCCTGCAGGAAGGCTTGCACCTCCGCCACCACGTTGCCGTAATTCGGATTCTGCTGCATGGTGCCGGGGGTGCCTTGCATGTGCATCAGGCATACGGCGGCAGCGGAAGCGGCCACCGCTGCGACCGCGCCTTCGGCGCGCAACGCATTGATGTCGTTAATCATGGCTGCACCCTCCGCCAGCGCCGCGCGCATCACCTCCGGCTTCATGGTGTCGACGGACAGCGGAACCGAGACGTCGCGCAATCCCCGCAGCACCGGCAGCAGGCGGCGCAGTTCCTCGCCCGCGCTCACCACGGCACCCGCACCCGGGCGGCTCGACTCGGCGCCGAAATCAAGGAGATCTGCGCCCTGGTCGATCAGCTCATGCGCGTGGGCAATGGCAGCATCAGGATCGAGATACCTGCCGCCGTCGGAAAACGAATCGGGGGTGATGTTGACCACGCCCATGACTAGGGGCCGATTTAGGCGCAGACGGTATCGCCCGCAGTGGAGATGGCCAGGCATTCGGTGAGAGGTGACGGGATCAGGGCGATGGGTGTGGTTCCCATCGCTCATCCCTTTGCAGCTAGCGCTAACTAAGACGCTGCTGGCGCAGCGGCACCCGCCGTGCCGTCTTTTCGCGGCGGCGGTGGCGTGGCGCCGGATTGCGGCAGTTTGGGCGTGCGCGGCGCCTTGCCTTCCATGATGTCGTTCAACTGGTCAGCGTCCAGCGTCTCGAACTCGAGCAGCGCCTTCGCCATCGCCTCGACCTTGTCGCTGTTCTCCTCGATCAGGCGCCGCGCCAGAGCATACTGCTCGTCGATGATGCGGCGGATTTCCTGGTCGACCTTCTGCATGGTCACTTCGGACACGTTCTTGTGCGTGGTGACAGAGCGGCCAAGGAATACCTCGCCGTCGTTTTCACCGTAGACCATCGGCCCCAACGCATCCGACATTCCCCATTGCGTCACCATGCGACGCGCCATCTCGGTGGCGCGCTCGAAGTCATTCGACGCACCGGTGGTCATCTGGTGCATGAATATCTCTTCGGCGATGCGCCCGCCGAACAGCACCGCGATGCTCGAGAGCAGCCGCTCGCGGTCCATGCTGTAGCGGTCCTCGACCGGCAACTGCATGGTAACGCCCAGCGCGCGCCCGCGCGGAATGATCGTGACCTTGTGCACGGGATCGGTCTTCGGCAGGAGCTTCGCCACGACCGCGTGGCCCGACTCGTGATAGGCGGTGTTCCTGCGCTCCTCTTCGGGCATCACCATGGAACGACGCTCCGCTCCCATGATGATCTTGTCCTTGGCGCGCTCGAAGTCGTCCATGTCGACCAAGCGCTTGCTCTTGCGCGCGGCAAATAGCGCTGCTTCGTTGACAAGATTGGCGAGATCGGCGCCTGACATTCCCGGCGTGCCGCGCGCGATGATGTCGGCCTTGACATCGGGCGACATCGGCACCTTGCGCATGTGTACCAGCAGAATCTGCTCACGGCCGCGAATGTCGGGCAGTGGCACCACCACCTGGCGGTCAAAACGGCCCGGGCGCATCAGCGCCGGGTCGAGCACGTCGGGTCGGTTGGTGGCGGCGATAACGATCACGCCGGCCGTGGCCTCGAAGCCATCCATCTCGACCAGCAGCTGGTTTAGCGTCTGTTCGCGTTCGTCGTTGCCTCCGCCCAAGCCAGCGCCGCGCTGGCGGCCCACGGCATCAATCTCATCGATGAACACGATGCAAGGCGCATGCTTTTTCGCCTGCTCGAACATGTCGCGCACACGCGCCGCGCCCACGCCGACGAACATCTCGACGAAATCCGAACCGGAGATGGAGAAGAACGGAACCTTGGCCTCGCCCGCAATGGCGCGCGCGAGCAGAGTCTTGCCCGTGCCCGGATTGCCGACCATCAGCACGCCTTTGGGTATGCGCCCGCCCAGCTTCTGAAACTTGCTTGGGTCGCGCAGGAAATCGACCAGTTCCGACACCTCTTCCTTGGCCTCCTCGCAGCCGGCCACATCGGCGAAAGTCACGGTATTGCTCGCTTCGTCCATCATGCGTGCGCGCGACTTGCCGAAGGAAAAGGCCCCGCCGCGGCCACCGCCCTGCATCTGGCGCATGAAGAAAACCCACACGCCGATCAGGAGCAGCATCGGGAACCAGGATACGAAAATGTTCATCAGGAGCGATGGTTCCTCCTCCGGCTTGGCCTTGATCTTGACGCCGTACTTCAGCAGGTCGGAAACCAGCCAGATGTCGCCCGGGGAATAGCTCGTGACAGTCTTGCCCTCGGTCGTCTTGGCCTTGAGATTGCGGCCCTCGATCACCACTTCGGCGATGCGCCCGGCCTTGACCTCCTCGTAGAACTGGGAATAGTCCATCGGCGCCTGGACTCCCTGGCGTGTGTTGAACTGGTTGAACACGGTCATCAGTACCAGGCCGATCACCAGCCAGATCACCAAATTCTTAAATAGATTGTTCAAAAATTGCTCCTCCGGTACCGCTACCAAGTGTGACTAAACACCCATGTTACAGGTGGCGCGCGTCGCGGGCTAGTAGGTTACGAAAAGGCAGCCTGCGGGTGGCGCGAACCCGCTGTTTCCAAGCCAGCAGCTAATTCCCTCCAGCCGGCCCCGCTTTTGCCCCAGTCGACTCTTTGAACCCTTTCCCCAACAAATACATCTCACTAGAACGCCCGCGCGAGGCCGCCGGTTTGCGCGAATCGACTTTGGCGAACGCTTTGCGCATCGCGGCCAGGAATTCGATGAAGCCGGCGCCCTGGAACACCTTGACCAGCAACGCGCCCTCCGGTTTCAGGCACAGCCGCGCGAATTCCAGCGCCAGTTCGCATAGGTGCACGGAGCGCGCTTGATCGCTCATGCCGATGCCCGAGATATTGGGGGCAAGATCGGAGATTACAAGGTCCGCCTTGCGCCCGCCCAGAGCAAGCAACAACGCATCGAGTACCTCCTGCTCGCGAAAATCTCCCTGGATGAAATGCACGCCGGGCAGCGGCGGCATCGGCAAGATGTCCAGCGCCAAGAGCTTGCCCTGCGGCCCCAGTTTCGCCGCCGCCACCTGCGACCAGCTCCCGGGAGCGGCCCCCAGATCGACGACCAATTGTCCGGGGACGAGCAGCCGATCCTTCTTGTCCATCTCCAGCAGCTTATAGGCCGCACGCGAACGATAGCCTTCGGCTTTGGCTTTTTGCACATAAGGATCGCTGACGTGCTCGCGCATCCACGCCTTGCTGGTCTTATTGCGGCTCATAGTCTGATCAGGCTGTTACAATTCATCTTTGCAACTGTATTCATTATGAAAACTCTTGCCCCAGCCGAACGCAAGCTGCTCAAAGCGCGCGCGCATGCGCTCAAACCCGTGGTCGCCATGGGCAGCGAAGGACTGTCGGCCGCGGTGATCAGGGAAATAGAAGCCAGCCTCAAAGCGCATGATCTGATCAAGATCCGTGTGAGCGGCGAGGACCGGGACGCACGCCAGGCCCTGCTCGGCGAAATTTGCAGCCGTACCGGCGCCTCACCCGTGCAGCATATCGGCAAGATTCTGGTGGTGTTTCGCGAAAGCGAGGAGGAGGCGCCTCCCCCGAAAAAGCGCGCGGCGCGCAAGCAGGCGCGGCGTACCAAACGCAGTTTCCAGAACGACTAGCGCGGCAGCACAACGCTATTCATAGCGCACCTCGATAATTTCGAACGCGCGCACGCCACCGGGGGCCTGCACTTCCACCACATCGCCCGCGTATTTGCCGATCAGCGCGCGCGCAATGGGCGAGCCGATGGAGATCTTGCCGTGTTTGATATCGGCCTCGTCGTCGCCGACTATCTGGTAGGTCACCTTGTCGCCGCTTGCCTGCTCCTCGAGGTCCACCGTAGAGCCGAATACGCAACGCCCGTCGGCGTCGACCAGCTTGGGATCGATGATTTGTGCATTGGCGAGTTTGCCCTCGACCTCTGCGATGCGCCCTTCTATGAAGCTCTGCCGGTCCTTGGCGGCTTCGTACTCGGCGTTCTCCGACAGATCGCCGTGCGATCGCGCCTCCGCGATCGCGCTGATCACGCTATGCCGATCGATGGTCTTCAGGCGCTGCAATTCGGCGCGCAGCAGTTCTGCGCCCTTCACCGTAAGGGGGGTCTTGCTCATAGTGGTGCGATCCTAGTCAAACCAGCTTTTGATGCAAGCTCTGCAATGCGTAGGGAACCAAGCCTCGTATATGGCGCATGCCGGTACAGGCGGCGCGCGCCCCGGCTATGGTAGTGTAATACGTTACCCGGCCCTGTAGTGCGCCGTTGCGGATCGACCAGGAATCCTGCACCGCGCTGCGTTTTTCGTCTACCGTATTCACGATCAGGCTGACTTCGCCGTTCTTGATCATGTCCAGGATGTGCGGCCGGCCTTCCCCCACCTTGTTGACCATCGTTGCCTTGATGCCATTCGCATTGAGCACCTGCGCCGTGCCGCGCGTAGCGATGACATTGAAGCCGAGCTCGATCAGTTCGCGTCCGATCGGCACCGCCGCACTCTTGTCGCTGTTTCTGACGCTGATGAATGCCTTGCCCGCCTTGGGCAGCCGCGCACCGGCGGCGAGCTGCGACTTGACGAATGCCTCGCCGAAGGTCTCGCCCACGCCCATGACCTCGCCGGTGGATTTCATTTCAGGTCCGAGGATCGTGTCGACGCCGGGGAATTTGATGAACGGAAATACCGCTTCCTTCACCGAGTAATAAGGCGGTACGACCTCACGGAACACCCCTTGCTCGTCGAGGCTCTTGCCTACCATGCAGCGCGCCGCGATCTTGGCGAGCGGCAAGCCGGTGGCTTTGGACACATAAGGCACGGTGCGCGAAGCGCGCGGGTTGACTTCGAGCACGTACACCGTGTCGCGCTGGATCGCGAACTGCACGTTCATCAGTCCGACCACGTTCAGCGCCATCGCCATTTGCACCGTCTGCTGCCGCAATTGCTGCTGCAGTTCAGCGGAGAGGGAGTATGGCGGCAGCGAGCAGGCCGAATCTCCCGAATGCACCCCCGCTTGTTCTATGTGCTCCATGATGCCGCCGATCAGCACGCGCTTGCCATCGCAGATGGCATCCACGTCGACTTCGATGGCGTCGTTGAGAAAACGATCGAGCAGCACCGGCGAGTCGTTCGACACTTTCACCGCCTCGCGCATATAGCGCTCGAGGTCGCGCTGTTCATGCACGATTTCCATGGCGCGGCCGCCGAGCACATAGCTCGGCCGCACCACCAGCGGATAGCCGATTTCCTGCGCCAAGCGCAGCGCGTCGGCCTCGTTGCGTGCGGTTCGGTTGGCCGGCTGCCTCAGGCCCAGATCGTGCAGCAGTTTCTGGAAGCGCTCGCGGTCCTCGGCCACGTCGATCATGTCCGGGGTGGTGCCGATAATCGGCACGTGGTTCGCTTCCAGCGCGCGCGCCAGCTTGAGCGGTGTCTGCCCGCCGTACTGCACCACCACGCCAAAGGGCCTTTCGATGTCCACGATTTCGAGCACATCCTCGAGCGTGAGCGGCTCGAAATAGAGCCGGTCGGAGGTATCGTAATCGGTGGAAACGGTTTCGGGGTTGCAGTTGACCATGATGGTCTCAAAGCCGTCCTCGCGCAGCGCGAGTGCGGCATGAACGCAGCAGTAGTCGAACTCGATGCCCTGGCCGATGCGATTGGGGCCCCCGCCGAGCACCATGACCTTCTTGCGTCCGGTCGGGGCCGCTTCGCATTCGTCCTCGTAGGTCGAATACATGTAGGCCGTGTTGGTCGCAAACTCGGCGGCGCAGGTGTCGACGCGCTTGTACACCGGCCGCAGTCCAAGCGCGTGGCGGCGCTCGCGCACCTGGCTCTCGCTCGCTGCGAGCAGCGTGGCGAGACGCCGATCGGAGAAGCCGTTGCGTTTGAGCTCGCGCAAAGCCGCGCGATCGACGTCTGCCAGACGCTTGCCCCGCAACTCCTGTTCCTGCCGCACCAGGTCCTCGATCTGGGCCAGAAACCAGGGATCGATGCGTGTATCGTGCTGGATCTGCTCGAAGCCTAGACCGCAACGGAAGGCGTCCGCGACGTACCAGATGCGTTCCGGCCCCGGGTCGCCAAGCTCGGTTTCGAGCACGTCGGGGTCGCTCGTTCGCTCGTCCAGGCCGTCGGCTCCGGTCTCCAAGCTGCGCAAGGCTTTCTGGAATGACTCCTGAAAGGTCCGGCCTATGGCCATCACCTCGCCCACCGATTTCATTTGCGTCGTAAGCCGGCTGTTCGCCTGGGGGAATTTCTCGAAGGCGAAGCGCGGAATCTTGGTGACGACGTAATCGATGCTCGGCTCGAACGACGCCGGCGTCGCGCCACCCGTAATTTCGTTGGCGAGTTCGTCCAAGGTGTAGCCGACAGCCAGCTTCGCCGCCACCTTGGCGATGGGAAATCCGGTCGCCTTGGAAGCAAGCGCCGAGGAGCGCGACACGCGCGGGTTCATCTCGATCACCACCATCCTGCCGTCGTCCGGATTGATCGCGAACTGCACATTGGAGCCGCCCGTTTCGACCCCGATCTCGCGCAGCACCGCGATCGAGGCATCGCGCATGATCTGGTATTCCTTGTCGGTCAGCGTCTGCGCCGGCGCCACGGTGATCGAGTCGCCGGTATGCACGCCCATGGGATCGAAATTCTCGATGGAACAGATGATGATGCAGTTGTCGGCCTTGTCGCGCACCACCTCCATCTCGAACTCTTTCCAGCCGATCACCGATTCCTCGATCAGCAGTTCCTTGGTCGGCGAAGCATCCAGGCCGCGCTCGCAGATGGCGACGAACTCCTCGCGGTTGTACGCTATCCCGCCGCCCGAGCCGCCCAAGGTGAACGAAGGGCGTATCACCACCGGATAGCCGATCGCCGCCTGCACCTGCAGCGCTTCCTCCATGCTGTGCGACAGCATCGAGCGCGGGCATTCCAGGCCGATGGATTTCATCGCGCGCTTGAATTTCTCGCGATCTTCGGCCTTGTCGATCGCCTCGCGCGAGGCGCCGATCATCTCGACGCCGTATTTCTCCAGCACGCCGTGCTTGGCCAGGTCGAGCGCGCAATTCAGCCCCGTCTGCCCGCCCATGGTCGGAAGCAACGCGTCTGGCCGCTCCTTCGCGATGATGGACTCCACCATCTGCCAGTTGACCGGCTCGATATAGGTGACGTCGGCCATCTCCGGGTCGGTCATGATCGTAGCCGGATTGGAGTTGACCAGGATGACCTTGTAGCCCTCCTCGCGCAGCGCCTTGCACGCCTGCGCGCCGGAATAATCGAACTCGCACGCCTGGCCGATGATGATCGGGCCGGCGCCGATGATGAGGATGCTGCGGATGTCGGTGCGCTTTGGCATTTTGGGGTGAGGGCAGGCTCTGGGGGCACGAAATGCTTATTGGCCCCCCCTTTCCTCCATCAGCTTGGCAAACCGGTCGAACAGATAGCCGATATCGCGCGGGCCCGGACTCGCTTCCGGGTGCCCCTGGAAGCAGAACGCCGGACGATCTGTGCGCGCGAAGCCCTGTAGCGAACCGTCGAACAGCGACACGTGCGTCGGTCGCAAATTCGCCGGCAGGCTCGCCGAATCGACGGCAAAGCCGTGGTTCTGGCTGGTAATCACCACCCGGCCCGTGTCCAGATCCTTCACCGGATGATTGGCGCCGTGGTGGCCGAACTTCATCTTCACGGTCCTCGCACCGGACGCGAGACCAAGCAACTGCAGGCCGAGGCAGATGCCGAACGTGGGCAGGCCGCTCGCAACGATTTCGCGTATCGCGTCGATGGCGTAATCACAGGGTTCGGGATCACCAGGGCCGTTGGACAGGAACACGCCGTGCGGCCGCAGCGCGAGCAACTCCTTTGCCGGAGCCTGCGCGGGGAACACCGTCACCTTGCAGCCGCGTTCCGCCAACAGGCGCAGGATGTTGCGCTTGATGCCGTAATCATAAGCGGCCACATGGTACTTATGACTGTCGATCTTGCGATAGCCCTGCTTCAACGTCCATGCACCATCGCACCAATCGTAAGGCGCGCGCGCCGATACCACTTTTGCCAAGTCCATGCCCGCGAGGCCGGGAAACTCGCGCGCCTCGGCTACGGCGCGCTGCGCATCCGCCACGCCCAGCGCGCCGCCTGGTGTAGCCGCAACCAGGCATCCCGCCTGCGCGCCATTGGTGCGCAATATTCGGGTGAGCTTGCGCGTGTCGATCCCGGCAATGGCGACGATCTGGTTGGCCTTGAGATAATCCGCCAGGTCTTGCTGGCTGCGCCAACTCGATGCGCGCAAAGGCAGGTCGCGGATGACCAGGCCAGCCGCATGCACCTTGCCCGACTCCTGATCTTCGCTGTTTACCCCGGTGTTGCCGATATGGGGATAGGTCAGCGTGACGATCTGACGGCAGTAGGACGGGTCGGTGAGAATTTCCTGGTAGCCGGTCATGGCGGTGTTGAACACCACCTCACCCACCGAACTGCCGCCGGCGCCTATGCCCAGGCCGTGAAATACCGCCCCGTCGGCGAGCGCGAGGAGAGCGGGTGGAAACGGGGAGGACACGGCTAACTCCAGGATTTATATACACAAACGGGACAGAAACCACAGCGGTCCCGTCCCGTCAGATCGACGAAGTATAACCTATACTCGACTCCCTCGGCAACCTGCGGATTTTGTTGGGTTTTGCGCAAGCAAGCCCAGTTGGGGCGAGTCTGCTCGCCCTCGTGGCGGCACCCTGGCGCGCGACACACCGCGCCACCTTTCTTCCACCGAGCCTAGCGCAGACCGAGCACATCCTGCATATCGTAGAGGCCGGGAGGCTTCCCGCCGAGGAAGCGCGCGGCGCGCAGCGCACCCACGGCATAGGTCATGCGGCTTTGCGAACGCACCGTGACCTCTACGCGCTCGCCGCTTCCCGCGAAGATCACGGTGTGCTCGCCGACGATGTCGCCGCCGCGAATTGCGTGAAAACCGATGGTGCTGGCGGCGCGTTCACCGGTGTCGCCTTCGCGGCCGTAAATGGCACAGCTTTTCAGGTCGCGTCCCAGCGCCTGCGCCACCACCTCGCCCAACTTGAGGGCGGTGCCCGAGGGCGCATCGATCTTGTGCCGGTGGTGCGCCTCGACGATCTCGACGTCGTAAGCGTCTCCGAGAATTGTCGCCGCAACTTCGGCTAGCTTGAACGCCGCATTGACACCGACCGCCATGTTGGGCGCAAATACGATGGGAATCCGCTTGGCAGCATCGAGGATGCGCTGTTTGCCTTCCGCGGCAAAACCGGTCGTGCCGATCACCATACTCGTGCGCGCGTTGAGGCAAGCATCCAGGTGCATCAAGCTTCCTGCAGGCCGGGTGAAATCGATCAGGCAGTCAGCGGCGGCGATCCCGCCCGCGTAGTCGGCACTGATGAAAACAGCGGAGTTGGCACCGATGGCCTCGCCCGCATCCTTGCCCAGATGCGGACTATCCGCGACTTCCAATGCCGCGCAAAGCTTCAGATCCATGCTCGACAACACCGCCTCAATCAGGGTGCGGCCCATGCGGCCGGCGCTGCCCGCGATCGCAATTTTCATGCTGCCCCCGTCAATGCCTCACCGTTTCCGTGCACGGCTCCCATTCGCGTACTTACTGCGGCGCGTTCGATTGCGACGCCGCCGCTGCCGCAGCAGGCAGGCCCTGGGGCGCCGCCGGCGCCGACTTGGACTCCCTAGTCGCTGCCGGGGGCAATTCAGCCTTCGTCTCACGCAGCGTGCTCGGCGCCGCATCGGCGCTCGCGGCAGGGGCTATGTCCCCCTCGACGCGCGCGAGCTTGCCATCCTCGAAGAACACCGTCACTCGCCGATGCTCCAGGCCGCTGGAGATGCCCCTCTGGCGCCGGAAAACATAATCCCAGCGATCGGCGTGAAAGTTATCGATGATTAGCGGCGTGCCCAGAACAAAGCGCACCTGATCCTTGGACATGCCGGGCTTGAGTTGCGACATCATTTCCCGGGACACGAAATTGCCCTGCTGGATTTCGATGCGATAAGGCGCAAGGCTCGGCAGGCCCGACTGCACAAAACTGCAGGAACCGAGGGTTAGTGCGGCGATTGCACACAAGGCGCGCAAGTACATGGACGGGATTCGTTTTCAAGAGCGATAAGACGTAATATGATAACCTAGTTCAATGTCATGATCGATTACGCATGAGCAAACCTCAGGACCTCAACACCATCGGCCTCAAAGCCACCGCGCCGCGCCTTAAGATTCTCGGCCTGTTCGAGAAAAGCAAGGTGCGCCACCTCTCTGCCGAAGATGTGTATAAGCAACTGGTCGCGGAAGGTTTGGACACGGGCCTCGCCACCGTCTATCGCGTGCTGACGCAATTCGAACATGCCGGCTTGCTGCAACGGCACCATTTCGAATCCGGGCGCGCCGTGTTCGAACTCAACGCGGGCAGTCATCACGACCATCTTGTCTGCATGCAGTGCGGACGCGTCGAGGAATTCTACGACGCCGAAATCGAAACGCGCCAAAACAAGATCGCCAAGGAGCGCGGTTTCGCCATCAGCGAGCACTCGCTGCAGCTCTACGTCGACTGCACCAAGACCGATTGCCCGTATAAACCTTGACGTGCGAACGGGGATGGGTGAAAAAAAATCCGATCGCATCGATCTGCTGCTGTGGCGCCATGCTGACGCTGAAAACGGCATTCCCGATGCCGGCCGCGCGCTGACCGCGAAAGGATTGACTCAGGCAAAGCGCGTGGCGGCATGGCTAAAGCCGCGCCTGCCGGGCGACTGCGTGATCCTGGTCAGCCCGGCCAGACGCGCGCAGCAAACCGCGGCTGCGCTGGATCTGCCCTATACCACCGAGAAGCGCATCGGCGTTCACGCGAACGTCGCCGACATCATCGCCGCCGCCGGCTGGCCCAAGGGCAACGGCGCGGTGCTCGTGGTCGGCCATCAGCCCACGCTTGGCCAGGTCGCCGCGCAGTTGCTTAGCGGCGAACCGGTCGGCTGGACTATCAAGAAAGGCGCGCTGTGGTGGTTTAGCTATCGTGCCGGCGAGACCGATCTGCGCGCGGTCGTCAGTCCCGACATACTCTAGCTCTGGCATCTGGCCCGATGAAAGTCGTTGCATAAGAGCTTGCCCGGGATGAATAGTCCGCGTAAAGGCAAGACCGGGCTGCGGCGCGTTTGGGGAGCGCTTTTCCATTCGCTAGACGGCTTAGCCGCCGCGTTCCGCCACGAGGACGCATTTCGGCAGGAAGCGGTCCTGGCACTGGTACTCGTCCCCGTCGCGCTTTGGATGCCGGCGAGCGGCACCGCCAAGGCACTGATGGTGGGAAGCGTGTTGCTGGTGCTGGTGGTGGAGTTGCTCAATTCGGCGATAGAAGCGGTAACCGATCGCGTGTCTCTCGAAGAGCATGTGCTCGCCAAGCGCGCCAAGGATATGGGCAGTGCCGCTGTAATGATGTCCCTCGTCAACCTGCTCGTAACTTGGATTTTGGTTCTATTCGACTGATTTTCCCCAGCATATCGCGCGTGCGCACGACGCGTCACACATCATGAGAGTGTCTGCTCCGCGCCGGCGTCTTGGCCAGTTCTTCTTATACCGCTTTGGTCGCCGCGTCGCGCAACGCCTTGACCTCGAGGCGCATCCCGATCGACTTCCATTCGTCCGCTTCGTCCACAAGCGCCGCCGCGCTCAAAGGGCGATTCTCGAGGAACGTCTCCGGCAACAGCACGCGAAAGCCGCTGTCGGTCATTTCGCAGGCGAGCTGCGGCAAATCGGGAGCGGTGCGACTGCGGCAAAACAGGCTCGCCAGGCGCAGGCAGAACACCAACTCCCACTCGCCAGGGGGAAGGCTCAGATCTTGCAGCTTGGCGAGCTTGCCGCGGTGCGCGAGCACCAACCGCGCCAGTTGCGACTGTTCCATGCGCGAGAACCCGGGCATGTCGGCATTGGCGATGACGTAGGCGGAATGCTTGTGATAGCCGTTGTGAGCGATGGAAATGCCGATCTCGTGCAATGACGCAGCCCAGGCGAGCGTTTGCTCGGCGTGCGCATCGCGCTCGCTTGCGCCCATCATATGGCGATGCAGCCTGGCGGCCAACTCGGCAACGCGTTCTGCTTGCGCCGTATCGACATGGTAGCGACGCATGAATTGGCGCACCGTCACCTCGCGCATGTCGTGCTTCTGCACGCGCCCGAGAAGATCGTACAACACGCCTTGGCGCAAGGCGGCGTCCGACACCTTCATGTGTTCAATGCCAAGTTCGGTAACCGCGGCACACATGATGGCCAGGCCGCCCGGCAGAACGGAGGTGCGGTCCTCGCGCAACCCGGGCAATGCCAGGCGCTCGATGTCGCCCGCCTTGAGTAGAGCACTCCTGAGCTTTTCCAGACCGTCGGCTGAGATGCCGTGTTCGCTCCATCCGCTCGCCTCCAGCACGGCCGCGATCGAGCGCGCGGTGCCGGAGGAAGCCACCGCTTCCGCCCAGCCGTGCCGTGTGTACTGCTTGGCGATGGTCTGCAGTTCGGTTCCGGCAGCGAGTTCGGCCTGCTTGAACGCCGATTTTTCGATCCTGCCTTCGGCGAAGTACTTCAGGCTGAAGCTGACACAGCCCATGTAGAGGCTATCCACCAGTTGCGGCTCCATCCCGCTGCCGATGATGAATTCGGTCGAGCCGCCGCCGATGTCCATCACCAGGCGCTTTTCCCGGCTCAGAGGCAGGCCGTGCACGACGCCGAGATAGACAAGCCGCGCTTCCTCGTGCCCCGCGATGATCTCGATCGGGAAGCCCAACGCTTGCTTGGCCTCAGCCAGAAACTGGCGCGCGTTCTTGGCCACGCGCAGGGCGTTCGTGCCGACCACGCGCACCGCGTCGGGCGGAAAACCGCGCAAGCGGTCGGAAAAGCGCCGCAGCGCCTCGAGCGCTCGAAGCTGAGTCGCGTGGTCGATGCGCTTCTCTCGCGTCAGTCCCGCGCCCAGCCGCACCGGTTCGCGCAGACCGTCAAGCAGATAGATCTGATCGCCTACTATGCGGCCGATTTGCAGATGGAAGCTGTTGGAGCCCAGATCGACAGCGGCAAGTGTCTCGTATTGCATGGCCGGGTAACCTTAGCACCCGAAACATCGGCGCGCAACGAAATATGCCGCGAATGCAGTCAGCGTGCGTTCGATAAAGTCGTCGGACCTGATTGGTTGGCGGCACGATCGAGAGGGTGCGGGTCTTTACGCTACCGCGTCGGGCAACATTTCCGTAGAATTGCCTAAAAGCCCACATCATAGCGAGGGGATAGATCCCCTCATGCTCCCTTATGTCAGGGGTCACTTTCGGCAATTCTGAAATGGCCGCTTAGTATTATCACGTTCGGAAGAAGAACAGGATCTTATGCCACCCAAGCAGGCACAGCTCCTCAACCGCGAGATCGGCATCCTGGAATTCAACCGCCGCGTACTGGCGCAGGCCGAAGATCCGGACATGCCGCTGCTCGAGCGACTTAGATTTTTGTGCATCGTCAGCAGCAATCTCGACGAGTTTTTCGAGATCCGCGTCGCCGAATTGAAGGAAACGATCCGCATCAATCTGTCGGGCGCCGGTCCCGACGGCATGAGCCCGCACGAGGTCTTCGCCGCCGTCAGCCTCATCGTGCACGAACTGGTGCAACGACAGTATCGGCTATTCAACGAAAAGATCCTGCCCGAACTGGAAAAATCCGGCGTGCGTTTCCTGCGCCGCAACGATCTGAACGAAGTGCAGCGCGCCTGGATGCGCGACTATTTCTTCAACGAGATGATGCCCGTGCTCACGCCTATCGGCCTCGATCCGGTCCACCCCTTCCCGCGCGTATTCAACAAGAGCTTGAATTTTGCTGTGGAACTGGAGGGGCGCGATGCCTTTGGCCGCGCCTCGCGCGCCGCCATCGTGCAGGCGCCGCGCATACTGCCGCGGCTCATCAGGCTGCCGCGCGAGCTGCAGCACGGCAAGGTGCAGGGTTTCGTCTTCCTGTCCTCGGTCCTGCACGAGCACGCATCGGAGTTGTTCGCCGGCATGAGCGTGCGCGGCTGCTATCAATTTCGCGTCACGCGCAACAGCGACCTGTTCGTCGACGAAGAGGAGGTGAAGAACCTGCGCACAGCGCTGCAGGGAGAGCTGCCGCAGCGTAACCTCGGCGCCGCAGTGCGGCTGGAGGTCGCGGACAACTGCCCGCAGGCCATGGCCGAGTTCCTGCTGCAGCAAACCGAGCTCGGCCCCGAGGACCTGTACCGGGTCAGCGGACCGGTCAATCTGGTGCGGCTGATGCAGCTCCCCGAACTCGTCGACAGGCCCGATCTGCAGTTCCCGACATTCCGCCCCGGCCGCCCCGCGGCGTTGGACAAGCGCGCCGACATATTCGCCGTACTGCGCAAGAGCGACGTGCTGCTGCACCACCCGTTCCAATCGTTCACGCCGGTGGTCAATTTCATCCAGGAGGCCGCCGCCGACCCCAAGGTGGTCGCGATCAAACAGACGGTCTACCGCATCGGTACTGACTCCGCCATCATGGAAGCACTGATCAAAGCGGCGGGCAGCGGCAAGGAAGTGACAGTGGTAGTCGAGTTGATGGCGCGTTTCGAAGAGGAAGCCAATATCAACTGGGCGGAGCGGCTGGAGGAAGTCGGCGCGCACGTGGTCTACGGCGTCGTAGCGCACAAGACCCACGCCAAAATGGCGCTGGTCGTGCGGCGCGAGGAAGGCAAGCTGCGCCGCTACGTGCATCTGGGTACCGGAAACTACCATCCGCGAACCGCGCGCCTGTACACCGATTTCGGGCTGCTCACCTGCAACAAGGACATCTGCGCCGACGTGAACGAGGTATTCAAGCAGCTCACCGGCCTCGGCAAGGCGGGAATATTGCATCACCTGTGGCAAGCGCCTTTCACCCTGCACGCGAACGTGATGGCCGCGATCAAGAACGAAGCCCGCCTCGCCAAAGCCGGCAAGCCCGCGCGCATCATCGCCAAGATGAACGCTTTGCTCGAGCCGACGATCATCGAGGCGCTGTACGCGGCGTCGCAGGCAGGTGTGCGCATCGACCTGGTGATACGCGGCGTATGCGCGCTGCGCCCCGGGGTACCCGGACTGTCGGAACGTATCAAAGTACGCTCCATCGTCGGGCGTTTCCTCGAGCACACGCGCATCTTCTATTTCCACAATGACGGCAAGGAAGACGTGTATCTGTCGAGTGCCGACTGGATGGATCGCAATTTTTTCCGCCGCGTCGAATTGTGTTTTCCGGTGCTGGACAAGAAGCTCAAGCAGCGCGTCATCAAGGAAGGACTCAAACCCTATCTAAAAGACAACCGGCAGGCCTGGGATATGACCGCGGAGGGCCATTACACGCATAAGAATCCGCGTGGCACGCTGCCGCGCTCGGCGCAATTGATGCTGCTGGGCGAGCTGGCCCGGGAACTATAGCGGCCGCGTCGGTCTCAACACGAAGCGTGCCAAAATTGCTCACAGTTTCTGTGGATAAGCTTGTGCGCAACTGCGTCGCGAACGCGCAAAGCGCCGATCAGCTATGGCTTTTCTTCACTTTGCACAAAGCGTAATCAGATACGAACCAGCCGCAAATAGGGGCGCAGCAGTCGGGGCCGAATGACCGATGGAGCGGCGATCGAAGGGGACGCGGTTCCTGCCGCAATCCACTCCTCCCGGGTCTTCGCGATAATGGCCGCGATGATCTGCGCATTCAGTTGGCCATTTCCTATCTGCTTCGTGTTGCGCGGCATTCGGTCAACAGCCGGTGCGCACGATTCCATCTTCTCATCACGCATGCGTCTCTCCACTTTAATGAAACTCTGAAAAAGGGGCCCATGGCCCCCTTTTCCAATCCCCCCATCTCAGTGAAAAACCTCGGCCGAGAAACCATCGGCCGAGGTTTTTCAGAAGTTACGTAAGTAATGTCCTGCGCCATGCGGCCGTAGATGGGCAAGCGCAGGTAAGCAAAGATGGCAGAGCAAAATGACAAGGTAATTACGCAAACACGAACTGTCTTCGGCCGTGCTCGGCGCGACGTCGAAATAGCCGCGCAAATAACGTAGCCGCCTTCTCTTGGCGCAAGGTGCGTGGCTGTTGCCACCAATTTGTTACAATTCCACCATGAGACGGCATGCATTGCCGCACAACGCTTCGATTCCCTAGGTCCAACAACCCCATTACCCATTCGAGGTCGCAATGTTCAGCCGCTTCATGCCGCGCGAAGGCAAATTTTTCGAGATGTTCAACGAACACGCCGAACTCATCGTGCAGGGCAGCCGCGAACTGGCCGCGCTAATGGCAAGTTGCGACGACTTAGAGCGGCGCGCCCACAACGTCGAGTCGATCGAAAAACGCGGCGACAGGATCACCCGCAGCACGATCGAACTGCTGCACAAGACCTTCATCACCCCGATCGACCGCGACGACATCCACCAGTTGATCTGCGAAATGGACAACATCCTGGACCTGCTCGAAGACTCGGCGCAGCTCATGTTCCTGTACGACGTGCGCGTGCTGCCGCCGGAGGCGAAGAAGCTCGCGGACATCTGCGTCGATTGCTGCGAAAAGGTGAAAAGCGCCGTGACGATGCTCTCCAGCATGGACAACGCCGATGCGATCATGCTCATATGCCAGGACATAGACCGGCTCGAATCGGAGGCCGACCACGTGATGCGCGCGGCCATCGGACGGCTGTTCCGCGACGAGCCCGACGTGCGCGAGCTGATCAAGCTGCGCACGGTGTACGAGCACCTGGAGACCGTGACCGATCACTGCGAGGATGTGGCCAACATCATCCAGGGAATCGTGATCGAAAACGCATGATTCATGCCGCACACGTGGCCGGGAGCGGCCAATGAGCTTCAACATACTGGTCATTCTCGTCGTGCTCGCGCTGGCGTTCGATTTCCTGAACGGTTTTCATGACGCCGCCAATTCCATCGCCACCATCGTGTCCACTCGGGTACTGCGGCCGCAGTGGGCGGTAGCATGGGCCGCTTTTTTCAATTTCATCGCATTTCTTTTCTTCGGCCTACTGGTTGCCGCCACCGTCGGCAAAGGCATCATCGACCCGGCGATCGTCGATCATTACGTCGTGTTCGGCGCGCTGATCGGGGCGATAGTCTGGAACATCATTACCTGGTATTACGGCATCCCATCCAGTTCGTCGCATGCGCTCATAGGCGGACTCGCGGGCGCGGCAGTGGCCAAGGGCGGGGTGGACACGCTGATCGCGGCAGGCTTTCTCAAGACGATTGCTGCCATCGTGCTGTCGCCGGCGCTTGGCTTGGTGCTCGGCGGCGCGCTGATGATCCTGGTATCCTGGGTTTTCGCCGACAGTACGCCTCGGCGCGTGGATCGCTGGTTCCGCCGCTTACAGTTCGTCTCCGCTTCATTGTATAGCCTTGGTCACGGCGGCAACGACGCGCAGAAGACCATGGGCATCATCTGGATGCTGCTCATCGCCGCCAACGTGACGGGGCCGAAGGATCCACTACCGTTCTGGGTAGTGATGGCCTGCCAATCTGCGATGGGTCTCGGTACGCTTTTCGGCGGCTGGCGCATTGTCAAAACCATGGGCCAGAGGATCACCAAGCTAAAACCCGTGGGCGGCGCCTGCGCCGAAACCGGCGGCGCCATTACGCTATTTCTTGCCACCGGTCTGGGCGTACCGGTTTCGACCACGCACACCATAACCGGGGCAATTGTAGGCGTCGGCTCGGTGAATAAGTTCAACGCGGTGCGTTGGGGTGTTGCAGGCAACATCGTCTGGGCATGGATCCTGACCATCCCATGCTCCGCATTCATCGCCGCTGTGGCCTGGTTCCTGGCTACCCAGTCTATCTAGGGCCGGTCAGGATTTGCGGAGTTTTGCGTCACGCGGCGATCGCGGGCTCCCCGCGAGGGTACACGTCGCGTAATGAAGGCGCCGCAGCGCGGCACGCCGAGTTGACTGCACGGCGCTTGACGCAAGACAAAAGGCGTAACATTGCTCCAGGCCATCATGCCTGGTGGCGGCACGGCGGGACCTCGTGCGCATTTACGGAGAATCCAGATGAGCAGACAAGTAGTGGTGGTAAGCGGTGTTCGTACCGCAATCGGTGATTATGGCGGCGCGCTGAAGGACCTCCCCCCGACGGAGCTTGCGGCGAGAGTCGCGCGCGAAGCCGTTGCGCGCGCCAAGGTCGATCCCAACGAGATCGGGCAGGTGGTGTTTGGCAGCGTGATACACACCGAACCCAAGGACATGTATCTGTCGCGCGTGGCGATGATCAACGCGGGCCTGCCGCACCATACGCCGGCGATGACGCTCAACCGCCTGTGCGGCAGCGGCATGCAGGCCATCGTCAGCGCGGCGCAGATGATCCTGTTGGGGGACGCCGACATCGCCCTGGCCGGTGGCGCGGAGTCGATGAGCCGCGCCGCTTATCTGATGCCGGCGCTGCGCTGGGGCCAGCGCATGGGCGACGCCAACACGATCGATATGATGGTGGGCGCGCTTACCGATCCATTCGATGCAGTGCACATGGGCATCACCGCCGAGAACGTCGCGGCGAAATGGAATATCACGCGCGAGCAGCAGGATGAGTTCGCGGTGGAGAGCCATCGGCGCGCCGTCAGCGCCATCAAGAATGGCTATTTCAAGGAACAGATCCTGCCGATCGAGCAGAAGACGCGCAAGGGCGTGGTGATGTTCGACACCGACGAGCACCCGCGCGCCGACGCGAACCTGGAAGGCATGGCGAAACTTAGGGCGGCGTTCAAGAAGGACGGCTCGGTCACCGCCGGCAACGCCTCCGGCATCAACGATGGTGCGGCGGCGGTGGTGTTGATGGAGGCCGGGACGGCGGCAAAGAAGGGACTGAAGCCGATGGCACGGCTCGTGGCCTACGGGCACGCCGGCGTGGATCCGAAGTACATGGGCATCGGTCCGGTGCCGGCGGTACAGCAGGCGCTCTCACGCGCCGGCCTCAAGGTGAGCGACATGGACCTCGTCGAATCGAACGAAGCGTTCGCCGCGCAGGCATGTGCCGTGGCGAAGGACCTGCATTTCGATCCGGCGAAGACCAATCCCAACGGCGGCGCCGTGGCGCTGGGCCATCCGATCGGCGCCACCGGCTGCCTGCTCACGGTCAAAGCAATCCATGAACTGCAGCGCGCAGGCGGACGCTATGCGCTCGTCACCATGTGCATAGGCGGCGGACAGGGTATTGCGGCGGTCTTCGAGCGCCTCTGACCCGAGTATCGATGCCGCCGCCACGGCATGAGCATGGCGACGCCTTGATGGCTTTCGACTGCCTCGCGTGCGGCGCGTGCTGCGCCTATTCGGAGTCCTGGCCCGCGTTCATCGGGGATGGCGATGGCGCAGGCATCGCGGACGATCTGATCGATTGCGACCACGCGCGCATGTTGTGCTTTGGCAATCGCTGCGCGGCGCTGACCGGAGAGATCGGGATACGCGCCGCGTGCAGCGTATACAAGAACCGGCCGCTCGTGTGCCGCGAATTTCAGCCCGGTTCCGAAGACTGCATCATGGTCAGGGGCAGGTTTGGCCTGCCCCCGGGTTAGGCTTTCGCTCCCGCGCCGCACCGAAGTTCAGAGCACGGACTCCATGCGCTGCACTATGGTCTTCAATATCTTGACTCGCGCGAAATACTTGTCCTGGGCCTCGACCACGGTCCAGGGCGCGATCTCGGTGCTGGTGCGGTCTATCATGTCGCACACCGATTGCTCGTATTCGTTCCATTTCTTGCGATTGCGCCAGTCTTCCTCGGTGATCTTGAAGCGCTTGAAGCTCGTCTTCTGACGCAGTTTGAAGCGCTGCAGCTGTTCTTCCGCGGTGATCTGCAGCCAGAACTTGCACACGATCGCCCCGCCGCGCCGCATCTGCTCCTCGAAATCGTTGATCTCGCCGTAGGCGCGCATCCAGTCGGCCACACTGCAAAAGCCTTCGACGCGCTCCACCAGCACGCGCCCGTACCAGGAGCGGTCGAAAATCGTGATGCGACCGCGCCGCGGCGCGTGGCGCCAGAAGCGCCACAGGTAGGGCTGCGCGCGTTCCTCCTCGGTCGGCGCCGCAACCGGCACGACCTGGTAATGACGCGCGTCGATGGCGCCGGTGATACGCCGGATCGCCCCGCCCTTGCCCGCCGCGTCCGAGCCTTCAAACAGCAGTATCAACGAGTGCTTCTTGAAATACTTCTTGTCGCGCGACAAGATATTCAGCCGGCCCTGCCATTTCTCCAGCTGCGTTTCATATTTTTCCTTGGTGAGCTTCTGCGTCATGTCCAGGTCGCGCAATAAGCCGAGATTGTCCATTGCCGGCAGCGGCGGCACCTGCACGCGCCGCTCATTGTAGTTGCTCTTCTCCAGCCGCTTTTTCATCGCATCGAGCAGCATCTTGCCGACAGTGAGGCTGCGATAGCGCGCATCCGCACCCTCGACCACCGTCCACGGCGCATTGGCGTTGCTGGTCTCGCGCAGCGCGTGCTCGGAGACGTCGCGGAAAACGTCGTACATCTTGAAGCGATCCCAGTCGAATTTGGTCACGCGCCAGCGCGTGAGCGGATCCTTCTCCAGTTCGCGCATGCGCTTTTTCTGCTGCGCCTTGGAGAGGTGGAACCAGAATTTGAGCAGCAGCACGCCTTCGTCGCAGAGCATCTTCTCGAAGCGCACTATCTCATCGAGGCTGCCCTTCAGCGCAGCCTCGTCTGACTGGCCCAGCACGCGGCTCACGATCGGCGCGGTATACCAGGACCCGAACATGATGCCGATCTTGCCCTTGGGCGGCAGTTCGCGCCAGAAGCGCCACATGCGCGGTCGCTCCGCTTCCTCGTCTGTGGCATCGCCGAAAGCGCGCGTCTGGATGTGGCGCGGGTCCATCCATTCGTTCAACAGGTTTACGGTCTCGCCCTTGCCGGCGCCGTCCACCCCGCCAATCAGGATCAGCACCGGGAATTTCTTCAACTGCGCCAGGTCGAACTGCGCGTTTAGCAGTGCCTCGCGCAGCTTGGGTTCCTGCCTGGCGTAGACTTGCTTGGTGACTTTGTGGCCTAGCTCCGCTGATTCAAACATGACGGCCCCCTTTAGGTCTTATTTGAAATCCAGAATGGCTTTTGCCGCTGCCAATGATCCCATGCGGCACCCAGCGCGTCGAGTTGCAGGTGCGTGCTGGCGGCGCTCCAGCCTTCGATCATGCCCTCGGCCCGCGCGTCGCGCAAGCGCGCACTGGCAAAGGCTTCGGGCAGCAGTCGCAGCAAAGTAGCTGCATCGTTCAAAGCACCCAGTACTTGCTGCACACGGGCAAGCGAATGAACGTAAGTCCGTACGTGCTTCTTCGGATACAACGCCTCGAAGAATTCCGCGGCGTAACGCAGCTTCTTTGCGGCAATGCGCAGGCGATGACGGCCGGATGCATCGAGTTGGCGCATGTGTTTGCCGCGCTTCGCCAACACATCTGCGCGCCGCTGCAGCAGGTCGGCGGCAAAGCCGCCCGCCGGCACGGCGAGTGCAGGCTGGCCCTCGGCCCATGCACGCTCGGCCAGCCGCCGCCCCAACCCCAGCCATAGACGCAGCCAGCCCGCCGAGGCAACCACATCCTGCGCCGTGCGCAGATGCGCGCGGCGCAATCGCGCGCAGCGCCGCTCGAACGCTGCGAGAGCACTTACGTCAGCGCATTGCGCGCGCAGCACGTGCAGCGTCTCGTACAAAAACACGTCCCAATCGCGCGCCACGCCCAATGCCGCACCCTGCTGGTCCAGTTCACCGAGGACCGGAGCGAACGCCGTCTGCGGCAGCGCCGACCCGAACAAACTGAAGCAGGCACGTAAGCGCCGGACCGCGACGCGCATCTGGTGCAGGTACTCCGGATCCTTGCCTTGCAGAAAGCCGGCCTCGTTTGCCTGCAGATGCGCCATGCAATTGCGCGCGATGGCGGTGAACGCCTCAGCCACGCTGGCTGCCTGACCCAAATCGAACCGCGCCGCCTTGATCGGTCGGGCCGGCACCTTCTGCGCAAGCGCATAACCGCGCTCGGCCTTGCTCGCATGGCCCAGCCGCAGCGGCACGCGCTCGACCAATTGCTGCGCAAGTTCATACAGGCGCGCGGGACTGCCGGCGAGAAGTTCCATTTCGATTTCGCTGATGGCGCTCGCACGCCGGCCGGCGCGTATCGTACCGCTATCCAGGCATAGCTCCGCGCTACTGCCGTCCGCAAAACCAAGGCGCAGGCTAGTGCGCTCGAATTCAGTCGCAAACTCCGGCCGCAGTGCCGCGCGCAGCTTGGGCGAGTGAAACAGCTTGGCGTCGGGGGTGGTGGCGAGCAGGCCAAAGTCGAGAACCCCGTCGACCAGGGGCCACTCCCACTCCTCGCGCACGTGCAGCCCGGCCGAGGCCTGGCCTTCGGTCTTCAGGGTCTGCAGCCAGCGCCCGCCATCCGAGCGCAGACGCAGCGCCAGACCGGCGCCCTGCAAGGTTCGCTCCGGCGTGTCGTAATACACGCTGTGGACACGGCGCGTGGACGCGCGACCCTGCTGCAGCGCCTTGACTTGCGGATCGCGGCGCAAGCGGCGCAGGTCCTGCGGTGCGAGCAGCAGTTTCAACTCGGTTTCCATCCTCGGCTTATCTCCTGCTCGCCAGGAGCACGCCTTTGACATCGCTGATCGAAGCGAGGGTCCGCTGCAACTGATCCAGATCGGTGATTTCGACGGTGAAGCACATATCGGCCATCTGCCGCTTGGACAGGGTGCTGACCGCGGTGACATTGATCTTTTCACGCGACAGCACTTCGGAAATGTCGCGCAGCAGGCCTTGGCGGTCGCTCGCCTGCACCACGATGTCGACCGAGAACACGCCGCCCTTGTGCCGGCCCCAGTCGGATTCGATGATGCGTTCCGGGTTGAGCGTCGCAAGCCGTTGGAAGCTCGCGCAGCTGCGCCTATGGATGGACACGCCGCGCCCGCGAGTGACAAAACCTGCGATGGCATCAGGCGGCGCCGGCTTGCAGCACTTGGCGAGTTGCGTCAGCAGGTTGTCAACGCCGACAACGAGAATGCCGCTGTCCTTGGCGTCGGACTTGCTCTTGCCTGGCGCAAGGGTTTCCTGCGCCGGCGGCGCCGGCAGCGCGCCACGCAATGCCGTTTGCAGCTGCTTCGGACCGATTTCCTCGCGTCCGACGGCCGCGAACAATTCCTCGCTCTTGGCGTAGCCGATGCGTTGCGCCAGCTGATCGAGATTGGCGCCGCTCATGCCTTCTCGCTGCAGTTCGCGCTCGACCATAGCGCGCCCGTTGGCGACGGTCTGGGCCAGCGCCTGCGTATTGAACCACTGCCTGACTTTGCTGCGCGCGCGCGCGCTTTGAATGTATCCCAGCGCCGGATTCATCCAGTCTCGGCTCGGCCCGCCGGTCTTGGCGGCGACGATTTCGACGCGCTGGCCGTTCGCGAGCTTGTAGTTGAGCGGAACCATCGCGCCGTCCACCTTGGCGCCGCGGCAATGATGTCCCAGATCTGTATGCAGATGATAGGCAAAATCCACAGGAGTCGATCCCTGCGGCAGATCGAGTACCTTGCCCTGCGGCGTCAGCACGTAGACCGTGTCGTCGAGCGCGGTCTGCTTGAACTGCTCGACCCAGTTGACGGACCCGACCACCTCGTCGCGCCAGGCGAGCACCTGCCGCAACCAGGCTATTTTCTCGTCGAACGGATCGCGCCGCCCGGTCGCACGCCCCGCGCCGGCTTCCTTGTAGCGCCAGTGCGCGGCGACGCCCAGTTCGGCGTGCCGATGCATTTCGTGCGTGCGGATCTGCACCTCCAACGCGCGATCGTCCGGGCCGACCACGGCGGTGTGCAGCGAGCGGTAGTCGTTGCTTTTCGGACGCGAGATGTAATCGTCGAACTCCTTCGGAATCGGCGTCCACAGGTTGTGCACCACGCCAAGCGCGGTGTAGCAGTCCTTGACCGAGTCCACCAACACGCGCAGGGCGCGCACATCATAAAGGCCGGAGAAGTCCAGGCCCTTGGCGCGCATCTTGTTATAGATGCTGAAGATGTGCTTGGGGCGCCCCTGGACTTCGGCGTGTACACCCGCGCCCCGCAATTCCGCCTCCAGCGCGGCCATCGCCTCCGCGATAAAGGTCTCGCGTTCGTTACGCTTCTCGTCGAGCATCGCCGCGATCTTCTTGTACACGTCGGGCTCGATATAGCGAAACGCGTAGTCCTCCATTTCCCATTTGAGCTGCCAGATGCCAAGCCGGTTGGCGAGCGGCGCATAGATGTCAAGCGTCTCCTGCGCATACGGCCGGCGCAGCGTGTCGGGCGAGCGCGCCATGAAACGCAGCGTCTGCGTGCGGCTCGCGAGGCGTACCAGCACCACGCGTATGTCCTCGACCATCGCCAGAAGCATCTTGCGCAGTACCTCGGCCTGCGAGCTGCGCGCGGCGCCGGATTCCTGATCTGCCAGCGCGCGCGTAATCGTGCGCAGTTGATTGAGCTTGGCGATGCCCGCCACCAGCGCCGCAACGGCCGGGCCGAACTCGGCCGCAAGCTTGTCCTTGCTGTCAGCCAGATATTGCGGCATGGCAAACAGCATGCCGGCAGTACGCGTCTCCACGTCCAGCCGCAATGCAGCCAAACTGGAAACCAGTCCCAGGGCGTGCTGCAGCGCCGGCTCGCCAGTGCCGAGTTGCTTGTCCACATACACGGCCGCCGCGTACTCATAGGCTTGCCGCAGTTTGGCAGCGTCTGATTCCGGCAAGCCGGCAAGGATGGGACCGAGCACGGGCTCGGCCGAATTGGCGTGCGCGGTCTGCACGGCGGTAACCATGCCCAAATTATACCCGCCATGCCAGGGGGGGCTGACGTGACCAAACGCAAATCGGCGATAATCTCAACATGATAGGAATATTCAAGTCCTGGCGCAGAAAGCGCACCCTGCGGCACAAGGCCCTGGATGACGGACTGTGGCAGCACGTGACGCGCAGCCTGCCCTTTCTGCAGGGACTGACGCCTGGCGAAAAGCAGCGGCTGCGCAACTACGCCGTTCTGTTCCTCGACGAAAAGCAAATGCACGGCGCGCGCGACTTCGTCCTGACCGACGCAGTACGCTTGTCTGTTGCGGTGCAGGCCTGCCTGCCGATCCTCAATCTCGGCCTGGATTTCTACCAGGGCTGGGTGGGCATCGTAATCTATCCGGGCGAATTCAAGGTGCGGCGCGAACACATGGACGCAAGCGGCGTGGTGCACGAATACGACGACGAACTCTCGGGCGAAGCCTGGCCCGGCGGCCCGGTGATCCTCTCCTGGCAGGACGTGACGCTGGGCGAGGCCGGCTACAACGTGGTAATACACGAATTCGCGCACAAATTGCACATGCGCCACGGCGACATGGACGATTTCCCGCTGCCGCACGCGGACATGGACCGCGAACTATGGCTCTCCGCCTGGGACGCGGCCTACGACGAATTCTGCGCCGAGGTCGACCGCGGCACCGATACTTTGATCGACCCCTACGCCAGCGAGCAGCCGGCGGAGTTCTTCGCCGTTCTGTCCGAGACCTTCTTTACCCTGCCGCGCGCAGTGCGCTCGCTCTACCCGGAGTTGTACGCGCAGCTCGCGCTGTTCTACAAGCAGGATCCGGCCATGCGGCTACCGGCTTGAGATTCGGGCGGTGCGAGTAAGGACCTTTGAGATGTCGGCATTGCGCGCAGCGCCTCAGGCCGCGGGAACGCAGGTACTGTCGACCGGACAGACGCTCGCGCACTGCGGCGCGTCGGCGATGCCCTCGCATTCCTTGCATTTGGCGGCATCGATGGCGAAAACGCCGTCAGCCGTCTGGGAAATCGCATCGTTCGGACACTCTGACTCGCAAGCACTGCAGCTCGTGCATTGGTCTTCTACGATCATGTACGCCATGGTTTCTGCTTCTCCCGTCCCTGTGGTCTACCGTCCGGCGGCGCAGTTTCTGCCCGCAATGCGCCCGAAAACCAGAGCCTTGGCCAGAGCCGACCCTGCGTGATAACCCGCACCGTGAAATCCGCCGACCAGTTCCCCGGCACCATATAGGCCGGGAATAATGCCATCTTTCGTCAGCACATGCATTTGCTCATCGACGGCAATACCCCCGTATGTCCCGGGCAACCAGGGCGAGGTCTCAAACGCATAAAACGGCGGTGCATCGATGGCGGTCATGGTTCCGACGCCTTGCGCCAAGTGAGTCCTGCCGAAATCCGGGTCCCGTCCCTTGGCTACGCCGTCATTGTACCTGTCGATGGTGTTCTTCAACGTCTGGGACGGTATCCCTATCTTTGCAGCCAGGTCCTCAACCGTCTGGGCCGTTATCATTCTCTTGAATGAGCCTTCCTCGGCGGGACGGCCTGCTCCTCCTTTTTGCATTCTGTCGAGCACCTTCTGATCGAATATCTCGAACACGATCTGGTCGGGCTGGCTGAGCGTCGCCGTGCCCAGCGACCGGTTTTCGAGTGATTCGTTGACGAATCTGTTGCCTAGTTTGTTGACGACGATCGCCCCTTCCCAAAAAGCGAGCAAATTGGTCTTGGCCGACTGGCTGGACGCGTGCACGCCGATCGTCGGCCTCAAACAATCCGGTTCCATGTGCCTGCACCAGGCGCCCAGCGTTTCCGCCATTCTGTGGCCATCTCCAGTATGGCCTGGGGATACGATCACCTTGACCTTGGCGAACGCGGGGCCGATCGCGGCCATTCTTTCTTTGTCGTATCCAAAGCCACCCGTCGCCAGCACAACGCCATTGCGGGCTTTGACCCGCCAGGACCTGTTCTCGCTCTGGGCGGACACGCCGATGACGCGCTTGTCATCGTCGGTGAGCAGTTCGGTCACCTTGGTTCTGAATAGCACCTTTGCCCCACGCTTCTCCGCCGCCTGCTGCAGTATTTGCACATGCTGGACCGGATCGGTACGGTGACCCCTGGGAACGCTGCCGCCGCCGGTCATGATCAGCTTTGACCACTGTACCCCCAGGGCAGTCAGCCAGTCATAGCAATCCAGCTGTTCCGCGAGAAAGACCTTGACCAACGGCTCGCAATTCTTCCCCTGGCCAACTTTCATCAAGTCCTGGAAATATAGTTCCTTGGAATCCTGCACCCCATAGCGTTGCTGAAGGTCGGTACCGGCAAAGGCAAATGTGCCGCCGGCCATAGCGGAAGAAGTGGACTTTACCGAACCCATCTTCTCAAATACGACCGCACTTCTTCCGCTATCCTGGGACTCCATTGCCGCCGCCAGTCCGGCATCTCCGGCGCCCACGATAACCACATCTGCTTCCTCATCCCACACCTCGCTTGCATTGTTTCCTGCCGCCGTCATGCGTATCCCCCGTTCGCCTTGATTGAATGTTGATCGCGCTCGAAGCGATCGCACAGTCCCTTGAATTGTATCGTACCACCCTCAAGCAAAAACACCGCCTAGCTGCTCGCTTCAGACATTCAACAGTTTAAAGGCATCGACCTCACCGCAACGACTTTGACTGAACCGCGCAGTAGGCATATCGATTGCACCACATCGCAGGAAAGACTACGATTCGGCCTGCAATCGTCAGGCACAAATCGACACAAAAACTGATACATCAAAAAGGGAGAATTCGCATGAGAAGAATAAAGGCAATGCTCGCGGCGCTGGTCGCGGCGGGCATCTGGAGTGCGGCGCCGGTCGCGACGGCAAAGGAGGGCGGCGATCAATATCCCAACGGCGCCGAAAGCTGGCTGGCAGGCGCAGTTCCTCCGCCCGGAAATTATTTCGTGAACTACCTTGGCTACTACGAGGGCAGCCTGCGCGACGGCAGCGGCAACAAGACGAGCTTCCCCGGCACCGGTCGTAATGGTTCGGTGCGGGCCGCGTTTGACGCACTGCGTTTCATCAAGGTCACCGATGCCAAGATTCTCGGCGCCAACTGGGGCTTCCATGCCATCGTGCCCCTGGTCAATCAGACACTGGACCTCGGCGCCCCCAATGGCGGCCGCAGCGCCTCGGACCTGGGCGACATCACGATCAACCCTCTGATTCTTTCCTGGCACAGTCCGGAATGGCACTGGGTGTTCGGGTTCGACATCAACTTGCCCACCGGCAAGTACGACCAGAATGACAGCCGTGTCAGCATCGGCACTAATTATTACAGTTACGAACCGGCGCTTGGGGTGACCTACCTTGGCAAGAGCGGCTGGGAGGCGTCGGCCAAATTCATGTACAACATCAAGGGCAAGAACACAGAGTCCAATCTCATCGGTGTCAACGGCACCTACGAGTCGGGCGACGAATTCCACATGGACTACATGATCGGCAAGCGATTCGGTCCCTGGGGCGTCGGCGCCGCCGGCTACTACCTGAAGCAGACGCAGGACGACAAATTCAACGGCGCGACCGTCGCCGCGGTGCCCGGACTATGGTCTCAGGGGAGGCGCGGCGAAGTCTTCGCCATCGGCCCTAGCGTCATTTACACCAACGCCAAGGGAATGATGTTCATCGGCACGTGGAACCACGAAACCAAGGTGGAAAACCGTTTTAGCGGCGACAAGGTGTGGCTCAAGCTGGTGATGCGGTTCTGACAACTTGCGTTTCCGCGAAACAACGGCCCGCGTCGCGGGCCGTTGCTGTATGGACAACCGGTATTCATCTCGAATCGAGCGCGGTTGCTCGAGCCGATATAAGATCGGATACAGTCAAGCAGGCTCCAGCCGCCGCAACCGATCAGAACCAGAGGGGGATTCCATGGCGATGCACATCAATCCGGAGGATACGCGGCTCAGTTGGGATGGCGCCGTGTCTTTTGAGCGCGGCGAGGGCTGGATCAAACCCTGGCGCATCCCGTTCGAGCAGCGAGCGCTATTCGGCGAGACGTCGATCGACGACATGATGCTTTGTCGCGCCGGCATGCCTGCCGGAGTGCGCATCGTCTTTCGCAGCGACAGCGCGAGCCTAGAAGGGGAGATCGGCGAGATCGTCCCGAACGAGTTCAACGTGGCGGAGACACGCTCAGCAAAGTTGGACCTGGTTTGCGATGGCGAGCTGCACACGAGTTTCGACCTGGGAGAGGGGACGCGTTTTCATTTTGCCGGTCTGCCGCAGCGCGAGAAGCGACTCGAGTTGTGGCTCCCCGAGTATCGGGATTTCCGCTTGCGCTCGTTGCGTCTTGCCGATGGCGCGACACTCAACCGGTATGAAGACACCCGGCCGCGCTGGCTCGTCTATGGCAGTTCCTACACGCAAAGCCGCGGCGCAGGATCCCCCTACTACACCTGGCCTGCGATCGCCGCACGCGCATACGATCTCAACCATGTCAATCTCGCCTACGGCGGACAGTGCCACCTGGACTCGATGGTGGCGCGCCTGCTGCGGGACTTGCCGGCGGATTTCCTGTCGATGGAAGTGGGAGTCAACATCCAGGGCCGCGCGACACTGGACGCGCGCGCTATGCGCGCGGCGCTGATCGGCTTTGTCCGAATTCTGCGCGAGCGCCACCCCGACGTGCCACTCGCGGTGATGTCGGCGCTGTACGCGTGGGAGCGCGAGACCACGCGCAACGCGGCGAAGCTCACGCTTGCCGACACGCGCGAGATCGTCGCCGAAGCGGTCGGGGCGCTGCGTGCCTGCGGCGACGCCAATGTCCATTATTTTAACGGCCTGGATCTAATCGGCGAGGCGGACAAGGAACTGATCGAGGACCATGTTCATCCCAACGTGGAGGGCTACAAGGTGCTCGGCAGAAGATTCGCTTCCCAGGTCATGGGTCGGCTCCTTGGGCCCGGCGCGAAGCGCGCGACACCGTAGCGGCTCACCGTGGCGGCTGATTCCGCGCAAAGGAAACCGGCTACGCGCCAGCCGCGCTCAACCGATGGATTCAATGCCGTCCACAGCGATGATGCGGCTGCGCACCAGCCGATCCACTTCGTCGCCGAGACCAATTTCGGCCAGGATGCTGGCGGCGTCGGAACCGGGCTTGGGCGCGGGGCGGCCCGGGACCACCGGCGTGCGCGACAGGCGCGCCCCCGGGCCCGTGGTCGTGACCGCGCCAAGCTCGTCGTGCGCGCGCGTAAGGCTCAAGCCGCGCGCGCACACCAGTGGATCCTCCATCAACACTTTGGCGTCGAGCACGATGCGGTGGGCGCCGATGTCCGACTCGGTGAGCAGCGCCACCCAGTCATCGACGCTACGCGCGCGCAGGCGCTCTTCGAGCGCCTGTTCCAAAGCCGCGCCGCTTTTCCCCGCGATGTCCTTCAGTTGCGCGCAGCGCGCGAGCTCGCCCTGCGAAGCGGCGAGGAACAGCCAACCATCGCTCGCCTGGTAGGCGCGGTAGAGCGGACCGGTACCGAGCACGTCCTGTCCCTTGGGCTCGTCCCATTTCTTGCCGGGATAATCCTGCAGCAGCGACGACTGCAGCAGGGTCGCGGTATAGGTCAGCGCGCTGTCAACGTGCTGCCCCTTGCCGGTCTTATTGCGGTGTAGCAGCGCGAGCGCAACCGCATAGGCACCCAAGAGGCCCGTGCCATAGTCGTTTGCCGGATAGGGGGCAAGCGCCGGCCTGTCGCCGCCGTATCGCAGTTGCATGCCCGACAAGGCTTGGGCAATCTGCTCGTGGCCGGGACGTCCGGCATAGGGGCCGATATATCCGAAGGCATTGAGCGAGCAATAGACGATGTCCGGTCGGCGCGCCTTGACCGCCTTGTAGCCTATCCCCAGAGCGTCGGCCACGCCCATGCGGAAGTTTTCCAACACCACGTCGGCCTGATCCACGAGCTGCCAGAAAATCTTCAATCCCTCCGGCGTTTTCAGGTCCAGCAGGATGCTGCGTTTGGCGCGATTGATGTCGTTATGCAGCGCGACCGGATTGCGGTGCGGACTGTCGATCTTGATGACATCGGCCCCGAACTCCGCCAACGTGCGCCCGCACATCGGGCCGGCGAGGATGAGGCACAAGTCGATGACTTTGAGGCCTTCGAGCGCCGAGCGCAGCGCTTTCTCGGGCGTTGCGGGGGGAGGTCTGCGCGCCTTGAGATCCTGCAGGATTTCCTTGCGCTGCGCATCCAGCCGCGCACGCGGCGCACGCACCGCGCCTGGCGTTTCTGACAGGCGTGGCGCGATACCCGGCCCGCGAAACCGCCCCAATTCCGGATCCTCGAAATCCTCAATGATTCTCGACCCGAGCGCCTGCGGGTGCTCGAGCCATTCGGCGCTTGAATTGCAGGCGCCGCCCTCGGTGCCGATTGCTTCGCAGAACCTCTCCCATTCCAGCGCCGTGCGCGTGCGAAATACGGCGTCGAAGCGCTTGCCCAGTTCTTCGGGGCTCGCGCCGGCGTCGCGATACTGGGCCATGCCGATCGCATCGATGAATGCCTCGAAGCGCTTGTTGCCTTGCACATACATGAACCAGCGCCCGTCCTTGGTGGGCAACTGACGCGACCAGACGAAGGGAGCCGCGGGCACCTTCACGTCGTGAAAGCGCATGCCGCGGATGCCGATCGCGCTGAATGTGGCGTCGAACAGCGGCACTTCGATGCGCTGCCCCACGCCGGAACGCGCGCGCGCATTGAGCGCCATACCCACGCTCGCCGCGGCGAGGAATGCCCCGTAGGCCGATGAAAACGGGATCGCTGAATACACCGGGCGTGTGGCCGGCGGATGCACCCGCGGCGTGTTCGGACGCTGGCTGAATGCGCAGGTGGCGGCACCGAGCACGCCTTCCCACGCTTTGACGCCGGCGCGCGGATCGTCGGCGGCAAATCCGGGCAACGAGCAATAGATGAGGCGCGCATTGGCCGCCATCATCTCCGCTTGGCCCAGACCCAGGCGCTCCATGACGCCGGGACGGAAATTTTCGATGACGACGTCGGCAGTCTCAACGAGTTTGCGCCCGGTCGCGAGGTCCGCAGACTGTTTCAGGTTGAGCACGATGCTACGCTTGCCGCGGTTCCAGGTTGCATTGGCCGGCGTGTTCCATCGAGGCCCGCCGGGCGGATCGACGCGGATGACGTCCGCCCCCTGGTCCGCAAGCAACATCGCCGCCATCGGGCCTGCGATGTACTGGCCGAAATCGATTACGCGTATGCCCTCGAGAGCGCCTGCCATGACCATCCTCCTTAGTATATGTATTGTGCTGCTGCGTGTTGGCGTGCAGCCGGACTCACGGCCGGGGACGCCTTGCGCAAGTTCATCCGGAGCGTGCGCGCAGACAATGGCTGCTGGGGTACCGCCGGATTCTATCCGGTAAGCGACCCTTTCAGCCAACGCGCATGATGCGATTTGTCCGTAATGCTCCAATCCTGCGATGCGAATTCTTCGTCGCTGGTGCCAAACAGCAGCCAAGCCAGATACTCCGCCACACGCGAAGGTTGGATCAACATCCCCTTTTCCTTGTACGCCCGATACCTTTCGACGCCGGGATAATCGCCGCTGCGCGCCCTATCCTGCATCGGGCCGTCCACAGTTCCGGGACTCGTGCTGCCGACGACGATCTCGCGGTTCGGAAAGTCCGCGTTCCACGCACGATAAATCATCAGCAATGCCGCCTTCGTAATGCTGTACATCCCACTGTATTCGCGCACATGATGCGCAGCGCCAGACGACAAGTGCAGTACGCGCGCGCCGCGGCGAAAATGAGGCAAGAGCGCCTGCGTCAGAAAAAATGGTGCATCCACGTTGATGGCCATCATCGCCCGGTACGATTCCAGGCTTATATCCTTGAGATGGCCTTTGGTGGAGATCGCCGCACTGTGCGTCAGCGTCGATACCTGATGCTGACCGCGGACCCGATCCGCGACGCTTTGCCACGCGCTCGGGCGGGCGAGGTCGACGTTTATGGTCTGGATTTCGTTTGGATGCTCATCCTTGAGCTGCTCCAACTCAGTCCCGCGGCGGGCAACGCCGAGCACGTTGAGTCCGCGCGTGGCGAGATGTTTGCACAGCGCACGACCGACACCGCTGCTGGCTCCAGTGACTATATGAATATCGTTCATCGGTTTCTCCGTTTCCGGCGATGGGCTGGCATCGCGGTGGTTAAGCCTGTTTGCCCCAAGCGGCGTATCTATTCATTCTGCCTGCTGCCACGTTCGTTGGGCGGGTTATCTTGGCATTAGCTGCAGGCAAGCACAAGACGCTGGAGGATACCAGAGCTGGCAGTACTGCACGCAATCCGTCTTCACGGTTCAGGCGGCCCCCCTGAGCGCGTGCATCACCCGCATGCGGTCAGTGCGCAAGCAGAAAATCGCGCACGATCGCGATCTGGTCGGCGTGCATCAGCGTCGGCGCATGGCCGACATCGGGGATTTCCACTGTCTGCGCGCACGGCCCGCGGCGCGCCATTTCCTGCGCGGTCTCGCGCCGCAATAGATCGGACTGCGCGCCGCGGATCACCAGCGTCGGGCACTTGATTGCATCGTAGCAATTCCATAGTTCGATATCCTTGTCGGACTTGGCTGCCATGAACGGCACGGCGATGGCCGGATCGTAGTGCATGCGGTAGCTGCCATCGGGCTGCCTGCGCGTGACGTGCTCGGTAAGAAGCGCCCATTCGTCATCGCTGTGCTCGCCGAAAGTCGCGGCGATCGCGCGTATGTACTGGGTCACCGCGGCAAAATCGGGAAATATCGGCGCCTTGCCCAGGTACTCGCCGATGCGCGCGAGCGACGCGGCGGCGAGGACGGGCCCGACATCATTGAGCACCAGCTTTTTTACCGGTGTCTCGGGCAGGCTCGCAAGCGTCATGCCGATCAATCCGCCCATCGAGGTGCCAACCCAATGCACATGGTCCGCGTCCACGCGCGCGAGCAACGTCACCATGTCGGCGACATAAGTTTGCGCCTGGTATTCCATCGGGTTCTTGAGCCAGCTGCTCAGGCCGCGGCCTGGCACATCGGGGCAGACGACACGGTAATCAGCGCATAGCGCCCGCGCCAGGGAGTCGAAATCGCGCGCGCAGCGCGTCAGCCCATGCACGCACAGCAGCACTTTGCGATTGCTGGAATCGCCCCACTCGGTATAGGCCAGCTGGTGCAAGCCGCTCGGCGTGATGCATTGCACCTGGCGCTGCGCAAATTCCTGCGACATTCGATCTCCTCGGGCGGGCGGTAAGGGACTAGAGAAAAGTATAACAGCAGGCGGCCCGCGCCCTGCACCATCGCTTGGCGCCGCACGGCCGCTCTGCTGTCATGACGCCGACATTGCACGTTTGCGCGCGCCCGCGCTATCCTGCTTGATATGAACGATGCAACCCCCGACAAAGACCTTCCGCTGCGCGAGGACATTCGCCTCCTTGGCCGCGTGCTCGGCGACACCCTGCGCGAACTGGAGGGTGAACAGGCGTTCGAACTGATCGAGCGCATCCGCAAGAGCTCCATTGCCTTCCGCCGCTACGACGACAGCGCCGCACGCAAGGAATTGGAGGACATACTCGACGGCCTTACGCGGCCGCAAACCATCGTCGTAGTGCGTGCATTCAGCTATTTCTCGCACCTTGCCAACATCGCCGAGGATCTGCACCACATCCGGCGCTCGCGCGCGCATCAGATCGCAGGCTCGGCGCCGCGCGAGGGCAGCATGGCCCACGCGCTGGCACGGGCCGAGGGCGCAGGAATTGCGCCGGACACCATAGCCGCGTTTTTCGACTCGGCGCTCGTCGTGCCGGTGCTCACCGCGCACCCGACCGAGGTCCAACGCAAGAGCATCCTCGACACGCAGATGAAGATCAGCGGTCTCTTAGAGGCGCGCGACCGCGTGCGGCTCACACCGGAAGAGCGCGCGGCCAACGACGAGGAGCTGCGCCGCGCGGTGATGCAGCTTTGGCAAACCCGCATGCTGCGCCTAAGCAGGCTCGCGGTGATCGACGAAGTGGTGAACGGGCTTTCCTACTACGACTACACTTTCCTCGCGGAATTGCCGCATTTCTACAACACCCTGGAGGACGAGCTGCGCCGGCGCTATCCGGTGTGGCCGCATAAGGAGCTGGCGCCGTTCCTGCGCATCGGCTCGTGGATAGGCGGCGACCGCGACGGCAATCCCAACGTCACCGCGGCGGTACTGCAGCAGACGCTGCGCATGCAGTCTTCGCGCGTATTCGCCCTCTATCTCGATCAATTGCATATGCTCGGCGCCGAGCTCTCCCTCACCCGGACGCTGTGCCCGATGTCGGACGAGCTGATTGCGCTCGCCGAGCATTCGCCCGACCACAGTCCACATCGCGACGACGAATTGTACCGTCGCGCAATCGCGGGCATCTATGCGCGCGTCGCCGCCACTGCCGACGCGCTCGACCAGATGCATGCGCTGCGCCAGGCCGTCGGCGCCGCGCCGCAGTATAAGAACGCCGGCGAGCTTGCGGCCGACCTCGACGTGCTGCACCGCTCGCTCGTGCAAAATGGCTCGGAGCTGCTCGCGCGCGGGCGGCTGCGCCGGCTGCGGCGCGCGGTGAACGTGTTCGGCTTTCACCTCGGCGCGGTCGACCTGCGGCAGAATTCCGACGTGCACGAGCGCGCGGTCGCGGAAATCCTCGCCGTCGCACGGCCGCGCCTCGACTACACCGCACTCGACGAAAATGCGCGCATCCGGCTGCTGCTCGAAGAACTTGCCGACGCGCGGCCGCTGGTGTCGCCCTACCTGCGTTACTCCAAGGAGACCGCATCGGAGCTCGAAATTGCGCGCACCGTCGCCGAAATGCACCGACTCTACGGGCCGGCGTGCATACCGAACTACATCATTTCCAAGACTAACAATGTCTCGGACGTCCTCGAGGTCGCGCTGCTGTTGAAAGAAGCCGGCTTGCTGCGTCCCCTCGAGGGCCGACTCGACCTCAATATCATCCCGCTGTTCGAAACCATCGGCGACCTGCGCAACGCTGCGTCGGTAATGGACCGGCTGCTCGGTCTGCCCGCGTACTCGCGCCTGCTCGGCTCGCGCGCTGCGGCGCAGGAAGTGATGCTCGGCTACTCCGATAGTAACAAGGACGGCGGCTTCCTCACCTCGGGCTGGGAACTGTACAAGTCCGAGATCCAGTTAATCGAGGTGTTTGCGCGCAACGGCATTCGCTTGCGATTGTTCCACGGCCGCGGCGGGTCCGTCGGACGCGGCGGCGGACCGAGCTACCAGGCGATCCTCGCGCAGCCAGGCGGCGCGGTGCAGGGACAGATCCGCATCACTGAACAGGGCGAGGTGATCGCTTCCAAGTATTCGAATGCGGAAATGGGCCGGCACAATCTCGAGATCCTCGCAGCCGCCACCTTCGAGGCGACCTTGCTGCATCAACACGACCCGGCGCCGCGCCTCGAATACCTGGATACGATGGACGCGCTCTCCGCCCTCGCCTATAGCGCGTATCGCAACCTGGTCTACGAAACGCCGGGTTTCGAGCGCTATTTCTGGGAATCGACGGTGATCAGCGAGATCGCGGAGCTCAACATCGGCAGCCGCCCGGCCTCGCGCAAGGAGAGCCTGGCGATCGAGGATCTGCGCGCGATACCCTGGGTGTTCTCGTGGGCGCAGTGCCGTCTGATGCTGCCCGGCTGGTACGGCTTCGGCGCCGCGGTCAACGCGTGGCTGGCCGAACATCCGGACGGGCTGGCGCGACTGCGGCAGATGTACCGGGAGTGGCCGTTTTTCGCAACGCTGCTGTCGAACATGGACATGGTGCTGGCCAAGACCGACGTCGCCATCGCCTCGCGCTACGCCGGCTTAGTAGGCGATCAGGCACTGCGCGAAGCGATCTTTCCGCGCCTGCGCGACGAACTGACAAGCACCATCTCGGCATTGCTTGCGATCACCGAAAGCAACGAACTGCTCGAAACCAATCCGCTGCTCGCGCGCTCGATCCGCAACCGTTTCCCCTACCTCGACCCGCTCAATCACATGCAGATCGAACTGCTGCATCGCTACCGCGCCGGCAACCGCGAAGAGCGGATCAAGCGCGGCATCCACCTGACCATCAACGGCATCGCGGCGGGTTTGCGCAACAGTGGCTGAACCGCGCCGAGGCGCTCAACGCGCTCTGGGTTTGCGCAGCGCCGGGTTGACCAGGTCGATGTCCGCCTGCACCTTCTCGCGGCTGCGCTCGTAGATGATCTCCCGGCCCATGATGCTCCCGGCATAGGAAAGGCCGTTTCGCGTCGGCGTGAGTTCGCACTTGACGTTGTGGATGCCCTCGCCGAGCACAACTTGTATCGCGCTCGCGCGCTTACTCAGAACCACGACCTCCATGGTCTGGCCGTTTTCCATGCGTACCTTGATTTTCTCGGGGTTCATGAGCGCTTTATTCCCGTTACACGATAAGGCCGATCAGCGGCCCGGCAGCATCAGCTTCAAAGTGTTGTCGCGCCGCACATAGTGATGATACAGCGCAGCGGCATTTCGATTAAAGAGGCGCCTACCTTGCCGGTACCCGAACCGAAAGATCGTTCGGGACGTAAGCAGGAAGAAACCGGCACCCGTTTGCCGGATCGAACGCAGCATCGACTCTAGGACAGCGCGCCGCCACGGTCGCGGGCGTCGGCTTCTCTCCGCGTTCGACCCAGTCGATCAACGACTGCATTGCAGCCACATACTGGGCATCGCTCAGGTAGCTGTGCGCGCTGTCGTCGGTGTAGGTCTGCACCAAGCGCTCCGCGCTGCCCCCTCGCATCATCGTGTCGCCGAAAACCGCACCCAGTTCCACGAATGCCGTGGGGTTCTTGACGCCGCGTATCGTCAGGACCGGTACCGCAATGCGGCCTTGCAAATCGGTGTCGGCAGCAAACAACACCTTCGCCGCGGGATCGGCACGGTAGCGCGCGACCTTGGCGTTCAGCGCCGCGTCGTCAGATGACCCGGCATAGCGAACGCTGAGATTGTCGAACCAATTGCGCCCGTCGAGCTGTTTGAAGGCAATATCCTGGAAGTGCCAGGTCGCCCAGTTCATGTGCCCGATCAGCGAGCTCTCGGGGATACGAATGACCTCGGTGAGCGTCTTGAGATTGCGTTGCTGCTGCGCGCTTCGCGCCTGCGGCTTCTTCAGCACGCCGGTGCATTCATCGACGCGATCCGCCAATTGCGCGCGTGTGAGCTTGCTCTCGAGGGGCAGGCCCTGCCACAGCGGATACGCCGGCTCGTCGGGACGCGGATGATTGCCGCAGACGGCCTGGTACACCACGCGCAAGTCCGCGCGAAAGTTGTACGACAGCGCGCCTCCGCCAAGCACGCCGCTGCTCAGCAGCACCCCGCCATAAGGCGCCGCGCCTTCGCGTGTGCGGGTAAACAATTCCGCCGCGCGCGCCGCGACCCCGGCACCCCAGGATTGTCCGTGCAGTATTGTGCGTTTGGGCGCACCGACCTCCGCTACAAAGATCTGCCGCACGCGCTCGGTGTCTTCGGCCGCGGATCGCACCGCTACGCCACCCTGGCGGAACCCCGAACCTGCGTAGGCGAAACCGGCGCGTGTCCAGACCGCCCAGCGCGTGAGATCTTCGGCCGCGCGCGCGGCTTTGGGTTCCCCCAGTGCCGGTCCGCCGTGGGCATGGACTACCAGGGTGCCGTTCCAGTGCGGCGGCACGGCCAGCCAGAAATGGGCTCCCTCGCTGTCGCGCCCGGTGATGCAACGACTGCCCGCCGCCACGCCTTTCGGACAGGGTTTGACTTCGGGTTTGGCTGTGTATCTAGGTCCGCTCTGCGCAGACGCGGGAAGCGCCAGTGCGATCGCGCCCATGTACGCCAAGATCAGTGCGCTTGCGCGCCATCGACGCACTTGCGAATCATGCTTGCCGGTCTCAGCAGCCATACGTCGTTCTTTGTCTAACGCGCTCAGTAATGCGGCGGAAGGTTGTCTTCCGGACGCGCGGATGCGGCCGGACTGGCGTCGCGCACTTGCTCGCGCAGCGCGCGCACCTCCCGCTTCAATTCGTCGATCTGCTGTTGTTGCCGATATACCGTCCGGTTGAGCGCATCGAGCAAGTCTTCGGCAAGGCTGATCTTGGCTTCGAGTTCGGTCACCCGGGATTCCATGTGCTATTTTCTCACAAGCTTGCGTTCGGATTCGACGCCCGCCTTGGCAAGCATCACCCTGCGCGTCTCGGGCGTCTCCAGGCTGATGCGGCCGAGCGCCCCCTCGCGATAGTCCTGCAGCAGGATCAGCGCGGCCCGCGCGAGGTCGAGTTCGCCGCCGCGCCCTTTCACCATGCAGCCGCGCCGGCGCGCGACGGCCTCGATCACGCCGGTCGCTTTCAGACCTTTCGGCTCGAAAGCGTAGCGCGCGGCAATCCGGGCCGGGTAGCGATCGAGCAGGATGCCCGCGAGAAAGGCGGCCACTTCCTCATCGATGACGGCATTGCGACCAATCACGTTGCACGCCGCGAGCATCATGCCGTCCGCATCGTGCTCTATCTTCGGCCACATCAAGCCCGGTGTATCGGTGATCGTCATGTGCTTGCCCAAGTCCAGGCTCTGCTGCGACCTGGTGACCGCAGGCTCGTCCGCGACCTTCGCCACCCTGCGTTTCAAGAGCGCATTCATCAGCGTCGACTTGCCGGCGTTGGGAACGCCCATGATCATGATGCGTAACGGCTTGGTGCCGTCGTTGCGATGCGGCGCAAGCTGCTGGCACAGCGCAGGCACCTTCGCGACATCGCCCGGCTTCTTGCACGAGATCGCAACTGCCGTTAGACGCATCTGACGCTTGTACAAACCCAGCCACGCCTTGGTCGCCTCCGCGTCGGCCAGGTCGGCCTTGTTGAGCAGCTTCAGGCATGGCCGCTGCCGGTGGACTCGCAGATCCCGGACCATCGGATTGCTGCTCGCCTCGGGGCAGCGTGCATCCACCACTTCGATCACGACGTCCATCCGCTCCATGGTCTCTGCAGCTTTGTCGCGGGCGGCGGTCATGTGACCGGGGAACCATTGGATTGCCATCATTGCGCTTCGAAGCGGGACGAGGACGCGATTATCGCCTGTATCGCCTCCGCCGATGGGAGGCGAATTCAATATCTTACGGTCCATCTTGGATTTTCCCAAGATGACCGCGACTTAGAGCTTATCCGTAATTAATATATAATACCCTCCCGAGTCGCCTGTGACGCGGCGCGGGAGGGGTGATGGGAACGAAAAAGCGAGCA
>Ga0209514_10000439_pt1 | contig 85950 bp, 74 predicted proteins | sample Subgrocontami58m_FD_187452 | JGI IMG/M metagenome (GOLD analysis project Ga0209514, IMG submission 187452) | Subsurface groundwater microbial communities from S. Glens Falls, New York, USA - GMW37 contaminated, 5.8 m (SPAdes) (version 3) | ecosystem: Environmental > Aquatic > Deep subsurface >... | reverse complement strand
GAAACATCTGTCTTTTGAGGCGGAACCGCCCCCGGATTTTCAGGAAGTTCTTGACGAACTTGCCAAATCGTCCGAAGAAGAGCATATATCTAAAGGAGAAATGAACATATCATATGAGTAAAATAGTCCAACAATTTAACGAAAGGCACGCAAGCAGGCAAATACCCGAGGTCCGCTCGGGAGATACCGTGCGCGTCACGCAGCGCATAAAAGAAGGCGATAAAACCCGTCTGCAGGCATTTGAAGGGCTGATTATTTCTATCCGGCACGGGAAAGGCATTAACGGCATGATGACCGTTCGGAAGATATCTTTTGGTGTCGGCGTTGAGCGCACATTTCCTTTTCACGCTCCAACGGTTGAGAAAATAGAATTATTGCGCCGCGCGAAAGTGCGTCGGGCGAAATTATTCTATGTCCGCTACAAGAGCGGTAAAAAAGCAAGAAAGATGCGCGGCGAATTGGTGCCTCCGGTAACGGGCGTTGCGCAAGAGCAGCAAGACGAAGCGCAGGAAGAGAAATAATTTTTTTCATGGCGAATCCCGGAATGCCGTCTCCAGAGATCGGGCCGCGCAAAGACCCTCTTTCCAATGAGGGGCAAGAACCCGTGAAAGGTCCCTTTGATGCTTTACGGACAAATGACGCGGATGTTATTCGTGAGGCGGGATTCCGCCGGCGCGAAGACGCGAAAGAGGAGAAGCAAAAGCCCGGATATATGCGCAGCAACAAGGAGCTTGCCGCGCAGTTTTCGAAAAAAGAATTGAGTAATTTGCGCGCGATCAAAAAAGCGGCAGAAGAAGGCGATTTCAGCGGTCCGGAAGATTCCCGGGATTTGGCGACGCGTCTCGAAGAGCTGAAAGAAGAGATGGGAGAAAGGAAATTCCGGAGATTTTTAAGTCAGGTACAGTTTTTGCGATGGCAAGCGCAACCGGAACAATACGGCCGTTTTGGAATAGGTCCGTTGGAAGGCGGCGAGGTTCAGGAAGCGCTTCCGTCTGCAGACGAATTGTCTCGTCATCGCGATATGGGAGGCGTCCTTGATGAGGGGGCATCTACAATTATCCAGGCGTTCATCGAGGGAAAAGAAAATACTCAGACGAAACAACAAGTACTTGAGGCTCTTCGAGGTTACGGTACGGCAACACCAATTGAGCGGGAAAAGATGATATCGGTTGCCCGCCTTGTTGCAAGCGAGGATGAAATACATGACAATTTTCGTTCTTTGGTCGAGACGTATCCGACGGTCGTTGAGTATTATGATGCTCTGAAGCGTTTCGGTACTATTCAGGCGGAGGACGTGCGCGTCCTGGGTCGTCTTATTGAGAACGAAGCGCTTTTGTTCAGCACCATTAACGGCCCGCAGGTCCGTGACCGGCTCGTGTCTCTTTTGGGAGCTTCGGGTGCTTTCGAAACGGTTCCATACCTTGAAAGATACGCCGAGCGGATACGCCAGCACGATTATCGGGCCGAAACGGGAGAGCGAAACATTTATCCGGATTATTTTCGGGCGCTTGATTTTAATAAAATCATCGGCGCCATTGAACATATACGGCCGTCTGCGGGGAACGACGCTGAATTGACGGATTTTCTGAACGATTTTGAACAAAAGATAATCGCGCAGAGGGAAGAGGCAGATGCGAATTTCCGGGCATGGGTCGCGGAGCATCCGGGATGGGCGCTGGGAACACATTCGTCGGTCCCTTCGGCGGCAGAGCAGGAAGAGCAACAGCTTACCATACGGGAACAAATAAAAGAGTGGAAGAATGCGCCGCTGTCCAGAGCCGATACGGCATGGGTGGTGCAACAGCTGGGTAAAGCTGAAGACCCGCGCGCGGTTGCCGAAGAGATCCTGCGGGAACTCGAAGAAAATCCTTCCGATATGAAACTGTATGAATTATACGGTTATTTCAATAAATCTGTTGCCGGAGACCCGACAGAGCGGTTCGGTAAGATACTTTTGGCGGACAGTTTTGCGCTCAATGCGGATAATACGGAGCAGTGGCGCAGCGCGTTGGAACGTCTTGTGGAGAGAGGTTCTCCTGTTGCGCTTGAATATCTTTCGGCATTCAGCCAGAAGATAAAAGATGCCAAGAGGGACAAAGAAACAGCAAGCGCCTTCCCGTCGGAATTTTTGCGTTGGCAGGGGCAACAGTTTATTATAGGAGCAGCCGGACAGCTTGAGGTAAAAATGGCAGGCGGCTCGCATGAAGCGAGCCGGGAAGAGCAAGATGCGGTGCGCGCCCGGATAGAAGAGTTGCGGGAAATCGTGAACGATAATATAGAAGAGGCGGTTGGGGAATTTCAGGATTGGAAAAAGAAGCACCCGGAGTGGAAAGAAGGCCAAAGAAAATAATGGCGCGGGCGGACGAGAGGGGACCGCGCGCGTTTGATAAACGGGTCATATATGGGCGTGTAGCTCAACGGTAGAGCACGGAGCTTATACCTCCGCGGTTCTAGGTTCGAATCCTAGCGCGCCCACATCAGTTCTTTATATGCCGAGGAGCTTACTGCGTGCGCGGAACGCGCGAAATGATTTCATAACGCAGCGGCGCCGCAGGCGCCTGTTACCTCCGCGGTTCTAGGTTCGAATCCTGGCGCGCCCACAATAAGTTCTTTGTAATTTCAAGGTAAGGAGAAAAACTCGTGGGGCGAAACACAAAGGCTTCATTTATCGCGAAGATACGTTTTATGGATGTGGCCGAAACCCGGCACCCCACAAGCGGACGCGCATGGAGACGCTATCGGGAAAGAAGCGCTTTTTGGGAACTTAAAGCGTCTTCCGCCGGAGAAGCAAAAGCCGTCATGGAGCAGATGGTTCGTTGTCCGGAAGACCTCGAAAAGATCTTTGCGGGAAGTCAATTTTTTCCTTATCCCGACGAGATAATTTCCGTATCCATATATCAAGAAGCGCCATAGAAGCGCTTTTTTCTTTTGCCGTGGTATAATGGAGGTGGTTCAAAAGCAACCTATTATAATTAAGTTTACAATTATGGCTGACGTAGAAGCATATTGCGTAAAATGCAAAGCAAAGCGCCAGATGCAGGAGGCGCAAGAGGTTGAAATGAAGGGCGGCCGCAGGGCGATGCAGGGCAAATGTCCTGTGTGTGGCACGAAAATGTTCCGAATAATGGGAAAGAAATAAGCCCATATACGCGTATAAGTAAAAACCCCGCCATATATTTTATGCGGGGTTTTATTTTAGCCGTATTTTGCTATCCAGTCAGGCATATAGGCGATTGAGCGAAGGATGTTGTCGGGATCAATAGAGATCCCGTTTTCTTTCGCCCAGCGAAGCCAGCGAATCTTTGTGTTTACGGCGCCGGTCAGAACCCCCACGAAACGGAGGTCGTTGGCCGCGGCGGTCTTCAGATCAACGATCGTGTCGCCGACCGAAACAATCTCGTCGTGCGCAATACCGTAACGCTTTTGCAGGACCTCGAGCGTCGGAGCCAGCGCTTCTTTCTGCGGTTTCGGGTGTACCGCAACAAGATGAGCGGGATGGTCGAAGAACACGGATTCGCCGCGCTTGGTGTCCTGAAGCGTTTGAACTATATCGAACGCTCCTATCAGATCAAGAGACGGCGGTATGTTTCCCGCAAGATGCTTTGCTTTTCTGTTCGTGAGTAGGGCGCGTACGATACCTTGAGCGCGAAGCGTCGCGAACATGTCGTTTGCTCCGCGGATCATTTCTACCGTTTCCCGGTCATTTTCCTCCTGAAGACCCTGAACCCAAAAGAGTCGAAGGATCTCGGGGTCAACGGCGGGACAGACTTCCTTGAATGCCTCGGATGCGATGTGGCCCCAGTTCTTCCGGATGCGCACCATCTTGGCGTCGCTGTAGGGACAGCCGAATTCTTCCATCATGGCGCGGATAACGACCGTCGCCTGTGCCCACGAATCAAGGGATGTGCCATCGTAATCGAAAATGGCAGCCTTAACGGGCATTCTGCACCAGCTTTCAACGTGCGGAGAGGTAGGTTTATTCTTAAATACTTACCCCTCTTTTGGCAAGAGGTATATGAAAAACGCCCGCAACGGGCGTTTTTCTTTTGTTTACTGAGCGGCAAATTTTGAGCGGGGAAGCGGGAGTTTGTTCTTTTCCGGCAATGGCCGTTTTGGTTCGTTTATCTTTGCCGGGCCCCCGATGAGTTCATAGAATGCGTCTTTTTCCAACGTTTCTTTTTCTATGAGGCGTTCAGCAATGCGGTGCAGTGTGGCCACTTTTTTCGTAAGGATTGTCCGCGCGTTCTTATGGGCATCATTGATAAGCCGTGAGATTTCCGCGTCGATTTTCCGTGCGGTTTCTTCCGAATAATGGCGGCGTTCCCCGAGTTCGCGGCCGAGAAATACCATTTCGTTCTGGTCGACGAATGTAACCGGTCCCAATGCCTCCGACATCCCGAATTCGGTAATAAGTTTTCGCGCAAGTTCCGTCGCTTTTTGCAGGTCATTGGACGCGCCGGTGGTGAGTTCTTTGAATATTATTTCCTCTGCCGCATAACCGCCCAGCATTGTTGCGAGATCGGCGAGAAACTCCCCCCTGGTGTGGAGTTTTTTGTCTTCGGTCGGCAATTTTATGGTGTAGCCGCCCGCCATGCCCCGCGAAACAATCGATACCTTATGAATGGGGTCGGCGTCTTTGAGGGAGGCGGCGACAAGCGCGTGCCCGCCTTCATGGTATGCCGCAATCCGTTTTTCTTTGTCGGAAAATGCGTGCGATTTGCGCTCCGGTCCGAGCATTATTTTATCGATGGATTCGACAAGTTCCGCCTGTGAAACGGTGAGTTTATTGCGGCGCGCAGCGAGAATGGCGGCCTCGTTCACAAGATTGGCAAGATCCGCTCCGGAAAAACCGGGGGTCCGTTCCGCGATTTGCCGTAAGTTAAGGTCCGGTCCGATCTTCTTGTCGCGGGCATGGATATTCAGTATTTCCTCGCGTGCTTTTATATCCGGTTCTTCAATAATGACGCGGCGGTCGAATCTGCCGGGACGAAGGAGTGCCGGGTCAAGTACGTCGGGGCGGTTTGTTGCCGCCATTACAATAACGTTGGTATCACGATCGAAGCCGTCCATTTCAACGAGTATTTGGTTGAGCGTTTGTTCGCGCTCATCGTGTCCGCCGCCGAGCCCTGCGCCCCTGAGGCGGCCGACGGCGTCAATTTCGTCAATGAATACGATTGCGGGAGCATTGTGTTTTGCGGTGTCGAATAGGTCGCGTACGCGGGAAGCGCCTACGCCAACGAACATTTCCACAAATTCCGAGCCGGACATGTGATAAAACGGAACGTTTGCTTCGCCGGCAACGGCCCTCGCAAGAAGTGTTTTGCCCGTTCCCGGTGAGCCCATAAGAAGTACGCCGCGCGGTATTCGCGCTCCGATATCGAGGAATTTTCGGGGCGACTTAAGGAATTCAACGACTTCTTTCAGCTCTTCTTTCGCTTCGTCGACACCGGCCACGTCTTTGAATGTAACCCGCTCTTTATCATTGCGTCCGGTGAAAAGCCGCGCTTTTGCTTTTCCGAAACTGAAAGCCTGCATTGAGCCTTGGCTTGCGCGGCCCATGAGAAACCACAAAAAGACCCCGAAAAGTACGAACGGAAGTATGAGCGGAAGTATCGTGTTGAAAAATATGCTCATCCCCGAATCGCCCGCGTTTTCGATGTTCGGCATTGATGTCGGAGCGACGCCCAAATTAATAAGCGTTTCTGTAAGCTGGCCATCCGCTTCTTTCCGTGAGCGTTGCTTGTCGCCGCCAACAAGTGTGATTTCGAGCGTTTCTCCGTTTACTTTTATTTTTTCAACCTTACCATCCTTTATTTCCTGAGCCAGCGCTGAAATGGGCACGTCTTTTGAGGCTCCCGTTCCTCCCAGCATAGAGAGCGTTCCGGCTATGAAAAATAATATTAAAAACGCTCCGATGAATTGTATCAGGAGGCGGCGCAGAGAATTTCCGTTTGTTGGTTTTGGCTTCATAATGAAAACTTTGGGCGTCGAGCGCCATTATAGATATTTATTCACGAACGGGCAACAGCAGTGACGGTCTTATTCGAGATGCGGGTGCCCCGAAATCGTTTTCCAATAAGGGCCGCTGTGAGATTTTTCGTGTTGTTTCCGCTCAGCACTACGACGTCAATGCTGTTCATCTGGGCGATGTGCGCTGCGACCGGATCAACCGGGGACGGCAATCCGGGTTTCCAGGTTTTTGGTACCAGTTTTCGGTAATCTTTCCATGTAATGGTCGCATATGGCCGCGCGTTTTTGAACCGAGCAAAATCTTTGTCGTATACGCGGTCGGGTTTTCCGGCCACGAAAACTTCCTTGCTTCCGACAAGCTCTGCGACGCGTAGCGCAACCGCATCGGTTGAGCGGCCCGGAGTCCATCCCGAGACAATAAGCGTGGCGGAAGGGGCGGAACGAAGTTCTTTTTCCGATGTTATTACGTTCGCATGGACGGAGTTTCCGAATATAGTGCGGACAAGTTCAGCGTTCAGTTTTGTTGCCGAGATGCCCAGGCGATCAAGTTCTTTTTGAGTGATGCGTGTATATATTTTTTTGGCGATATGCTGATATTCCCGTGCGATATATCCACCGCCGACTATTATGATCAGTTGAATGCCGGGTCGTGAAGAAAGATCCGTGATAAGCATTTTGATCTTCTTGAGAAGGGATATATGTATGCCGCGCGGAGCAATGACCGAGCCGCCTAAAGCGATAATAAGCGGAGTTCTTTTTTGTTTTCTTTTCATGCGTGCGGAAAAAATCAATTCTTACTAGATTATACGGCCGCCCGATATCTCCTACAAGAAAAAAGAAGAGCCCCGCTTCGCTCGAGATGAGCAAAGCGGGGCTTGTTTGTTCTTGTTGCGCGAGAGACAGACAGAGGCTGTGAGGGGGGCGCCTAGCGGTTAGGCGTCGTCTTCGTCGTCGAAGCGCGGCTTGCGCCGGCCCGACGACTTGGTGGCGCGCGCCGGAGCGCGCTTGGTGGTGCTGCGCCGCTTGGGCGCGGCTTCCTCGATGGGCTGGGACGACTCGTCCTCGGGGACCGTGACGGTCACGCGGGCTGCGGCGAACGCTGCGGCCAGCGAGTTGTCGATCGGCTCTCCGAACGAGTGGACGCGCGCCTCGCGCTCGGGGTCTCCGAGGTGCACGAGGCGGTTCCAGATGTGGCGGGGGACCTGACCCTTCGGGAACGACTTCCCGACGAGGCAGTCCTGGCTGCCGGTGTCCGGGTCGCGCACCGTGAGGTAGCGCGTTGCCTTGGGATCGGCATCGATGACCGTGAGGATCCCGTCCTGGTCCACGCTGATGGCCAGCGTGGCCGTGAACTGGGCGAACCGACGGTCACCTTCCGTGACGAGCTGTTCGTTGCGGCCCGGCAGCATGCCGTCCCGCAGCGGGCGACGCATCACCGCGAGTCCGGCCTTGATGCCGGGCTTGCGGCCGACGACGGCGTCCTTCCAGCTCTCGAGCGTGCTCGTGCCCAGAAGGGAATCGAGCTTCTCCTTGCGCTCGCGGTTCTCCTCGCGGAGCTTCCCGAGCACGAGCTGGATGATCTTGACGGCGCGCCGCAGAGCGGGCGAGTCGTCGTAGCGGTCCAGCATGTAGCTGGCGCCCCAGAGCGTCTTCTGCGCGCCGTCGCGTGCGGTGTAGGCGATGGAGCTGTTGACCGTGGGATCGATGACGATCCTCTGGAGCAGCTTCCCGATCCCGCGGTTGGGATCGTTCTGCCACTGGCTCACGACCTCAGCCGTGACCGGCGTGTGCCGCGTGGTCTCCAGGAAGGCCTTCAGGGCCCTGCTGTAGGCGGCCTTGTCGGTGACGAAGAGCTCGGTGATGACGGGGACCTTGCGGGTCTTCGTCGGATCACGCCAGTCGGGCTGGTCCTGGTACTCCCAGCGCCCGAATGCGGCCAGAGCGATGTGGTTGCGAGCGACACCCACCCAGTTCTGGGGGATGGCGCCGAGCTCGGTCTCGAGCTCGGGGAGACGGCCCTCGTACTGCGCGACGAGCGCAGCGAGCTTCTCGTTGTCCTGCCAGTAGGAGCGGCTCTTGATCTCGCGGAGCCCTCCCATGATGGCGACCTGCTCTTCGAGAAGTTCCGTGGCCCGCTTGATCTGGGCCTCGTTCTCCTCCTGCTCGCGATGAGAGGCCTGCTCCTTCTGGAGACGGTCCTGTTCCTCGAGCAGCTCGGCGAGGTTCTTGGGGTCCTTGATTCGCGGAGACATCGTGTTGTACCTCGTGATCGAGATGGTGGTATTGACGGTTTGCCTCTGTCTGTTCTGTTGCCAAGGTGCGTGCGCTTTTGTTCGCCGCATATCGGGCAAATACCTGATATGGAGGGCGTTTTCCGGCGCAACAGTACATGGAATGCACTGCGTTACTGCTCAAAATCATATCATTTTATTTTCATTTTGTCAAGGTATATATACAACAAACAACCCCGCGTTGCGCGGGGTTGTTTGGGTCGGTTCTTATTCAGTTTTCGCTTCCGGTTCTATTTCTTTCTGCGTTTCCGTCTGACCTGTGGCGTCTTCCGTTTGAGTGTTTTCTTGAGGGCTTTCTTCTTTTTCTTCAGGCTCATCTTTCAGTATTTTGAGGCTCATACGGTGTTCTTTCGGGTCGACGGATGCTACGCGGAATTGGAAGGTTTTATCCAATTGAAGTTCTTCTTTCATCTTGGCTTCGTTTCCGAATTCGGAAATATGGATAAGCGCCTGTATGTTGGGTGCCAGTTCTATGAACGCTCCGAACGGCGAGAACTTTACTACGCGGCCGTCAATGGCGGAACCTTTCGGATATTGTTCCGCAACGCCGGACCACGGGTCCGGTTTGAGGGCTTTCACTGAGAGAGAAATGCGGCCGTCTTGGACATCGATTATTTTCGCGGTGATGGATTCGCCTGTTTTGAATAATGCGCTCGGGTCTTGCACCATTTGCCAATCGAGTTCCGAGATATGCACCAGTCCTTCAAGGCGCGCATCAGGTCCAAAACGCATAAAGATACCGAAATCAACCACACCAGAAACCGTTCCCTCGACGATATCGCCGACCGAGAATGATTTCATCAATTCGGAAAGTTCTCCTTTTTCAACCGCTTTTTCGGATATGATGAGCTTTTGTTCCTGCGGAACAAAATCTATTACCTGAACGCTGAAATCCTGTCCGACAAATTTTTGAAGTTCGGCATATATTTTTTCCTTGTCGCCGCCCTCAACCCGCGGATAGTGCGCTGCTGATAATTGAGAGACCGGCAAGAAAGCTTGCATACCTTCAACCATAGCGACGAGCCCACCACGGTTCGCCGAAGCGATTTTTGCCGTTATTGTTGCGCCGCTGTTTTTATAGTCATGAAGCGTTTGCCATACAAGTTCGCGTCCCGCATCTTTGACCGACAACTCAACATAACCATCCTCGTTTTCGGGATCAACGACTTTTCCGGAGATGGAATCACTTTTGTTGAGGCCCCGTAAGAGGTCCTGTGCCTGGTAGAATTCGCGGCCGAAAATAATACCGGTTCCTCGTGCGCCCAGGTCGATGAAAACCGTTGCAACTCCGCGTCCGATGATTGTGCCGCTTATCATGTCGCCTACCTTCAGGGGAGACGGCTGTTCTGCGAGCACGGATTTTAACGCATCTTGAAGACGCGTTTGGTTCGGTTTATTTTGTTTTTCTGCGATGGCCGTGTCGCCATCCTGGTTTTGTTCTTCGGGTTGCTTTGCTGCGTTAGTGAGCGAAGCTGTTAGTTTGTTGAAGAGATCCATGGGTGCTCTTCACCTCCTATTCATCTCAGCTATCATAGATGACCAATTCGAATGAAGCAAGCCTGTTTTTTGTGCATATTTTCCCGGTTGCATATAATGGTTCGGGCTGGAAATATAAGTAATTTCGGCTATACTGGGAATATGGTTATTACGTGGTACGGCAATGCTTGTTTCGGGGTTGAGACGCGGGAGAGGGGAGTTGAGCCGAAAACTTTGTTATTCTTTCCTCACGACCGCACGAGCAGATCGCACGCTATGGAAGAGCGTGCGGCTATTATTGTTGCTCCGCAAGATGTAAAAACAGCGGGACAGGGTTTTCATATCGATACTCCCGGAGAATATGAGATGGCGGGTTTCATGGTGCACGGCATTCAGTTGCCGGCCATCGGTTCTTTCTCCGCCTGTATGCGCGTTGTGGTTGAGGGGATGCGGGTCGCATGGATGGCCGCGTTTCCGGGAAAAGCACTTTCCGATAAAGAGATCGACGAGATAGGCGAAGTTGATGTTCTGCTGCTTCCGCTTAATCAGGAAAAAGGAGGAAAATTTTCGGCGGCGGATGCGGAAGCCGCGGTTCATTTTATGAATGAAATTGAGCCGCACATAGCAATCCCGTTCGCCCGCGACGAGAAAACAATGAAAGTTTTTCTTGAAGAAGCCGGCGTGAAAAATCCGGTAGCGCAGGAAAAATTGGTTTTGAAACAGAAAGACCTGCCCGAAGAAACAAGCATTATACTTTTGAAGGCATAAATACTATGGCGATGTTTGCGGATTATCATACGAAAATTGACGAACATCTTATGCGCGCTCAGCGCCTGCCCGAGCAGACGCGCGCGGTGTTGTTTTATGGTGGCGTTGCTTTGTTCGCGATCCTGGCGATAGGAGGGTGGATAATCTCTCTTTCTGTTTTTTCCTCGTCTCCGCTTCAACCGGTGGCGGTAGAAGATTCCGCGGCGGGCGACGGCCTTTCAACGAACGGCAGTCTAGGTGAGACATTCCGCTCGACATTCGATAATGAAGAGAATCAGGCGAGCCTGGAGAGCATTCGGGAGCAGATACAGAAATTGGAACAGCTTAAGCAGTTAAATGCGCAATCGCAAGAACAGCTTCCCGCGACAGAGCCGACGGCGCTTCCCGAACAGCCGGCTGCAAGCACGCAGAATCCCTCCGGACAATAAAAATAGTAATGTATGGCGGATATTGAATCGATCCGAAAACAAGATATAGCGGATGAAATAAAGACATCGTATCTCGATTATGCGATGAGCGTTATTGTTGCGCGCGCGCTTCCGGATGTGCGCGATGGTTTGAAGCCGGTGCATCGCCGTATTTTATTTGCGATGCATGAGATGGGCTTGGTGCATACGGCGAAGTTCAGAAAATCTGCGGCCGTTGTCGGTGAGGTGTTGGGTAAATATCATCCGCATGGCGATGTTGCCGTATATGACGCGTTGGTCCGCATGGCGCAGGATTTTTCTTTGCGCTATCCGCTTGTCGGGGGACAGGGAAATTTCGGTTCCATCGACGGCGATTCCGCGGCCGCAATGCGTTACACTGAAGCGCGGTTGACGCATCTTGCCGAAGAAATGCTCGCTGATATCGAGAAAGGCACCGTACCGTTCATCCCGAATTATGATGGCGTCCGGGAAGAGCCGAATGTTTTGCCCGCAAAATTACCGAATTTGTTATTGAACGGCAGTGTCGGTATTGCCGTGGGAATGGCGACAAATATTCCTCCGCATAATATTACGGAGGTCATTGACGGTACCATACATCTTTTGAATCATCCGCAGGCAAAACACGAAGACCTGATGAAGTTTGTGAAAGGTCCCGATTTTCCGACGGGAGGAATTATTTATGGCGCCAGCGATATTTCCCAGGCGTACGCTCAGGGGCGGGGTCCCATTGTGGTGCGCGGAAAAGCGGAAATAGTCGAAGAAGGAAAGCGTTCCCGCCAGATAATCATTACCGAAATACCGTTCCAGGTCATTAAATCAACATTAATAGAGCAGATAGCGAATTTGGTGCGTGATAAAAAACTGGAAGGCATCCGTGATATCCGTGATGAATCCGATAAAGACGGTTTGCGCGTCGTTATAGAGCTGAAGAACGATGCCCACTCGCAAAAAGTTTTGAACGCGCTGTTCCACACAACGGACCTTCAGAAAACATTCCATCTCAATTTGCTTGCTCTCGTTGACGGTTTGCAGCCGCAGGTCCTCACGCTCCGGGCGGTTCTTGAAGAATATATCAAACATCGCCGTATTGTTGTGCGACGTCGTACGGAATTTGATCTTTCCCGGGCGAAAGAGCGGGCGCACATTTTGGAAGGATTGGTAAAAGCACTCGATCACATAGACGCCATCATTAAGCTTATTAAGGCGTCTGCGAACAAAGAAGAAGCGCATGCGAATTTAATGAAGAAATTCAAGTTCAGTGACCGGCAAGCTGCGGCTATTTTGGCATTACCTCTTTCCAGTTTGGCCCGCCTGGAACGGACCCGTTTGCTTGATGAGTTGAAGGTGAAACGGGCATTCATAAAGGGGTGTGAAGAGATATTGGCAAGCCCCAAGAAACTTGACGGTGTTATTGAAGGCGAGCTTGTTGATCTTCGGAAACGTTTCGGGGACGCGCGAAAAACACATATTGAGGTTGCTGCGCTCGGTAAAGTTACGGAAGAAGACCTTGTTGCGTCGGAGGATGTTATCGTTGTGCTGACGGCCGACGGTTTCATAAAGCGTGTTTCGCCCCTGCAGTTCCGTCCGCAAAAAAGAGGAGGAAAAGGCGTCGCCGGCATGGAGGTCAGAGAAGAAGATGCCGTGACAAATTTCGTGTTCGCCAACACGCACGATTCTCTTTTGTGTTTTTCGAACAAAGGACGGGTATTCCGCGTTATGGCATGGGACGTTCCGGAAGGAACGCGAACAAGCAGGGGAAAATCCGTTGTGAATTATCTTTCGCTCGCTCCCAACGAGACCGTTTCCGCTCTTGTTCCGGTGCCCAAAACCGACGCTCCCGAATTTTTGTTTATGGCAACACGGAAGGGTATTATTAAGCGCTCGAAACTCGATGATTTTACCAATGTCCGCAAAAGCGGCATTGTCGGTATCGCAATGCAAAAAGATGACGAGCTTATCGGCGCAGTGCCGACCCGCGGTTCCGATGAAATTATCCTTATTACAAAAAAAGGGAAAGCGGTCCGATTCCCCGAAAAAGATGCTCGTCCCCTCGGACGCACGGCAGCCGGCGTGAGAGGAGTTTCGCTTTCTTCTCAGGATACGGTCGTTGATATTGATGTTGTCGTTGAGGGCAAGGGGGATGTGCTTATCGTATCCGAGAATGCATTCGGTAAGCGTTCGGAACTTGCACAGTATCGCAAACAGAAGCGGGGCGGTGCGGGCATCAAAGCAATGCAGGTAACGTCGAAGACGGGACCTCTGGTGGGCGGCGAAATGCTTTTGGGTGGCGAGGAGGAGCTTATTGTCGTATCCGTAAAAGGTCAGGTTATCAGAACGCCCCTTTCAACGTTGCCGAAACGCGCCCGCACGACCCAGGGCGTACGTCTCATGAAGCTTGCGGAAGGGGATAGAATAGCGTCTTTCGTCGTTATTTAAAAGGCCCCAAATAACAGGTACGAGAACGGGCCGGTTTCCTTTCGGAAGTCGGCCATTGGTTTTATAATGGATTATATGCAGCTAACGCGCGCGCAGATAGTTTTTATCGGCGGGGTCGGCCTCGCCCTGTTCTTCCTTGTTATATATATAGGAGGGTTTTTGCCGTGTCCGTTCAAAGCGAATTGCCGCCCGCTTTCTATCCAGAAAGAATTGACTGTGTGGGGCGTTTTTGATGACAGCGGCATATGGGATGAGGCGTTTGATCAGTTCTCGAATGAGTATCAGGTTCAGATAGATTATAAAAAGATTCCTATCGATGAATACGAAAAAGAAGTCATAGACGCACTTGCTTCGGATGCGGGACCCGATGTTATTTATCTTCAAAATTCATGGCTCCCAAAGTTCAAGGATAAGTTAACGCCGTTCTCCGACAAAAGCATGTCCATAGTCGATTTCCGTTCCCAGTTCATGGATGTCGTAGAAACCGATTTTGTATCGGACGGTGAGATTTTCGCGCTTCCGTTATTTTTGGATACGCTTGCGCTCTACTATAATAAAGATACGTTCAATGAAGCCGGAATAACCCGTCCGCCGAAAACATGGGAGGAGTTCCAGGAGGATGTGAAAAAAATAACGCGAATTGATGCAACGGGCGATGTCCGTAAGTCCGGCGCGGCAATGGGAACGGCGAGGAACATTAACCGCTCCACGGACATAGTGACATTGCTGATGCTTCAGCTCGGCGCCCGTATGGTTGATCTTGAGAATAATGAAGCGAAATTCGCTAACATTATCTCTACGGATGAAGAATCATTCAGTCCGGGCTTGAGAGCACTCGAATTTTATACGGACTTTGCGAATCCTCTCAAGTCGACGTATACATGGAACGATACGCAAGATTATTCCATCGACGCGTTTTATGCGGGAAAGACCGCAATGATGATAAATTATTCGCATCATATCCAGACCATCCGTGACAAATCGCCGTCTTTGAATTTCGGTATCGCTCCTATCCCGCAACCCAAAGGTCAGACCAGAATAGCCAATTACCCCAATTATTGGGGGCTCGGCGTTACAAAAAAGGGGTGCGATGACCCGAATTTATGTTTTGAATTCATTAAGTATCTCACTGATCAGGGCGGCGCCCAGATCTATTCCATGAACACACACCGGCCGGTTGCCAGGCGCGATCTGGTTGATTGGCAAAAAGGAGATCCGGATATCGGGGTGTTTGCGCAACAGGGGCTGACGGCAAAATCGTGGTGGCAAATCGATAATGTCGCTATTGAGCAGATATTTGCCGCCATGATCGACAAGGTTGTGAAAGACGGAGAGACTCCGGGCGAAGCGGTGGGAGATGCGCAGGAGCAAGTATCGTTGCTTATGACAAAAGAAAGCTCGCCGTTTTTTGGATTTTAACACCTTATTTGTATGCGTATCATGCGGATAATTTTCGGAAAGAAAGATATTAAAAAAACCTTTTTTGCTTTTTCGATTTTTGTTGTCGCCATTTCGGCGCTTTCATTTGCGATACCTGTCGATGCGGTGTTGGTGGAGTGCGGGGGATATACCGTGCGAGGGGATGTTATCCCGTGCAATTTTTGCGATATTTTCGTTACCATCAAGAACATCATTGATTTTTTGTGGTGGCAGATAGCATTTCCGCTTGCCGTATTAATGATCGTGCTTGCCGGATTTTTCTTTATTATCTCAGGAGGAAATCCCGCATTGCACACCAAGGCGCGAACCATTGCGACCGCCGCGGTCGTTGGTCTGTTCATTACGTTCGGCTCGTGGCTTATTATCGCAACGATAATTAACGTGTTTGCCAATAGTGGAGCATTCCCGTGGCCGTGGAATTCACCCACATGCCGCGGCGCAACAAGTACGTGTTCCGCTGTCGGCGGGGTGTGCAGTACTACTGCGGCATGTGTTGACGGACATGGTATCGCCGAGCCCGCGAACGGTTTTAGCGATTGCGATACAAGCGGGGATGGCGTTTGTTGCGAGGCCGGTTTTGTTATTTCCGATACGTGTTCCGCTGTCGGCGGGGTGTGCAGTACTACTGCGGCATGTGTTGACGGACATGGTATCGCCGAGCCCGCGGGCGGTTTTAGTGATTGTGATACAAGCGGGGATGGCGTTTGTTGCGAGGCTGGTTTTGTTATTTCTGTGCCACCCCCACCCCCGCCTCCGCCTCCACCACCTCCGCCGCCTCCACCGCCCGCATTGACGGCATCATGTTCACCCGCACCCACATCCATAGCGGTTGGTGAAGCCGCAACGTGGACCGCAGTACCGGGAGGCGGGATCGGGACATATTCATATTCTTGGAGCGGCTCCGAAGGGTTAAGCGGGAGCGGACAGATAATCACAAAGACATACAGCACGCCCGGTACCAAAACGGCATCTGTTACGGTGAGCTCGGGCTCGCAAACTATCACCGCTTCATGTTCCTCATCGGTGACGGTCGCGTATCCGGCGCTGACTGGCACATGCGATGTTGCGCCAAATCCTATTTATTCGGGAGAGTCGACGATGTGGAGCGTAACGCCATCCGGCGGAACGGGAACATATTCATATTCGTGGAGCGGAACGGATGGATTGTCGGGTACGGCTCAATCTGTCGTGAAAACATACTCGACCGTTGGTTCAAAGAATGCTTCGGTTACTATTACGTCCGGCACACAGACAACGGTTGTTTCGTGTCCGGTTCTTGCCGTTAACCCGCCTCCGCCGCTCGCGGTATCGTGTTCCGGCTCTCCTTCACCGGGAACTACCGGGCAACCCGTGACGTGGTCGGCGGATGCATCCGGCGGTTTGGGGACATATACATATTCGTGGACGGGGACGGACACGTTATCAGGAACGGGACAAACAGTTACAAAAACATACAGCACTGCGGGAACAAAAACCGCTACCGTGACGGTTACCGCCTCCACGCAAACACGAAGTGCCACATGCAGCGTTCCCGTGAACTTAGCGAACGCGGCCCCCATCGCCGTCGCACAGGTTTCAAAGAACGGGGGAGCGTTTGTCGATAGCATTACCGTTCCGCAGGGTGTGCCAACCCCCATTGCGGTATCGGCATCGTTGAGTTCGGACCCCGACGGATGGACATCGCTTGCCGGCGTTTCTGCGAGTGGTCGGTGTCAGTGGAATACTGATCTGAATCCCGGCGCACCCACGTATGAGAGGACGATAAACAGTCCCGCATCGCCCTCGGCATGCAACATTTCTTTGGGCACGCTTACGTTTAACGATGCGCCCGGCACATATACGTATAATGTTCTGCTTATTACCGATAATGTCGGGTTGGCGTCCAATATTGCGACCATTACGATCGTGGTAGAATTGCCGCCCTGCGCAATCGGACAATTCCGCGCCGAATATTTCGATAACAGGTTTTTGTCCGGAAGCCCGGTTCTGACGCGTTGTGAATTCCCGATAGACTATGCGTGGGGAACGGGAAGTCCCGATCCGGCCATTCCCACGGATGATTTCTCGGTGAGGTGGCGCGGTAATTTCAATTTTACTTCGAATGCGATGTATCAATTTCAAGTTTTGTCTGATGACGGTTTTCGTCTTGCGGTGGATGGCGGCTCGCTTATCGAGGCATGGTTTGATCAACGGGCGTTGTTCCCGTATCTCGCCGATTATTTCATGACCACAGGAATTCATGAGATAAGCCTCGAATATTATGAGCATACGGTTGAGTCGCGCATTATGATGCGATGGGTTCCGCTATGAGCCGCGGCAGCACGGTTGTATCGTTATTTTTGACAATGGGGTTTCTTGTGCCGGCGCGTTTCGTGAATGCTGCGTTGGTGCAGTGCGGGACGATCAGACCCTGCAATTTCTGTGATCTTCTGGTGTTGGGCCGGAATATTATAGACTTTATCTGGTGGAATCTTTCATTGCCTCTCGGCGTCTGTTTGGCTGTTTTCGCCGGATTTTTGTTCATTGTTTCGGGTGACAATAGCGCTATGCGGAACAGAGCGAAAGGAGCTTTGGCTGCGGTGGTAGTCGGTACGTTCATTATGTTCGGTTCATGGTTGGTCATTGCAACAATAATTAATGTATTTGCGCGCACGAGCGCGCTTCCATGGCAGTGGAATGCGCCTCAGTGCGGGTAAAAGTATGCGTGTATGAAAAAATCGTTCATAAAATACATGGCAGGAATAAGTCTTGCGTTGGTGATGGCGCAAACCGCATATGCAGATGCGGTACTTCCTAATTTATTGCGTGTCAGTTCGTTGGGCGCCCTCATTACCCTCGTTGCCCGTTTTATCTTTTGGATAGCAATGCCCGTTGCGATACTTATGTTTATTTATGCCGGTTTTACGTTCATGACATCGGGCGGCTCGCCCGACGGCGTCAGGAAAGGGCGGCAGATACTTACATACGCGATCGTTGGTCTCGGTATCGCACTTGCGGCGCAGGGATTTGTGCTGGTGTTGCGTGATTTCTTAACATAAAACATATGCGCTCTTCGAACATTTCTTTTTTACGTTATATTCCGGCTCTTATTCTTGGATTCACCGCGCATCCCGTTGCCGCAATTACGGTGAATAATCCGCTACGGTTCGCGACGTTCTGCGGACTGATTAATGCTGTCGCCGCCGCGATCTTTTGGATAGCTTTGTCGCTTGGCATAGTCGTTATCGTATACGCCGGATTTCTTTTCATGACGTCCGAGGGTTCGCCCGCGAAGATACAGCAGGCAAAAAACGCCCTGTTGTATGCGATTGTCGGTATCGTGGTGGGCGTTACGGCCCGTGGAGTTGTCGCGGTGGTATATAATTTCTTCGGCGCCAGTCTCTCAAGCTGTACGTAATTGTGGCGCAGAAAAGAACGTGCAGCGTAAAGAAATTGTGCACATGGTCCGCCCCCTTCATTTTTTGGGGCATTTGTGGTATCCTAAAGAAGTAAGACAGCGACTGGCGTTTTAACCATATATTGTTTAACGCGTCTGTTTTTATCGACTGTCTTGCTCAATACGGAAGGGGGTGAAACGTGAATAATCGTATGAAAAAACTCATTCGCTTGGCCCCTCTGGCTTTGGCGTTCGCGCCGCTTTCTGCGTTCGCAGTAACTGTCCAACAGCCTCCGGTCATCATTTCAAACATCAATGACCTGTTTAACCTGGTCTGCGATGCGGCCAACCTGTTGTTTACGGTGATCATGATTCTCGCGATCATCATTCTTCTCTACGCAGCCTTCTTGTTCTTGACTGGTGGTGGAGATTCCGCAAAGTTGGATCAAGCTCGACAACTGCTCACATACGCAGTCGTCGGTATCGTTGTCGCTCTCTTGGCGAAAGGATTAGTGCTTGTTGTTGTAAATATCGTCAGTGGTGGAAGCTTCGCCGCGACATCCTGCTAATTTTGGTTTAGATTGATACACACGCCTCGCTTATACAAGCGGGGCGTGTTGCGTTTGGAGCAAAGAAAGGGACGCTTCTGGCAACAGCAGAAACTGCGTGGTAGTATTTGTATGAGGAAGATATTATTAGAATATATCTCTATGAAAAAGTTTTTTCGTATTATTCCTGCGGTCCTCGCGTTGATGCCGGTATCGGTATTCGCCGTTGTGGTACAGCAGCCTCCCGCCCTTCCGACAAATATTACCGACCTTTTTAATCTTATTTGCAATATCGCCAATTTGATATTTACGCTCATAATGGTCCTTGCGATCATTATATTGTTGTATGCGGCGTTCCTGTTTTTGAACGGGGGAGGAGATTCGGCGAAGCAGAAACAGGCGCGTGACCTGCTTACATATGCCATCATCGGCATTATCGTGGCGCTTTTGGCAAAAGGGATCGTGCTCGTTGTCGTGAACATCGTGAGCAGCGGCAGTTTTGCGGCAACGTCGTGTTAGGGTTTTTCCGTATCAAAAATGCGTTCCGCCGGTTTGGGCGCGGACGCATTTTTATTTTGGGCTTGTTGTTTTGCCGGTGAAATGTTAAAAAATTCTATATGAATGGGGCATTATTTACACCTTCGGAATTGATGGCGCAGGCGGTTATGGCGGCGTGCGGCATTATGAGCATTATGTTCACGCTTATTCTTCTTGCGGCGGTGCTCATGTTTTTGGTGAGCGCATTTTCTTTCATGGTTTCCATGGGGAGAGAAGAGGCGATCGCGGTGGCGAAGCGCCGGTTTCTCTATACCGTGGTTGGCGTTGCCCTTGCCGTGCTGGCGCGCAGCGTTGTTGTCGTTATTTCATCCTCACTCGGGTTTGCGGACCCGGTCAGTTGTTAAACAGGCATAGCAGCGATATAATAAGAATGATATATGCCTCCTCCACTTCCGGTCGGCGGACCCGATACATTTGCGGAATTTATAGCCTTGCTGTGCAAGGCGGGAACGTGGTTTTTCACGTTTGCCATGGCTGTGGGCATTATTATGATCATTTATGCCGCCTTTAATTTTATGGCGTCGGGCGGCAGTCCGCAGAAGATAGAGACCGGCAAGAAAGTGCTTATGTTCGCTATCGTGGGGATATTTGTCGCTTTGCTTCCCATTGCTATCCTGAAGATCGTTGCATCTTTCGTCGGAACGTCGGGGACCGTCGTTCCGTGCTAAAAATAAAAAATTAATTTTTTACATATGCGAACATTTTTTAGAAAAACAGGGCTCGTCTCGCTTTCAAGTTTGCCCGCCGTGGCGCAATTGCTGTTGGCGCCGGCCGCGCAGGCGGCTATCGTGAACATCCCGCCGGGCAGCCGGCTGGATTCCTCTCTCGAGGTCACGAACTTTTTGTGTCGCGTCGGGAATACGATATTTACGTTCGTGCTCGCCATTGCGATCATTATGTTTTTGATTGCGGCGTTTTATTTCCTGACCGGCGGCGACAATCCCACAAGCCGGAAGCGCGCACAAGATTTTCTTTTGTACGGAATTATCGGTGTCGTGGTGGCGCTCTTGCCGTATGCCATCATTGCCATTCTGGGAAGCATTGTGTCGGGTACCGCAGCCATTAATCCCTGCTCGGGTGTCGTCGGTGGCGTATAAAACGCCGTAGAAAAAGAAGAAACCCCGTACCGTTTTCGGTGCGGGGTTTTTGTTTTAGTCGTCTATCTTCAGTTCTATTTCCGGTCTCGCGCTCCCGTTGCCGGAGAGGCCCGAGATGTTGATCTCTTTTCTGGTCGTGCCGCGGCCGCGAAGCTGCGTCACATAGGAAAGCGCCTGCTGGAACGTCAGGGTTTTGTCCTGTTCCATGAGCAGTTTCGCCTGCTTCACGAACTGTCCGGTTTCGTACTCTTCGTTCTTGCTTTGGCGCTCTTCGAGCTCTTTGCGCTTGCGCTCTTCCTCGATCTCGGGGTCGAGTTCGATTGTGGGGATCGTGAAACGGATTATCTCGATCCCGTAATCGTCTTCAAGCTGGCTTCGCTCCCGACCGCCCCGGAATACATGCAGTACTTCTTCGGCGATCGTTTCGGACTTATCCAGCACTTCTTCCGATTTTCGTGTATTAAGCGATACGCGCAGGGCGCTTTTCACTTTATCGGTGAGGCCCTTTGCGATGACAGACTCTTCCAGGCGTACGAACGTCGTGAGATAGCGCGGGTCGGGCCGCCAATCCATGGTGAGCGCCACCATAATGGGGGAGCTGGTCGATTGGTACTTTTCCCGTTTGATCTCGACCGTCCGCTGGCGGATGTCTATGGTCGCATAGACATATTCGGTGAGGCCCTTTACCTGGAAACCTTCGGTCTTTACCTTGTTGGTGAGGCCGAAGATCCGGCTTGAAAGGACCGCGGCGTGGTTTTCCGGCACGCGGAATGTCATGAGCTCGACAAGTATGAAGCACGCCGAGATGAAGAGGATGAGTGCCGTCAGGAATGGGTTGTTGACCCAGACCGCGAGGGCAAGCACGCCTCCCAGCAGGAGTGCGACGTTGCCGTTTTTGCCGGCGACGAAGACAATAAGAACGATCGCGGCGGCAATGATGCCAAACGCGATCTGGTTGAGGCTTAGCGGAATGGCAAGCAACATGCTTGCGACCGCAGCGATAACCATATTGGTTATCAGTGCCATGACAGAGAGCTCCTTTCTATATAAGAAAGCGTTGTCAACGCAACGGATTTTTGGTAATATAGTTATACAGTAAATTTTTAGTAAAGTCAACTTGAAACGCGCCCAGGTGGTGAAATTGGCAGACACGCGAGGTTTAGGACCTCGTGCCGCAAGGCGTAGGGGTTCAAATCCTCTCCTGGGCACCGGTATGAACGTTCGTTTGACGGCGGCAAAATTTTTTTTAGCAGTCCTCATTGTGGGCGGCTTTTTTTATGTTTCTGTCCGCTATGAAGACCCGGATCTTGGTTGGCATGTGCGTGTCGGGGAATGGATAGTCGAGCATCGGGCGGTCCCGCACGCGGATGAATATTCGCACACGATGGAAGGATATCGGTGGGTTGATCACGAATGGGCGCTGGATGCCGCACTGTGGTTGGCGCGCGAGGGCGGGTTGTGGGTACCGACCGTATTTTTGTTTTCTTTGGCCGGAGCGCTTCCGTTTCTCTATGTCCTTTTTCGTTCGCGGTTCGCAAGCCAGTTGCTTATCGCGCCTCTTGGCGCAAGCGCCGTGTTGCCGTTCGTGGGTATGCGGCCGCAGCTTTTTACGTGGATGTTTTTTGCGCTGACCGTGTGGTGTCTCGGACGTTATTGTTCAACTCGGCGGGCGCGGTTTCTTTTTCTGATACCGGGACTCATTTTTATATGGAGTAATATTCACGCGGGATTTTTCGCGGGAATAGGCGCGGTTGTCATCGTTCTTGGCTCTGATGCCGTATTGAACCGGCTTGCGGCGCGTGTGGAAAGGCTCAGGAATATTTTTGTTGCAATCGTCACCGTGACCGCATGCGCTATTGTTCCGCTTCTGAATCCGTACGGCGCCGAGTTATACGGTGAAGTGCTCCGCGTTCTTTCGTCGCGGGATACGGCCGTATTTATCGCAGAATGGCGCTCAATTCTGTTTTTTGTAGAACCGTCGATAGCTTTGTTTTTTGCAGCGAGCGTATTTTTGATGTTCGTTATGCGCCGTTCGCTTGCGGAGAAAAGCGCTCTTCCCGCGGTATTTTTGGTTGGTGCACTTAAGGCGGCGCGCAATTGGCCCCTATATGTTATTGCTGCCATGCCTGTAGCCGTTGAGGCCCTCGGGCATTTTGAAAATCTTGTCGAAAAAGCGCAACGCGGGCGTCCGGGAGGAGATGTGGTGTTGCGGCGGTGGAAGTATGGGCTCGCGTGTCTTGTTTTTGCCGTTTCGGCCGCATTCTTGTACCACGTGGCGCGGTTTGAAGGAATAACGTATCCCCGCGACGCTGTTTTATATCTTTCGCGCGCCGAAAACCGGTTGGGAAATATATTTAACCCGTATGAGTGGGGAGGGTATATCGAGAACAACGCGCCCGGCGTGCGGGTTTTCATCGATGGACGTATGCCGCATTGGATAGCGGGGGACGGCTCATCTGCAATGAGCGATTATTCCTCGGTTGTATATAAAAAAGACGATTCCTGGAAAGAGGTTTTCGAGCGGCGCAATGTAACGATGGTTATCGCGCGCCCGGCATTTTCTGCCGCCGGCGGGCAGACAAATGTATCGGGGATAACAAATCGTATCGTTGAAAGTTCTTTCGGGCGGGTGTTGCGCGAGCGGTTGGAGAAAGATACCCCTCGAGACCTTGTCGGAACGCTTCGTGATGCGGGATGGGAAACTGTATATAGCGATAGTGTTGCGGTTATAATGGTAAGGCCGTCAAGTAAGCCATGACATTCTCTTTCATCCTCAACATAACAGTTTTTTTAACCGGTGCTGCGGTACTGGTGCTTGAGATAATCGCGACGCGTCTGCTTGCTCCATATTTCGGCAACACCATATTCAGCATCTCAAGCATCTTAAGCGTGGTTCTTGCCGCTCTGTCCGTGGGCTATCTTGCGGGCGGTAAGCTTGTTGATCGGAACCCCTCGAGAAAATTATTCTTTACGATAATTTGGATATCGGGAGCTATCGTGCTTTTGGTGCGCGTCATATCCCCGTTCTTTCTTTTACATTGGTTCGCGCCTCTGGGGAGTATTATGGGGCCGCTTGTCGCAAGCGCATTCCTATTTTTTGCCCCCAGTTTTTTTCTGGGCATGTTATCGCCATTCGCTATTCGTCTTAAGATGGATGCGTCGCGCGCGCGGGGCATTGGCGCCAATACGGGAGAAATATTCTTTTATTCGACGGCGGGCAGTATTGCCGGAAGCCTTGCAACCGGATTCGTTTTGGTGCCCATTATCGGGGTTGCCGATATTATTTCTGGAACCGGGACCGTTCTTTTTGCGATGGGTCTTGTGGGTGCTTTTGGCGGCTCAATGCGGCGCGCGGCTCTTATTATTGTCGTTTCCGTTGTGGCGACGCTCGGTTTATTCCGTATGGGAGAAATGCCGTTGCATGCTAATGAGATTTTTACACACGACGGTTTGTATGAGCGTATAAGCGTTGTCGATAATGCACCGAATTTTCCGGGGAAGCGGACGCTGTTTTTGGACCGCAGTCCTTCCACATCCGTATTCCTTTCGGATGCATCCCCCAACGCAACTGTGTATGCCGAGTATCTCGCGCTTGGCGGTGAGATGATGTCCACTCCGAGGCGTATTTTGGTTTTGGGCGGAGGGGCCTATGCCGTTCCCCGTTATGCGCGCACGTTGTATCCCGAAAGCTTCATTGATGTCGTCGAGATAGAGCCTCGCCTCAGGAGCATCGCAGAAGATTTTTTTTCGTTGGAGGACGACGAGCACATGACCCATTATGTCGCGGATGCGCGCGCATTCCTGCGTCAGCACGACGCGGCGTACGACATTATTTTTGTAGATGTGTATTCATCGTTTTTATCCATTCCGACACATCTGACAACGGAAGAATTTTTTGAACTTCTTCAAACGCGACTTTCCGCAGACGGCATTGTGCTTATGAATGTTGCCGGGAGCCTTGGTGATGGGTTGAACGGTTTTTTGCGCGCCGAGGCCCGGACGTTCAAGTCCGTATTTCCCGGCCTCGCTCTTTTCGCGTTGCAGGGACCGGACGCCACGGGTCCGCAGAATTTTGTTTTTGCGGCTGCCGGAAACGGCAGAGAAATGGGCGCGACAGAGAATATAAATGTCGGCGGTTCGTTTGTAAACGCAATACAAAAATTACGTGTCCCTCAAGAGCGTCTTTTCCTGGAGGAAGCCGTATTATTGACGGATGATTTTGCTCCCGTGGATTATCTTATCGCTCCGCTCGTTGCGTTGTATTGAGCGGCAAAAAACCCGCTTATTCAAGCGGGTTTCTTCGTTCAACCGGATAAAGGCTCGGTGAGCGGTATTTCGAGTAAAATGTTTTTTCGCGCACCGTATCTTCGCCGCGTGTAACTTTCATAGTGAGATATGCTTCGGCGGAGCCGTCAGCGCCTTTTTTCGTTACAACCGGTCCTATAACTTCGGTATCGCGTCCGTCGCTTGTCCCGTAAAAATCAAAGAATAATTTCGTGCCCACTATCCTGGTCTGTATCAGGATATGTCCCGGCGTATCGTTCATGAAACGCAGGTCGGGGTTCGGAGGATAGATAGTAGCATCAAATCCTGGCGTGCCGTAATAGCGGACCGGGTATGCGTGCGGGTAGCGTTTGGTTATCTCAAGACCGGAAAATACCGCGGCGCGGAATGCCGTTGTTGCGACCTGGCAGAGGCCGCCGCCGTATTCCGGAACGGTTTTGTTCTGTTTTATGACGAGTTCGGGAAGGTATCCTGTTTTGGCGTCTACGTCTCCCAATATTTGATTGAAGGAAAATTCCTCACCGGGTTTAATAAGAACGCCGTTGAATCTTTCCGCCCCGACCTTGATGTTGTGGGTGCGGTTCTTCGGGGAGCCGGCAAAATTCGATTCACCGCTCGCCAAGAGCTCTTTGATGCCAAGAGTATTTATGCTCTCCGTTGTTATGTCCGGTGGTTGTATTTTTACCGAGAGTGCTACGTTTTTTTCGGTTCGCGTAAGGCTTGACGCGATCTCCAGGGCCGAGGCCCGCGTATCGAGCTCAATGCCTTCTTGCGAGGGGGTGAAAAGCGTGACGCGGTCGTCTTTTATAGTGAGTTCCGCGTTCTTTGATTCCACGTTTATCTGGTATGAAATGTTGCGCAGCAGGAACGATTCAATGGCGCTTTGGTCTATACGCATCGCTAATTTGAAATTGTCTCCCTCCGCACGAATGCTGTCGAACACTATCCAGTCGATGACGTCATTTTTATCCGCCGTCCATTTTTTCTTTTCGTGGGCGAGCGTAAGAGGCGGAACATCGCGGAGGGCGTTTGCGGCAATGCGGGCCTCATGAGCTCCGTCCGTATATATTTTTGGTTGTGCCGGCGTCCGGTCAACATATATCGGGTCGGGCGTGAGGCGTGCCGCGTCATCGTGCGCCGCCTCGTGAAGGTCTTTTCGCGACACAAGTATGCCGCCCGCCTCGGGCGTTATGATGAATTCCTGCGTTTCTTCATCGTATACAATAGCCGCATCCGTGGGGGGTTGTTCCAATCCCGAGAATACGCGCTGTATCTCGGTCTCGAAGACGTTTTCGTCCAAGCCGGGTTCCGCCGGAAGGTTTATGCCGCCCAGAAGACCCCGCATCTGTTGCGCAAGACCAATGAGGATATTTGCGTTCCGTCCCATCGAGAATATGCGGTCAGTTTCCGCTTCGGCGTTTATCGAAAAACCAAGTTTCCGGAGTGTCGTTTTCCGTTCGTCTTCGCCAAACACCGTTATGGCAAGCGGGGAATCGAGGGCCGCCTCGACGCGACGCTGAATATGTTCTCGCGCGGCATCATACGAATAGCCGCCCAGCGGCGTTCCTGCGAATGAAACGCCGCGGATTATTTTATCCGCATTTGCGAACTCCAGACCCAAGAAAAAGACAGCCACAAGAGATGTGGCTGCCGCGCTGATGATAAATGCTTTGTTCGTTGTCTTCACGCGAGCGTTCATGACGCCAGTTTAACTTTTATTTTCTTTGTCTGTTCTTTTTCTATTTTCGGCAAGCGCAGGGTGAGAATACCGTTTTTCAGCGTTGCTTCCGAGCGGTCGGCGGCCACGTCCATGGGCAGAATGACGGAACGGGAGAACGGTCCCCAGTAGCATTCCTGATAGTAATAATTTTGCGACGGGACATTTTCGTCTTTTTCGCGTCGTCCCCGTATGGTGACCATGTCATTGGTGATGGCAATATCGAGGTCTTCCGGTTTTACGCCGGCGACGGTCGACTTAATGACTATTTCGTCTTCCGTCTGATATACGTCTATTGTGAGCTGTCCCTCCTGAGCCTCATTGAGCCAGCTGCCCTGTTCTTTTTCGGGCGCCGGTGCTGCTGCGGGCGCGGATGTTTCTTCTTCGCTTTCGACTTCAACATCCACTTCTTTTTCTTTCCGCTCGCCGTCACTGTTAAAATCAACGCGTTTTGTTTTTACGGTCGTGGTTTCTTCGTCTGCCGCCTCTTCAACCTTAAGGCTTCCGGTGAGCCGCTCGAAGAATGATTTTGCGTTGTTGTTTTTTTCTGGCATAGGAATGATGAAAAAGAAGTTAATTTTGTTGTGCGTGATCGCCAAGGTTTACGAATGTATGCGTTTGTCCGATGTGCTTGAGGTGGTGGAACAACGCAATGAGCGCGAGGGCGCTTCCGACGAGCAGGATGATTATGGAGACAAAGAAATATGAGAAAAGCGGGTGGCCCGTTCCGACGTCGGCGCTGCGGCTTACAAACATATTATACAAGGCGTGTATCGCTCCCGCAATTGCAATGCCGGGGATGACCATTATAAAGTGGCTGCGTTGGGCAAAAAATGCCCGCGCTAAAGCATATCCGACTATTCCGGAAGCAAGCGTATGAAGGAATGTTGCGCCCAAAAAGCGAAGGGTGAGTACACTGAGAACATGTGAGAAATCCCGCCCTTGTGCCACAAGTGCCTGTACGGTGAAAATATTTTCAACTGTTGCGAAGCCGAGTGCCGCGATAATGAGATATATCATGGCGTCGATGGGCTCATCGAATGAACGGTTGTGGAGGACCGTAAAGAAAACGGCCCCGTATTTTACGGCCTCTTCAACTACGGCAACGCCGGCGAATGCGAATAGGAATGCGGCTATGCCACCGAGTTCGTATGAGTTTATGGTAAAACCTCCCAGCGTTCTCACGCAGCGTTCGCCAAGAAGCGTGCAGGCGAGATTCGTTTCGATAATAGCCGCGGCGAATGCCGAGACAATACCCGCCAGGAATACCAAGAGAATGAGGCGGTTTGGTTCCGGGCGCGTATCTTCGCGGAGATAAAACGCAAGCCAAATGAGTGCGGGGGCAAATCCCAACACAACGAGGAACAACAAAGAAACTGCATTTATTCCCTGCATATAGCGAAGGTCGTTGTTTATTTCTCGGATGCGCCCGGCCAGCGTTCTATCATGAGCAGCGACCCGTCGCTTTTTATTTTACCCCAGATCTCTTCTGTTATATACGGCATGAACGGATGCAGGAGGCGCATAATATCCGCAAGACACCAAAGAAGGATATCTTCGGTGTTCTTTTTTGTTTTTTCGTCCTGAAGCTGTGCCTTTGAAGCTTCTATATATATATCGGCGAACGTATGCCACGCGAATTGGTATATTTCCTGTGCCGCCTCATGCAGCGCCATGGCATCAAGGTTTTTTGTGGCATTTGTTTTTGTTTCAGCGAGGGCCTCAAGTATGGCGCGGTCCGCGTCGGTAAGTGCGGGCGGTTGCGCGGAGGGGATCATCGGCTGTTCAATGTTCATGAGAGCGAAGCGGGAGATGTTCCACAGCTTGTTTGCAAAATGCTTCATCCCTTTTATTTTGTCTTCGGCAAGCGGAATATCGTTGCCCGCGGCGGTCGAGAATATGAGTGCGAAGCGGAGTGCGTCCGTGCCGTATGTGTCTATGACGCCCAGGGGGTCAATGACATTTCCTTTGCTTTTTGACATTTTTTGTCGGTCCTTGTCCCGCACCAGGCCGTGCAGAAATACATGTTTGAAGGGTGTTTTGCCGGCGCGGTAGCACGAGAACATCACCATTCGTGCCACCCAGAAGAACAGAATATCCCAGCCCGTTTCCATGACGGCGGTGGGGAAGTAGGTCTCAAAGTCCTTGTTGTCGTGCGCCATAAGCGTGGCATAGGGCCATTGCCCGGATGAGAACCACGTATCGAATGTATCCTGGTCTTTTTCTAATTTTTGCGAACCGCATTTTGAACACGCGGTAATGTTATCTTCGGTATCGACGAGTATTTCACCGCATCCGGTGCAGTATTTCACGGGGATGGGGATGCCCCACCAGATCTGGCGCGAAATAGGCCAGTCGCGCAGGTTTTCCATCCAATGGGCGAAAACCTTTTCGAAACGTTCAGGAATAATGACGGTTTCTTTTGTTTCGAGCGCTTTCATTGCCATGTCGCGCAGGGATGGCCGGCCGTCGGGAAGCGGTTTTGTCATGGCAACGTACCATTGGTTCACGATGAGCGGTTCAATAATGCCGTTGCATTTATAACAGAGCTGCACGTTGTGTTTGTATTCGGTGTCCGTTTTCACCAAAAGATCGCGGGACGCAAGGTCTGCGACTATTTTTTCGCGCGCTTCTTTTATTTTCATCCCCGCATACGGGCCGGCATGTTCGTTCAGTCTGCCGAATTTATCTATGACCTGTTTTGGTCCCGGTATCTCGTTTTTGTGACGCATCCACATATCAAAGTCGGCCGGGTCGTGGGCCGGCGTCACCTTCACGACACCCGTTCCAAATGCCGGGTCGACTGCATCATCCGCGATAACCTTAAGCGTTACCGGTCCCGTGAGCATCTCTACCTCTATTTCCTTTCCTATATATTCCCTGTAGCGCTCGTCGGCCGGGTTTACGGCAATGCCCGTATCGCCGAATTTGGTTTCGGGGCGTACCGTGGCAAGAACGAAGGGACCGTACTTCATATAATAGAGCGGGTCCTGGCGTTCTTCGTATTTTGTTTCCAGGTCCGAGAGGCTCGTTTGATGTTTTGTGCACCAGTTGGCGATGCGCTCGCCCCGGTAGACAAGCCCGTCCTTATGCATCATTTCGAACGTTTCATATACTATCTTCACGATACGCGGGTCGAGCGTGAAAATATTGCGTGACCAGTCGCATGAAGCGCCCATGCGGCGTATGCCTTCTTCACTGATGTGCTTGTTTTGCTGTACGAAATCCCAGATTTCTTTATAAAATTCGTCGCGTTGCATTTTAAAACGGCTTCGGCCTTCTTTTTCGAGTTTTTTCTCGAAAACCACCTGGGTTTCGAAACCCGCGTGGTCAGTACCCGGCAGCCATAATGTTTTCTCGCCCAACATGCGGTGATAGCGGATAAGGATGTCCTCAATAGTTAAGAACAGCGCATGGCCCAAATGCAGGGGAGCGTTCGCGTTGGGGGGCGGCATTATTATTGTGTAGGGTGGCCCGTTGCCCGGAAGATTATCCGGGTTTAAAAAACCGCTCGCTTCCCACCGGGCGTATATATCTTTTTCCGTTAAAGCGGGGTTGTAATTTTTCGGAAGTTCCATAAAACAGACGTATTATATTTGCTTTTCCGTTCTGCAACAAGAAAATATTGACTTTTTGGTGTTTGTATTTTATAAATACACCGGCTCTTTGCAAATGATGCGGGCTCGGAAGTGCCGAGCAAGCAAGGGCCGTATATAAAGGAGGTGGCCCGTGTCGGGAAACCTGCTTCGCGAAACTCCCATGTCGGAGATCGTTGCGGCGCTCGAGATGTTAGATCATCTCGGGGTAACCCGAGGAGATCTGGCAAGAATGCGTTCAAATAACGGCAACAATGTAACTGCCACAAGCGTGAGCGAGGCTTTTCTGAAAACGAGAACCCGTGACGTGATTTTGGAGTTTAACTTTTGTTGCGGCAGGACGGGAGTTCATGCGGCGTGGTGCGGCGGAATTGCGAGACGCGATTTTTTTGGAGGACGCGCTGAAGATAACAGAGAAAAGGATCCGTATCCGTATAAGCTTGGTAAGGAAACGTGTCAGGATTGCGGAAAAAAAGACGGCAAACATTTTTTCGGTTGTCAGTATCGGTGATCCAGATAAGAATTGGTTTGCTGCGCAGCGTTTAATAGCAACAACCCTTCGGTTTACCGAAGGGTTTTCTATAAACGTACTTTTACTGTTTTCCAGGTGAATTTTTTCCGTTGCGGGGGAGTTGCCGCCTGCCAATTGAAATATGCGGCTGCGGCTATCATGGCGGCGTTATCCAGGGAAAGTGCCGCCGCGGGAATACGCCATTGGGTGTTGGGCAGTTCTTTGCCTATTCGTTCAATAAGCTGGCGCCTAAGTTCCGTGTTCGCGGATACGCCGCCGCCGATAATTATCGTTTTTGCCCCGTGGTGCTTTGCCGCGGCAAGCGTTTTTGCGAGCAGAACATCGATTGCGGCCTGCTGGAACTCTGCGCACACTTCGTTTATCACCGCACCCGGTAATTTTTTGCCGTATCTTTTTTGAAGATCCTGCACCAAATACAGAGAAGCGGTCTTGAGGCCGGCAAAACTGAAATTGTAATCACCGGAGCGCATCATGGGCCGCGGCAGAGAAATGTTAAGTTTCCCGTTTTTTGTCCGCAGTTGTGCGGCGCGCCGGGCGATGGGCGGCCCGCCGGGGAAGGGAAGGCCAAGAAGACGTGCGACTTTGTCGAATGCTTCGCCGGCGGCGTCATCCACGGTCTCGCCCAAAAGCTTCATGGTGTTGTAGTTGCGCATGAGAATTATTTGCGTGTGTCCGCCGGATACCAGAAGCCCCACGGCCGGGAATTTTATTCGCGCTTCCTGTTTTGTATTCGGCGTCAAAAGATGCGCGACCGCATGTCCCTGCATATGGTCTATTCCCAAGATGGGTTTTTGGAGGGACCACGCCAACGCGCGGGCGGAGTGCGTTCCAACAAGGAGCGCGGGCGCCAAACCCGGATGCGTGGTGACGGCGATGAGGTCGATATTCTCAAGTTTTGTTTTCGCTTCGCCAAGCGCGGTTTTAATGACGGGAACGATATTTTTCGCATGCGCGCGCGCCGCCATTGCGGGAAAAACGCCACCGTATTTGCGGTGAATATGTATTTGCGATGAGACGACATTGCTTTGTATCTTGAAGCGCGGCGCGCGGAGAGGGCCGCTCGCCTCAATAACGGCAGCGCACGTGTCATCACAACTTGTTTCAATGCCAAGTATTCTCATATTTCCTTGCTATGTAAGAGTTTAAAGTGTAAAGTGAAAAAGTCAAAGTTTCGTTTTTCGTTTTGCAGGTCGGTTTATTACATGGCCCCGTCGTCTAATGGTTAGGACGTCGCCCCTTCAAGGCGGCAATACGGGTTCGATTCCCGTCGGGGCTACACTAGAAAATCTTAGCGAGCGTGCGAGTTTAGATTTTATTGTGTCCAGAGGAGTTTCCCGTAGGGAACGACGTGGGACTACCGATAAACGAGAAGAAAAAATCACCCGTTCCGGGTGATTTTGCTATAATCGAGATTTCCTCTTTCCCACAAAAATTCCATATATGAGAGCGGAATAACGGTATAGCCTTGCGATTTTGCGATGGAGGTGTCGAAGCCCCGCAGCTCAATACCCCAATCGGTGGGAACCTCTTCCGTCCAGGTGTTTTGTATGAATTTGCGCTGAATGAGTTTGCCGCATCTGGGACAAATGCCGCCCTCGAAAACAGCGAAGTGTTCTTCGAACGCGATATTTGGCGGGACGTTGTGTAAACCGATAAGACAGCGTAAATTTTTCTTCACGCGCGCGTCCTTTTTGTGTCAGAGAAGGGCTTTTTGTAATACTACACCGCATATTTTTTCTTGTGAAGGGCGTGCGTTCTCGACAAGGAAGCCCGCCTCATATACATTAGAGAGCAGATTTTCTTTGATAATGAACATACGATAAGGAGGCGTGTTTGTGGCAGGTGCCGCACCCGACTGGTTTGTATTCCCGGCAATAAATATCGTGGCGTGGCTTCAAAAAGAAGGCGTCACAATGGTCGCCGGTCTTGTTATGCTTGTCTTTTCATACAAGCTCCTGACAATTTTGGTTTCGCGATATGCCCATATTGCGGTGCGTCCTCTCAGCGAGGAAGCCCAGCGCAAAACCGAGTTGTTCATTGCGCACATCTTTACGCGTTTTTTGCGCGTCGGTGCGTTCCTTACCGCTGTTATCTTTCTTTTGCCGCGTTTCGGCATTGATCCTGCCCCCGTTATTGCGGGTTTCGGCGTTGTCGGTCTGGCCGTCGGTTTTGCATCGCAGCTTATTGTCCGCGACCTTATTTCCGGAGTGGTTCTTCTTGCGGAAGGGCGTTTCAAAAAAGGGGAGAAGATCTCCGCGGGCGGCGGCGAAGGCGTTGTCATCGACTTTGACCTGCGTGGCGTGGTGCTTCGCGGGGACGACGGAACGGAACATTATGTTCCATTCGGCGAGATACGGAAAATAAGCAGATGCGCGGACGGCGTTCTTCCGCAACACGAGAACACAAAAACAGATACCGGAGGTACCAATGACGCTCTTTAAGCTGTTTGGCGTTCCCGTTATCGCGGATATATCGACCGCGTTCCTTTTGCTTCTTGTGGGATTGAATTTGTCCGGAGCGTTTGCAATGTTCCCGCTTGTTCTTGCCGTTGCGTTCATTGTGGCCGCAGGTCTGCTGCTTTTCCTCGGACTTATCCTTCATGAATTCGCGCATGTGCTTGTGGCGCGGCATTTCGGCATCCGCACGGATGCGGTGCATTTGTGGGGTTTCGGCGCCGCAGCCGCGATACAGCACGAACCGTACAGGCCGTCGCATCAGTTCCTGATAGGACTTGCCGGACCGCTGACAAGTTTTGCCGTCGGCATCGTGTATGCCGTTATCGGCATACTGAGCGAAAATTATCTTTCGGACACGATGGTGGCGCTTCTTGTGTTGTCTGCCGTCTGGCAGATCGTGCTGGGCGTTTTTAACCTCATTCCGTTCTATCCCATGGATGGCGGGCGCGTGTTGCATTCCATTTTGTGGAAAGCAAAAGGAAATTGGTGGGCGACCGGCACGTCGCGCGCGCTGGGCAAGTGGGGCGGCATTGCTCTTGCGATATACGGCTTTGCGAGTATGTTCATCTTTCTTCCGTTCGGTTCTTTCTGGCTCATTTTTATCGGGTGGATGCTCTATAGCGTGAACTCCCGGTAACAAAAATATCCTCTGCGAAAATAACGCAGAGGATTTTTATTTTTATATGCGTTTACACGGCCCGGCGGCCGTGTCATTATCGACAGTAACGGTCTTTTCGCATGTGGAGCGGTCCAATGGGACAGTTCGTGGCTTTTGCCGCGCTCATCATTGGCGTGTGCGGATTTCTTTATTCAAGCAGGCGTGCCATACGCCGCAGGCTTGAGAACATCGTTAAAGAGAGGCGTTGGTGCGCGTTTTGCCGGAAGAACACGCCGTATCTTCTGAATGCGCGGGCTTTCTGCGATTCCTGCGGATATCGCTATGACCCGTGGGAGGAACGTCGTGAGTAGGCGTTTCCTTTGTCCCGAGTGTAAGCGGGATATTCCCTGGAGCTCGGCAACCCTCCATTTTCAGCAGAAGCACCCCGGCGTGTCTATGCCGAATTCCAAACAGCCGCCTATTGGCGAGCAGTGGGCGAGACAGGCGGAACCTGTTGTCGGCATAAAGGACGTCGAAACGTCATTTACGGTAACCGACGTGCGGTGTCCCAAGTGCAGTACTGCGCTTATCTGGTTCACGAATTACGATAAGCTTGTGGAGAAATCCGGATTTTTTTGTCGGAACAAGAAATGTTCCGTTACGATCTGGCTGCTTCATGAGCGCGGCGTGCTTGAGCCCTATAATCCTCCGCAGAGGCGTCGTGGACGCATCCGATAAAAACCCGCATACGTGCGGGTTCTTTTTTGCGATTGCGTATATTTTTGTTTTGCGTTACCGTATGTATCTATGGAGAATAATAGACCATTCGCATTTCTGGATATCGAAACAACAGGACGCCATCCCGGCATCCATGAAATATTGGAGATAGGAGTTGTTATCACCAATTCCGATATGAGTGAAATGCTGGATTCTTTCGAACTGAAAACGCGACCCGAACGCATAGAAGACGCCGAGCAGGAAGCGCTCGCGATAAATCATTGGAGCGAGGAAGCGTGGCGCGATGCAATGCCGCTTGTGCAGGCGTTGAATATTTTCGGCGAAAAAATAAAAGGAGCGACGCCCGCAGGCTGGAACGTTTCGTTCGACCGCGCATTTTTGGAACCTGCCATGAACCGTTCGGGTGCGGTGCTCGATACGTGGGGTTTGGATTATACCTGGTACGACGTGAAGATGTTTTTTGTGCGGTGGGCGTATCTTACCGGACAGGAAGCGATATTCGGCCCGCGTTTCAGTTTATCTTCGGCGATGCGGAACTTCGGAATCTCGACGGATGACCATCACCATGCATTGCCGGACGCCATGGCGACGTGGAAGATCGCAAAAATTTTGGAAGACGAATTTACCCGCCTGAAGAAGTAAAATACACAATGACACGGAGGCGCGTATCCGGCCGCGGATGCGCGTTTTTTTGTTATACCGCAAGGATTTTGCGTATTGACACTCCTTGACGTGTGTTTTAAGGTTAGTGTAATCAAAAAATTCCTTGAAAACCCTATATTGGCTGCAAGTCAAGGAGGACATGGATGAACCGCAATAGTGGTGAGTCTACCGTTGCTTTGCTGATGGGGCGTCTCGAAGGCGCTGAATCGGCAAGTCTGTACGAAGAAATGTCTTTCGGAGATTACCTGAGCCTCGCGCTCAAGTCTCCGGGCGTTGCGTATTCTGCGCATCAGCGAATGTATCAGAGCATCATTACTCAGGGTTCCACGCCGATGAAAGTCGGTCGTGATACCATTCCGCACTACAAGTTTTTCGAAGATCCGTTCGAGAACGGCGCAGATGCGGTTTTCGGGCTCGATGATCGTCTCGCTACGTACGTTGATGTCATCAAGGCGGCCGCAAGCCACCTTGGACAGGAACGCCGCATCCTGATCGCGCACGGACCCGTCGGCTCTTCAAAGTCGACGCTCGCGCGTCTTCAGCGAAAAGGTCTTGTTGAATTCAGCAAGACCGATGCAGGAAAACTGTATACGTTTTCCTGGTATGTGGATCCCAACAGCGCTGCTCAGGAAATTGTCGAGCGTTGTCTCGACCTTTTCGGTCTCACGACCGCGAAGTTCCATTCCAACAGCGTTGCATGTCCCATGCATGATGAGCCGCTCCTGCTTTTGCCGCGTCAGACCCGTGTGGAGCTGCTGGGCACCCTGAATAGTGTGCCGATCGTGGATAGTACGGTGAAGGGCGGGACTCGTACGCCGCGGGACGAAGAGATCGTCACGCTGCAGGGCGAGTTGTGCCCCGTGTGCCGGTTTATCTATCGCGGTCTCATGAAGCATTACAAGGGCAACCTTCGTAAAATTCTCGAGGATCACATCCGCGTTGAGCGGCTTGTGTTCTCCGAGATGGACCGTATCGGTATCGGTTCCTTCCGTCCCAAGGACGAGAAGAACCAGGACTCGACCGAACTTTCCGGTGATATCAATTACCGCAAGATCGCCGAGTATGGCGCCGAATCCGATCCGCGAGCGTTCAACTTCGACGGCGAATTCGAGGTCGCAAACCGCGGCTTCTTCTATGTCGAAGAGATCTTGAAGCTCGATAAGGCGTTCCTGTATGACTTCTTGGGCGCAACCCAGGAGCATCAGATCAAGCCGAAGCGTTTCGCCGAAATTCATATCGACGAAGTGCTTATGGCGGGAACGAACAACCCCGAGTACGAAAAGCTCCGGGCCGACGAGACCATGGAAGCGTTCCGTGATCGCACGACCCGCATCGACATTCCTTATGTCTTGCGTCTTGATGACGAGATCCGAATTTACCGGAAGGTGTACACCTTCACTCGAGGAGGTCGGCACATCGCTCCGCACACCATTGATATGGCGTCGCTCTGGGCGATTACGACCCGTCTTGAGGAATCTGCACGGCCCGGTATTACTCCTCTCATTAAGGCCAAGCTGTATGCCGGTGAGCGCATCGGCAACATGAACGAAGACATGGTCATGGAGTTGCTCCGCGAGCATGCCGGAAAAGAAGGCATGCGGGGCATTTCTCCGCGATACGTGCAGGACAAAATGGCGAGCGCTTTCGTTGCGGACCTTTACGGAAATTGTCTGACGCCCTTTGCGGTGTTCAGAGAATTGCGTGACGGCCTTGCCGCGAACTCGCTTGTTCCTGCCGGACGACAGCAGGAGTACGCAAAACTTCTCGAGCAAGTCATCGAGGAGTACGAAGACATCATCAAGACCGAGGTGCAGGCGGCTATCGCCGGCGACGAGAAAGAGATCGAAAATCTCTTCGCGAAATACCTCGACAATGTCTTTGCGTACGTCAACAAGGAAAAGATCCGCAATCCGCATACGGGCAACGATGAGCCGCCGGATGAGCGACTCATGCAGTCCATCGAAGCAAAGATCGGCATTAACGATCGCAACCGGGACGAGTTCCGGCAGAAGATCGTTACGCTTAGCGCTTCGCTTCAGCGGAACGGGAAGCAGTTTGATTTCCGCTCCGATCCGAAGCTCGAAGAGGCTCTGCGCAAGAAGCTGTTTGATGACCGCAAGGATTACATCAAACTCACGTCTCTTGCGACGGGTGTCGTCGACAAGGAAGAGCAGAAGAAGATCGATGCTCTCATGGAGCGTCTGCGAACGCAGTTCGGTTATTGCGATTATTGTGCCAACCTCGTGTTGACGCACGTCGCATCCATCTTCGCTCGCGGCGACCAGAAGAAGTAATCAAGCTGAAACGACATTCAGTGGGGTGGCTCGATATCGTATCGGCCACCCCCTTTTTATTTCCTCTATAGTTTCCTCGCGTATACAAAACACAAGGAGGCACGGCTCGAATGAGCGGACGCATCCGTCAGGATGAACAGGAATTCCTCGACATTGTCAGAGGAAAGTTGCGGAAGGATCTTGGCCGGTTCCTTCGCCAGGGGAGCGTTGTCCTTCCGACAAGCGGCTCCAAGGGCGGACGACTTATCAGGATCCCGTTCCCGCGGATCGAAATACCGCAGTTGCGGTTTGGACCACCCCCCGAGAACGTTGAAGAACCGACCGAACCCGAAGACGGAATGCCCAATCCCGGAGATATCGGTGTTGCAACCGGGCCGGGAAAGCCGGGCGATATTCTCGGACCCGTTAAGCGCGGTCAAGGCGACGGCGAAGACGGTGACGGAGAAGGCGACGGCGAAAAAAGTGCCGGACAAGGGCACGGAGAGACCATCATTGACGTTGAGATCTCCGAAGAGGAATTTGCCGAAATTTTCGGTGAGTACCTTGAGCTGCCCCGCATTAAGCCGAAGGGCTCAAAGTCCATCAATACGGAAAGCCGTAAATATACGGATATCCGTCCTGTCGGACCTCAGGCGCTTCTGCATAAGCGCAGGACGTTTAAGAATGCCTTGCGACGGCAACTTGCCGAAGGCGTGTATGATCCGCGTATGCCGCGCGTTGTTCCTATCCGTGAGGACAGGCGATACCGCGCGCCCGAGATCATCACCAAACCGCAGAACAATGCGGTGTTGGTGTGGAAGTTCGACGTATCCGGTTCCATGGGCCCCGAAGAGCGGCGCATGGTCCGTTTCCTCTGCGCCCTCTGTGAATTCTGGCTTGCATCGAATTACGACAATCTTGATACCGTATACATTATCCACGACGGCGAAGCCGAACGGGTTTCGCGCGAAGCATTCTTCACGACCACTCGCGGCGGCGGAACGACATCGTCCACCGCACACGAGCTGATGCTGAAGATCATCGAGGATGAATATCCCCCGGCGGAATGGAACATCTATTCCATCTATCTGTCGGACGGGTTCAACTACGGAAGCGACAACGATTATTGCATGGAGCTCATTGACGAGCGGATCATTCCGATCGTGAACCTCTATGGATACGTTGAAGTCGCTCCGTCGCACGGATGGTTTTCCGGCGGCGGCCCCTTTTCTTCCCCCGGGAATTTCGGCGCAATTTTGGAAAAGACGTTCGGTGACGACCACGAGCTTGTGGTGAATACCACGATGCACTCGATGGATGAAGTTCCCGACGCCATTCGTGCGCTGTTCGGGAAAGGCAATTAGGGGATAGCGATGCAACGTCCCAAGTTCCCTACGGAACTTAAGCTTTGGAAATACGAGATAGAACGTATCGCGTCCAGGCTCGGGCTTGATTTCGGCAACGTCGTCTATGAGATGGTGAATGCCGATGAAATGAACGAGCTCGCCGCGTACTGGGGTTTCCCCGTGCGCTGGCATCACTGGTCGTTCGGCCAGGAATCGCTGAACGGGAAGCGTTCTCACCGGTACGGTTTGGGTCATCTCTACGAGATGATCATTAATACCGAACCGAGCTACGCGTATCTGATGGACACGAACTCCGTTACGGAGCAGAAGACGGTTATTGCCCACTGTTGTGGTCACGCCGACTTCTTTACCCGGAACATGTGGTTCGGGTTCACGCGCAAAGACATGCATAACGTGTTGGGCGATAACGCGGCTCGCATCGAGACGCTTCGCAGCGAATACGGAAAAGAAGAGGTCGATAAGTTTTTGGAGGCGGCATTGTCGCTTGCGAACCTTGTTGATCTCATGGCTCCTGTCATGAAGCGCGCTCCTCTGGTTTCTGAAAAGAAAGAAACCGGAATGCGCAAGCAAGTGAAGCGTATCCGTGCTCGCGAGGGCGTTCCGACGTATCTTGAGGATTTCATTAACACCCAAGAATATCTCAAGTCCGAGGAAGCGCGTCTTGCCGCCGAAGCACAGCGGGAAGAGGACATTGCGAAGGGACAGATCGTTCCGGAAGAACCGGTGCGTGATATCCTGGGATTCATTGCGCTCTATGGTCCGCTTACGCAGTGGCAGCGGGAGATCCTCAAGATCATCCGCGATGAGATGGAATATTTCTTTCTTGGTGCGCAAACGAAGGTCATGAACGAAGGGTGGGCCGCATTCTGGCACGCCCGCATTATGGCCGAAGAAGGCGCCGCGCTGGATTCCGAATTCTGTTCGTTCGCGCGCATGCACGCCGGCGTTGTTTCCGGCGGCGATGCTCTGAACCCGTATCGTCTCGGTATGGCGTTGTGGGAATATATCGAATATTCCTGGAATGTTTCCCGGTACGGACGGATATATACCGAGTGTCGCGATGCGTCTATTCTTGAGCGATGGGACAAGTTCATTGTCTTCAAGGCGCTCTGGGACAGATACGGCGGTTATACTGCCGAATGCCGGAACGAATATAATGTGTTCGCAACGCTTCTTCGTGAAACTCACGAAGGTCGTGGCGCTACGCATCCCGCGTTTTTCACGAATAAGAATATCGTGCCCGAGTGGCATAATTTCGAACATTGTGAAGGGCGCTTCCCGTATCTCCGCATGATGCTTCGTCGTCTTGAAGAGTACGCAGCGGAACATTTTTCGTCTCGCGAAGAGGCGATGGCGGTTCCCGCGTCGTTCAAGAAATGGCGCTCTCTGCGTGAAAAGTATCCGAAGGAAGAGGCCCTCAAGTGGTCCATTTCGGAACTCGAATCGCAGCTGGCGTATTACACGGCGTTGTCCGAACTGAAGCGGAAGATATTTGAAGGCGAGACAGACACGGTATCTGACGAGGTTCCCCCCGAATGGGTCCAGTGGGCGGCGAAATATCCGTCCGTGGAACTTATGCGCGGCAACGAGAAGATCTTCGAGGTCCGCGAAACCTATACTGACGTGAACTTTGTGCAGGATTTCTTCACGGAAGATTTCTGCGAGGAACAGGGATTTTTCACGTACGGTATCGATAAGGGATACCCGAGAGATAACTATGTGTTGCGTTCGCGCGGTTATGACCGCATTAAGTTCCTCATTATTTCACGGTATCTCAACCTCGGGAGTCCGAAAGTTGAGATCGTGGACGCGAATTACAACAATAACCGTGAATTGCTTCTTGTGCATTGCCACGACGGCCGCGACCTCGACGAGAAGGATATAGCCGAAGTGTTGCGCCGGCTCCACATGCTGTGGGGCGGCAAGAAGTTCGTTCATTTGGAAACGCTCAAGACCGAATACCAGCCGAAACGCGACTGGTGGTGGTATTGGCGGCCGCCGAACTCGGCACCGCCGCATATCCCTCGTCCGAAGCGAAGTTATATCCATTACCGTCATGACGGTAAAGAGCTTCACACCGGACATTCCGAGAGAAAGCCGGAGCCGGGAAAACCGATCCAGTATTTCGGTCCGGGCTTCAGTAAGTAGAATAAATACCCTCGCATCTGCGGGGGTTTTTCTTATTGAGGCGCATTTTATCGTTCCATGATATAAAAGTGAGTGTATGGGACCGAATATGACATTGGCGGAAGCGAAACCGAACCTTTTTTGGGGACGCGCAAACGATATTTCCGACGCAAAAGCGCGGCGAGTATGGCGGACAGCGGAGATGCTTCCTGGCATATTGTCCATCGGGACATTTGTTCTGCTTATCGCGTTCTCGTTCACTATTCCGGCTTTTGTGGCGTTTTTTATTATTTTATTCGACCTCGTATGGCTCATACGAGCTTTTTCTCTTTCCGCGCATCTTATCGTTTCGTACCGGAAAGTGAAGCGTGCCATGTCGGAGGATTGGATGAAAAAACTTGATACTCTGCGGGCAATGCCCCCCGAGCTCGCTATCGCATCGTGGAGGGATATCAGGCATCTGGTCATACTTCCTATGTATAAGGAACCCCGCGATGTCGTTGAGGAAACGTTGCGCGCGCTTGCCGAAAGCAGTTTTCCTCCCGAACAATTATTTGTTGTTATCGCGACGGAGGCGCGGGCGGGAGAGGGAGCTGCGCGCATCGCCCGGGATATGGCCGAAAAATTTTCTCATGCGTTCGGCAGACTTATATACACGACGCACCCTTCGGATATTGAAGGCGAAATTGCGGGAAAGGGCTCAAACGAGGCGTGGGCGGCACGGGAGGCGGTGCGGACGCTTGTCGCGCCTCACGGCATCGATGAGCGGCGCGTTATTGTGTCGTCATTCGATATCGATACCCGCATTTATCCGCATTATTTTGCCTGTTTGACATATACGTTCCTTACCGCAAAAAAACCATTACGTTCCAGCTATCAGCCCATCCCGCTGTATAACAATAATATCTGGGACGCGCCCATTTTTTCGCGTTTGGTTGCCACCGGGAACAGTATTTGGCAGATGGTGCAGCAGATCAGACCCGAACAAATGGAGACATTTTCGTCACATGCGATGAGTCTGGATGCGCTCACGCGGATAGGGTATTGGAACACAAAAGTTGTGTCGGAGGATTCACTTATTTTTTATCAGGCCCTGCTTGCGTTTGACGGCGATTATCGCGTTGAGCCTCTTTTGTATCCCGTTTCGCTCGACAGCAATATCGCCGATAATTTTTTCAAAACAGCCGTGAATGTATACAGACAGCAACGGCGGTGGGCATACGGCATAGAAAAAATACCGTATCTCATATACGGATTTTCAAAAACACGCGGCATTTCCCCGTGGCGCAAGGCATACCATTTATGGGTTATTTTGGACGGGTTTTGGTCGTGGGCGTGCGCTGCACCAATGATATTTTTGTTCGGATGGCTTCCGGTCATTGCCGGAGGCGTTCAGTTCCAGTCGTCGGTACTTGCCGCCAACTTGCCGTATATAACCAGTTTTATGCTGAACGTTGCCATGCTCGGTATGGTCATAAACGGCATCATTACGTTTCTTTTGCTGCCCGCGCGCCCGAAAGGAAAAGCGTTCACGGCATATCTTCCCTTTGTCGTGCAATGGGCGCTTCTGCCCATCGTTATAATTTTTTTGGGTTCTCTGCCCGCACTTGATGCCCAAATGCGGATGCTATTTGGAAAATATATGGGCTTCTGGGTGACCCCAAAGGGAAGCGCCAAAAAATAGGGAAGGGGATTTTAAGAAAGATGCGGTTGTACCCTTCGGGTACCAGGGATTTTAAGACAAATGCAGTTGTACCCTTCGGGCACCAGGGATTTTAAGACAAATGCAGTTGTACCCTTCGGGCACCAGGGATCTTAAGAAAGATGCAGTTGCGCCCTTCGGGCACCAGAGATCTTAAGAAAGATGCAGTTGTGAACTTATGCGGGCGACCCGGGAACCAAGGCCGGGGTATTTTTTTATATTCGGGTCGCTTTCAAGAACGCGTTTTGCGGCGTCCCGCGCCCGCTCGATAAGAGAAATGTTCTTGAGGGCCGCGGCAATTATTTCCGACATTCCCGCCTGCCGTGTTCCCAAAATATCACCCGGACCGCGCAATTCAAGGTCTTCTTCGGCAAGACGCGGGCCCGAGGTTATGCGTGCGAATGTTTTGAGGCGTTTATTATCCATTCCCTGTGAAAGGACCAGGAAACAACGCGACGGGTGTTCGCCTCTGCCGATGCGGCCGCGCAGTTGGTGCAGTTGCGAGAGGCCGAAGCGGTCTGCGCCCTCAATTATCATGAGGGTTGCGTTGGGGACATCGATGCCGACTTCTATTACGGTTGTTGCAACAAGAATATTCGTTTTTCCTTTTTTGAAATCGTTCATAACAGTTTCTTTCTCTTTTGATTTCAGTTGTCCGTGAAGCAGGCCGACGGAATAGCCGGCGAATATATCGTTTTTGAGATGGTTGTATTCCGTCTCCGCCGCTTTGGCGGCAAGTTTGTCCGATTTTTTAACGAGCGGAAATATAATATACGCCTGCCGTCCCGCGGCAATTTCGGTGCGAACGGCTTCGTATGCGCGCTCGATCAATTCTTCCGGAATAAGTTCGGTGGTTATATCTTTGCGTCCTGCGGGCAGCTCATGCATAAGCGAGAGGTCAAGGTCCCCGAATACGGTAAGCGCAAGACTGCGCGGTATGGGGGTTGCCGTCATCGTAAGAAAGTGGGGAGAAATAATGAACGGTTCCGGGTTCAGCGCCTGCTGCATCTTTTTGAGCGCGGCGCGTTGCTCAACACCGAAGCGGTGTTGTTCATCGACTATCGCCAGCGCGAGACGCTTGAAGCGAAGCGGTTCCCTGGGAAGCAGTGTGCTGCGAACAGAAGACGTTCCTTGTGCGCGTTTGCTGATGAGCGCGTGAGTCCCCACAAGTATCGATATTTCCCCGGTGCGGACATCTTTGAATAGTTTTGGTTTTGAAATCGCGATTGCCTGTTCCGAAAGACGTTTTGGTGTTGCTTTCGCCTGCGAGCCGGTAAATAGTCCTATGCGGATACCGAACGGTTTCAGCAGTCTGTGCAGCTCTTTGAAATGTTGCAGGGCAAGTATCTCCGTGGGCGCCATGATGACCGATTGCCATCCCGCTTTTGCCGCATTCAGCATAGCGGCCGCGGCAACAAGCGTTTTTCCGCTTCCGACCTCTCCCACCAGAAGGCGGTTCATGGGGTGCACGCGCTCCATGTCGGTGAGTATCTGGAATATCGTTTTTCGTTGTCCGTCGGTCAATTGCCAGGGAAGCAATCCGATGAGTTTTTTAATCAATTCAACGTTCATGGGAATGGCGGGGGCGGCTTGTTTCGCGGTGCGTAATTTCGATTGCAGAGCGGCGCATTCTATTAAAAAAAGTTCGTCAAAACTGAGACGTTCTTGCGCGCGCGCGGCGTTCTGAGGGGTTGGTGCGGTGTGAGCTTCGCGCAGCGCTGTATCAATAGGAAGTAACGCTTCGTGTTCAAGAACTTCCGGGGGAAGCGTTTCGGGAATGGTTTCGAGGCGGGTAAGCGCCTGTGAGATAAGATGCCGCAACCACTTTGACGTGACGCCTTCCGTTTCGGGGTATATGGGCAGAACGCCGCGCTGTTTTTGCGCGGGATTTTCACCGTCTATCCCTTCCCAGAACGAGGCGGCGATATATGCGCCGTTCTTGCCCGCGGTATATTTCCCCGAGGCAAGAATATGTCCGCCCTGTTCTATTTTTTCCGCAAGCCACGGTTGGTTGAACCAGACAAGTTTGACGCTTCCGGTCTCATCGGTGAGCACCGCTTCAAATATATTCAAGCGGCGTTTCCATGTGCGGATATTTTGCGTTGAAACTATTTTTCCCATGACGGTCGCATGAGAGCCGACCGAAAGGTCGTGGATGCGGGTAACGGTCGAAAGGTCCTCATATCGGGAAGGAATATGCCACAGAAGATCCCGGATGGTATATATGCCAAGGCCGCGTTGTAGCGCTGTGGCAACGCGCGTGGTAACCGAAGAGAGTTTTGTTACCGGGTCATCAAGCGTAAGATTGGCCATACCCCTCTTACTGTAGCAAGGCTTGATGGCCGGGACAAAATAAAATCCGCTCCTATAATGGAGCGGTTCTTCGGCGGTGTGTTATGTACTTTGTGCCCCACCGCGGTCTTAGACCTTCAGGCGTCAAGCCCCACAAGCGCTTTGAAGGATTTCTCTCTCTTCACTTCGAAGCACCTCGGTCGCTGGGCTACGTGGGCAGTATATGGGATTTTTAGCGATTCTTCCAGCGTCTGAAGCACTTCGGTCAGAAAAATTAGACAAATTAGACAGCACAATGGGGTGTCTAATACACTGTCTAATTTTGGAACTTATAGTTTTTCCAATTGAAAAAACCGTTTTCGATGGTACAGTAATTTTATGTCCACTCAACATCTGTCTCGCGGGATTCTTACCGAAATTGCAAAAAAGCTCTACGAGTCAAACAAATACTGCCTTTCTATAACGGGGCGAGATATAGCCAAGCCCTATGTTGTTGCCAGTGAGATGGTGCCTGGATTTAAGGTCCCGGATGATTTTGTGAAAGGATTGAGAGAGCTGCAAAAATACACCCCGTCTATTAAGAAGTTTGAGGTTGCTTCGGGTGAGATTCCCCGCATTGATTTGGTTGTAAACCCTAGCAAATTCAGTGATGAATTAATTAAGTTTATAACAAAATCACAAGAGCTCAAGAGACTGATCTCTCGGGATGAAAACGGCATATTTTGGTTCAAAGCTGGTCAACAGGAAATCTTCCCGAAGAAGATAGATTCTGATTATTGGAAAATCTTTACAGCAATCTACGAAGTGGCAATGAGCGGCCAAGAAAACGAAAAGGGGTTTTACCTCGCGACATACAAACAATTAAAGAAGAACTTGGGTAAAAAGTTACCCAAGGCCAACTACATATCCACCCAAGAGTTTATGGATTTTATTCGACGTACAATAAATCTCCAGTTCCGTCATAGACCACAATCATTTAATCTCGCCGGATCACGATTTAATAAACACGAGATATTAAGTATTGAGAAGGGTGTCGGTGTAAAACTATACAATCCGGAACTATAAATAAGGGTGTTAGCGCATAAGTCTTACGGGCCTCCGCGGAGGCTCTTTTTCGTTTACGGTTTGGCTGTGGATAGAGAACGAATTATCCAGAAAATATCTACGTCTTCGCTCTGCGTAACCGCTCATAAACGATTGCCTAGTGTGAAAAAATATAGGCATGACTAAACAAAAACTTGAATGGCACAATGAGCGACGGCGCGTAAACGACTTGCTGCCGCATCCTCAAAATCCTCGCATCTTGAGCGACTCCCAGCGCGACGCCCTTATAAAATCACTCAAACGATTCGGGCTTGCCGAAATCCCGGCGGTGAACACCGATAACCGGATATTGGCCGGGCATCAAAGAATAAAAGTACTGCAGCTTTTGGGACGCGGCGAGGACGTGATTGATATCAGGATTCCGTCGCGGCCGCTCACAAAAAAAGAGGCAGATGCATATCTGCTCTCAAGCAACGCGATTCATGGCGCGTGGGATTTCGATCTCCTGAAATCCTTTCCCACCGATTTGATCCTCGACATCGGATTCAATGATGCCGAGCTTACCTCAATTTATGACGACATTCTCGAAACCGAGGACGACGACTGGGATGAAGAAGCTGAGATCAAGAAAATAAAAAAGGCGACCGTAAAGCCGGGCGAACTCTATACACTCGGGAACCATCGGCTCCTCTGTTCAGATTCCCGCGATTCGAAGGCGATTAAAGCATTGGTCGGTACGACGCGTATTGACCTTATCGACTTCGATCCGCCATACAATATATCCCTTAAATATGAAGGAACGAAAGGACAATACGGCGGAAGCTACAAGGATAACAAGTCGGATGCCGACTATCGGGAATTCCTAAAATCACTCCTCCAGAATTCTCTTGCGGTCGCGAAAGATGACGCGCACTGCTTCGTCTGGTGCGACCAGAACTACATCGGGCTCGTGCAATCGCTTTACGACGAGTTGGGTGTTACGAAACGTCGCGTCTGCTCATGGGTGAAAAATAATCAAAATCCGACACCGCGCGTCGCATTCAACAAGGCGACAGAGAACTGTGTCTATGGAACAAGGGGCAAGCCGTACCTATCGCCTCGCGTACTGAACTTGAACGAGATTGCAAACAAGGAAGTCGGATCGGGTACGCGAACGATCGATGATATCGTTGACCTCTTTGAAATCTGGCTCGTGAAGCGCCTGCCGGGATCGGAGTACGAACATCCCACTCAGAAGCCTCCTACTCTTCACGAAAAAGCGCTGCGGCGCTGCAGCAAGCCCGGAGATACGATCCTCGATGTTACAGCGGGATCGGGTTCGATCATGGTCGCGGCCGAGCAGCTGAAGCGCCGGGCCCTCCTCTGCGAAGCTGATCCAATCTTCGCCACCCTCATCATTAAACGTTACGAAAAATTAACCAACTCCCATGCCAAAAAACTCAATTAACAAAATAAAATATGGTGACGTATTTCGTGTAGGTCGCCATCTTGTCGCCTGCGGCGATGCGCGAGATCAAGAATTTGTGAATCGCATCGTGGGCAAGACAAAAATCATGGCGGCTATCGTTGATCCTCCGTACGGCGTCCAGGTAGTCGAGTCCAAAGCAGGATTTTCCACCATCAAAAAACCGAAAAAAATCCTGAACGACGACATCACAAGCGAATCAGCATACGAACGATTCACGAAAGATTGGATTACGCCCGCCGTGCCGCACCTTGCGACAAAAAACAGCTTTTACGTCTTCAACAGCGACCTCATGGTCTTCTCGCTCCGGGCCGGAATGGAAGCTGCAGGAGTTCATTTCTCACAGATGCTCCTCTGGGTGAAAAATCATGCGCCGATCGGACGAAAAGACTATCTCCCGCAATTCGAAATCATCGCCTATGGCTGGCGCGGAGCGCATAAGTTCCGCAAAGCGAAGGACAAGTCGATTCTCTACTTCCCCAAGCCGAACAAAAGCGCCCTACATCCCACGATGAAACCTGTCGGCCTGATAAGACGCTTGATACTCAACTCAACGCAGACGGGCGATACAATTTACGACTGCTTCGCTGGATCGGGCACCGCCGGAATCGCAGCAGAACAAACCCAAAGGTCGAGCATCCTCATCGAACGGGATGAGGAGTACTGCCGAACTATACTCGATCGGTTCGAGCAGATCTTTAACCTCAAATCACAACGCCTATGAAAAAAGATCGCGTACGAGAGTTATTTCTCGAACAATTAAGGAAAGTTCCCATCATCGCCATCGCCACAGAGAAAGCGGGCGTGAGTCGAGCCATATATTACGTCTGGCGCAACGAAAGCGAAGAATTCCGCAAGGCCGCCGATGCGGCACTTGCCGAAGGCGAAGCGATGATCAATGACCTTTCGGAGTCTGTGCTTCTGCAGCGCATCAAGAACGGTGAGTTGCCGCCGGCAACGTTCTGGCTTCGGCACAGACATCCCAAGTTCAAAAGCAGGATCGAGGTCGACGCGACAATCCGGCAGCAACGCGAGGAGCTCACGCCCGAGCAAGAAGAAGCAGTGAAAAAAGCGTTGGCCTTAGCGGGTCTTGTCGAAGATCCCTCCAACGCTAATCAAAAAAAGAAAACCCTTAATCAACAAAATCATGAACAACCAACCTCATAACAAAACGATAAACATTCTACCCCCGGATCTCGTGGAACAAATGCTCCGCGACGTAAAGGTGCGGGTTACAGCCGTCACCAAGAGCTTTTACCTTTTCTTCCATTTATATTTCCCGCACTACGTCACATTCCCGACCGCAGAGTTCCAAAAAGAAATTTTCCAGCTTGTTGAAAAAAGCAGCACGGAAGACTTGTTTCTTGTTGCCTTCCGCGGATCGGGTAAGTCCACAATCATGACAACCGCTTATCCAATCTGGGCGATCCTCGGCGAGCAGCAGAAAAAGTTCATTGTTATTATCTGTCAGACAAGAAACCAGGTGCGCCAGCAGATGGCAAACCTGAAAGAAGAGCTCGAAAGCAACGACCTTCTCAAAAACGACCTCGGGCCATTTCAAGAGGAATCCGATGAGTGGGGTCTCTACTCGCTGGTTTTCAAAAAGACCGGCGCTCGCATCCTTGGAGCTTCCACCGAAACGGCGATCAGAGGCGCAAGGCATCGCCAATGGCGTCCAGACCTCATTATCTTAGACGATGTTGAAGACATCAATTCAACGAAAACATACGAAAACCGTGAGCGTTTGGATAAGTGGTTTCGCGGAGATATCGTTCCTCTAGGCGATCCGCACAAGACTCGCATCGTGGTCGTAGGAAACCTCCTACACGAAGATTCACTTATGATGCGGATCAGGCGGCACGTGGAGAGCGGCAGACACGGAACATTCAAGATGTTTCCGGTATTTAATGAGAGCGGCGAAATCAGCTGGCCTGGGAAATACCCCACGATGGAAGATGTTGAAAAGGAACGGATTCGGCACGGCCACATCACATTCGAACGCGAGTTCAACTTACGGATCCTTCCGGAGGAAGATCAGGTCGTACCGCTTGAATGGATTAAAACGTACGGCATGCTGCCGCGCGATAGACGCCCGACAAAGATCTTTATTGCTGTCGATCTCGCAATTTCGGACAAAAACACTGCGGACAAAACCGCCATTGTCACGGGCATGGTCTACGGCTACGGCAAGGACGCCGACGTCTATTTCCTCCCGCACCCGGTCAACGAGAGACTCAATTTCCCTACCACCATAGAGCATATCAAGAGCGTCTACCGCGAGGCTAAGCAAATGCATTCGCTCGTTGAGATACTCGTTGAGGATGTCGCATACCAGAAGGCGGTTGTGCAAACACTGGAACGGGAAAACCTTCCGGTGAGGGGCATCAAAGTGACCGACGACAAACGGGCCCGGCTCACGACTGTAAGCGGTCTCATCAAAAACGGCCAAGCCCTCTTTTCCTCAAAGGGAAGCGAAGTGCAAATACAACAAATCGTGGGGTTAGGCGTGGAGCGCTATGACGATCTTGTGGATGCAAGTACTATGCTGCTGTTTGAGGTGCTCAACACCAAAAGCGGCTTCAGAGTAGCGAAGGAAACAATCCTTAAGGCGGCAACCGATGAGCCTGCGGACTATGAAGGCAAGTTTGTCATCGGCGTCGACGTTGGCGAAAAACTCAGCTATGTCTTTGGAAACGAGAATGGACTGATCGAATTCGGCGTGATGAAAACCTACGAAGAAGGTGGGGAGCTAAACGCGAAGCTTGAGGAGTCACTTGAGTATTATCTCAAGAACTTTGACACCACCATGATCATCAACAAGCGGCGCGATATCGTGAACCCCGAACTGCTGGCCAAAAAGTACCCCGGGCGCGTATACTTCTGCCACTACGTCTCAGATAGCACAACGTCCGACCCTTTCCGAAAAGGCACGGGCGATGATGATCGGACCTTCTTCACCGACCGCAACGCAGCCATCCGTCTTATTCATGGCGAATTCGAAAAGGGACTCATGAAACTGTACCGGGAGAAGGAAAACGATGGCTGGCGGGAGTATCAGCTTCACTGGAGCCATATCTTCGAGGTGAAAGAGGAAAACAAACTCGGCGCTGAGCAGTTTATTTGGCGCCGGTTTGATGACGATGGCTTTGTGAACGCCACCATATGCTGGCGTGCCGGAGCCACGCGCTATAGTCAACGTGGCGCAATATTTATGCCGCCTCCAGAATTGCCCGAGGGCATACGGCTAAGCTACTGGATTGAACCAAATAAAACCGTACAGATGGATCCAAAAGACCTGTTTGCAAGAGACCCGTTTGATGCGAACGCTTCTGTAGCAGCTGCGCTGGCGAATAAAGACGAAGATCCGTGGTGGGCTGAAGAATGAGTACAAAAATGATTAGCACAACGCTACGTGCCTTCATTCTCTTCTTGTTGTTCGCAGACACTTATTCTGGAGTCGGCGTCCAATGACGACGCAAGCGCTTCCCGCGTCGGATGATAAGCTTTGTGTCTACTGGTTCTTTAGGGGTTTCCGGAATTGCATCGGTATCAAGATAAAGCCGTTTGTTTTTAAGAATCAGGCGGCTTTTTATATTTTGGAGCATAGCTCGCCGCTCTTCGGTTGAACCGTCTGCAAAAATCGTTTTTGCCCACTTACGCAAATCAATCTCCTTTTGCTCAAGGGTTCTATCGGGTATCGGCTCGCCAGTCATAAATGCATTGATGCGATATCCTCGCTCTATTTCCGCCTCAAGCTGCTCCCGTGTGCCGATAAGATCGAGGTCAAGCCGATCGAATATCTTTAATAGTTCGACTAAGAGATCCGCTTCATTGATATAGAATTCACGGCACCAGCGATCGCGGCCATGGGAACAGGTGTAATAGCGATACACGACCGGCTCGCCGCTTTTGAGCGCTTTAAATTTGTCCATGGCAGTGATACCGGCACCGCACGTACCGCACCGGATCAGCCGGGTAAATGCGAAAGTATTTGGAATTGATTTCCGCTGGTGCTCATGCCGGTATCGCTCGATTTGCAGCTGCACGACATCAAAAAGATTTTTTGAAATGATCGGCGTATGTACGCCCTTGTACCATTTTCCACCGCCTCTCGGATATTCGAACTCCCCGTAATAAAAAGTGCGGTGTAAAATCGCTTGCACCGTACTGAGGCCTACGCGCTTATTACTAAGCGATCGGAAATCAATTTTTTGTAGCCAGCGCAGCACATCGTGACAGGAATATTCTTCGTAGGCTACCTTCTCGAACATTTGTTTGATAATCGGCGCACGCTTCGGATCGATTTCTTTGTGGCCAAGCCTGTCGAGTTCCGTGGGATTGAGATAGCCGAGCGGTGCCGGACCGGGACAGCGGCCTCGTTCGACAAGTGCCCGCATTCCCCGTTTGACATTTATGCCGCGATTATCATTCTCAAGTTTCGCCTGGCTCCCAAGTATCATAAGCAGGAATTTATCATTGGGCGTATTGGCGAACGTCTGTCCATAGGTGCGGATTTCGTGGAGGTGCCCCTGGTCCATGAGATCGACCAAAAGCCCGAGGTCGCCCGCGTTCCGGCTTAAGCGGTCGGGATTCCAGGTGAGAATGGCATTGTACGTTCCTGATGCAATGTCTGTTGTGAGCGCAGCAAATATTTCACGGGTTCCCGATTTTTTCGCGGAATGAGCTTCGGTTTTGATGGCGGCAATGTGAAGATGATCGCGTTCAGCGATCACCTTCATCTCCTTTATCTGCGAATCTATGGACATGGCCTGCCGCTCTTCCGCCTCCATCGATTTCCGAGCATAGATGCAGTATTTGAGAACCTGCGGCTGAGATTTATGTTGTGGGGCAGTTACTTTGGCCATCCTCGAACTCATTTATTGTATTCATAGCTTTGCTTGATAAGCGCCATTACGGCATCGATATCTTCATTGCGCTCAAGCTTTACGTCATAATCACCGTTGCCGAGATGGCCTACGGGTTTAGGCTTTGTAAGGTCGCGGGCAATGCCTGTCGGATCGTTCAACCGACCGCTTGGAATATTGAGGGAGATCCTGAGCGAGTCGCGCTGCACGACGATATCGACGAAATTGGTCGTAAGCTTATAGGCAATGTAATGCGCCTTCGGTTCTTCGATGATCGATTCGTCAAGGGCTGAAATTTTTTCTTTAACCATGGCGAATAACTCACGGGTATGTGAACTCGCCATCTTTAAATGATCCTCAACGGTGTGCCGTATTTTTTCCTTGAACTCACTCTTCTGTCTTTCTACTTTTTTAAAAATCTCTGAGGTTGATATTTTGGTTTTACGCTGAACCTCCGGTTCTACGAGGAGGGTGCCATTTTCATACATTCGATATCGCAGGAGTTCTATGTCTATCGGCAATAGGTCGGCGGTATCAAGATCGAATTTATTGTAACTCTCCGCAACGCAGATCACGCGCGGCGATGCCCAATCAATAGCAATCACGATATTCGCGCGGCGAACGAGTGCTTCAAAATCCGCTTTGTGCCCAAGAAGCCAGTGAAGATAGGCGAGGCCCTGAATAATAACGCTGTCATTCTGCGTGAGCTTGTATTCAATAATGACCGGCGCACCGTTGTGATCGATTCCTACGGTGTCCATGCGGCCGCCCGAATTCGTAGAATATTCAGTGGCTAAAAATGTGATATCCAAAATCTCCTCAAGATTTTTCTCGAAGATTTTCTGAATATCCTTCTCTAGCCCGACTTTTACGGGCGGAATTTTTCTTGCTGTTCCGTTGTGGGTATGAAATAGCGCCATGGTTTGAGCGATGGCGCGGGGTGTTTATAGAAACACAAAGCCCCGCGCTAGCTAGGCCTTGCGGCCCCATACCGGTTTCCCGATATAGCCCTTCACAGAGTCGCTGAACGCGGGGTTCAGTATCTGTGAAGGGTCTTTGGCGCCATGCCCGGTGGAAAATCCAACGAGTTTAGGCGACTAATTCAGTTGTAAATATATTTTAACGCAAATCGACCTTTGCGACCATTCCTAGGTCGAAGGTCTTGTGAGGCCTAAATTACCAACAGGCGTTTACTTGATGGTCTATTTCCTTTGATCTCGGATGTACTGACTCAACCAATCTCGATGCTCTTCAGTCGATACCCCAAGTCTTTGCTCGGCCATTGTTCTAACGCTATCCAAAATAACCGCAATGAATCTTTTGGTCTCTTCGTGATTTTGCTTGTTACCGCGTTGAAATTTCCAGTCCATCGTAAAGTAGGCGGGCGGCCCCATTTTAATCCAAGAATATTCACCAACAGCGCAAATTGCCGATATGTTCTGGCTGCTTTGTTTAAGCCACTTACGGGCGTTTTCATCATCTTTTCTTAAAAGTTTTGGGCTGCCTAGTTTTAAGCCAAAAACTGCGCACAGAGGAGGCGGAGGGTCATTTGGGGTATATGCGGATTCTTCGAAAAAAGTGCATTTTTTATAAATTCCAACTAACCTGCGGGCAGCTTTTTCCGCCTTCCTAAACTCGCTAGTTCCTAAAGTAGATTTCACTTCTATGGTGGCCAACACGCTTTCGACGGGATATGCTCCCACGCTTCCGCGCTGGATAAAGGGCGGAATCATTCGTCTATCGTAAATTATTACGTCAGTTTGATTACTCTCCTCGCCCTTATGGTTAATGACAATACCAGACCCCACATCGAATTGCTGCGATAAAAATAATTTAAGTACATCAGTTAAAAAAAGCTCCTTGAGTTGTCCTTCGGTTAATTTATGTTTAAGCTCCAGATTTTTAACTCGCTCAGTGAAGCCCTTCACTATATTACTGGCATCTTTCTGTATAATGGTTCTTTTCATAGCATTTTATTTAGCAAACAATGCCCGTGATAAAACCGATTGATGACTTCTTAGATACTTCGACGACCAGTTTCATGAGACCTTATTCTCCCTTACGCCATTGCATGTCTTGCGAAGTCTTAGTTCCCAATAGGCGTCAACGAAAATCATCCTTTTATCGCAGGGTCATACTATGCTTTCGGAGTTCGGTCTTTATTTCTTGATAGTCCGGGAACATGCTCGCTACCAACCTCCAGAATCGTTTTGAATGGTTGAATTCTTTCAGGTGGCAAAGCTCGTGGGCGATGATGTAGTCCTGCACTTTATCGGACAAAAACATGAGTTTGTAATTGAAATTGAGATTCGCCTTGCGGGAACAGCTGCCCCAGCATGTCTTTTGGTTTTTGATGCTAATCCTGTTGTACTGATGCCCGTGAACGCCCGCTAAGCGTTCAGCTTTTTCTTTAACGAGCGCGAGTGCGCTCTCTTTATATTTCAGATAATCCTCATGACTATATCGCGCGACTGGCTTGCCCTCGAATTGTTTGAAGAATGAGAGCTTTGAAAATAGCCATTCGGTTTTCTCGCGAATGAATCGTTCGGCAACTGTTTCTCGAAGATCGTGCGGCGTAGTCACAACAACAGACCCGTCGCAATACACAGCAAGGCGCATGCGGCGAGCTCTCTTGCTCTTGCGAAGCGTATAGGTAATTTTCCTATTTTGTAATGTAATCTGTTTTTTCATATCAAAATTTCTTGATTACGATATCTATCAAGCGATTGAGGTATTTATGAAAATCGTTAACCTTGATTTTATCCTTGTATTCTTTGAGCACCAATTCCTGAATAATCCGCTTAGCTTCTTTTAGGAACTCGTCGCGCTTGGAAGATTCTTGCCAACCCTCATCGAGCGATTCTTCAAGTCGGCTCGTCATTCCCTTAATGAACTCGCGGACCGCTTCTTTGTCGCTATCAATGATAAATTCTTCAGAGATAACGAATAAGCCATATTCCTTGAGCGTATAGCCGAGTTCTTTGGCTTCATCTCCTTTCTTGCGAATATCTTCAAGGAGCGTCTGGTAGCGCTTGATGCGCTCGGAAAGATCAATCTGGTTCTGTTCAAATTCTCTCCGAATCGCGGCGAGCCGCTCGCTGAATTTTTTATATGCCGGATTAGTATCAACATTGATCGAAATTTCCTGCTTGAGCATCCTTTCAAGGTTCAACGCCTTTTCCTCGTCATCCATTTTATTCAGCCGTTCCATTACATAGAGATCGTTTACGTTAAGTTCACGGAAGTTTTTTGTAATACCTTCGTAGTCAACCTTTTGTTGAATAAGTTGTTTTACCTTCTCGCCATACTTGGCAAGAAGTTCTGCGTCCGATTCCTTGAGACCGTACTCTTTTTCAAAGGCAATAAACACGCTTGTGAACCATTCAAAAATCCGCACGTGGCTTTTCAAAAATGGATCGGGTGACAAAATTTCAAAAAGCAGTTTGAGCCGATTGTATTTTTGCTGAAAGAATTTTTGCTTTTCGATATTCTCCGAAAAAATCTTTAAGCAACGCCGAAGGTTATCAATAGACGGATCTTCTGTATTAATGCCGGCAAAGAGCGTCTTGAGTTCATCAAGGACTTCGACAAATTCCTCCTTGAGCTTATCGATATTGATCATCGCAGAATTCACAACGCTTTCGTCGAAGTTTAATGCCTTGTGGAGGCTCCTGGTAATACCATAATAATCGATGACCCTGCCTGCGCCTTTATTCGGATAAACGCGGTTGGTGCGGGCAATAGCTTGCAGTAAGTTATGATCCCAGAGCGGCTTATCAAGATACATGACTTGCTCAACTGGCGCGTCAAACCCAGTCAGAAGCATGTCGCAGACGAGCAAAAACTTCAGCGGACTCGCTGAATCCTTAAATTCATCAATAATCTTTTCTCGTTTCGCTTTAGTCGTATTGTATTTCCTCAATTCCTCCGGATCGGTATTTGCGTCGCCGGGGGAATAAACAACCTCCGACCAGTTTTTCGGGACCAGTTCGTCCAACAGCTTCTTGTATTTTGCCGTCGCTTCCCGGTCGTAACAAACGATTTGCGCTTTGAATCCCGCTGGTTCTACGTAAAGCTTGAAATGCTCAACAATGTCCCGAGCAATCGTTTGCATACGCTTATCGAGCTTCACGATCGCCTCTTTCTTGCCGTATTTTTTGGCGATTATGTCTTTATCTTTTTCGGAAAGGTCGGCGGTAAGCTCGTCGAATTGTTTATCAAGCTGTTCTTCATCAATAAAGAATTTAGAAAGCCGAGCTTCGTAGGTAACCGGTAGCGTTGCACCGTCATCAACCGACTGCTGAATAGAGTAGTAATCAAGATAACGCTCGCCCTCTTCACCGAAATTCCGATGCGTATTGAGCGTGACTCGGTCAATTGGCGTTCCGGTGAATCCAAAGAAGAATGCGTTCGTCATGGCGCTCCGTAAGTTGATAGCCGAAATACCTTCATTATCTCGGTGCGCCTCATCTGAAAGCACGATGATATTCTCGTCGAGGTTCTTTACTTCATCGCCAAGTTCAGAGAATTTCTGAATGGTGGAAATAAAGATACCGCGCTCCGGCGATTGAATCTTACGCTCAAGATCTCGCCGCGACTCCGCGCGAGCAACATTTTGCCCGCCGCAATTGATGAATGTGTTGTAAAGCTGATCATCAAGGTCAATCCTGTCTACCAAGACGAAGACCTTGGGATTTTTCAACTGCTTATCAAAGCGAAGCTTCCAGGCCGTAAAAAACATCGTAAATGACTTTCCAGACCCTTGGGTGTGCCAAATCAATCCGCGTTTCGTCTTGCCTTTTTGTACTCGTTCGACAATTTTATTCGTGGCACGATATTGCATATAACGGGTCATTTTTTTCACCGCGCCTTCTTTTTCGACTTCAAAAAGGATAAAACTCCCAATGATGTCGAGCAGCCGATCATGCGAAAGAAGCGCGGCAAGAGTTACCTCTAATCTCTCGCCGTATTTTTTCTCTAACTCCTCCTCGCGCCATTCAAGGAAATACTGCAGCGGAGCATACGTGGCTCCATATACCGTCTTCAAGCCATCGGAGGCGATATTGAAGCAGTTTGGCCAGAACAGCTTAAATGCATTCCGTTCATACCGCTTTATTTGTCCTACGGCGTTGGAGTAATCAATGCTACTTGCGGCGGTCGGACTCTTGGCTTCAACGTCAACAATCGGCAGGCCGTTTAGAAAAACCATTACATCCGGCCGAACATTTTCGGAATTGCCTTCGAAGTAGAATTGATTAGTTACAACAAAATGGTTGTTTTCCGTATTATCGAGATCAACGATAAAATAATCGCGCATCTTGCCCGTTGTTGGATCTTTGAGGTTTATGCCGCTACGAAAGACGTCCAGAAAGGCCTGATTTGAATCAATTTTTTTAACTTCGCGTACTACCGCCTGCACTTCGGTTTCGTCGGTAATTCCATTTATTTTTTTCACCGCAGCAATAAGGAGCGGAACGACAATGTATTCGTTTTCAAATTCCCGAAGCTTGGCGAATTCCTGTGGTTTTATATATTCATAACCAAGCTCCTCCTTGAGAAACTTTATGATGTGATTTTCAATTGTGTATTGTTCGTTAAACTTCATTTGCTCCTTTCGATATTATTTAAAGTATTGCGTGCTCGTTCTAACAAATCATCGTAAGTCAATATTTCGATGCCATGATAATACGACAAAGTCCTCCTCATGAATTTGGGGAGATTATCGGAAGCTGCTGCCGTGCCTATAATTTTCGATTTTTCTCGACGACCAATTAAAAGAATGCCCTTTGGTTTATAGTATTTTTGATGCAGATCTTCCGTCTTTTCCTTCTCAGTGTTGTCGTCATACTCAGTTGAATACGATGAATAATAATACTCTAAATAGCTGGTGAGTTGTCCTAGTGACTCTGCGCATTTAGGAGAAATATACCTTCTGCCCCTAGAATCGACTCGCAAAACCTCCTCTGTGGGTAATTTAACTTCTAAAATATCGCTCAATCCATCGATTCTTCTTAACCTACCATCAGGAATTTCTTCTCCTGCTTTTTTATAATCATAGCTAGTATATTCAGGGCCAAAAATCCAAGGGATTTTCTTGAGAGTTTCTTGAATATCGGCCACTTCTTTGACCGAGGGGTTATCTAGCAATGTCTCAAATTCATCTAATTCTTTTCTTCGCCTGCCAATAATGTCTTCGGTAAAACCGATTGTTAAGATCTTTTCTTCTCCGCCTTCGGCATTGATAATTTCGTTAACAATTTTATCTACAATCTCTTTCCCTCTTGGACTTTTCACAATAACAATAGTTTTCTGAATTAACTCCTCGGTATCAATCTCTCTGTCTGAAAAAATTACAGTCGCGTATTTTTCATCGAATCTCAAGCCGAGCAATTTGTTTTGCTCAGCTAAAAAAGCGTAAAGACCTTGTACCTCTTCTTCACGAAGCGAGAAAGCCATCTGCTGTTCCCAGGTATTTGGGTCCGAAGGTTTCTTTCGCTTAAACCTATAGACATCTATATCGTAATGATGAATTTTCCCTTCCGCATCTGGAATATGAAGCGCTGTAATAACTGTTTTAATATATTCGGTATCTTTTATGATTCGTGTGGCGCTTGCAAACCCTTTGCTTTTGAGCTGTGCGGTACACTCGTCGACTGATAAAGGATTCCCAGCTTTGAGCCTGGCCAGAAGGTATCCGCCGAAATCGCCATATGCATCTTTAAAAGTTACCTCTTTCAATTTACTCCAATCAATCATATTTTTATTCTTATCCTCCCGCTCAAAAGGTCCTGCATGAGACCTTTTTTCAACGCCGAGAGTTTTTCTTTTATTTGTTTACTGACGGCAATTTTTACGTTAACTGATCGAATGATTTCCGAAATTTTTCCTTGTTCTGTAAGCGGAATTATTGGGATTCGAATTTGTTCGAGGCTTCTAATGGGTAATTGTGGCTGAGCGGATCCCGAACCCATACTTAAATACATCTTTCGCATTTGTGGACCCGAAAAATATTGATACAAAAACACGGGGTTAAATTGTTTTCCGTGCCGGATTATTAACATGCCGGAGTTGATTCTCACGTTACCGTACGGAGCGCCTTCATCGTAATACGCAACGTTCCCCACCGTACCTCTTGAGGTTAAAACTACATCGCCTCTTTGTAGTTTGCCTTTGCGCAACGCACTATCTTTCTCCTTCGTAATAAAACTGGCTTCGTTGAAAATGAATCCGTTTTTGGTGACGTTTTTTGCGCTCAAGAAAAGACAAAAACCTTCGGGTGAAAAATCTTTTAGCTTCGGATAATTTACACCTCTATCACCATCAATCAATTCAATAGACGACTCCTTGATTGTTGAAGCACCCCATTCCTCTGGGATCTCTCCAATTTCTGCCTTTTTAAATTTCGTATGCCCGATACCGCGTGTAAAAAGCCGCTGCATCAGCCCGCGCCTCAGTTTCTCGGCCGCTGCAATAACCTCATCAGTTTTTTGAATTTCTTCGTCCACCGTACTCAAAATTTCCGCAATCCTTTCCTGCTCTGGTTCGGGCGGGAGCGTGATTGATATTTTGCCGAGATCGCCCTTCGTTAATTTCCCGCGAGTTCCTCCAGTAACGAAGTTATTTAGATCTTGATAATTTAGATACTCTTTCAAGAAGACGCGCGAAGCTCTCGTGCAGCGAAGTACGTGCGCGTGATTATTGACCCAGCTTTTCCCATCAACAAGGTAGGCAGTATTTGCATGCTTTGACCAATCCGCCCCATCTTCTCCAACAAGCAAGAGCGGCTCGTCAAAAAGATAGTCCGCAACGTAGTCCACTATGCCGGTTGCACCATAATATGGAATTGAGCCACTCTTCCTTTCTGATTTTGTCACGGGCTTTCGGCGATTATCTAGATTTTCAGTAACATCCGCTATGCTAGCTATGTCCCACCCTTCCGGAATATTTTTTTGTGTCGCCGTTTTTGTCATAACCTAGAAAAGATTCTGAACTACTGAAGATATACGGCCCCAAAGATCGAGAGCCCCCGCCGCATCTGCGGCAACACGTACGGCCCCGAGCGCAGTTGTAATAATCGAGCTATTTGGAGCGTCTTTTGAAAGCTGATCTTTGATCGTTTGAATATCGGCCGTAGTATCAAGTTTCGTATCTTCTGAAAGCTGATCGGAGAGCTTTATTTTCTTCTCAAGAGAATCGAGGTTTGTATACAGATCACGGTACTTATTATTCACAACATTATTGTTACCGACGACGATAACACCACCAATATTATCGATGTTTATACCGGTATATCGGTTAAGAGCGTTAAAGCGGGAATCAGAATCGTAAAGAGAGATTCCTTGCGCTGAAAGCTTGTACTTTGCAGAGGTTGTTGGGATAACAGCACGGCCACGCGCAATGGCGCGCTGCTCAACAACTGGCTCTACCCACCGATGCGCAATAAGATAATCGAGCGCAACTGCAACCTCTGGCTGCTTCATGCTGTAAGTTGCTTTGGCGTATGCGCGTATACCCGAAATCCCGACGGGAATCGCGGCGATGCCCTTCGCTGTCGTGCGGAAGTGGTTCAATGTATCAAGAACTTTTTGTTTATGATCGTCAGACATATCAGTATTTAAGTTCCGAAAGATATCCTTCGACCTTCTTTTCTATCTCAGCTCGCTCTTTCTCAAGATTCGCGAGCTCTTTTTTTACGACCGTAACGTCAATCTCTTCTTCTTTGTCACCATTTTCTATGTATCGGCGAACATTGAGATTAAATTCGTTTTCCTCAATTTCTTTGAAGTCAACTACGCGAGCGTATCGTGGAATATCTCTCCAGTCGTCATGGGCCCGTACGATTTTCTGGATATCCTGCACACGCAGCGAATTCTGATTTTTTCCTTCGGAGAAATCCTTTTCTGCATCAATGATAAGTATTTTGTTTTTATGCGCATCCGGCTTATTTTTATTAAAGATAAGAATTGCTGCCGGAATGCCCGTTCCGTAGAAAAGTTTGGGCGGGAGTGCGACTACGGCCTCAAGGAGATCGTTCTTTATGATCTGCTCGCGAATGCGACCTTCTGCGCCGCCGCGGAAAAGTACACCGTGCGGCAACACTACTCCGGTGCGACCGTTTGAATTCATGGATTTGAGAATATGGAGTACAAACGCATAGTCGGCGTTGCTTTTCGGCGGCATTTCATAACCCTCCACACGACCGTATCGCTCTTTAAACATTTCCATCTCCCAGTCACTGACTGAATAGGGCGGATTCGCCACGCAGATGTCGAATGTCTTTAGCGTTCCGTTTGGATTTAAAAATTGAGGGTTGGCGAGAGTATCGCCGCGCTGAATATCGGCAGAGTCGAGACCGTGTAGGAACATATTGATCTTCGCGATCGCAAACGTACCGATGTTTATTTCTTGACCGTAGAGATAGAGCGTCCGTGCAACTTGTTCACCCTCCTTTTCTTTCAGGTAATGGTAGGCCTCGAGCAGGAAACCACCCGATCCAATGGTCGGATCGTATATATGATCTTTTTTATGCGGCTTGAGGATTTGTATAATGACGCGCTCAACTTCGCGTGGGGTATAGAATTCTCCACCTTTCTTTCCAGCATCCGCGGCAAACTGTTTGATAAGGTATTCGTATGCATCGCCAAGAAGATCTGAACTTATATAGGAATCGCCGAAATTGTACTGCGAGAAGTGATTGATAAGGCGCTGGAGAGTTTCGTTCGGAAATTTATCCTTGTGGGCAAAATCTAAATCATCAAAAATCTTGTCGAGCTTCGGACTGTTTGCGTTCGTGAGTTTATCAAAAATTTCATTAAGTTTAGGGCCAATATTTTCTGCTTGCTCCTCGATGGCTGACCATCGGCAATCCTGCGGCACTTGGAAACGGTGGTTGTAATCAGTGCGGGCAATTGTCTCATCTTTGTACTCGTCCATCACGCGCTTATATTCCTCGTCCCACACGTCGCTGATGCGCTTGTAAAAAAGAAGTCCGAAAATGTACTTCTTATAATCTGAACTGTCGATCTTGCCGCGGAGAATATCCGCACTCTTCCAGAGAAACGCTTCAAGCTGAGGCAGGGTGAGCTTGCTGCCCATTTTATCCACAATGGCCTCAATATCTTGTGGGCGGTATTTACGGTCGCCCCGCTTACCGGCCCGCAAAGGCACCAAGATGCCCTCCCTTTCCCAGTTCCGGAGAGTATCGGGGTGAATATTAAAAATCTCCGCCACCTGGCTGATAGAGAGCAATTCCGGCTTTCCCTTGAGTTTTGCCTGTATATCCTTGCGCATATTCTTATCCTATTCTAATCGATCTATTTTGTAAAGTCAATACCTTCATAGGTTATCATAGGTTATAGAGTGCTTTTGAAGAAGAAAAGGGCTCTTTTTGGGCATTCCGGACGATCAGGTTATCAACTAGGGCACTCTGGACGCACTGGCGGGGTTGCGTCATCCCTTGTGTTGTATGACCAACCAAATTAAGGGGTCGGCAGGCGCGGCGACCTCAACCAACCCACCGCTGCCAGCAAAGGTCGGCTACTGTCTCTATGCAAGGAAATCAACGGAATCGGAAGAACAACAAGTCCTATCCATAGATAGTCAGATCAAAGAGATGATTAAGATCGCCGAGCGAGACGGTCTTGAGATCGTGGAGATCCGGAAAGAAAGCCATTCAGCGAAAGCCGTCGGCCAGCGGGAGGTGTTCAATACGCTCCTTAAGGATATTAAAACGGGTAAGTTCAACGGCATCCTCACGTGGGCACCGGACCGCTTAAGTCGCAACGCGGGCGACCTCGGATCGCTCGTGGATCTGATGGATCAAAAACTGCTCCATGAGATCCGGACGTTCTCACAGAAATTCACGAACAACCCGAGCGAGAAGTTCATGCTGATGATTCTCTGTTCGACGGCGAAGCTCGAAAACGACAACAAGTCGGAAAACGTGAAGCGCGGGCTGCGGACGCGCTGCGAACAAGGGTTGCGGCCGAGTATGGCTCCAACTGGATATCTCAACGAAAAGCGCAAAGACAAACCCTGCGAAGTGATCGTCGATCCAGCACGAGCACCCGTCATCAAGCAAATGTTCGAGAAGGTAGCAAATGAACAATGGTCGGGAAGAAGGCTGCATCAATGGCTGCGGCACGAAGTGAAATTTAAAACAACGACCGGGAAACACCTCTCGGTATCGAATATCTTCATGCTGCTCAAAAAGACCTTCTATTATGGGGTCTTCGAGTATCCGGTCGGATCGGGAAACTGGTACACGGGACAGCATACGCCAATTATCACGAAGGAGTTATACGATGCCGCACAGCAGCAGCTCGTCCGGAGCGAGATCAACAAACAGAGTGACCGCGAGTTCGCCTTCACGAAGCTCATAACGTGCGGCCTCTGTGGATCGGGCATCACGGCCTGCGAGAAGTTCAAATATCAGCAGAACGGGAATACGCACCGGTATGTCTATTATGGATGCACAAAAGCGAAGAATCCGGAGTGCAGAGGCGGGTACATCAAAGAGGAAGAAATCATCAATCAAATCACTGCGATCCTCGATACGCTTGATGTGAACGAACTGGGCATCAAGCAAAAATTCAAAGATGAAATCACACGATATAACAAGTTCAGAAAAATTGCTCTCGGCAAAGGGAAAGAAAAGGGCGAGATCGAGGAATTCGACGCCAAGGCATACGCCATCTATCTGCTTACCGAAGGAGCGATCACCGAGAAGCGTGAGCTGCTATCGAACCTCAAAAGCAGGCTGCTGCTCAAGGATAAAGTGATCACGCTGCGGCCGGAAACGGAGTAGCCAAACAAAAATACCGATGCAAAACCGCGTCGGTATTTTTGTTTCGTACAGGGTGGTCGGGAACCAAGGTCGCCCATGAGAGCCGCCGACCAAGGTCATCCAGAACCCCGCACAGTGTTGTGCGCCCGACAGGACTCGAACCTGTAACCTTCAGCTCCGCAAGCTGACACTCTATCCAATTGAGCTACGGGCGCATGAAATGCCGCAGACTCTGCATATCAAAAGCCGAGCCGGCGCGCAAGCGAATCAAAAAACGATATATGTTGTTCTTCTTCCTTGAGATATTCAAGTAATAATTCGCGCAATCCGATGGGGTCTTGGTCGGTGATGGGGAAGAGGATGGCGGGAAACAATGCCTGCTTTTGCCTGAACGACAGTTCTTTTATGACGGGCGGGTCATAGAATATCCAGAACGATGCCATAGCATCGAACGGGTAGAATTTCCGTCCCGCAAATACGCCGCGGGGCGTTATGGAAAATGTTATCAGCCGTGGCTTCCGGAATGCCGAGACAAGAAGCGTGACCGCGCCGACGGCCGTAATAAGAACGCTTGAATAGCTCTTGAATACGAAGCCGAAAATAAGCGCAAGGACCGCGGCGCCCACAAGTATTGCCGGTATCCACGTGTTCTTATTTTTTTCGTAATACGGATATTCCGGGGCAAGCCACGATATAAGCGCATCTTCATGTTCAATAATAAGGGGTTCCGGTTCCGTGTTTTTTGGTTCCGGGGCGCTTGCCTGCGGTGGTATGGGCGGTTCCGCTATCGCGTGGTGTTCCTGTGCGGTTGGCCGCGCGGGCGGGGAAACGGTTTCTTGAAGCTGCGGTTGCGCTTCCGTGCGCTGAGGCGCGCCGTGTTCCTGAGATGGTCGGGTCGCCTCGACCGGACGCAGGGGGTTTTTGCTTCGCAGGTCAACGATATTTTTTGACGGGTTTGTTTCCATAATATTTATCTGGCGGCAAAGATTTTATATGCGACTCCGCCGAATAATGTGGCCGGTAGGGGGGTCGCCACGGTTGCTATCTGGAACCACGCGGGTTCAGTGCCGCTTTGGGACAAGTATGAAATTATTCCAAATAGCGTCATGAGAACACCAAGCGTTGTTGTATGCGCGATGGGAGCGGTTCTTGCGCGCCACGCACATACGGCTCCGCCGATGGCTGAATAGAGAACGCCGGCAAGGAACAAGAAAATAAGAACGATGAAAGGAATATCCCTCGGATCTTCCGGAGGAGTGTTTCTAAACAGTATGGCGAACGTGAACATGGTAAGTATTGCCACGGTCACATATCCCACCGCCAGCGCGACGATGCTTTGCTTCAACGACCATTTTTTCCCTACTTCCTGTGCCATGAGTAGATTATAACAGAAGAACGAAAGCCGCCCAGCGCGCATGCGGCCGGGCGGCGTGGGCAAGGCCTTTCTACGATTTTTTGATGTCCGCCTTCAGGGAGATAATCCCCAAAGACAAAAACAGTATTGCTTCAAGCCAGTTGCGGTTTTGTAGCGCCTCAATAAGGGCTATGCCGAAGAAGATAAGGAATACGGTTACGTTGGCAAATTTTATATTTTTCATGCGTTATTGCGGTAACGTTGCGCTTATTGATCGGCGGAGGGGACGAGATCCGGACTCATTTGGTGTACGGAATTTTTCCTCCGTACCCCCTTCTTTCCTATCTATCTTGACGTGAAAGCGGGGAAAGACAATTTTGTTCTTTGGCGGTGAATTCTTTATTCGGATTTCTCCTGAATTCTTAAATCTTCTTTCGTAACTCCCAATAATTCGTGCATGTACTGATAAATTTCCTCTGTTTTTCCGCGCGGAAATTTTGCTATTATTTCGCCTTTTGAAATATAATCCGGCACCAAAACCTCATCTTCTTCCATACCATAAAAATTTCCGGTGTTGCTGTTGATTGCAGAATCCACCGGAATTTTTAAAACATAAATTTCATACTGAAGTTGTTCTGCCGCGTCCGGCACATTTCCAGTTCCGGCTTCTGCGCAAGGAATACTTGTGGTCGCAGAAATAAAAGATGAACCGCCTTTTGCGCTTTGCAAATATGCAAGTTGTTCAGCAATGTTTTCCGAAGACGGTTTTGCTGTCGTTAAATATCGCTCATCGCCGTATAAAGCATATCCGACTTCATCGGAGCCATGAAGTTGTTCGGCCAGTTGTTGAGTAGTGAGTTTGCCATATCCGTAAGTGCGCGCATAAAATCCTTTTTGGTCCAAGTTGGGATGATCGCCTCGAAGCAAATAAACAAAACCGTCTTTGATAAATTTGGGATTTAAATTTGCTGTCCGTTGCTCAAGCCGCAATTCAGAAATTTTTGTTCTTTCCGGATACCCATGTTCTTTAAGAATTTCATCAATTTCTCTTTGGAAAGCAAATTGTGTTTTTCTATCAAAAAGAGCCATCAACTCCGGATCATTTTGAATTTTTTCGTAGTTTGTCCAAAGATTGTCCAGTCGCTCTCTTCTCTGCTCTAAACTTTCGTTAGCAGTTTCCGGTTTTATTCCTATTTGCTCTCTTAATTCATCAAGTTTTTTCGCGTCAGCTTCTTGACGAGCGGCAACCGCAGCTTCGTTTGTGGCTTCGGGCGTTGCCGGAACAGGAGCAGTTTCAGCAACTTGTTCAGGCTGTTCCATATCCTGCGGTTCAGAATTTTCTGTTGGATCAAATTTTGGTCCGTTTTCAATTCCCATATATTTATTTTAATAGTTCTTCTGCGGTAACACCGAGCGTTTTGGCAATCTTAGCGACCATTTGAACGCCCAACGATAAAAAAAGTCTTTGTGCGGAGGGGGCGAGATTCGAACTCGCGAAGGGATTTCTCCCTTAACGGTTTTCAAGACCGTCCCTTTCAACCACTCAGGCACCCCTCCATAATATAAGTTTTTGTTTGGTTGCCCGAGCGTTTGTCCCGGGCATTTTTATACGCTTCGCCGAGAGGCTCCGCTAAAACGCCCGCGAAAGACAAGCAGTTGTCTTTCGCCCACTCAGGCGCCCCTCCACATAAGCACTACTCCCCCAACAGTATCATCGTAATTTCTTGTCTGCAAGAAATATAATTGACCCGCCGGATACGCTATATTATAAGGTAAGAGAAGCAAAGATAGTGGAGGGGTGACTGAGCGGGCTTATTGCGAGACTCGGAGCAGTAAGCGGGGATCAAAAAGATTCCCGGGCGGCCACGAAGCCTCAGTTTTTTGTTCGAGGCCTTGCCGAGTAATTCTATAATAAGGAGAGGTGGCTGAGTGGCCGAAAGCGGCGCCGTGCTAAGGCGTTAACTCCGAAAGGGGTTCGTGGGTTCGAATCCCACCCTCTCCGCAATACGATCCGGATGAGAAAAATTATTTCGATTAATTCGGGCACAGCATGCTTTTTCTTTTTGTTTTAGTTCCGCTTATCGGCGCCTGGTATATTATTTTGCGGCGTCATGCCGCGCATGTATTGCCGTCGAGTGTGGAGATTGTCGCGGCCGCGATTCCCGCCGGATTTGTCGGTTTTGCGGCGATAACATCCGTTCTTGGCATTATCGTATCTACCGGAATAGCCGCCGCGCTCGCGGTGTGTATTACCGTCGGCATTTCCATACCGGCGTTGCGTGCCCTGTTGCGGGGGAAGGACCCGCTTATTATTTTTCCGCAAGGGACCCGCGGCGAGATGTTTGTCCGCTACGGCGCGTTGTTCCTTTTTTGGTGCGTTATCGCGCTGCTCGTGGCGAACAGTTTTGCGGTACGCCCGGACGGCTCCTGGTCGTTTTCTTCCGGGGCAATAGTGGACGCGCCGTATCACTTGGCGCAGATAATTCGTACCGCGCTTGTCCCGCACCTTGATTTTGGAGAACCGAATTTTGCCGGTGAATTTATCCGCTATCCGTTTTTTATTAATCTGCTGTCCGGGGTGTTGTTGAAAGCGGGAGCGTCCCTTTCGTTCGCGTATCACATTCCGCTTTTTCTTCTCCTTTTTTCGGTGCTTGTTCTGGCGGCGCAGTTTTTCCGTTCGTTGGGCGCCAAGAACGGGATTATTTTTTGTGCGGTAGGCATTGTGCTGTTTGGCGCGGGTGTGGGATATATCGCGTACGTCCAAAGCGGGGGAGCGTTTACGATACCGATACGGCGGGGCGTTCCGTTTCCCATGCAAAACATCGCATATCCCGCCATGGTGCCCGGTTTTCTGGTGGTGCAGCGGCCGTTTTTTCTGGGGTTCCCGCTTTTTATCCTCACGCTGCTTTTTTTCTTTTCCGGCATACGCACAAAGCGCTTGGCGGATTTTCTTGCTGCCGGAATTATCGCCGGATTGCTTCCGTTCGCGCACGTCCACAGCTTTATTGCCTCAATGACGGTTGTGCTGTCGGCCATTGCGTATCTTGCGGTATTCCGGAACCCATTGTTCTTTGAGGCGGTCCGCGGGTTTGTTATCCCGTCTTTTTTGCTTACTATTCCTCAGTTGTCCGCGCTTTTATTTTTGCCGAAATATCCCGACGGCAGTTTTTTCTCTGTCCGTTTGGGCTGGATGAGCAACCCTGCCGAGGTTTTGGGTCTTGTGCTGCCGTGGGATGGCGCCCCGCGATTTATGCCGTGGCTGCGCTATGTGGGGACTAATTTTGGTTTATTGCTGCTGTTGCCGCTTTTTGCCGCGGGGAATTTTATGCGGTTGCGTTCAAACACCCTATTGGGTATGGCGTTGTTTGGGACGGTGGCCGCCTGGATACTTCCCAATATATTCCAGTTCCAGGTATGGGATTTTGATTCGAATAAATTGTTCGCATTCGCTATTTTTTGCAGTGTGGCCGTGGCCGTTATTTCGACGGGCGGGTTGAGCGGGACAGTAAGAAAGCTCGCATTGTCCGCTTTTTTGGTTATAGTTGTTGGAACCGTTCCGGCCGCCGGCATTGTTGCCGTACGAACGCTTACGCATTCTGCATATAACCGCGTGGATGTTTTTGGTGCGGACGAGCAGGCCGCCGCCGCATGGGTGCGGGAGAATACGCAGACCGATGCCGCTTTTATTTCTTCGGCATCTCTTATCGACCCCGAGACCGTACAGAATCCGGTTGTGGTCGGTTCCGGTCGTCTCGCCACCGCGGGATTTTTAACGTGGCTCTACACGCACGGCATCGATTATTCCGACCGTGTTGAAGCCATCGAGCGATTTTTTTCCGATCCAGCCAATGCGAAAATTATTTTAGCCGATTTCCCGGCAGATTATCTTGTTATCGATGAGCGATTGCGGAAAAAATACCCCGCGCTTGAGACCATGCTTACGGGTGCCGGCAGCGAGACGGCATTTTCGCAGGGGACTATTGCCATCGTGCGTCTCAAATAAATCCGAATAAAATTATTCTTTTGCCACTGCCGCACACCATACGGCTCGTGCGCCGTTTTGTTTTAGTGTGATAGCCGCTTCTTTAAGCGTTGCGCCTGTCGTTGCAACGTCATCGATGAGGAGTATCGTGCGGCCCCCAATGCGGTGTTTATTTTCTACGATAAATGCTGAGGCGATATTTTCGAATCGCTCGGCGCGCGGCAGCGTGCGTTGTGCTCTCGTTTTTCTGGTGCGCAGCAGAGCGGTTGTTTCCATGGGGATACCGAGCGCCGCGGCGGTTGTTTGCGCAATGAGTTGGGCATGGTTGAATCCTCGCCAATTAAGGCGCGCTTTTGCCAGAGGGATAGGAACGGCAAGAAGGTCGTGCCGGCGCCAATCGGGCACGGTTATGTGTATCGCGTGCGCGAGCGCCGCTCCCAAGGGAGGGGCAAGGTCGCGTATAAAATTATATTTTAGGGAATGTATCACGGCTTTTCCTATTGGGTGTGGATACGGGAATGTGTATATGAACCGCTTTGCCCACAGTTTTACGCTGCAGCCGTCGCATAATTTCCCTTCGGGAAGGCGTTTCCCGCAGGCGGGGCAGCGGATATTTATATAGCGGAACAGCGTATCGCGACAGGAGGAGCAGAGGTGAGAGCGCGGCTGTTCTCTGCCGCATCCCACGCAAATAAAAGGGAACAGGGAGCGCGCCGCAACGCTCGCCATTGCCCGCAACGGTCGGGAAATACCGAATAAAAAGGTTTTTTGAGGCGAAATGCTCATGTTATAATAAAAATATGATCTGGAACCCGTTTTCGAAGAGGGCGAGGGGCTTTCTTGGTATTGATATAGGGACTTCTTCAGTAAAAGTCGTCGAGTTGGCATTGGTCAAGGGGAAGATACATCTTGAGACATATGGCGAACTAAAGGCATTCGGATATTTGAAACGTCTTTCAGACCCCATACAAAGCAGTTCTCTTCAAATGCTTGATACCGAAGTTGCGGAAATGATCAAGCATATCGTGGATGAATCCAATGCAAAGAGCAGGATGGCATCAATGTCGATCCCCGTATTTTCTTCTTTTTTTACATTACTTGAACTGCCGTCAATGTCGCCCAAAGAACTCGGGAATGCAATCCCGTTCCAGGCGCGACAATTGGTGCCCATACCCATTTCCGAAGTCGTGCTCGATTGGGAAGTCATCGGAAAAATAAATACCGGTCCCAGCGTGGCCGCAGCGCAGGAAAAATTATTGGTATTGTTGGTGGCGGTGCCGCGGGAAGTTGTCGATAAGTATGTGCGCGTTGCGAAGCTTGCGGGTATTGAACTGCGTGGCCTTGAGGTGGAGACATTCAGCGTTGTGCGCGCGCTTCTGCGGGATATGGAAGACACGAACTTGTTGCTTGATATCGGCGCCCGCTCCACGAACATTACCATCGTCGATAGCGGAAGTATTCGCATGAGTCACAACCTCGATATTTCAGGGAACGAGTTCACGAGAGTTTTGGCCCATTCTCTTGGCGTAAGCATGAGACGTGCCGAAGAACATAAAATTAACAGAGGCATCGCACAGCGGGGCGGAGAAATAGAATCGTCGCGCGCTCTGGTTCCTCTCGTTGACGCTATTTTGCAGGATGCGGAAAAAATTATGAATATTTATTACCGGAAATATGGCCGCAAAGTCGTTCGCGTCGTTCTTGGCGGAGGCAGTACGAACCTGCCCGGCTTGAAGGAATATATCGCAACGCGAATGGACAAGGAGGTCTTGGTTGGAAATCCGTTCGATAAGATGATGTATCCCAAGGCCCTCGAGCCCGCGATACGGGAAATTGGTCCCGCGTTTTCGGTGTCCGCCGGTCTGGCGTTGCGGGAATTAGTCGTGTCTAAAACACAGAAGCAGTAAGATATGGCGATCACCATTACATCAAAAGGATACGCGAAAGGACTGGGGGATTCTTTTGCGCCGAAAGCCGTTAATTATGGCTCTCCGGTGGCGATTATTTTGTATGCTTCAATAATCGTATTTTCCTCGATTCTGGTGCTGTGGTTCTCGCTTCTCGCGGTTGATGTGAAGATAAAGAACGATACGGACACGCTTGCGCTTGAGCGGACAAAGAAGGAAACCCAAAAACAGGCGGCAAAGCAGAAAGAAAGGACGTTTACGGATATCCAGAAGCGCATGGTCCAGATAGAGGATATTATTAATATCCATCCCAACGGGAAATTGCTGTTCGACGCATTATCCCAAATAACCCGGGGCGATGTTCGTTTTCTGCAGGCGGATATTAATTTCAAAGCGACCGATTCGACCGGCCAGATCTCAATGACCGGGCAGGCGATAGATTTCCAGGCGCTTTCGAACCAGATACTTTCGTTTGAGCGCGATAAACAAAACAGGTTCCGTTCCGTGAAAATAGGAAGCATCAAGCGCGAAGTATCTCTGGACGGCTCTCCCGGCCCCGTTTCGTTTAATTTGGAGACGACGTTTGAGCGGAGTATTTTAATTCCTCCCGAAGGAGGGTCGCAATAAAGTATGGATTTCCGTCTTATCGCAACAGTGGCGTTATTTTTGGGAAGCTTTGTGGCTGTGGCTCTTGGCGTTGTGCCGGGCGTACAGTCCATCAGCGAATCTATTACCGCAAAAAAGAACGTCGAGCGGAGCATCCGCGATCTCGATTCATATTTTTCAAGCCTTAAAAATTTAGAGGCCGATATAAAACGCGTGGTGACGAGAGAGCGTTGTGAGCGGCTCAACAGCATTGCGCCCGCAAGCGCCGATTCCGTTGATCTGCCGCAGTTATTGCTGCAGTTCGATTCTCTTGCGCGTCTGTACGGCTCAACGCTTCTGGGAATTCAGTTGACCGATGCCGCGCCCCTTTCCGATGACCCCGGTTCGCTTAAGCAGGTTGATATAAGTTTGGAGATACCCGTGAGTCTCGAGAACGTGTTCCGGTTTATGGATGATATGTATTATATTGAGCGGCTCGTGGATGTCCGTTCGGTAAAACTGCAGGTTTCCGACGCGTCGGATCAATCCGAAGGAACGAAAAGCAGCGGTCTGTCGAATTTGAAAGTATCGACATATAGTTCGGTGCGCGGCATTGATTGCTCGACCATTCAATAAAAAATATTTATGGATCTTCTCGGTATTAAAAACACAACCCCGGTAGCATCGTCTCCCATAAAGATCGAATTTTTCCGCCGTCACGCATTCGTACTGTTTCTTATCGCGTGGCTTGTTATTGCCGCGATAACGATTGGCGCGGTGGGATTTTATATTAAACAGAAGCTTGATGCTCCGCTGCCTGCGCAACAGGCGGTGGAAACAAAACTGGCGCCGTTGCGTACGACACTGTTCGATAAAAGCGCATTTATTAATTTACGGACCATAGCAAGCCGCCCCGGGGAAGGGGATTATACGAAATGTCTTAACGCGCCCGGACGACCCAGTATATTTACGCCTTTTGTACCATGCCAATAAATCCACAGGATGCGGGTTCCATCGCGCATCCGCATAGTAAAACAGCGAGCGCCCAGGATTTTCTTGACCACTTGGTGAAAGAGGGTGTTATTAGTGCGACACAGGCGAAAGAACTTCTCGCCGAATCCTCAAAGTTCGGAAGGCCCATTGAGGCCCTCATGCTCGATAAGCAAATGCTTGCCGAGGAAGAATTGATAGCGGAGAAGGGGGCGTTCCTTGATATGCAGTGGAAGACGATATCGGCAGAACAGCGGATACCGCAGGCGGTTCTTTTGCTGATACCGGAGGAGGCGGCAAAAACATATCTTATGGTCCCATTGAGCCGCGAAGGGAATATACTTGAGGTCGGTATGATAAGTCCCGAAGATGTCCGTGCGGAAGAAGCGCTGCAGTTCATTGCGGTCCGGAATAATCTTGCGCCGCATAAGGTCCTCATCTCCCCCCGCTCATATGAAAACGTTTTTCGCCAGTACCGGAGCTTGCGCGGTGAGGTGACGGAGGCGCTCACGGAACTCGAAAAAGAATTGAAGGCGGAAACGCAAACGGAGACCGGCGCGCGTCCTGCGCGAACGGCCGAGGCGATATTGGAAGAAGAAGCGCCTATCGTAAAAATGGTTTCTGTTATTTTACGTCATGCCGCAGAGGGCGGCGCTTCTGATATACACGTTGAGCCCCTGCAGGATCGTTTGCGCGTCCGTTTCCGCATGGACGGAGAGCTGCATACATCTATTTTACTTCCGATTGCCGTGCATCCCGCTATTTTGTCCCGCATTAAGATCCTTTCAACATTGAAGATAGATGAGACGCGCCTTCCGCAAGACGGACGTTTTCACGCGGTCATTGACGGTAAGGAATTTGATTTTCGTGTCGCGACATTCCCGACCGCAAACGGCGAGAAGGTAACGATCCGTGTGCTCGATCCGACGGCCGGCGTTCGAAGTCTCGGCGAGCTGGGATTAGTCGGGCATAATCTCACGGTCATTAGCGCGGGCATTAAAAAACCATACGGCATGATGCTTATATCCGGACCGACCGGTTCCGGTAAATCCACCACGCTTTATGCGCTTTTGAAGATACTGAACAAAGAATCGGTCAATATAGTGAGCCTTGAGGATCCTATCGAATATAGTATCGACGGGGTAAATCAATCGCAGGTGCATGAAGATATCGGTTACACATTTTCTTCGGGTTTGCGCCATATTCTGCGCGGCGATCCTAATGTTATAATGGTCGGAGAGATACGGGATTCCGATACGGCAAAACTCGCGGTACACGCCGCATTGACAGGACATCTCGTGTTAACAACTATTCATACGAATAACGCTATCGGTATAATCCCGCGCCTTCTTGATATGGGGGTTGAGCCGTTCCTGATACCCTCATCCGTGGCGGTCGGAATTGCCCAGCGCCTGGTGCAGCGTCTTTGTTCGAGCTGTAAGAAAAGCATTCCCGCCGAAGGGAAAATGCTTACGCTTATTGAGCGGGAATTGAAAGATCTGCCGGAGGAGGACAGGAAACGCATACCGCAAGGACCGATAAAAATTTGGGTCGCTCCCGGATGCGAAAAATGCTCCGGTCACGGCACCAAGGGCCGCATTGGCATATATGAGTCGTATGAAATGACGCGGGAAATGGAAGACGCTCTTGCGAAAGAAGCGACAGAGAGCGTGATCCGTGAAATAATCCGGAGACAGCACATGGTCACCATGATGCAGGACGGCATCTTAAAAGCCCTCGAGGGCTTGGTGTCTATGGAAGAAGTATTGCGCGTGGTTGTGGAACATGAAACAAACGACCAGATAGAAATTTAATTTTTATTTTTTATGATGAACTACGAGCAAGAATTAGACGATCTTTTAACTACCGTTGCCATGCAGTCGGCGTCGGATATTCACCTCGCGGTGGGGCGGTATCCCACAATACGCGTTGATGATGCCCTGTTGCCGCTGTCTTCGAAAAAGATCTTAACGCCGGAAGATACCGAGGGATTTGCCAGGGTACTTTTGAATAAGCAGCAGTGGGAGCGTTTTGTTCAGGAGAATGAAATGGACCTCGGATATTCGTTCAGGGAAAAGGCGCGTTTTCGCGTGAATATTTTCAGACAACGGACATATGCGTCTGTTGTTATGCGTCTTATCCCCGGACACATCAAGAGCGTGGAGGAGCTCGGTTTGCCGCCCATACTGCATGAGTTTACCCGTCACGCTCAGGGATTTTTCCTTATGGTGGGACCCGCCGGACACGGAAAATCAACAACGCTTGCGGGATTACTTGATGAAATAAACCACGAACGCGCCGATCATATTATTACTATCGAGGACCCCATTGAATATATTTTCCAGCAAGATCGTGCCATTATCGACCAGCGCGAAGTGGGTATTGATACGAAAGATTTTTTGACGGCGTTGCGCGCGGCATTCCGTCAGGACCCGGACGTTATCATGGTGGGGGAGATGCGCGATCCCGAAACCATATCGGCCGCTTTAACCGCCGCAGAAACCGGACATTTGGTGTTCTCAACGTTGCATACGAACAACGCCGCTCAAACTATCGATCGTATCATCGATTCGTTCCCCGCAGAACAACAGGGGCAAGTGCGCAATCAATTGGCAATGACATTGACCGGCGTGGTATCGGAGCGTCTTATTCCGCGTCTTGAGGGCGGACGCATTCCGGCAGTTGAGGTTATGCTAGCGACCCCCGCCATCCGGAACCTTATTCGCGAAAGGAAAACACACGAAGTCGATCTTGTTATCGAAACGAATGCCGATGAGGGTATGGTGTCGTTGAACCGTTCGCTGGCCGAACTTGCGAAGAAGCGTGAAATATCTCTTGAGAATGCGGAATTGTATTCGACCAATCCTTCGGAGTTGCGAATGTTAATAGGACGATAAGTCGTGGCATCATTTGCGTACCAAGCACGTACCCCGTCGGGGGAAATGCAAACAGGTGTGATCGAGGCGGGGTCACATGATACCGCCGTTGCTGTGCTGCAAAAGCACGGGTTATTTATTACGTCTCTTGAAGAAATAGAATCGCGTTCCGTTTTCAAGAAAGAAATAAAGATCCTTCAGAGAATAAACAGGAAGGAGATAGTTAATTTTTCCCGCCAATTATCGGTTCTTTTTGAGGCTCGGGTCCCGCTTGTGGAATCTTTGCGTACGCTTAGTGAGCAGATGAGCAATCCGTTGTTCCGCAAGACGCTGCTTTCCATAGCGAACGACGTTGATGCGGGCAGTCCTTTGTCGGACGCTATTGTAAAATATCCGCGCGTATTCTCGACGTTTTATGTGAATATGGTCAAATCCGGAGAGGCGTCGGGAAAACTGCAGGAGTCGCTTAATTACCTCGCCGATTATTTGGATAGGGAATACGCCCTCATTTCACGGGTCCGGGGCGCGTTTATCTATCCGGTGTTCGTGTTTTTTGTTTTTGTTATTGTCGCTGCGGTCATGGTCATATTCATTGTCCCGCAGCTGCAGGCGGTTCTTGAGGAGTCCGGACAGGAGTTCCCGTTACCGACCCGGATTTTGATAGGCTTCTCCGGCTTCCTGAGACAGTTCGGGATATTTATTTTATTCGGGATGGGAATTCTCGCTTTTTTGTTCTGGCGCTATATAAAAACAAAAGAAGGGAGGGCGTGGTGGGATGGAGTATCACTGCGTTTCCCTGTTTTTGGAAGTTTGCTGCGGAATATTTATGTATCGCGGTTCAGCGATAACCTCGGTACGCTTATCGCGTCCGGGCTGCCCATAACGCAGGCGATCCATATTACCGGCGAGGTGGTGGGGAACGAGCTTTTTGTAAAAATGCTTGCCGATGCCGAAGAGGCGGTAAAGCGCGGCGAGATGATCAACGCGTCCATCAAGAGCAAGTGGTTCATGCCCGCAATGGTGGGAGAAATGATCTTGGTGGGCGAGCGGACCGGCAAGCTCGACAATATTTTGGGTCACGTATCCCGTTTTTTCCGTCGTGAAGTCGATGTTGCCGTGGAGAATATCGTTTCTCTTATTGAGCCGTTCCTTATCGTATCGCTCGGTCTTGTGGTGGCGATACTTGTGGCGGCTATCTTGTTGCCGATCTATAATCTTGCAGGTTCGTATTAAGCGCATTTTGCGTGTGGATAAGTATAGCCTCTCAAAAAGGGCTTTTTATATGATTTTGTGATATTATAAGTAATAAGATTGCCTTATTTTATAAGGTAAACTGACGACAACGACATACTGTTTTGGAAGGGGGTGACAATTATGACTAAGGTTATAAATCGATTTCGCAATATGGCGTCCATGCGCAAGCAGGGCGGTTTCACCTTGATCGAGCTCTTGGTGGTTATTGCCATCATCGCCGTTTTGGCCGCAGTCGTATTGGTTGCCCTGGGTAATGCCCGGACCCGTTCTCGTGATGCACGTCGCGTATCCGACTTGAACAACGTAGCGCTCGCAATGGAGGTTTACGTTGACCAGTCTTCCGACGGTTTGTATCCCACGAGCGGTGCCGCAGTGCTTTCAAACGCACAGTGGGCGACGCTTATTACGAACCTTTCTGCTGTCGATATTTTGTCCGGGAACGTTGAGGATCCTCTCAATGCCGGTGCCCGCACCTACAAGGCGCAGCACGGCGGTACAACTGCCCGCTCAACATATCTTATCGGCGCTGATCTTGAGACCCAAAGCACTGCGTCATGCGCAAGTGACTACGATCAAGTAGGTCTTGAGGCATTGGCGACCGCGTTGTGTGATGAGAACACTGCAGCCGGTAACTGTGCCGGTGACGAGAGCGCCGTTGCTCCCGCCGAAGCCGCAGCGAACGCTGTTGATTATTGTATCTGCAGCGGTCCGTCTTGTTCGTAAAACACTTCTTTGTTTTTGGAACCGGGCTTGTTTTTGCGCTCACGCAGACATGAAAATGTTTGTTACGGATCGCAAGAATAAAGCCCGGTTACTGTTTATATAAAGATCATGATATTCTCGACAAGAAAATTTAAAGGGATTTTTTCGCACCATGCCGCGCGCAAGCAGGGCGGTTTCACCTTGATCGAGCTCTTGGTGGTTATTGCCATCATCGCCGTTTTGGCCGCAGTCGTATTGGTTGCCCTGGGTAATGCCCGGACCCGTTCTCGTGATGCGCGTCGCGTATCCGACTTGAACAACGTAGCGCTCGCTATGGAGATCTACGCCGATCAGGCATCGGACGCGTTGTATCCCACGAGCGGTGCCGCAGTGCTTTCAAACGCACAGTGGGCGACGCTTATTACAAATATTCGCGCTGTCGATATCTTAAGCGGTGATGTAAATGATCCGTTGAATACCGGTGCCCGCACCTACAAGGCGCAGCACGGCGGTACAACTGCCCGCTCAACATATCTTATCGGCGCTGATCTTGAGACCCAAAGCACTGCGTCATGCGCAAGTGACTACGATCAAGTAGGTCTTGAGGCATTGGCGACCGCGTTGTGTGATGAGAACACTGCAGCCGGTAACTGTGCCGGTGACGAGAGCGCCGTTGCTCCCGCCGAAGCCGCAGCGAACGCTGTTGATTATTGTATCTGCAGCGGTCCGTCTTGTTCGTAAAACTGTGAAAAAATATTTCTTGTATGACTGCGCTGATAGCCGCAATCACTTTTATTTTTGGTTTGGTGTGCGGAAGTTTTATTGACACCATCGCCGAAAGGTGGGGACAGGATACGTCGATACTTGGCCGCTCGCATTGCAATGCGTGCGGCTATGTTTTGGGCTGGAATGACCTTCTGCCTTTGATTAGTTTTTTGGCGTTGCGGGGCGCGTGCCGCAAGTGCGGAACGCGTATTCCGCGCCGGCATTTTTTTACCGAAATATTGACCGGCGCCGTATTCATGCTTCTTTTTATTGCTTCTCCGGCAAGCAGATATATCGCCGTTCTCGATGAAAGCTCGATGGCGGTATTTTTCATTCATTTTATAGTCGCATGCATTATTGCCGGAGCTATTTTGGCTATCATGTTCAGCGATGCCCGTTTTTATATTATTCCGGATTCCATCTCGCTTCCCATGACGGGTTTTGTGCTTGCGTATGCAGCATTCCTGGAATACGCGGTTCCGCGTATAGCTTCTTTTTCCGGGTTTCTCGAGGGCGTTGCTCCCTTTTCGTTCCGTGTTGTGCCGTCATTTCCGGATGCCGTGGCCGGCTCTTTGGTCGCCGCAGCATTCTTCTTCGGTATCTCATTTATATCGAAGGGGCAGTGGATGGGGTGGGGAGACGGTAAGTTTGCGCTTTTTCTTGGGGCGCTGTTCGGTTGGCCTTTTATAGTAACGATTATATTCACAGCTTTTGTGCTTGGTTCGCTTGCCGGCATAGCGCTTATTTTGCGACAGAGAGCGACTATGAAAAGTCTGTTACCCTTTGGGGTGTTTTTGGGTATTTCGGCTCTGTTCTTCCAGATCATAGAGAATACGCATACCGGAGCGATGATACGGTTATTCGCGACCAGCTTTATTACGCTATAGGCGTATATTTGCTATACTAGAGGGTAGGTTTTCATTACATATTAATAATTAAAAAGTCGCTATATATGTTCGCAAGATTCTTTCAGCGACAGCAGAAAGACAAATGGTTTTGGTGGGCGATCGGCGTTCTCGTCGGTTTTGCCGCGATCGGTGCCGTTTGGATGCTGCTGACCGCGATCATGCAGCCTGCTGCATATTAATCGTTAACCACACTTCGGTATTATGTGGTCGAAATTTTTTCATATATTCCGGCAACGGAAAGCAAATGCCGCGTATTATCGTTCGGTCGGTGTTTTGCTCCTTTTTGTTGCGGTAGGTGCCGTATGGATGTTGTTCTCCGGAGCACGATCATTGTCGCCCTTCGGCGGCACATACGATGATGGGGCAGGAACACCGAACGTAAATATGCGCATACGCGGTGATGCGTTCGTGCAGTTTGATTTCAATACAAAACCCGCGCGCGCGTTCCAAGGCTCAGTGCTCGAGGATATGACCGTTGCGGAAGCATTGGAGCAGGCGGCGTTTGCCGGAAATATTTCTTTATCGTGGCGGCCTGTTCCGACCATCGACGGTATTGCCGATGGGACCGACGGGAAATATTGGGCTTTTTATCGTAACGATAAAAAATTGACCGAACCGATCTCATCGATTTCTGTAGAGCCCGGAGATGAATTATTTGCGCGGTTTGAATAGTCCGGACCAAAAGCGGTGCGCCAAACTGCGGCGGACCGTTTCGGTTTAAGTGTCTTTATACAATGGATCGCGTGAACCGCTTTTCGAAGATCACAACGCATGGCGCTTCGGGGCAGCGCGGTTTTTCTTTAGTTGAAATATTGGTTGTTGTCGCCATTGTGGTCGCAATTGCAGTAACCGCATTGGTGAATACCAGTAGCGGAGATCGCGTTCAGAGGGTGCGCCGTCAGGCAAGCGATATTGCGCTTGCGCTTGCGGAAGCGCGCGACAAGGCGGCATCAAACGTCCCGTTTAACGGCGCAAACGTATACGGGTACGGTGTCGTATTTGATACGGAAGACAGTCAAAAATACTACATTTTTGCCGATATCAACAATAATATGGCATGCGACGATGTCGCGTGCGGATGCCAAAATGCGTGCGAGAAGGAGCTTGTCGAGCAAAAGCTGCTTGACCCCCGTACATATATATATACGTTAGCCGTCGGTGACCCGGCGAACCCAGGAGATCCCCAGGTAGATGCGGGCGGGACCCTGAACGTATATTTTTGTCCGCCAAACCCAAATATCTTCATTTTCGGAAGAAGTGACGATAGGGGTATTAATTGCTCGGCGATCGGTTCCACGACGCACACCCGTGCCGATATTTCGGTTGCGGGTACGGGCGGAGCTACCGATAAAAATGCCGTTGGTGTTATTACGGTGCGTAAGACCGGCGCTATTTCGATAGGCGTGAATATTTCAAGTTCGCCCGCGCCTCCTCCGGCTCCAACACCTCCGCCACCGGCCGCCACGGCAAGTTTGGCGCAGATCAGATATCATTGGCGCAATGATGTTGGTGCCGAGACCACGAATACGTCCGCAACGGGCGGAACGGAAAATACCGTTCTCACAAATCTTGCGAAAGCAACGAAAAAACATTTGCGTGTTGAGATTTCAAATGAAGGTATTGCGCCGGCAACGGGCGTTTTGTTCCGGCTGGAATATCGGGCAAAGGGATCGCAATGCGACAGCGGAGGGGCGTGGACTATGGTACCCGTTGTGCCGACAACAGAACACTGGAAGATATCCGATTCGCTTTATATAACCAACGGAACTCCCACGACCGATATCGCCCAAGGCATCGGGGGTATGTTCAATGAGAACAATACGTTCGTCTCGGGGTATCTGATCGACGCAACGGATGCCACTCCGGGTATTACTCTCGATACGACGAATTTTACCGAACTCGAGTATTCCGTTGAGGCAACATCAAGCGCGCTCGATAATGAATCGTATTGTTTCCGGGTTACGAACGCAGGAGTGACCGATACATTTAATTATACCCGCTATCCCGAAGCGACAATCCTTGGAGCGGACCTTGCTTTATCGCATTACCGATGGCGCAATGATAACGGTACGGAAGTGACCGCAACATGGCCGCAGATCGAGGATACGAAACTCGAAAAAATCGCACGCCATTACGGTATTCGTTTGAGAATGCTTATCGATAATCAGGGAAGTGGTACGTCTGCATCCGTTCCATACCAGCTCGAATATTCCCTCAAGCGCGGGTTTTCGTGCGGAGGCGGCGATGAGACGTTTGCCGCAGTTCCCACGGATACGAGCGCCGAATGGCAAATGCTTTCATCGACTTATATTACGGACGGCGCCGCGACAACGAATATTTCCGGAGGACTTAGCGACCCCGCGGGTAAAACATTTGTTGCGGGACGGATAAAAGAATCGGGGAATACGACAAGCGGTATTACGCTTGCGAATAATAATTTCACTGAACTTGAATACGCCATTCAGGCGAATAATAATTCATTGAGCGGCGCATCATATTGTTTCCGGGTTTCCAATGCCGGCTCAATAACGTCGTTCAATTATAAAGTTTTTCCCGAGATTTCCACATTGGTGCAGCCGGCGCAGGCGGTAAGCGCTACGGATAAATATGCGTGGAGCGAGGTTGCCGGATGGATAGATTTTCGCCCCGATTTCGCGAATAACTTATATGTTCAGGTGAGCGCTTCCGATTTTGAAGGATATGCCAAGGTTTTGAGTACGGCCGGATATATCAGTTTCAATTGCGTAACGTCCAATGATTGTACTGCCGCGGATTTTAAAACGAGCCGGACGACCGACGGTGACGTGCTTGGGTGGGCCTGGAGCGAGAATTACGGGTGGATAAGCATGAATTGCGCGAATCCCATTTTGCCGACATATCCGAGCGGACGCTGCGCGGCACAGGGAGGCGTAGATTATAAAGTCAGTATTAACGCGGTAACGGACAGGTTCAGCGGATGGGCGTGGAATGATGTTGTCGGGTGGATAAGTTTCAATTGTACGAATGTGGCCGGAGAATGTACTGCCACCGCGTCCCTGCCCGATCATCCCGACGGATATTTTGTTGCTCTTGAGGGCGGCGCCGGTGATGTATTGTTCGTTATACTTTCGGCAAATCCGGCCAGCGGAAATACGCCGCTCACAACAAGTCTCACGGCGCAAGTATCGGGAAGCGCGGTCGGAACGATAAATTATCATTTTGATTGTACGAACGACGGAACGAACGAGATAAATATTTTGAATCAAAACCCGACAACGGGAGATGGCAGCTATACCGCGACAAATGCCTGTACGTATAGTAGTGCGGGCGTATATAACGCGAAGGTGACGGTTGAGCGGGGGACATCCAGCAATTCCGTGCTGACCAGTGTTGTGGTTTCAACTCCGTTTTCCGACCTCATCACCCGCTCACTGAACTATGCGCCTTCGCCACCACCGTATCTTGGCGGAAGCATGACTTTCTCCGGTACGGTGTTCAACCAGGGAAATGCATCAGCCGGCGCTTCACTGGGCCGGTTTTGTATTGATAATGTCAATTGTGGTACGTCAACGACCGGACGGGTCGGTTCGGATATCAACGTATCCGCGCTTGCCGCCGGCACGGAATCGGTTACGTATAGTTCTGCTGCCTGGACGGTCGCATTGGGCTCGCATACGGTGTATTGGTGCGCGGACGCGAACCCCTCAACCGTTACCGAAGGAGTCGAAAGCAATAATTGTTCAAGTTCCACATTCGCCATTTTTAACGGTCCCACGGTGCCGACCGTAACAACGAATGCGGCTTCAAGCGTTGGGAATAATTCCGCAACACTCAATAGTACCGTTAATCCCAACGGGGGAGCGACGACCGCATGGTATCGCTACAGCACAACGAGTCCCGGAACCTGTAACGATACGTTCGGCACGAAATATCCTTCTGCGGGAACATCGCTGGGTTCCGGCACTTCGAATATTTCCAATCCCCAAACCGTTACAACGTTTGCCGCGAATACAACATATTATTTTTGCGCGATAGCAAATAATGTTGCGGGCACCACGCTCGGAACGGTCCTGAGTTTTACGACAACGAACACATCGGCTCCCGCAGTGACGACATTTCCCGCATCCGGGATCGGTGCAACTGCCGCAACACTGAATGGTTCGGGAAATCCGAACGGTCTTGCGACAACAGGATGGTTCCGCTACAGCACAAGCAATCCGGGAAGTTGTAACGACACATTCGGAACGCGGGCGCCTTCCACCGGCGGTACGAGCCTTGGAAGCGGGGCTACTGCCGTGGGATATTCCAATTCGCTTGCCGGGTTGACCCAAAATACCACGTATTATTTTTGCGCCATCGCAAATAATTCTTTGGGAACGAATTTCGGAAGTGTTTTGAATTTCACGACGATCTCGGCGCCGGCCATGATAACAAATCCCGCAACGGGCGTGACCACATCGGCCGCAACGCTCAACGGGAACGGGAATCCGAACGGAGATGCGACAACCGCATGGTTCCGCTATCAGGCAACGACTAATCCGGGCAGTTGTAACGACACATTCGGGACGCGCGTTCCCGCGACCGGCGGCACGAGTCTTGGAAGCGGGACTGCGGGCGTGGGCTATTCCCAGAACCTCACCGGTCTCGCGTCCGGCACGACATTTTATTTCTGCGCCATTGGGAACAATTCTGTAGGAACAACATTCGGGTCAGTGCTTTCGTTCGCAACGGGTTCTGCCGGAGCGGCTCCAACGGTGGTGACGAATGCCGCATCAAGCGTAACGTCTTCCGGCGCTACACTGAACGGTTCTGCGAATCCCAACAGTCTTGCAACAACAGGATGGTTCCGCTACAGCACAACGAGTCCGGGAACGTGCAATGACACATTCGGCACGCGCATTCCCGCAAGCGGCGGTTCATCATTGGGCTCGGGGATAACAAGTGTTGCGTATAGCCAGGCGCTCGGTTCACTGTTGCCTCAAACGACATATTATTTTTGCGCATTAGCAAGCAATACGAGCGGAACAGGTACGGGATCCGTACTGTCTTTTGCAACATTGCCGTCCCTAATCATTTCGAGTTTTGGCGCCTCGCCTCCGTCGGGTAGCGTTCCGTTATCCGCAAATCTTTCGGCAAGCATCAGCGGGACTGCGACCGGCACCATTAATTATTCTTTTTGGTGGAATTGTTCTGATACAACAAATAATGTTTCAACCGCAACCGCCTCATGCGGCGCTTTACCCGCTCCCGCGTCCGGGACATGTGCCAGCAATTCGGTGGGATATAAGTGCGAGGCGGTATCCAATACAACCCAGACAACAAGTAATAATTCTTATGCGTCTGCGGGAACATTCCGGGGCAAAGTTATTGTAGAGCGCGGCTCGGCAGTTCCGGCGGAAGCGGGCGCGACTATTACGGTATCCGCTACGGCGCCCACCACCACAACGAATGCGGCTTCTTCTGTTGCGGGAACATCTGCCACACTTAACGGCTCGGCAAGTCCCGGTGGAATAGCAACAACGGGATGGTTCCGCTACAGCACAACAAGTCCGGGAATATGTAATGACACATTCGGGACGCGCGCCCCCTCGACAGGCGGCTCTTCGCTGGGTTCTGGCTCAAGCGCCGTTGCGTTCAGCCAGGCAATTTCTGGTCTTACCGCCGGTTCTACATATTATTTCTGCGCTATCGCAAATAATGCGCAAGGTACCGGGGTTGGAAGCGTTCTTTCGTTCATTACTCCTGCGGTCCCCGGCATGATAACAAGTGCGGCGTCCGGCATCACTTCAAGTGGTGCCACACTGAACGGTTCCGGAGATCCCAACGGTCTTGCCACAACCGCATGGTTTCGTTACAGCACAACAAGTCCGGGAACGTGCAATGACACGTTCGGCACGCGCATTCCCGCAAGCGGCGGTTCATCATTGGGCTCGGGGAATGGCGCTGTTTCATATAATCAGGCGGTAAGCGGACTTGCTGCGAGTACGATATATTATTTCTGCGCAATAGGTAATAACAGCCAGGGTACGGGCTTGGGTTCTGTACTTTCGTTCACTACCGTGTCTGCCGGCTCGGTTCCCACCATGACAACGAATGCGGCAACCGGCGTTACCGGCACCAGCGCGATACTCAACGGTGCGGGCAATCCCAATGGATTTGCCACAACCGCATGGTTCCGTTACAGCGCAACGAGTCCGGGAACGTGCAATGACACGTTCGGAACTCGTGTTCCCACGACCGGGGGTGCGGCTCTTGGTTCCGGTACGGCTCCTATTTCATATAATCAAAGCATTGCGTCCCTTGCGGAAGGAACGACATATTATTATTGCGCAATAGGCAATAATGCGAGCGGGACCGGCGTCGGCTTGGTGACCTCATTTACCACAACATCATCACTCAGTATTTCAAGTTTTGGCGCCTCTCCCGCATCCGGAACAGCTCCGCTTTCTGCAAATCTTTCCGCAACCGTCGGTGGTACTGCAACCGGCACCATTAACTATTCCTTCTGGTGGAATTGTTCGAATACTTCAAACAGTGTTGCGACGGTAACAACCGCATGCGGAGCCTTAACTGCTCCCGCAGCCGGAACATGTTCTGCAAACTCCGTCGGCTACAAGTGCAGTGCGGTTTCCAATACCACGCAAACAACAAGCAACAATTCATATGCATCTGCCGGAACCTACACCGGCAAGATCATTGTTGAGCGCGGAGCAGCAACCCCCGCTGAAGCACGTACAACCATTACGGTGAGTTCCG
>Ga0209514_10000432_pt1 | contig 87152 bp, 82 predicted proteins | sample Subgrocontami58m_FD_187452 | JGI IMG/M metagenome (GOLD analysis project Ga0209514, IMG submission 187452) | Subsurface groundwater microbial communities from S. Glens Falls, New York, USA - GMW37 contaminated, 5.8 m (SPAdes) (version 3) | ecosystem: Environmental > Aquatic > Deep subsurface >... | reverse complement strand
TTCCAGAACGCCTTGTGTCATCATTTGAGCACCTCGTTGGTGAATGTTCGTGTCGTCACCACGCATTCTATACCCTGATATATCAGGGGCCAACGAGGTTTTTCATTTTTCTGACGGTGAATCACGGCGAGCCCACAGCCATTTCGGATCTTGCCCTGGTGGTGCGTTGTGCGCCCCGCGACCGTCGCGGGCGAGTGCCGCGTGAGGCGTGTACTGGTCGGCGGGGGCCATTTTCGGGCAGACCTCGGCGTTCCGAACAGGGGGGTCCGGATGAGGCGAGCGGGCGACGAGTGGCAGGCGGGATCCAGCGAAGTGAAGGGGGACGGACTCAGCCGTGGTCGTGAAGCGCGTGGGGTGAGCCCAGGCTCAACCAGAGGAGCCTGACCAGGGCGATCGGGGAGTAGACCGGGTGGATGCCACGGTGGAGGTAGCGCTGCCGGTACAGGCGTTCGACCGTCATCGCACGCGCGAGCAGCAGCCAGCTCACCAGCACGCTGTTCTCGTGGTGATGGCGGATAGGCTCCAGCCCATACCGGGTCTTGGCGTCGTTGAACCCCTGGTTCTCAATCTCCCACCGACTCTTGGCCATCCGGGAGCGCGACAGGGCGCCGACCTGACGGGTGGGCCAATCGGTGAGCCAGTCGGCCTCGACGACGGTCCCGTCAGGCTTGTGCTGGCGGTAGCGGACTACCCGGACGGTCGGCCAGCGGAGCGTCTCCCACGGATCGAAGTCGTCGGCATCCCAGAGCTCGACGCGATCCTGGCCCACGCGGAACGTCGTCATGGGGGCCATCTGGCCGAACCGCGCCTGGACCGCCTGAGCCAACGCCGGGAGGTTCCCCTTGAGCCGTGCCACGATGCGCAGCCCCAGGTCGCTGGCGACATGGAGGAAGGGGGCCGTGGCGTACTCGCCGTCGCCGACGACATAGTCGGCGAAGCGCCGACCGAGCTGCCCGACGGCGCGCCGGAGCACCCGCTGGCTGGCGGCGTACTCGCTGTCGCCGGGGCCGTAGGGTTCGACGTCCAGCGGCAGCGTCAGCCCGACGCCGACGACACTGAGGAGCAACAGGCGATGGCGGTGGCCGATGACGGCGCGCGTGGCGTCGCGGATCGGATGGCACAGCGCGCAGCGAGCCCGCCCGCGTCGCCCCGCACCGGTGCCGTCCAGGGCCAACCCGATGAAGCGGCTGTCATCAAACGCCTTGTTCCGCTTGGCCCGGCGTACGACCTGCACGAGCGCCTGCCGCGTCGGCGCGGGGTCGAGTCGTTCGGTGCAGGAGGCCAAGGCATCGTCGCCGAACCGGCGGGCCACCCCCAGCGCCCGGCGAGCCGTCGAGTGGACCAGCGCCTCGATGGCATGGAAGGACCACACTCGGAGCACCTGCCCCACGAGCTGGGCCCACAGGAGATGCTCAGCGAGGATCTGGGGCCGCTGCCGACCGTCCCCGGGTCGCTCGAGGTAGGCGGCGAGGTGGAGGTGCCGCCAGACAAACCGCTGCAGCCGTCGAGGGGTCGGACCCTTCACGGACGGCGCTGCTGCCGCTCGATCGCGAGGAGCAACGCGTTGGCGGCGAACACGTCGGCGATCGCTGCTTTGAAGGCGCGGCCCTCGTCGACGCGCCGCCGGACCTGCTCGACCCAGTCCTCGGGGATGCGCTCGACGCGCTTCTGGCCCTCGACCATGAAGGTCAGCGACCACAGCGGGTGGCCCTGGCCGGTCGCACAGTGACACGTGGGCTGACCGCACCGGCGATGGGTGAGGGCCAGGGAGCCCGGCAGCGCCTCGGGCGGGACCTTCAGCCGGCGGAGCACCGCCCACTTGCGCTGGCGGAGGCGCGCGGCCACGGGGCCTTTCGGTGTGGTGGTCATACTGCGTGTAATGATACACACAGACCACCCGAGACGCAAGCACTTTTTATGTATGCGAAAATAGGATGACGGCTCAGGAGTGATGCTGAGGCGTGCGGGGACAGGCCGTGCCGAGGTGCTGCCGGCTAATCAGTGGAGCGACTTCCGAAACGGCTGTCGAGCCCAACGGGAGCGTCATCACGCTGCGCTCTGGGTCGGCTGGCGCGTAGTGGACTCGCGCGCATGAGGCAGCAGACGATCGTGGAATGCGCAGGGTGTAGAAGCCGAAGGGCTGCCAGCGGGATCGGATCCTACGCGGGAATCCAGGGGAGGGTATAGAAGATTCCGGTGTACGGATTACGCAGATACCTCTGACCCTTACCCCGCACCGTGTCCGAGCGCGGCGTCCGGTCAGGGGATCGGGCCGGTCATTGGCGTGTTATTCGCCTCATTGGTCTCGGCTACGCGATTCAGCGCGTCGACGACCGCAAACAGATACTTGCCGGCGGCGCTTACTCCCTCGCCCAGCTTGACCTTGAGCTCCTTCGTTTTCCCCTGCCCGGGTTTGCGCTTCTTGATCTTTGAGTCCTTCAGGAGCGCATCCTCCGGATCCAGGACGGCATCATCGGACAGAAAGATCCGCAGGCGGGAGGCGGCGGAGGTCGTGGTCCCCTGGTTGACGACGCGTACGGTACCGCGGAGCGTGTACCGGCCCTTGCGCCAGCTCTGACTGACCGGGCTCCAGGTCCCCGTGAGGTCCGGGCCGACGGCGGTGTCGGCCAGGGTGGTCGAGGTAAAGATATCCGCAACCCCGCCGATGGTCAGGGTGGTGTGGACGGCGGTGCTGTAGGTGGCGGCGGAGGTATGCCGGACCCGAACCGTGTCGCCGTTACTCACCGTGCTTGCGCTGCTGCGCCAGATCCCGGAGCCGTTCACTTCATACTCCCCGCCGACAATGGAAATCGCGGCGGGGGCGGTGATTCCGGTAACCGTGATGGCGTTGGAGGTCTGTACGGTGCTGAGCGGGACGCCGATCACGTCCGTGAAGGCGAAGAGAGCGGGTGTCGTATCTACCTGGACGGAGAGGAAGATCTCTTCACTGCCGTCCGGATTACCCGGGCTGCCTGGGGTCAGGTCGTTGAAGGAAGTAAAGGCGATCCGGGTGCCGTCGGCGTTGAGGGAGGGCTCGAGGCTAAAGCCTCCGATGGTGTTGGTGATCTGTGTGAAGCCAGAGCCTTCGGTCCAGAGGAAGATCTCATTTGAGTTGTCGTCGGCGTTGCCCGGCCTGCCGGGGGTCAGGTCGCGGTCGGAGACAAAAGCGATCCGGGTGCCGTCGTCGTTGAGGGAGGGCCCAAAGCTGCCACCTCCGGTGGTGTTGGTGATCTGTGTGAAGCCCAGACCTGTGGTCCAGAGGAAGATCTCATGGTTGCCGTCGGCGTTGCCTGGGCTGCTGGGGATCAGGTCGCGGTTGGAGACAAAGGCGATCCGAGTGCCGTCGTTGTTGAGGGAGGGCTCGAAGGTCTCGCCTCCCGTGCTGTTCGTGATCTGGATGAAGCTAGAGCCTTCGGTCCAGAGGAAGATCTCATAGTTGCCGTCGGCGTTGCCCGGCCTGCCAGGGAAAATTAGATCGGAGTATGAGCGAAAAGCGATGCGGGTACCGTCGGCGTTGATGGAGGGTTCGTCGCTAGCGCTTCCCGTGGTGTTGGTGATCTGGATGAGGCCCGATTCTTGAGTCCAGAGGAAGATCTCCTGATTGCCGTCCTGGTTGCCGCCGGGGATCTGGTTGCGGTTGGAGCGAAAAGCGATGCGGGTACCGTCGGCGTTGATGGAGGGTACGGAGTTGCTGCCTCCAGGGGTGTTGTCGCCTCCGATGGTGTTGGTGATCTGGGTGAAGCCAGAGCCTTCGATCCAGAGGAAGATCTCATGGTTGCCGTCGGCGTTGCCTGGATTGCCGGGGGTCAGGTCGCGGTTGGAGCGAAAAGCGATGCGGGTGCCGTCGGCGTTGATGGAGGGCTCAAAGCTCGCGCCTCCGGTGGTGTTGGTGATCTGGGTAAAGCCAGAGCCTTCGGTCCAGAGGAAGATCTCATGGTTGCCGTCGGCGTTGCCTGGGTTGCCGGGGGTCAGATCGTGGATGGCGACAAAGGCGATCCGAGTGCCGTCGTCGTTGAGGGAGGGCGCGAAGGTCTCGTCTCCCGTGCTCGTGATCTGGGTGTGGATAAACTGCGGCCAAGCGGACGGCGCATATCCTACAATGACGCCAACTGGGAGCAGCCACATCAAACAGCGCCGTCTCCACGCGGTCCAGTCCCCAGCGCGTCTCATTGCTGCGTCCCCCTTTCTGTAGTCACTCGCCATCTGTACCCGGGCTGTCAGCGCTCAGTACCAGCACGAATCAGCTTGTAATATCCCCCCTGTCCTGTCAAGGGAAAATAGCCATCTCAACAGAGATGACTGCGCCGCTTCTTCATTGGCTTTTCCAGGCCTCACTGTAGATCACCGACTGTCGGTTATTCCGGGGAGAGCCGGAATCCAGGCTCCCTCTGTCGTTCCTAGGGCAATAAGCCTGCTCCGGACTTACAGAAACGTATGACACGCAAGCAGCTATTTAATGGCCCTTGTAAATTCGAAGTAACAAAAAATTCTTGACATGGTTCTTCGCTGAAGCTATAACTACAAAGTAACTCAATCGACTTACTCGGTATTTACTAGGTGATTCGAAATGAAGGTGTCCACGAAGGGCGACTACGCGACACGAGCCATGCAAGATCTGGCTCTCCATTATGAGAAAGGGCCGATCCAGATTGAAGAGATCGCCCAGCGGCAGCATCTGCCAGCCCGGTACCTCGAGCAGATCCTGCTAAGCCTCAAGCGAGCCGGCTTTCTCGAAAGCAAGCGGGGAGTCAACGGGGGCTACTACCTGGCAAAGCACCCCAGAGAGATTACGGTCGGAGCCATCATCAGGACCATGGAGGGCCCGATCATCCCTATCTTCTGTGTTGGGAGTGGGCCGCGAGAGATCTGCATTGAGGAGCCTCACTGCGGCCTCCGGGATCTCTGGGCTGACGTACGCGATGCCGTCGTGAAGATTGTGGATCACACCACGCTTGAGGACCTCAGCCGACAGATCCGTGCGAGACAGGAGCAAGAGGGGGTAAGCTACCAGATCTAACCCGTCTGGGCTGCCTGGAGGTTGAACGCGTAGATGCCGCGGTTAGCTCGAAACGTCCTGGAGTTGATAGGCGATACCCCGCTGGTCCAGTTACAGCGAATACCGCGTCCTGGATCGGCTCGGATTCTTGGAAAGCTGGAGTCACTCAATCCGGGCGGAAGCGTGAAGGATCGGATCGCCCTGGCTATGATAGAGGCGGCCGAGCGGAGCGGGCGTCTGAAGCCGGGCGACACGATTGTCGAGCCAACATCCGGAAATACCGGGATCGGACTTGCGATGGTGGCGGCGGTCAAGGGGTACCGCCTGATCCTGACGATGCCGGAGGATATGAGTACGGAGCGGCGGAGGTTAGTCAGTCGGTACGGGGCCGAGGTGATACTCACCCCTGCCATCGAGGGGATGAGCGGCGCAGTCTATGCGGCAGAATCTCTCGTGGCGCAAAATCCTGGCTACTTCATGCCGCAGCAATTTGCGAACCCAGCCAACCCGGAGGTTCACCGCCTTACCACCGCGCAAGAAATTCTCAAGGCAACGGATGGGCAAATTGACGCTTTTGTAGCGGGCGTCGGGACTGGCGGGACGATTACCGGGGTGGGTGAGATGCTGAAAAGAGAAGTCCCCGGCGTTCAGGTGGTCGCGGTGGAACCGGCCAAATCTCCTGTGTTACAGGGGGGCAGGGCCAGGCCGCATGGCATCCAGGGAATTGGCGCGAGTTTCGTCCCCGGCGTGCTGAACATGCAAGTGATTGATGAGATTATCGCTGTTGAGGACGAGGATGCCTATCAGATGGCTTCTCGCCTGGCCAGAGAGGAAGGCCTCCTGGTGGGGATCTCAGCCGGGGCCAATGTCTTTGCATCGATAGTGGTTGCCGAACGGCTGCAAGCTGGAAAGGTTGTGGTGACGATCCTACCCGACACAGGAGAGCGGTACCTGTCGGTCTCATTCTGATCAATAAAGGGAGCGAGCACATGGATGGCTATCGTGGTGAGAATACCTCTCAGGGGATGACATCACCGGAAGGTGACCGTAGGGTGGCGATCCGTGTCTGCATCCCGACTCCGTATCGAAGGCTGACGCAGAATCAGCCCGTCGTCGAGGGGCACGGGGACAACCTGGTAGAGCTTCTGGAGGATCTGGAGAGGCGTTTTCCAGGTATTCGCGAACATGTCTTCGATAGGGTTGGGGAGGTCCATCGTCATATCAACGTCTATGTCAATAATGTGGCCGTGGAGGAACTTGGAGGGAGACGGACCGCGCTCAAGAACGGGGACGAGGTGATCTTGATCCCGGCTATGGCTGGGGGGAGCGTTCCATTCAGCGAAGAGCAGATTCGTCGCTACAGTCGCCACATCATCCTCCCTGAGGTAGGCGGTAAAGGGCAGCGCAAGCTTCTGAACAGCTCGGCCCTGCTCGTGGGGGCGGGTGGTCTGGGTTCCCCCGCGGCCCTCTACCTGGCTGCTGCCGGTGTCGGTCGCCTCGGTATCATCGACGCCGATATTGTGGACCTGAGTAACCTGCAACGCCAGATCCTCCACCACGTGGATGATGTGGGACGACCAAAGGTCGTCTCTGCGGTCGAGTCGATCGCCCAGATCAATCCGGACGTTAAGGTAGAGCCGTTTCAAACGGTCCTCTCCTCGGCGAACGCGAAGGAGGTCATCAGTCAGTATGACCTGGTGGTGAATGGCTGCGACAATTTTCCGACCCGATACCTGGTCAACGACGCCTGTGTACTCCTGAAGAAACCTCTTGTGGATGGGAGTATCTTCAAGTTCGAAGGCCAGGTGACGGTCTTCGCTCCAGGACAGGGCTGCTATCGCTGCCTGTACCCCGCCCCACCGCCCCCAGGGCTGGTCCCGAGCTGCCAGGAGGCCGGCGTACTGGGCGTGCTATGCGGTATTATTGGGAGTCTTCAGGCGATCGAGGCGATCAAGCTGCTGATCGGGATCGGCGATTCCCTGGCCGGGCGACTCCTTTTCTTCGATTCGCTGGGGATGGAGTTTCGGCAGGTCAAGGTGCGGCGCGACCTTGACTGTCCGGTTTGTGGCGATCATCCCACCATTACCGACCTGATCGATTACCATGAGTTCTGCGGAGTTCCCGGCGGTGGTCACTGAGGCCGCGAGCGGCGCAGCCATGATTCGGATGATGGGCCTGGGCCTCGTCGTCGGGGCGGCCTTCGGGTACGCCCTGCAGCGCGGCCGCTTCTGCATGAACTCTACGTTCCGCGATATCCTGCTGGCGCGGGATCTCACCCTGCTACGGGCCTACATCCTGGCTCTTTTGATTCAGATGGTCGGGGTCAGGGCGATGGCGGCGTTGGGCTTATTCGGGTTGGGCATCACACCCTTTTTCTGGATGGCGACGCTGTTTGGTGGGTTCGTCTTTGGCCTCGGTATGGCCTTTTCGGGCGGGTGAGCGAGCGGGAGCACTTACCGGTCAGGTGAGGGGATGGTGGGTTCGATTATTGCGCTGCTCGGTTTTGTATTTGGGATCACCATGACGAATGACGGCGTGTTAGAGCCGGTGCAAGCCGTCTTTCGAAGTTGGGTGATTGAGATCGATGGGCAGCCTGCAACGCTGGATCGCCTCCTGGGCGTAAATCCATGGATGCTGGTTGTGACCTTCGTCATGGTTGGCGGTTGGTGGCTACTGAAAAGCCCGGCCGGCGGCTACCAGAGAGGGTGGAGTTGGACAAGGAGCGGCATCACCATCGGTCTGATAGCCACGGCTGCCTGGCCGATCTCAGCCCTGACCGGAAGGGAGTACGGTCTTTCGATCACCGAGCCGATCCGAACGATCTCGGGGTTCCTGTTCACGGGTGAGACCTCCCTGCTCACCTGGGGGAGTTTTATGTGGGTGGGGCTTATCGCGGGCGCCTATGTGGCGGCGCGGTCACATGGAGAGTTTGCCTGGCGCGCCCCTGGCGCTCAGCGTCTTCTCCAGGCGCTCGGTGGTGGTCTGCTGATGGGCATAGGGGCTGGCATTGCGGGTGGATGCAACATCGGCCATGGGCTGACCGGAGTTCCACTCTTCGGGCTGAGCAGTGTGACGGCGACACTCAGCATTATCGTGGGAGTCTGGGTCGGAGCCTATCTATTGTTTGGTAGTGTTGCGTTTGAGCGTGGGACGCGAAACGCCCAGCGGGCGTAGAGCCTTCCGAACGGGGTGGCAATCGTAAAATCATGGGGGCAGCGATGACGAAGTACTCCCTTGATGTAACCGGAGAGATTTGTCCGTATCCTTTGATGCTGACCAAACAGAAGATGGGGAAGCTTACAGCCGGTGATCAACTGGTGGTCATTGTCGATTACGCGAAATCGGCCGAAGATATCCCCAGATGGGCGAAGGAGGAAGGGTATGCGGTCCTCGCCATTTCGGAAGTTGGCAGAACTCAATGGGAAATCGTCCTGGAAAAAGCCTCACCTGCATTATTGGAGGAGGGGAAATGAATGGGGCGCCTGAGCAGATGGCCGAGTCCCTTGATTTGAAGGGGGAGGTATGCCCCTACACGTTTGTGAAGACCAAACTGGCGCTGGACGAGCTACAAAGCGGTCAGGCGCTGAGAATCATCGTGGATAACCCTGGCTCCGCTGAGAACGTTCCCAGGAGTCTACGCAGTGAAGGGCATATCGTTGCGGATGCGACGAAGTTGAATGACACTGACTGGGCGATCACGGTAATAAAGGCCTGACCCGTAAGGCGAAGGTGGGCCGGGGACGAGAAGGCCGACAAAGAGGACATGGATGAAAAAAATCGATATTCTTGATGCGATCGGGCACACGCCGCTGATCGAACTGCCGCGGATGAGTCCTAAGAAAGAGGTTCGGATCTTCGCCAAGCTGGAGGGAGCGAACCCGACCGGCAGCTTGAAGGATCGAATAGCGAAGTACATGATCGAGCAGGCCGAGCGGAGTGGCGAACTGACGCCGGACAAAACGATTCTGGAGCCAACGAGCGGCAACACCGGCATCGCCCTGGCCATGATCGGGCGGAGGAAAGGGTACAAGGTCAAGGCGGTGATCCCGGAAAACGCCACCCCGGAGAGACGTCAACTCCTTGAGATTTTCGGCGCCGAGTTGATCTATTCTGATGGGACGAAAGGGAGCAACGGCGCTATTGAGTTGGCTCAAAAGCTTGTGGCGCAGGATCCAACCCTCTACATGCCCTTTCAGTACGGTAATCCGGCCAACCCTCTGGCCCACTATGAAACGACCGGGGTGGAGATCCTGAACGACCTTCCGGAGGTTGATGTCCTTGTGGCCGGTCTTGGGACCGGCGGAACCCTGATGGGCGTGGGGAGACGGCTGAAGGAGTGTAACCCCAAGACCAAGATTATTGCCGTGGAGCCGAATCCTGGCGATCTGGTCCAGGGGCTTCGCAGCCTGGAGGAGGGTTTCATCCCACCGATCCTTGACACCAGTCTCCTGGACGGAAAAATCATGGTTGATTCCCGCTGCGCCTTTGCCGCCACCAAAGATCTGACCAACAAGGAAGGGATCTTTGCGGGCGTGTCCTCTGGAGCTGTCGTGCATGTGGCGATCCGGACGGCGCATCGGATGGAGAAGGGCAACATCGTGGTAATCCTCTGCGATGGCGGGTGGAAGTATGTGAGTCTGGGTGTCTGGCACAAGGAGTTTCCCGCGCTGGGCGAGAACATGTACAGTCACCTTTGGTGGTAGGCCTGTGGTGAGCCCTGTCAGACCGATGGTCCTTACGCAACCGGAGCTGAACGAAATCTTCGCTCACGCCGAGGAGGCATATCCTGATGAGGCCTGCGGGGTCGTCATAGGGAAGCCAGGCGATTCGAATACGAACATTGTCCGTAGATGCGCGAATCTGGCGAATCAGTATCAGCAGGACGATCCGATTCGTTATCCGAGAGATGCGAAGACTGCCTACATCATGGATCCGAAGGACCTCCTGAAAATTCAGAGCGAAGCTGATGCCAAAGGCCTCGAATTCGTCCTCATCTATCATTCGCACCCCGAACATGAAGCCTACTTCTCCGAGACCGATCGAGATCTGGCGCTGTTCGATGGTGAACCATTGTGGCCTCAGTTACGTTATCTTGTAGTGTCAGTGAAAAATGGAAGAGTTTCGTACTTCAAGGTATTCAGGTGGGACTCTATCGTAAAACAGTTTACAGAAGAACCATCTGCCGTCTTTGAGCGGGGCGGCTAGCTTCTTTGCCAGGGTTTCTTGAGGGAGTGAGAAGTAGTGCGCAGCGCCTTCGGAACCGAGACAAATGGCCGTGCGATGAATGGAAGCAAGGGGCATAATGAGCCTTGACATCGGGCAAATCACGCTCATAGGCATTACCCTCTTTGCGGCCGCCGTCAATGGGGCGCTAGGGTATGGGTTTTCATCGCTGACTGTCCCGGTTGCCCTGATCTTTTATTCTAACAGGATCTTGAATCCTGCGCTGGTGCTGGTGGAGGTAGCGCTCAATAGCTACGTACTGCTCGTCAATCGCAAGAGCATCCGAAAGATCTGGAAGAGGGTGCTACCGATCGTGTGTGGCCTCATTCCGGGCGTCATCGCGGGGAGCTATTTCCTCTCGATGGCGAGCCCGGGATGGCTCAAGCTGATCACGTATCTCATCGTGCTGCCGTTGATCCTGCTGCAGGCTGCCGGGATCAGGCGGCCGATTCGGTCCGAACATCTCATTGGTGTGCCGTTCGGCGCCGGCGTTGGCGTTCTCTATTCAACAACCACCATCTCCGGTCCGCCGTTGGCGCTCCTGTTTAACAATCAGGGTTTTGTCAAAGGCGAGTTTCGAGCCGCCCTTGGCCTGATCAGAATGGTCGAATCAACTGTGACAGCGACCGCGTATTATTATCTGGGGGTATACACGACAGCGAGTACGGGACTCCTGTCGTCGATCGTTCCGAGCGTCGCGATCGGGATTCCGATAGGGGCCTACATCATCAGACGCATGAATGCTGAAACGTTCAGAAGAATCTGCATGAGCTTCGATGCCTGGGTAGTGGGCTTTGGACTATCCAAGGTATTCATCGAGCTGGGGTTGATCGCAAGCCCACGTGCATACAGTGTCTGGCTGGGCGTTGTCATGATCGATCTCTTTTTACTCTACGGCTTCTTCACGAGGGGTCCGGAGATCCCGGCGGCCGCCCTGGCTGTCGATGCCCCTGACGGTGGTTCAGGGCTCATGCATCAAAAAACGCCGGCCGTGACCCGGGATGATCTGTCTGCATAAGCGTATCTCCCGGTAGCTGGCGAGCGGTGGTAACGACTCAGGTACGATAGACTGTAGGCTGTTAGACTGTAGGAACGCGCACGGATGAGCCAGGCGTTTTCCGATTGCGACGCGACAATGATGGAGACCGAAAAGGTTCCGGGCGCCTTGAGTCGGTCCATGCGCAACGACTAACAGCCTTCAGCCTACAGCCTAAACACCTTGTAGTTACGGGGAGGGCAATCATGAATGATGCGAACGAACGAGGGAGGGTCGAGCAGCCTCTCAGCGCCAACATGCCGTCCTGGGCCAGCGAGGAGGAGATCGACACCTTCGATCAGTTCGTCCAAAGGTTCTGGAATGGGGAGATTCCACCCGACGAGTTCAAGCGGTTCCGCCTGCAGAACGGGATCTATGGACAGCGACAGGACGGGGAACAGATGTTCCGGATCAAGATCCCGTGGGGCGGCCTCAGTGCGGCCCAACTGGAGCTGCTCGCCGAGCTGGCGGCGAAGACCCAAAAGGGGGTAGGTCACGTGACGACCCGCCAGAACATCCAGTTCCACTTCATCAAGCTCGAGCAGGTGACAGGGCTGATGAGAAGCCTGGCCTCGGTCGGGCTGACGACTCGAGAGGCCTGCGGGAACACCGTTCGCACCGTCACGGTTGGGCACTGCGCCGGGGTCTGCCCTCAAGAAGTGTTTGACGTCACCCCGTATGCCGCGGTGATTACGCGATTTCTCCTGCGTAATCCGATGAACCAGAACCTGCCCAGGAAGTTTAAAATCGCGTTCTCCGGCTGCCCCGATGACCTTGGTCTCACTCCTATCCAGGACATCGGGGCCCGTGCTGTACTCCGATCTACAGCAGGACAGGAGGAGCGGGGCTTTCAGCTCTATGTTGGGGGTGGCCTGGGCCCCATACCACGCCTCGCGGAACTGCTCGAGGAGTTCACGCCGGCGGATCGGCTCTTGCCGACAGTGGCCGCCATCGTGCGCGTATTCGACCGCCTCGGTAATCGTGACGATCGACACAAGGCCAGAATGAAGTTCCTGCTGAGCAAGCTGGGGATCGAGCAGTTTCGATTACTGGTGTTCCAGGAGCGGATCGGTCTCGAGTCAACAATGGCCGGACAGTTCCCCCCTCTTGTCAGTTGGGAGGAGATCCCACATCATCGTGCATCGCCCGTTTTGGAGGGTCCCATCCTAGAGTCGGACGATCCCGCCTACCGGCGGTGGCGGACCAGCAATGTGCTGAAGCAGAAGCAGGCCGGGTACACTATGGTCTCTATTCGCCTCGAACTCGGAGACGTCACATCAGTGCAGCTTAGAACCCTTGCCTTCGCGGCGCGTGAGTTCGGCGATGGCACAGTCCGCAGCACGAACCAGCAGAACTTCGCCCTCAGGTGGATTCCCTCTGAGCGCGTCCCTGCGCTCTATCGGTTGCTCTACGCTGTCGGCTTGGCTGCCCCGTCGGCTGAACGGCTGGCAGACATCACCGCTTGTCCGGGCGCTGATACCTGCCAGCTCGGAATCACCTCCTCTCGCGGCTTGGCGGCCGCCCTGGGGGCCCTCTTCGATGATGAACTGAGGGATCTGGCGGATGAGGCGGGGATTCGGATGAAGATCTCTGCCTGCCCAAACTCTTGTGGCCAGCACCACCTTGCGAATATTGGATTTTATGGCGGCGCCAAAAAGTTCAACGGCCGGCAGGTGCCGACCTACGAGATGTTGCTGGGTGCGAGTGTGGCGCCGGGCCAGGCGCAATACGGCAAGCCGGTGGCGCGGATCCCGGCAAAGAATATCCCGGGCGCGGTGGAGGCAGTCCTCCGTCTGTATCAAAAAGAGCGACAGGATGGTGAATCGTTCAACGACTTTCTGGATCGCTGTGGGTTGGAGTCGGTGAAGATAGTCCTGGCGCCGTTTACAGACCTGCCGCCGGCCTCTGAGGCGCCGGACCACTATCTCGACTATAACGCTGAAGAGGCGTTTTCCGTCCAGACCGGACCGGGCGAGTGCGCCGCGTAACCATCGGATCAAGGGATCGCCGAAGTTGGTTGGGAAGGTCGGTATGAACAATGAGAGGAGAGGGAATGAGGAGACGGATCGTCAATCTGGCGCCATGGATAACCGGGCTAGCCTTGGTAGTGGGAGTCACGTGGATCGGCCAGGCTCACGCATACGAAGCATGGGTGACGAATCAGGAAAGCCATACCGTCACCGTGATCGATACCGAGACGAATACGGTCCTCGACACGATCACGCCGGGCGGCAAGAAGCCCCATAACGTTGCTTTTTCGCCTGATGGTGTCCATGCCTTTGTCGCAAACGTGGCGTCCAACGACGTGAGCATGATCGAGACAAAAACGAGAAAGGTGATCGCGACATTTCCCGCCGGGACCAGGGCGCATGGTCTTGCCGTCGCCCCCGATGGCAAGCAGCTCTGGGTGACGAATCCGGGGTCAAACGATGTGACAGTCATTGATCTTCAACTCCGGCAAACGATCGACACAATCCCAGTCGGGAAAGCCCCCGCACTCGTAATCTTTGATCCGAAAGGCACGAGAGCCTTTGTCAGCAACGGGGGATCCGGGGACCTTTCTGTGATCGATGCGAAGAGCCGGAAGATCATTACCACCATCGAGGCAGGCAAAGGCGCCATGGGGACAGATATCACATGGGACGGAAAGCTCCTGCTGGTTACAGCAGGGGATGTCGATCGAATCGATGTGATTGATGCGATGAGTCATCATGCCAAGACGAGTATTCCGCGAGAGGGCGAACCGCATGGCCTTGTACTGTCGCCTGATGGGAAGCGGGCATACGTGGTGAGCCGCAAGGCGAATGTGGTGTCGGTGGTCGATTGCAAGCAAATGAATATTCTAAAAGATATTCCAGCAGGCAAGCGAATCGACATCATCACGATCACGCCGGATGGCCGTCGCCTCTATGTGACCAGCCGTGACACCAATACCGTGATCGCCATCGATACGCTGACGGAGAAGATTATCGCTGAGATTCCGGTAGGAAAAGACCCTCACGGGATCGCTGTACTTCCTGTGAGCCATCACTGAGATTACTGTAACTACAAGGTAGATAGACTGTAGGCTGTTAGACTGTAGGAATACGTCATGCGAGACCATACCAAGCTCAGAGCGTTTGAACTGGCCGACGAAGTGGCGGTCTTGATCTATCGGGCAACCAGGGGGTTTCCCAAGGAAGAGATCTATGGGTTGGCTTCCCAGATGAGAAGAGCGGCTGTGTCGGTTCCTTCCAACATCGTTGAGGGGTGTGCACGTGAGAGCCAAGTCGAGTACCTTCGCTTTCTTGAAATTGCTTTCGGGTCCTTAAGGGAACTGCATTATCAGTTCGGCTTGGCCATGCGCTTGGGTTATACAGATGAGCCAGGCGTTTCCGACTGCGACGCGACAATGATGGAGACCGAAAAGGTTCTGGGCGCCTTGATTCGGTCCATGCGCAATGACTAACAGCCTTCAGCCTACAGCCTAAACACCTGAGTAGTTACGATACAGTCGCATCAGTCGCTTGCGATGACATGGTCGCAATCTTGCGTGTAACTGCGCAGATTATCTCACGTGCGTTGACATATTCCAATAAGGAGGAATGATGGAAAGAGGATCGGGAATTCAGAGCGCAGAGAGTATTATTGAGCTGAACGAGCGGTTCCGGGCGGCCGAGCCTGAGGTGGTGCTTCGGTGGGCGATCGATACCTTCGCCCCCAAGCTGGCGCTCGCCAGCAGTTTTGGGGCTGAAGATATGGTGTTAATCGATATGTTGTCGAAGCTTGAGCCGGCGACTACGATTTTCACCCTGGACACCGGTCGGTTGCATGAGGAGACGTACGACGTCATGGAGCGGACTCGAGAACGATATAAGGTTGCGATTGAGAGCTACTTCCCGGGGCGAGACGCCGTAGAGGCCCTGGAGCGGGAGCGCGGGTTTTATTCCTTCCGGCAGAGTATCGAGGACCGGAAGTTCTGTTGTCGCGTTCGAAAGGTGGAGCCGCTCGGTCGAGCGCTACTGAACGTCGATGCATGGATTACCGGGCTCCGGCGTGAGCAGGCAGCAACCCGCACCGGCATCGACGCCGTCGAGATTGATGCGAGCCATGGCTCAATCGTCAAGATCAATCCGCTCGTCGAGTGGACCGAGTCGCAGGTCTGGGCGTATATCCGAGAACACGATGTGCCCTGCAACGCTCTTCATGACCAGGGATTTCCCAGTATCGGCTGCGCGCCATGCACGAGGGCTATCAAGCCGGGCGAGGATGTGCGGGCGGGACGATGGTGGTGGGAAAACCCGGAGACCAAGGAGTGTGGGCTGCATTTGGAGAGCGGACACGGCGATCATGGCGCACGCGGCTAAAGCGAGGGGCACGATGTCGACAGGAGAGCAGACAATGCAGGAATCGATTGAATCGCCGGGGGCAGAGGCGCTCACACAGATCCTCCCCCATGGCGGGCGGCTCGTCTCTCGGATACTTACAGGAGAGGCCAGGGCCGACGCGATAGGTCGGGCGAAGGATCTCCCCGCGATTTCCTTGAACGCGAGGGCCGTGTCCGACGTGGAATGCCTGGCCACCGGCGTCTTTAGCCCGCTCGAAGGGTTTATGGATCGGGATGACTACGAGGGGGTGGTCAATGAGATGCGCCTGAAGAACGGCATACTGTGGACGCTTCCGATCACCCTGGCCGCGCCCAAAGAGGAAGCGGCCAATCTACGGGAGGGGGGCGAGGCGGCCTTGCTGGACTCGGACGGTGAGCTGCTTGGCCTCCTCTCGGTGCAGGAGATCTTCCCCTACGACAAGCGCACGGAGGCGTGTCTGGTGTACGCTACAGAAGAGACGCGCCACCCGGGTGTGCAGTACCTGTATCAGCGGGGCGAGCTCCTGGTGGGCGGGTCGATCAGTATGATTCGCCCCCCGTCGTTACCGGGATTCGAAGACTATTACTGCGTGCCGGCTGAGACGCGGCGACGGTTCAAGGAGCGTGGATGGCAAACCGTGGTCGGGTTTCAGACCCGCAATCCGATTCATCGGTCGCACGAGTACATCCAGAAATGCGCGTTAGAGTTGATGGACGGCCTGCTGATCCACCCGCTGGTCGGTCGGACAAAGCTCGACGATGTCCCATCAGAAATCCGCCTTCGATGCTATCGCGCGCTTGAGGAGTGCTACTTTCCGAAGGAGCGCGTCATGCTGAGCGTCTTCCCGGGCGCCATGCGATATGCGGGGCCGCGTGAAGCGGTCTTCCATGCGCTGGTGCGCAAGAACTATGGATGTACCCACTTCATCGTTGGGCGGGACCCCGCTGGGGTAGGCGGCTTCTATCATCCGTACGCCGCCCGTGACCTCTTCCTGCGGCTGTCACGCGACGAATTGGACATCACTCCGCTCTTCTTCGATGAGGCGTTCTTCTGCCGTCGCTGCGATGGGATGGCCTCGTCCAAGACCTGCCCGCATGCGGCGTCCGAGCGGGTGACGCTGAGTGGCACGCGCGTTCGTGAACTCCTTCGGAGCGGTGAGGCGCTACCAGAAGAATTTACGCGGCCGGAGGTCTCCGAGATCCTGGCGGAATGGATGCAGGGTGAATAATCAATTCTTTGGCGGCTTCGGTAGGCGGATGGTGGGGTAGTTGGCTGTCAACCAGTGGCCAATCCCCCCCGGGACGTTGCCGGCCCTTGGAAAGCCGCGGTGAAGCAGGATGCTGGCCGCCGTGCTGCTGCGCACACCTTCTTCGCAGATCAGGACGATGTGTCTATGCTGATCGAGCCTGCACGCGTGCTGCCAGATCTCTGCGAGCGAGATGAGCAGCGAACCTTTGATATAGCCCAGCTCCCACTCGAACGGCTCCCGCACGTCGATCAGCATCAGTTCATCGTCCGGAGCGTTCAGGCGTTGCCAGAGATCTGCGACAGGCACTTGTGATAGTTGGGCCAGCGGGAATCCAGCGTGATCCCACGCTTCGGTGCCTCCAGTGACAATCCCCCGGAGAGGATTGTGATTCACCTGCTGGAGCGCATCAGCCGCGGGCCCAGCAACACCCTCCTCGCCGGAGAGGAGTACGATAGAAGGACCGGGCGGGATCGCGGTCGCGACACGCTCAGGGAGGCTTTTGCGACTGAAGACGACGTTGATACTTCCCGGAATATGGCGTGACGCGAACTCCTTGTGCGGGCGCAGATCGATCAGCAGCACGCCAGCGCCCAATGCGCTCTTTACCTGATGTGGCGTCAACGTCGGTATCTCGGTTGGCATCGCGCTCACGCTGGTTGGAGGAAACATACCTTGCGCATCGTGTCTTACCTACGTGTGAGGTCTCTTCTATATGTAGTCTACCCTGACTGCACTTGTCAATGCCATTGCTGAGTGGAGCGGCACACCGGCTGTTTCGTGACCGAGTAGAGGGATCCCCCTGAGGGTGTATTGGGCTTTACAGTCCGGCTGAAACCCTTTATACTCCACTGAGTATGAAGGGCTCAAGAGAAATCGGGTCGAATATCTACTACCCAAGCATCTATCATCTCTGATCCACGATCGATCTCCGAAGGACGTAATGGCAAAAAAACGTGTTCACTTGACGTTTACCGGCAAGCTGGCCGAGGAGCCAATCCTGTGGCAGCTTAGTCAGACGTTCGACTTGGTCTTCAATATTCGTCAGGCCGACTTTACCGAAGGAATCGGGTGGATCATGGCGGAGATCGAGGGAGACCCGCAGCCGCTTGAGAATGGGATCACGTGGCTGGAGGATCATGGTGTTCATGTGGCGCCAATCGAGCAGGACGTCGTCTCTTAAAGAGATCGAGGTCTCGATTGTTGCTTGACAGGGAAAAGTTGCCTTGATGATATAGCTGCGATTTGCCTTTTCATCCAGAGTGGCTGAGGGACTGGCCCTGCGAAGCCACGGCAACCGGTCTGCAGCATGTTCTGGTAGACAGTGGTGCCAACTTCTACATCCCGGATACAGGGCGGGATGAGAGATGAGAAGGATGGCGTCGATTCTGACAGCCCCTTCTCGCATCCCTGAGAAGGGGCTTTTTCATTGTTTCATTTCGGTGAAGGGACTCTGTGATGCCAAAACGGATGATCACACTCATCTACCCGCAGGCACTGATCAAGGAGCCCGTGATCTATCGTCTTGCGCGGGAATTTAAGCTCATTCCTAATGTTCGTCGGGCACGGGTGACGGAACAGGCAGGCGAGGTTATGCTGGAGCTGGACGGCGAAGAGGAATCGTTGAATAAGGGAATTGCCTACCTGGCCGGTTTAGGAATCAGGGTGGAGCCGACTCCGGAGAAGGGACGCTGAGATGGCGCAGGTGAAGGGATTGAAGTGCAGGGAGTGCGGTAGACCATATCCCGCTGATCCCCTGCATGTCTGTGAGTTCTGCTTCGGGCCTCTCGAGGTCGATTACGATTACGACGCGCTTCGCGGCACGCTGACCAGAAAGGCAATCGAGGCCGGACCGCCAAGCATCTGGCGATACAAGGCGCTGCTGCCGATCGAGGGAGAGCCCGTGGTCGGGAAACATTGCGGGATGACTCCCCTCGTAAGGGCCAAGAACCTGGCGCGCGCGTTAGGCATGCGGGAGGTCTATGTCAAGAACGATACCGTGAGCCATCCCACTTTTTCATTTAAGGACCGGGTCGTGGCGGTGGCGGTGACCAAGGCCGTGGAGTTTGGTTTTAAGGTAGTGGCCTGTGCCTCCACCGGCAACCTGGCAAACTCGGTGGCGGCCCACGCCGCCGAAGGGGGGCTTCGAAGCTTCGTCTTTGTGCCGTCCGACCTGGAGCAGGGCAAGGTGCTGGGCACCCTGATCTACAACCCGAAACTGGTGGCCGTGGACGGCAACTACGATGAGGTCAACCGGCTGTGCAGCGAGATCGCCGATAAATATGGGTGGGCATTTGTGAACATTAATATCCGGCCTTACTACGCTGAGGGTTCTAAGACCTTTGGGTACGAGATCGCAGAGCAGCTTGGCTGGCGTGCGCCCCAGCACATCGTTGTGCCGGCCGCTGGGGGTTCGCTGGTCACGAAGATCTTGAAGGGACTCAAGGAGTTCGATCGACTCGGTCTCCTGAATGGCGGCTGTGCCACGCGGATGCACGTGGCCCAAGCGGAAGGGTGTGGCCCCATTGTGACCGCCATCAAGGCGAATAGCGAGATCATCAAGCCGGTCAAGCCAAAGACAATCGCCAAGTCGCTCGCCATTGGAAACCCGGCGGACGGCTTCTATGCCTATAAGGTCGTCAAGGAGAGTGGTGGCCATGGAGAACATGCCACAGACGAGGAGATCGTGGAGGGGATGAAGCTGTTGGCCAGCACCGAGGGGATCTTTTCCGAGACCGCCGGTGGGGTGACGGTCGCGGCGGCCAAACGGCTGATCGAGCAGGGACGAATCCCCAGGGACGAAAGTCTGGTCCTCTGTATCACCGGCAACGGGCTGAAGACCCAGGAGGCGGTCGCCTCATCATTGAAGGTTCGGCTGCACATCAAACCGACCCTTCGAGCGTTTGATGAAGCGATGGTCTCTCATGGAATCGACGTCACGTCGAGAATAATGGACTGAAGGTAACTACTTAGGTAGATAGACTGTAGGCTGTTAGACTGTAGGAACGCGCCATGCGAGACCAGACCCAGCTCAGAGCGTTTGAACCGGCCGACGAAGTGCGGCTTGATTCGGTCCATACGCAACGACTAACAGCCTTCAGCCTACAGCCTAAACACCTGAGTAGTTACGACTGAAGCACGAAGACACGAGAACGAAGATGGCGAGCTATCATCGAAAGGAGCAGACCGATGGGTGTGAAAGTGCGCATCCCGACCCCTCTACGAGGTTTGACCAGTGGCCAAGGGGAGGTGGAGGGGCAGGGGAACTCTATTAATGAGCTGATCGAGAATCTGGAGCAGTCGTATGCCGGCCTGAGGGAGAGGATCTACGATGACTCAGGCAGCGTCCGTCGTTTCATCAATATCTATGTGAATGAGGAAGACATCCGATTTTTGCAGGGGGTCTCGACGCAGCTCAAGCCAGGCGATCTTGTGTCCATCGTTCCAGCCATCGCTGGTGGCTGCTGACAGGAACTCTTACTTCGAGGTCTGATTAAACCGTTTAACAATCTCAGCGCTGAGGTCGAGGTTCTTGTCAAAGTACAAGACACCAGGGTGCCGCGCCTCCAGGATAACGGAAAAACCTTTGTCGGCGGCGTAGGCTTTCAGAACGAGATCGATCTGGCTGGCAAGTTTCTGGATGCTCTCTGTCTCGGCATTTTTCAGTTCCTCTGTCTTATCTTCGAGGAGGCGTTGAAAGGTTGCTTCGTCGCGCTCCAGCGTTGCGGCACGCTGCTGCCGCTCCGCAGGAGTGAGTCGGGACGTTGCCGCCTCAAGATCCTTCCGGCGCGCGAGCAGTTTTGCCTCCTCGACCTTCATCTCTTTCTTCAGCTTCTCGGCGAGTTTCTCCAGCCGCGCCTTAGCAGCTTTACCGGCCTTAGACCCAAGGGCTACCTCCCGGAAGTCCAGTATACCAATCTTTAGGGGTTCCTGGCCGGATGCTGCCAACGGAACGGTGAGGACGAGGCCGACGCTCAGACAGGCGATGGAGCACATGGCAAAGAAACCCGCAATACCTGACCTTGTTGTCATTGTTTCCTCTCGTGGCGAAGCTCTTCCAATTGCCGCTTCAGGCCGTCCGCTGCCTGCTTCGCCTTGGCCTGCAAGGCAGGAGATCCTTCCTGAGCAATAGACGCCGTCAGCTCTTCCCATTGGGAAGCGTAGAGGCGTGAAATATCGGTCAGTCGCCTCACCAATCCCTCGCCAATCGGGTCTGGATTGCCGCGCTCATCGTAGGTGACGCCTGCTGAGCCAAGTTGGAAGTGCTCTACCCAGTGGAGTGTACCCTTATACCAATGCAATCGAAGGAGTTCGGCTTGGCACCGCCGGTTCACCGGCTCTAGCCGCAAAAGATCGGTAGCCTCGAGATCTGCCGGTTCCTGTTGTAACTCCTGGGCATGGGTAATCTCATACGCTTGGCGCCAACTCATGCCAACCGTAAGCTGATCATACATGGTGGCATAGGAGAGCGGCGCTTTGTAATCAGCGGCCCAGGTGACTGCTGGGTAGGTGAAGAATAGACACGCGCAAATGGCAAAGGGTGCGCGTAGCTGCTTCATTCCAAGGAGCAAGGTTATTGTCCTTATCCGGCATCTGCCGGCTGGAACGTGAGGCCAGGAGCTCGATTCAGTCAGAGGGCCAAGCGGCCAGGCAGAGGCGCTGGCGGCATTGTGGCTGACTGCGACCGTGGGGTGGCCAGAAACCGGCGGTCGATCTGCTCAAAGATGAGAGACGGCCACCAGGTGGACCAGGTCGCGACGCCCGACAAATCCCCTTGGGTCAGGACTTCTACCTGCGATTGTTCGGCCCCCATGTCCCGGACGGCGACGTACACGATATCCCCCAAGCTCTGTTCCCGGTACGCAGTAGAGAAGTACGTGAGGCGCGGATTTGAATGGCTCGGCACCAGATCGGTCGGAAAGAAGTTGAGGTCTCGAAGCGCCTGATTCACGACTACGAGAGTTTCCTGAGCAGGGCGCGGGTAGGATTTGAGCGCTCGGTCGTCGCCGAAAAAGCCTGCGCAGCCCGTCATCGCCAGGAAGAGCAATAACATCAGGCAGTGCCGGCAGCTTCGGTAGCTCATAGCGTATCCTGTTGGCCCGCTCAGGTCGCGCGCTTGAGAACCACGGCGATCTCGCCCTGGATCCGCTCGGAGTTGGGGCGATCACCGAAGGTCCCGACACGAATCCGAACCGAGGTCGTATCTCTCGTGACGGGTAAGACGGTAACCGTAACGGACGTGCCGTCCAGGTTTGCTCCACTTGCCTTGGCGCTGATCTGGTCTTTCTGTGTTTCAGAGACGGTAATATGCATCGTCCTTAAGGCGTGTAGCGTTGCGTCCCACACGGTGTTGTACGGAGCGGCGTATACCTGTTCCAGTTCGCCCTTGGCATAGGTGGTCCCGGCTATGCCTCCGGTCGCGCCCACACCCATGAGAATCATGGGACACCCTTGCAGGGCCCCGGCCAGCGCCAGGAGGAGCATGAGGAAGATCCGTTGAGACGCAACAGCCCGCCTCATTGTCCTTCCCCCCCCGCGTCTCCGTCTGCACCGTCTCGCTTGGCCAGCCACCAGGCGAGCAGGATCGTCAGTGCCATCAACATTGGCGTGATGCCGTATGCGAGGGCAATGATTACGATCTGTCGCATACCCGTCTTCCCACCAAGGGTGATCTGCAGACTATGCGGCGCTTGCCACCGGGCGTGTATGCGAAAATAGTCCGTTCTCCAGACTGGCGCGCTCTCGAATGAGCTCCTGAGGCAGGCCGAAATTCACCTCCTCCTTGATCGATTCGATCTCCTCGATATCGGTCACGCCCAACTTTTTGAAATAGCCGACGACCCCCTGGACCAGGTGCTCGGGGGCTGAAGCGCCCGCCGTGACCCCAATGACCCGCGTGTCCTCAAGCCACGCGGGATTGATCTCGCTGACATCGTCGATCAGGTAGGCCTGGACCCCCACCCCTTTGGCGACCTCGATCAACCGCTTGGAATTCGAGCTGTTCTGTGAGCCGAGGGCTAAAATCAAGTCGACGCGCGATGCCAGCTCTTTCAGTGCAGTCTGCCGGTTCTGGGTCGCGTAACAGATATCCTCCTTGGACGGAAAGGCCAGCGCCGGGAACTTCCGTTTGAGGGCCTCGATAATTCCCGTAGTGTCATCCAGACTGAGCGTGGTTTGCGTGATGACCGCCACCTTGGTGGGATCGGGGACGTTCAAGTCCTCCAACTGGTCCTCTGATCCGATCAGGGTGATCGCATCCGGGGCCTCGCCCGTTGTTCCGATCACCTCATCGTGTCCTTTATGGCCGACCAGGATGATAGAGTGGCCTTCGTGGGCAAACTTAATCGCCTCGTTATGGACTTTCGTGACAAGGGGGCAGGTCGCATCGATAACCTTTAACCGTTTGGCAGCGGCCTGGGCACGCACCTCGGGAGAAACCCCGTGGGCGCTATAAATCACGAGCGCACCATCGGGAACCTCATCGAGTTCATCGACGAAGATTGCCCCCTTCTGCCGGAGTTCATCCACCACGTGCCGGTTGTGAACGATCTCCTTCCGGACATACACCGGTTCATCGTACAGGTCCAGCGCGATCTTGACCACATCGATAGCGCGGTCTACTCCGGCGCAGAACCCTCTCGGTGCGGCGAGAATCAGCTTTTCAACGGTCACCAGAATACCTCGCGACGCATATAGCTTCCTTCTTTAGAAAACCCCATCTGCCAAATTCCCCCGTGGACCCCCTTTGCTAAAGGGGGTTGGGGAGTTTTCGTGCGCCGTAGCATGCCTGCGCCTCATGGAGTGTTCCATCAGTTGATATGGAGCATAGCCATGGCAGACATCATAGCAGGGGAGAGCCACGCTGTCAAAACGTCACCTTCTCCAAGGTCTCAATCACCTCGCGACAGAAGGCCTGCAGGTCCTTCGGCTCCCTCGCCGTATGAGGTTGCCGCCGCAACGCCATCACCATAGCCCGCTTGCCCCATGTCTGTCAAGGGAGAGCCGCCGGTCGTGTTGCTGGTTCGACGGCGGAAACGAACAGATAAAAATACGTCTTGACAGTGTACAAGGAGGTTTGTAACCTGTCGATACATCATAACGACGTTACACAATTGAGAGAGGGACGTTGAGAAGCTCCGTATTCAGTCGATTCACGCTCACCAGCATCTTGATCTCGTTGTTCGCCTTAGCCTCCTTGATCCCCCTGGGCGCCTTTGGTGTCACTATCATCCGGACGGTATCAGACGACCTCGTGCGGAGGACCGCAGAGGAGTTGAAGCAGGACGTTCTGCACGATGCCCACCAGATACAGCACCGCGTCGACATGGTTCAAGGTGACCTCCCCGTCCTGAGCCACGTAGCTGCCATGCGGGAGCTGATCGAAGCCCGAGCTCGTCGCGACCCGGCCCGGATCGAGCAATGGCGGAAGGTGCTGGAGCGGGTCTTTGTTGCATTCTCGACGAACCGGAAGGTCTACAACCATATCCGCTATATCGATGAGGACGGCCAGGAGGTCGTGCGGGTAGACTATGACGGTGTAAAGCCGCCACAAGTCGTTCCCCGTGATCAGCTTAGGAATCGTCGGCAGCGGCCCTATTTTCCAGAGACCATGAAGCTCGGGCCGAAGGAAATCTTTGTCTCCCCGCTGAATTTAAATCGGGAGGATGATCAGATCGAAGTCCCATACCGCCCCACCATCCGCTACGCCACCCCCCTCTTCGATGACGCGGGGCATCCGCGCGGGATCGTGATTATCAACGTAAACGCGGGCACTCTCCTCGATATGCTGCATCATGAGGGCAAAGCCGCCGGAAAGGTCGTGTATGCCGTCGACCATGAGGGGTTCTACCTCCTGCACCCCGATCCGGCGAAGCGGTGGGGTGGTCCCCTCGACCTGAACACGGGGCAGCGCCTCCAGCAGGACTTCCCTACTCTTGCTACCCAGATCCTCTCCCAACAAGCTGTCGCAACGATCCTGGAGGGACACGTCATCACCTCTCAGTCGATCACCCTCAGCGCGGGCAGTCCAGTTCGCTCCCTTGTCGTCGTCGAGCGTATGCCCACCAGCATTGCCATGGCGCCTGTCGCGGACCTTCGCCTGTATCTACTGATCCTGCTCGGGGTTGTGGGCGCCGCGGCCATGGTGGGCGCCGTCGTGGTCGGGGGCGAACTTGCTCGTCCCATCGTGGCGTTGGCACAGGCCGCTCATCAGATCCAGCAGGGCAATATGGAAGCCAAGGTTGAGACCGGCGGGTCTCGCGAGATCGCGGCGCTGGGTGAAACGTTCAATACCATGGCGGAAGGTCTGGCCCAGGCCAGCGGTCGGATCGAGAGGCAACTGGCTGAGCTCCAGGCCCGCCAGCGGGTGACCGACAGCATCCTCCGCTTCCCGGACGTGACCAAGCGGATGAGCATCGCCTTGCAGGAGATCCTCGCTCTGCTCGGACCAACTATCAAGGGGGCTATCTACCTGGTAGAGCGTGGAAGACTGGTGCTCAAGATCGAGAAGGGCTTCTCTCCGACCTTTCTGGCTCTGGGCCGGGACGTGCCGCTGGACGCCTGTGCGTGGATTGGGGAACCCACCGAGACGTGCATCCCCTGGGAAGGGACCGATCGCATTACGGAGGCGCTGCGGCGGGAGGGGGTGATGGCCTGGAGCAGCATGCCCCTTGTGGCGGAAGAGAATCTGGTGGGCATTCTACTCGTGGCTGACAGTCGGGCAACGCTTATAGGAGAGGATGCTTCGCGCACCCTGAGGGCGATGGTCGACCAGGTGGCTGTAGCGCTCCACCATGCCAGGCTGTACACCGAGAGCCAGGAACGGATGGCGCGGCTGATCACCCTTCGGGAGATCGACCGGGCCATCGCCGCCCAGCTCCCCTTAGAAGGGGTAATCAAGGTGGTGCTGGAGCGGGTGCATCTCCACATGAGGACTGACGCGGTGGGGCTGAGCCTGATCGACTGCGAGAAGAAGCGGACCCTCTTTGCCCATCTTCGCCTGCCTGGGGGGGTGGATATCCAAGAGGAGGCCTTTACGCTGAGTGAGTGCCTGCTGGAGGCTGTATGCGCGCACGGAGAGCCGGTCATCATTTATGACCTGTTGGACGACCCTCGAGTCATGGACCATCGGGAGATCATTCGCCGGTACGATCTCAAGTCATATCTGGTCGTGCCCCTCGTTGTGCAGGATAAGGCCATCGGCATACTTCACGTGTTGACCACGGTCCCTCACCGCTTTGAGGACAACGAGGTAGATTTCTTCGTGACCCTCGCCGGACAGGCGGCCATCTCCGTTCAGAACGCCCGTATGTATGAGATGTCGCTACGCCGTGGCGAAGCGCTGGCCGCCTTAACCCACAGCACTGTCACCCTCGCCCAATCTGGTCCGGAGCCGGAAGCGATCGTAACAATGCTGCAGGGCGTCAACCGGGCGACGGGAGCCAGCCGGAGCGCCTGGCTGGCGTACGACGAGGACGCGCGGTGCCTCCATGTGGGGGCATCGGTCGGTTTTTCGCCGGAACTGCTCCACCAGGCTGAACAGGCGCTCACGATGTCTCTCGCCGACCCTTGGGCGCCGGCGATGGCCGCCATCGAAGGCCGATCGTTCTATCTCAAGCAGACGGTCGGTAGCCCGGTCTGGCCGGTCTTCGATCCGGATGTGCGTTCTGTTAACTGCGCTCCACTGACGTACAGTGGCCGGCTGTATGGTGTGCTTGTGCTCCTCTCAGAAGAGGAGGATGGCTTTGGATTGGAGGCGTTGTCGTTGGCCGACACCTTCGCCCTATACGTCGGCGCCGCCTTAGCCAATGGGAAGCTCTATAGGGATATCCAGCTTGCGGCCCTTCAACTCGAGGCCAAGGTTGAGGATCGGACCCAGCAGCTCCAGCAGATGACCCGCCAAGCCGAGGAAGCCTCCCGCCACAAGTCGGAATTTTTAGCCAACATGTCCCACGAGCTCCGGACCCCGCTGAACGGGATCCTCGGCTTCGCTGAGCTCCTGCAAGACCCGACCTTCGGGTCGCTCAACGAGAAGCAGACCCGGTACCTGGGCCACATTCACACAAGCGGCAAGCACCTGCTTGCCCTCATCAACGACCTCCTCGACCTCGCCAAAGTCGAGGCGGGGAAGCTCAATCTCCGGCGCGAAGTCTTCGACCTCGCCGAGACCCTCGATGCGGCGCTGCACACCATTCGCCCCCAGGCCGAGGCAAAAGGGCTTGCGCTCAGCCTCACTGTGGAGACCGTGCTGCCGCTGCTCACCGCCGATCCCCTCCGCATCACGCAGATCCTGTACAACTTCCTCTCCAACGCCGTCAAGGCCACCCCTGAAGGCGGCCGGATCACGGTCACCGCGCGCACGGTGCGGTGTGCGGAGTGCAGGCGGGGGTGTGCGGCGTCCCACGCCTCGGATACCCCGGAGGGGGTCGAGATCGCTGTGACCGACACTGGGATCGGGATCGCGGCGGAGGATATGCCCAAGCTCTTTCAGGCCTTCACCCAACTGGAACCCACACTCGTCAAGCAGCGCCAGGGGACCGGGCTCGGCCTCGTGCTCGCCAGGCAGCTTATCGAGCTACACGGCGGTAATATCTGGGCCGTCTCCGAGGGCGTAGGTCACGGGAGCACCTTCACGATCTGTCTCCCGCTTGTCACCCCCCCCCGTGAAAGATAGCAGTCAGAGGACACGTGGCACACAAGACGATCCTGGTCGTAGAGGACAACCAGGTGAGCCGGGAGCTGGCGGTAGAGCTCCTGACGGCGGCAGGCTGCATCGTCCTGGAGGCCGAGGACGGTCTCGGCCTGATCGAGAGGGTTAAGCGCGAGCGCCCCAACCTCATCCTCATGGACCTTCAGCTCCCCCACATCGACGGTCTCACCCTCATCCGTCAGCTCAAGGCTGATGCTGAGACGCGGGAGATCCCGGTTCTGGCGGCAACCGCCTATACCCAGCCGGAGCAAAAGGCGAGAGCCCTGGAGGCCGGTTGCGCTGACTACCTCACTAAGCCCCTTGACATCAAGGCGGTCCTCTCCACCATCGCCCGCTTCCTAGTGTAGTGTCTCACAATTACCGTTCGTGCTGAGCAGTTCGACATCTCAGCCGTTCGTCCTGAGCCTGTCGAAGGAAACGCTGGGAGGCTCAGGACAGGCTTGTCGAACCCATGAACGGAACCCATTGAAATACTTCACCCTTCGAAGGGCTCAGGGCGAACGGAATGTGTAAAAAAGCGTTGGATACACTATACTGGGGCGGTGAGGGCGGACTTCAACCCAAGGGAGGAACGATGTCGCTAAAGGCTATTCTGTTCGATGCCGGCAACACCGTGATGCTCATCAACTATAGCGTAGTGATCGAGGCCCTGGCGGCGGAGGGGTTCGATGTCGAGGAATCGGCAGTGCGGGAGGCGGAATATCGCGCCCGAGTGCGTCTCGATTCGATCCTGGCCCGGCGCAACTCCACCGAAGCGCCGCAGATCTTCCAGACGTACATGCGCTTTGTCTGCGAGGGTGTCGGGGTTCCATGGGGAGCAGCCACGGAGCGGGCCCTTGAGCGAATCGCCGAGTACCATCGGGAGCATAACCTCTGGGACCGGCCTCACCCGCAGGCCCAGACAGTGCTCCACGCGCTGCACAGCCGCGGTCTCGCCCTCGGCATGATCTCGAATTCTAACGGCTGGATCGAGCGCCTCCTTACGAACTGCGAACTGCGCCCTTATTTCCAGTTTGTGTTGGACTCACAGATTGTTGGGGTAGAAAAGCCTGATCCCAGGATCTTTCAGATCGCGCTGGACCAGGTCGGGATCAGTCCCGCCGAGGCCCTCTACATCGGCGACCTCTACTCTATCGATGTGGTGGGGCCGAGGGCGATAGGCATGCACGCGATCCTGCTCGATCCTGGCGGCCTGTGGGACCATGTGGACTGCCCCAAGGCACGCGACCTATCAGAGGCCGCCGACCTGGTCCTGATGCAGCTTTCGTAGACCACGCCTCGTCAAGAGCCCACCGCCAATCTCAGCCTTCCTGCTCACTGAACAAGAAGTGCCGCGTATGGGGAGCCACGGTGGTTCCAGCGGCCGTCAGATCGTGTCGAAGTCTGATCAGGTCCGCCGGCGTATCTACGTCGAACCAGGACGGGAGCGTTGAGACCTGTAATCGTTGCGTCGCAGCGCGGCGGAGCGTCTCGTTGAGGACTGTGGGGCCGCTCCACGGGATATTATCGAAGAGCGCTCGGCAGGGACGCTTGAGTCCGATGAGGTAATAGCCTCCGTCCTCTGCCGGGCCGAGCACGAGGTCTGTGGTCCCGCTCTGAAGTCGCGCGATCGCTTCCAGCAGGTAGGGCGTGGGCAGGGTCGGGCTGTCGCTGTCGATGAGGATGACCGCCGGGTGGCCTCGTTCCAGGAGGATCGCTGAGAGCCGGTGCAGCCGGTCTCCAAGACTTGAACCGGCTTGCGGAATCAGCGTAAAGGCCTCCGGCAAGAGCGCCAACATCGATTGCCTTGCCTCGATAGGTGTGTAGGCCAGGTATGGATCGATCTCATGGAGCCCGGCCACCTGTAGCAGCTTATCCAGCAGGAGGCACCGATACAGTTTTGCCGCGCTCTCATAGCTTAATGGCGGGACGAGGCGCGTCTTGACTTGGCCCGGTTCTGGTGCCCTGGCCATCACCGCGAGAGCATATCGCCGCATAAGGCTAGTGTAGTATCCCAGTGAAGTCTTTACAGTCCGTTCGTGGTGAGCCCGTCGAACCACAGGCGAAACGCATTGAAAACATTGACCCTTCGACAAGCTCAGGGCGAACGGGATATGTAAAGCTGTTTATGAGACACTACACTAGTGTAGTGTCTCCAACGCTTCTCGACACATTCCGTTACCCAGAGTACCCAGGTGTAGGGGCCGAGCGCCGCCAAGGCCGCCGACGGCTCCCGCCATCACTCGTTGCCGCCTCGAGACCCGCCGCTGCGTTTCCATTCCGTGCTATCTTACGGTGCGGAGGGCTGCGTCGCATCGACCGACTACTCATCGGTAGGCGTAGGTACCCTCGCTACAATAAGCGTATCTGACCCTTTCTCGCTTGTCAACCAGACCTGCCTGTCGGCAGGCGCCGCCATTCTAGATTAGCATAGGAATCGTCGTTGTATCGAAGGTCCCTCCACGTCATTTTCGTTGAGGGTCGATACCCCGCGGCTTGCCGCGAGTTCGTCATACCGGCGGAAGCCGGTATCCAGAGGGCCCGACTGGATTCCCCCGTATCAAGTACGGGGCAGGCGTATCACGCACGGAATGACGGGCCAGAACAGAAGACGATGCCCAGCGGCTTGCCGCGGGGTAGTTCATTGCGAGGATCCAGAGCGAAACGAAGGGTACGAAGCAATCGTTCAGTGCAACTACGACGGAAATACCGCGCTCCCGTAGGTCGCTCGCAAAGACGGACACGTGAAATTGCCACGCCACCAAACATGCTACCAAAATGCTTGACCGCCTCTCGGGTTTGGAGTAAGGATCGTAACGAGACTTTCCTACTGACACCCTTCTCGCAGATTAAGGAGATTCAATATGCAAATGAGAATATTCTGGCCACGGATGTTATTGGCTATGGTTCTTTTGCCGCTCCTCGGCGGCTGCAAAAGCAACCTTTCCGGGCCGACAAAAGTTGGAAGTTCCAATTATGTTGAATTTCAAGGCGAGGGTAAGGTCGGATTGGCGGGAGACGCGACTGTTGCGCTTTACAAACAAGGAACAGTTGGCGTTGTAGTGGGTTGGGAACACTTTTTTCGAACGGTTGACGATTTTAGTATGCGAATACAGAATCACATCTACCGAGGCGCCGTGAAATTCAATGTGGATCTATTGAGCGAGCCTTCAGCGAAGACGGTCACCAAAGCTACCTTGAACTACACGATCAAGAATGGTGCGAGGCCACTCAACAAAAGATTCCCGGAATTATGTACGGTGAAGCTCTTACTCGCGAAAGATGAATGGCGTGGCATGCCAGAGGTGGAGATCGCGAAGGCGCCAGAGACTATTTCTGGAGACCTTTATAAGGACGGTCTCCCTGAGAAGCCTATTGGCTCCGCAGTCAGCATTGATGTGACCGATGCGGTCAAAGCTTGGGCAACTGGGACGAAGAAGAATTTTGGCTTCGTGTTCGCAAGCTCTACAGAAGAAAAAGGCCTGATCAAGAATAACGATAAGTGTTGGACTCTACTGGGTGAGTTTACGCTAAGGGTGCACTATTCCAAGTAGTAACGTAACTACAAGGTGTTTAGACTGTAGGCTTTTAGACTGTAGGAACGCGCCATGCGAGATCATACCAAGCTCAGAGCGTTTGAACTGGCCGACGAAGTGCGCCTTGATTCGGTCCGTACGCAATGACTAACAGCCTTCAGCCTACAGCCTAAACACCTGAGTAGTGACGTCGTAATTATCATGAGGTCGAACGGATGACCGGCCGCGAAGTGCGACCTATCACGCGGCTGGAGCCGGCACGCGCTCCGGCACACACACGCGCCTGCGGTCCCGCCGCTGCTCCGTGAGGAGATCAGGGAGGTTGGATAGAAGAGAAGAGACCTGAAGTTCTGCCACAGTTATACATAGCGACGTAGGTCATGTCCCGTTTGTCATTCCGGGCTTGACCCGGAATCCAGTTTCCCCCTGGATTCCCGCTTTCGCGGGAATGACGGACTTCGTTGTGAGCAACGTCGTGATGTGCAGAAAGCATTGCCCGGCCGATCCAAGCGCTTACGAGCGCCTGCCTAACAGTATGAGACCATAGTGCGCGGCACCGATCAGGGGCGCACGTAGGTTCAATGCGACCCTTACCTCGATTGACCGAAGCAGTTCAGCGAAGCGCCCCTTGTCGGAGAAGGCATTGGTGAAGGTGCCGTCTTGGAGCTTGGACAAGATCTTCGGCGCGATACCGCCCACGACGTACACCCCACCGAGGGCGAATGCCTTCAGGGCCAGATTTCCCGCCTCTGCTCCGTAAATAGAGATGAAAAGATCGAGCGCTTTCGTGCAGAGCGGGTCGTCGCCTGCCAGCCCGATCTCGGAGACTACCGTGCTTGGATCGTCCTCCGCGATCCGCGCCCGCAGCCACTCCGGCTCGTGGGCTATGCCGCTATCCCGCAGGAACCGATAGATGTTGAAGAGTCCCGGTCCGGACAGCACGCGCTCGTAGCTGACGTGGCCGAACTCTCGTTGAAGATAGCGCAGCAGGCCTATTTCCAGGTCGCTGCGGGGGGCAAAGTCGGCGTGCCCGCCCTCAGTGGCAATTGAGTGATGCTGCGCCCCATCCCAGTACAGGATCGCCTCCCCGAGACCTGTTCCGGCCGCGATGACGGCGATGTTGCCCTTGCGCGGGGAACCCGGCTGCAGCACACGCAGGTCGGTCGGCTCGATCTGGAGCATCCCGTAGGCTGCTGCTTCCAGATCGTTCAGAAGCTTCACTCGCGGAACGCGAAGGGCTTCCGCCAGTCTGCGCTCATCCAACCCCCACGGGAGGTTTGTCGCCTTACTCTTTCCTTCGATCACCGGTCCGGCCACCCCGAAGCAGGCCGCGTGGAGTGGTGGGCGAGATCCAGGCCCCAGGAACTGGTCGAGGATCGCTTCTAGCCCTCTGTAGCTAGAGCTAGGGAACGTTTCTTCACGGATAGCGTGCAACCGGTTACCGGCCCCTTCAAACAGGCCAATAACGGTCTTCGTCCCACCGATGTCGCCGGCAAGGATCATGGGATCTTCTCGCCGAGTCGGCTGGCGGCGGCCTGGTCAACAAGCCACAGCAAGCGGCCAGCTACTGGCCGGATGAGTTGGGCCGGAAGCCGTTCGGGGTCTGGCGGCCCTTCGAGGACCGCCTGGAGCGCAGCGGCCTTCTCGACCCCCGATACGAGGAACAGCACCGTGGCGGCCCGGTTGAGGATCGGTGTAGTGAGCGTCAGACGATTCATTTTCGTTGAGGGTCGATACCCCGCGGCTTGCCGCGAGTTCGTCATACCGGCGGAAGCCGGTATCCAGAGGGCCCGACTGGATTCCGTGTCAAGCACGGAATGACCGGCCAGAACAGAAGACGATACCCCGCGGCTTGCCGCGGGGTAGTTCACCTTTAGCTTGGGGATGTAATTGGGCACCACCCACCGCCTGGTCTCTCGAAGCGCCGGAGTGTACGGGAACAGCGAGGCGGTGTGGCCGTCAGGTCCCAACCCCAGAAGAATAAGGTCGAACGCAGGCGGCTCACCTGGTGGCTGCGCGGCGAAAGTCCTGGCGATTTCGGCTTCGTACTCGCCGGCCGCTGCGTCTAAGTCTTGTCGTTCAGCCTGCATTCGGTGGATCTGATCTGCCGGAATCGGAACGCGACTGAGCAGCGTAGCCCTAGCCATACCGAAGTTTGAGTCCGGGTGCTCTGGCGGCACCGCCCGCTCGTCGCCCCAGAAGACGTGAGTCTCCCGCCACGGCAGGCGAGCGCAGTACGGCTCCGCCGCCAGGAGCGAATAGAGGCGCTTCGGAGTCGAGCCACCTGCCAGGGCCACGGTAAAGCGGCCACAACGGGCCACCGCCTCCTCGGCGATCGCGACGACCCGCTTCGCGGCCTCCTGAGCGAGGGCAGCCTGACCGGCCACCACCAGCAGGTCGCTCGCATGCCCCACGGTCCGCGCGCTCTTCATTGTCTCGAAAGTCTCCCGCGTCATTGCGAAGGACCCAGAGCGAAGCGAAGGGGACTGAAGCAATCTCTCAGGGAAAACACGGTGAGATTGCCGCGCTCCCATTGGTCGCTCGCAATGACAGGCACATGAACAGATTGTGCTATCAATCTTTATTCTCGGAACACGATTATGGGTTGACCCACCCACGGCCGTCGGCCTCGATGAAGCGGTCGGCCTCTTTTGGGCCCCAGTTGCCGGCGGGGTAGTACGCCAGGCCGGTGCGGCCGGCGGCGGCCCAGGCTTCGACTACTGGCGTCACCAGCGCCCATGCAGCCTCGACCTCATCACGTCGAATGAACAGCGTCGAATCCCCGAGCATACAGTCCAGCAGCAGCCGCTCATAGGCCTCCTCGGGATCGACCCCGAAGGCCTCCCGGTACGAGAAGCCCAGTCTGGCCGGCACCAGGCTGATTCGCGGTCCCGGTGGCTTGAGCCCTACACGCAGAGAGATCCCCTCGTCAGGCTGGATTCGAAGGGTGAGTCGGTTCGGCTTCACGATGCCCTGGTTCTCATGGCCCGCATGGGCCGCCTGTTGAAACAGGAGGAGAGGTGGCTGTCGGTATTGGATGGTGACCTCGGTGACCCGCTTTGGAAGCGCCTTACCGGTGCGCAGATAGAACGGCACCCCCGCCCAGCGCCAGTTGTCGATCTCCAGGCGCAGCGCCACGAAGGTCTCCATCGCCGTCTCTGCCGCAACCTCGGGCTCGTCGGCATAGGCCGCGATCTTCTTTCCGTGAAGTTGGCCGCTGATATACTGCGCCCGGACAGTGGTGTCGTTGGCGCGCTCTGCCGGAACTGGACGGATCGCCCGCAAGACCTTGACCTTCTCGTCGCGGACCGCGTCAGGCTCGAATGTGGCGGGCGGCTCCATGGCCACCAGCGACAGGAGCTGCAGCATGTGGTTTTGCGCCATGTCCCGCATGGCGCCCGCGGTGTCGTAGTAGCTGCCTCGGCCCTCCACGCCCAGATCTTCCGCAACGAGGATCTGGACGTGGTCGACATACCGTCGGTTCCACAACGGCTCGAAGATGCTGTTGCCGAAGCGAAAGGTCAGGATGTTCTGGACAGTTTCCTTGCCGAGGTAGTGGTCGATGCGGTACACCTGCTGCTCGCGGAAGGCTCTATGGATCTCGGCATTCAGGGCCAGAGCCGTGGCGAGATCCCGTCCGAATGGCTTTTCGACGATGATCCGGCAACAGCCGTGAGCCTCTGGCGCAGGATCAGTGTCGTGCGGACCGTCCCAGACGTCGCTCACCAGTCCGGAGGCCCCCAGGCGAGCCACAACGTCAGCGTAGGCCGCGGGGGGTGTGGCCAGGTAGTAGAGCCGATTGCCGCTGGTCCCATGCCGGTGATCTACTTCTGCGAGCAGGACCCGGAGCCGCTCGTACCCGGCAGGGTCCTCGAACGAGGCCGCGACATAGTAGAGGCCCCGCGCCAGACGGTCCCACACCTCCGCATTGAGCGGGTGAAGACGAGAAAACTGCTCCACCGCCCCGCGCATCTCGGCGCGGAACGCCTCGTGATCCTTCTCTCGTCTTGCGAACCCGATCACCGCGAACCGGTCAGGGAGCAGGCCGTCGTGCGCCAGCGCGTACAGGGCAGGTAAGAGCTTGCGCCTGGTCAGGTCGCCGGATGCGCCAAAGATGACCATCGCACACCCGTCCGGCACCTGGTAACGGGAGGGTTGAGCGATCGCCTCGGTCAGGATCTGCGTGGGTGCCATGAAGTTACCCTCCGGTAGGACGTTCGGTATGTCCGCCGAACTGCTGCCGCATCGCCGACAGCAGCTTCTCGGCGAATGTATGCGCCTGCCGGGACCGGAAGCGCGCGTACAGCGACGCCGAGAGCACATCGGCCGGCACTGCCTCTTCGATGGCCGCCATGATCGTCCAGCGTCCCTCACCGGAATCCTGGACAACGCCAGTGTAGTTGGAGAGCGTCGGGTCTTCAGCGAGCGCCATCGCCGTCAAGTCGAGCAGCCACGATGAAACGACGCTGCCGCGCCGCCACACTTCCGCAACATCAGCCACGTTGAAGTTGTAACGGTACTCCTCAGGGAGGTCCTGTGAGATCGCATTGCGCAGGATGTCGAAGCCTTCCGCATAGGCCTGCATCAGGCCGTACTCAATGCCGTTGTGAACCATCTTGACGAAATGGCCGGCACCGGCAGGGCCGCAATGCAGGTAGCCCTCCTCCGCCGAGCCGCCTAACTTCTCGCAGCCAGTAGTGCGCGGGATGTCGCCTGATCCCGGCGCGAGCGTCTTGAAGATCGGCTCCAGCCGCGTGACAGCGTGCGCTTCCCCGCCGATCATCAGGCAGTAGCCGCGCTCCAGCCCCCAGATCCCGCCGCTGGTGCCCACATCCACGTACTGGATCTCCCGCTCTTTCAACGCTCTTGCGCGGCGCACATCATCTTTGTAATAGGAGTTGCCACCGTCGATGATGATGTCGTCCGCGTCCATCCGCTGTGAGAGCGCCATGATGGTCTGCTCCGTCGGGTCTCCCGCAGGCACCATCACCCACGCTGCCCGCGGCCTGGTGAGGGCGCGTACGAACTCGTCCAGTGACATGGCAGCCGTTGCGCCTTCCTGCGCTAACGCCCTCACGTGATCTGGATTCACGTCGAATGCGACGCACTCATGCCCATCGCGCAGCAGGCGGCGGACGATGTTTGCGCCCATCCTGCCCAGACCGATCATCCCGAGTTGCATCGTGTGTGCTCCTCTCGCATGAAGAAGCGATCAGCCATCAGCTCTCAGCATTCAGAAAATCACGATCAAGCATTGGCTGAGGCTGTCGATCGCTGAACGCTGCCTTATCCTAGCGCCTGCGTGATTGCTGCGTGCAGTGTGGCCAGGCCGGCCTCCACATCTGGACCCAGATGAAGCCGTAGCACCCGGCGACTGCGCTCCGCCAGGACCTGGAAGTCGCCGCGCGCCTGGGCGGCCTTGACCACGCCAAAGGTATATGTGCGGCCCGGCACCGGCAGATCGAGCGGGTCGTCGCAGGTGATCTGCAGAAAGACGCCGGTGTTCGGTCCGCCCTTGTAGGCCTGGCCGGTCGAGTGCAGGAAGCGCGGGCCAAAACCCAGGCACGTCGCTATCCGCTTCTTGTCGCGGACTGCATGGCGCAGTATTTGAAGCGCGCGTTCATGGGCTTCGTTCATCTCGATATAGGCCAGGAGGGCGAAGTAATCGCTCGGCCCGAGTCGGTTCAGGTGCGCCCTGAGATACCCGGCGAGGGACCGATCGGCTCCTGTGACCTCCTCCAGTATCGCGGTGTTCCGCTCGTCACTGAACAGTGTGATGCCGCGCTCCTGCAGGATCGGGACTTCCGGAGGGATTGAGCCTGTTTTCTCGTATGCCGACGTTAATGCCCGCGTCGCCGCCTTGCTCGCGTCCACGTCAGGCTGATTGAAGGGGTTGATGCCGATGATCGACCCGGCCACTGCGGTCGCAATCTCCCACCGGAAGAACTCGGCTCCCAGGTCGTAGGGATCGGCCAAGGAAATCCGGATCACAGGCTGACCGGCCCGTTCGAGGGCGTCCAGCGCCGCATCCTGCGAAGGATCCTGGGCGGACGCTATTCTGAGGTAGACAAACACCCGATCGACGCCGTAGACCTCGGGAGGACCCACCGACTCTCGATCGACTGGGATCAGTCCCTTCCCGGCTTTCCCGGTCGACTCGGCAAGGAGTTGCTCCAGCCATGCGCCGAAGTACCACATACCGGGCGAAGCGATGATGGTGACTTTGTCGCGGCTACCACGGGCGAGGACGCCAAGGATGGCGCCCAGGACGACGCCGGGGTTCGCCTCAACCGGGACGCGCGAAGCGCAGGCGTGCGCCATCTCCTCGGCGCGGTCCAGTAGCTTCGGCGGGTCTACTCCCATAATCGCCGACGGCACCAGGCCGAAATCCGATAGGGCCGAGTATCGGCCCCCGATGCTTGAGAGACCGTAGAAGATGTGACGAAAGCGAAGGCGCTCAGCGATCTGCTGCAACGCCGAGCCCGGATCGGTGATAGCGATGAAGCGGCTCCCGGCCTCCTCGGTACCGACGACCTGCCCTACGCGCTCAAAGAAATACTGTGTGAAGATGTGTGACTCCAGGGTGGTGCCTGACTTGCTGGACACGATAAAGATGGTGTTGGCAAGGTCCACTTGCGCTTCAAAGGCCCTGACCTGAGCAGGGTCGGTCGAGTCCAGCACATGAAGTGTAGGGTAGCCGTCCTGCTTGCCGAACGTCCTGGCCACCACCTCGGGACAGAGGCTTGAACCCCCCATCCCCAGGAGCAGCGCATGTGAGAACCCCGCGGACCTCACCTCTTCAGCGATAGCCCGCAGGCGGATGCCCGTCGCCTGCTGGTCCTCGGTGATCCCTAACCAACCCAGCCACCCCCCTTCGTCCGTTCCCGTCCAGAGGGTCGCATCGCGCGCCCATAATCTGTGGACCGTACCTGCGGCCTGCCACTCGTGAAGCGATGCCTCGACAGCGGCGGCGAGATCGCCGGGCAGCGCGTAGGTCTGGCGGTTGACTATGACGCCCACGACCGGTTGAGACCGCTTGTCTACCGCCCGCAGCAGATTATCAAATGCCTCGGCGAACAACCGTACGCCGTCGTCCAGCAGCCTGCCGGTGACCTCCGGCATCGAGATGCCCGCCTGCTCGAGAGTCTGCATAGTGGTGTGTGCGCCCTCGATATCCTCTTCAAGGCTAAAACGTGGGCGTCCGTGATCCCGGAACGCCTCTACGGTCGATGCCGGTATCGTGTTCACCGTGTCAGGGCCGATCAGTTCCTCCACGTAGATCACGTCGCGGTAGTTCGGGTTCTTCGTGCTGGTGCTGGCCCACAACACGCGCTGAGTGTAGGCGCCCGCCTTGGCGAGCGCCTGCCAGCGCTGACTACCGAAGATCTCCTTGTACCGCTGATAGGTCAACTTGCCGTTCGCGATGGCCACCTTACCGAATAGGCTTTGAAGTAATGCCTGCTCTCGCGCGTCTGCGGTCGTCTTCAGCCGGGCCGTAAGGGCAGCGTCGATAGCCGAGTCGATGCGACTGATGAAGAAGCTGGCAACGCTCGAGACTCGGCTCGCGTCGCCGCCCCGGGCTACGAGCGCTTCGAGCCCCGCAATGTAGGCAAGGGCGACCTGCTCGTAGACCTGTTGGGAGAAGAGCAGGGTGACGTTGACGTTGATCCCTTCACTGATGAGCGCCGTGATGGCAGGGATACCTTCAGGTGTGCCAGGGACCTTGATCATCACGTTTGGGCGTCCGACCATCCGCCACAGTCTTCGTGCCTCACCCATCGTGCCCTGCGTATCGTGGGCGAGGTATGGCGAGACCTCCAGGCTCACGAAGCCGTCCCGCCGCATCGTCTGCTCATAGACAGGGAGCAGCACGTCTGCAGCATCCTGGATGTCTCTCATCGCCAACTGCTCGTAGCGCGACTTCGCGTCCAGATCCCTTTGCTGATCGAGACGCGTAAGGGCCTCGGCGTAGTCGGTGCTCCCGGTGATCGCTTTCTCGAAGATGGCGGGGTTTGAGGTGACGCCCGTCACCCCATTCTCATCGACTAACCGTTGCAGTTCCCCACCGGTGATGAGGCCTCGCCGGATATAGTCCAACCAAACCGATTGTCCGCACTCACGCAACGCTTGCAAGGAGTTCATCGCCTGCTCCTTCACCGGAAAGCTGATCGCTGAAAACTTCATTTTCGTTGAGGGTCGATACCCCGCGGCTTGCCGCGAGTTCGTCATACCGGCTGAAGCCGGTATCCAGAGGGCCCGACTGGATTCCCCCGTATCAAGTACGGGGCAGGCGTGTCAAGCACGGAATGACCGGCCAGAACAGAAGACGATACCCAGCGGCTTGCCGCGGGGTAGTTCATTCAGCAGTCAGCTATCAGATGGGATTGGAACATTCATACCGACATACCGACCGTGGCCGTTGAGGCCAATTGTGATCGCCACTCCTGGAAAAAGAAAGTAAAATTTTTCATTTCCCCTTGACATCTCCATGAGGGTCAACTTAGCATAGGGGGGATATCGTGGGATTCTCCTGCGCAGGGTTAGGTGTAGACTGACGGGCGGCGATTCGCCATCCAAGCAGATCAATGGCAGGCTGAGGGAATGCGTCCGGCCCTTCAGGGCAAGGTGAATCCTGAGGGGCCGTGCTATTTCCTGGAGACCACGGTGCTTCGGAGCGATATAGGCCAAAGGAGCAATTTATGACGGCAACTCCCGGGGAACTTTCCCCTTGGTGGCGGTACTCGCTCGTTATTACAATAATTTTTGGATTGACTGTCTTAGTTTGGCTGGCGGTGCGTACCTATCATTTCGCGCCGCCAATTCCAGACAAGGTGATTGGCCCGGGCGGCGTGACCGTTCTGACAGCTAAAGACATCCGAGACGGACAGGAAGTGTTCTTGAGGTATGGCCTGATGGAAAACGGTTCCGTCTGGGGACACGGGGCGTATCTGGGGCCGGATTTTTCGGCAGAGTATTTGCACGCGTTGGCGGTGGCAGCGGGGCCGGCGTTGAAGCAGAATCGCTACGATCCACAGACCGGGATATTGACATTCACGGAAGCCGAGGCGGTCACGTTCGAGAAGCAGGTGGCAAGGTGGACGGCGTACTTCGTTGAGCCAACGGGCAGTACCGGGTTGCCGGCCAAGTACATCACTGACCCGGCGGAGTTACGGCGCCTTACCGCCTTCTTTGCGTGGACGGCATGGGCGTCCGTCGCCAATCGGCCGGGCAAGCTCTACTCGTACACGAATAACTTTCCGTACGAACCGCTTGCCGGGAATACGCTTACCGCTGATGCGGTTCTGTGGAGCGCGCTGAGCTTAATCGCGCTGTTGGCGGGGATCGCGGGGGTGCTGGTCGCGTTCGGCAAGTTTGATTTTCTCGGCTGGAAGGGCCGAAGCGGGCACGTGCATCCCATGATGTTGCCGGGCGTAGCCACGGAAAGTCAGCGGGCGACGATCAAGTTCTTTGTGATAGTGGCGTTGTTATTTTTCGCGCAGGTGGTGGTCGGCGCCGCGGTCGCCCATTATCGGGCCGATCCCGGCAAGTTCTACGGCATAGACCTGTCACAGGTCGCGCCGAGCCACATCATGCGGACCTGGCATTTGCAGTTGGCGATCTTCTGGATTGTGACAGCGTACATTGCGGGCGGACTATTCCTGGCCTCGGGGCTGGGCGGCAGCGAGCCGCGCGGGCAGGTTCGGGGCATTAATCTGTTGTTTGTCGCTCTGCTTGTGGTTGCGATCGGCAGCTTGTTGGGCGAGTGGATGGGGGTGAAACAACTACTCGGCCCGCTATGGTTCTGGTTCGGACATCAAGGCTGGGAGTATTTGGATTTAGGGCGGGCGTGGCAGATCATGCTGGTTGTCGGGCTGGTGCTGTGGCTGGTGTTGTTGGTGCGCGCTATGGCGCCGGCGCGGCAGAACCTGAAACAGCGCCAAATCGCATCGCTCTTTCTCTATGCTGCAGTTGCTATCCCGCTCTTCTACCTGCCGGCGATGTTTTTCGGCAGCACAACCAATTTGTCGGTCGTGGACAACTGGCGGTTCTGGATTGTCCACCTCTGGGTCGAAGGATTTCTTGAGTTGTTCGTGACGGTGATGGTGGCGCTCATCTTCTTCCAGTTGGGCGTCATGTCGCACGCAAACGTAGAGCGAGTCATCTATCTTGACGCGATCCTGTACCTCGGGAGCGGTATTATCGGCACCGGACACCATTGGTACTGGACGGGTCAGACGGCCACGACTATGGCTCTGTCGGCCGTCTTCTCGGCCATGGAGATCGTGCCGCTCACGTTACTGACACTGGATGCGTGGGACTTCATCAAACTCACCGAGAGCGAGTGCGGTGCGTGTGAACTGCCGGTATCGTTGCCGCATAAGTGGACGATCCACTTTTTAATGGCGGTCGGCTTCTGGAATTTTGTCGGCGCAGGTGTGTTTGGTTTCCTCATCAACCTGCCGGTCATCAGTTTCTACGAGGTTGGCACGATCCTGACAACGAACCACGGGCATACGGCGATGATGGGGGTATTCGGGATGCTGGCGTTTGCGCTGATGGTGAGTGCGTTCCGGCAGGTACTGGATGACCGGCAGTGGCAGCGTGTGGAGAAGCTCGTGCGCGTGTCGTTCTGGGGACTGAATATCGGCCTGGCGTTGATGGTGGTGCTGAGTCTCTTGCCCGGGGGTATCTGGCAACTGTGGGACGTGTTGACCAACGGCTACTGGCACGCACGCGGTGCGGAGTTTATGAACCAACCTTTCGTGCGCCGCCTCGAATGGCTGCGCCTTCCGGGGGATGCGGTGTTCATAGCGCTCGGCGCCGCGCCCATGGCGCTGGCTGCGATCATGACGTACAGATTCACGCAAGCGAACAGAAGGCGTCGTCATGAAGCGATTCATGTCCACAGTCATCTTGCTTGAAGCCGGCGGGACGTAACCTCGGAGACGCATGACGACAAAAGACACTCTGAACTGGAAACCGAGAACATCGGAGATGCAGACCGCTAAGTACCTGTCACGGCGATCAGTGACTTCGAGACCATTTCACTTAAAGGAGAAGCGACAATGAAGTTTCTGCGTAAAATATTCAGCACGAAACCAATGGCAGCGCTGGAGGATAATGACGAGTCCGAAGAGGCAACGGCAGACGGTCCCGCGCCAAGGAAAGTGAAAGGTGTGCTGATCCTTACTCGTCGACCCCTGGGTGACCAACACAGATTGATGGAACAAATCACTGACCACCAGCGCTCTCAAGGTTACAATATTGCTTGGGACCTGATCTCAAGGACATCGGTAACTCAGGGAGACTTTGAGGATAGAGCATTTCTTGAGGAAACGATTCGAAAACAGTTCGTGAAGCTTGGCAGCGATGACATCATGGACAGGACAGAAGTGTTTCCATGTCAGGATACGGTTGGTAACTCTGGCGTGTATTGCATCATCTTCAATCGTCGTCCTTAGTATGAAGTTTTGCCACGCATGGCTCTCATATCACGGGGCGCGGGCTCACCCATAAGGGTTGAGACGACCGGTAGAGACGGCCACCCTGAAGACATCGTTGGCACTGGACTTCAGGGTGGCCTTGGCGGCGCCCACGGCAGCCCTGTTATCCTCTCCACCACTGCTTCACCACCTAAAACTCCTAGTGTCGTGTTTCATACATCCATCAACATTCCGTTCGTGGTGAGCCTGTCGAACCATGAACGGAACATATTGAAAAAGCTCGCCCTTCGACAAGCTCAAGGTGAACGGCCCCTCTCACCGTAGTTATGAAACGCTACAGTAGATGGCAGCAGCGGGACGGTCTCCCTGTTGAAGTGTCCGGCCTCCCATGAGGGGTTGTAGGTCCAAGAGCTTACTCCATTTGTTCCTCACTACAGATCGCCAAGGGGTGCCTGCCTCCATTCCGAAAACAGTTGACACCCTCACCCTGATACCATAGGTTTGCATCGTCAGAGCGCTTTTCGCGTATAGGCCTCAACTAGATGCCACAGAGGCAGCAGTGGCGGCTACCAAGGACAACGCGAGGTAAATGTAGCGGCGTGGAGGAGAAGAGGTGATTAAGGGGATGGGTGGGCGGATGCTCCGGGCTGCCAAGCTGGATGGAAGCCTTTATGAGGAAATTAAGGGCGATCGACGGGCCCCGATACAGGCTGCGATGGTGGTGATCCTATCGGCTATGGCCGCCGGAGTCGGTGTCATCGTTCACGACGGGCTAGGCGGTTTCTTTTTTGTGACTATGCAGGCGATGGTGCAGTGGTATGTCTGGGCGTTCTTTACCTACCTGGTCGGCACGCGATTGCTCCAGGAGCCACAGACCAAAATGGACTGTGGTACGATGATACGGATAATCAGCTTTGCCAGCGCTCCGGGAGTAGTGAGGCTGTTGGGCGTCATCCCTTACCTGGGCGGCTTCGTCTCTGGACTGGCATCGGTCTGGATGCTGGGAGCCACGGTCATTGCGGTGAGAAAGACCCTCAACTACACGACAACTATGAGGGCGGTGGGAGCGTGCGTGATTGGATGGGTCGCGCAGTACCTTTTTATGGGCATCTTAGAGAACCTGAGAGGTCCGATTCCAGGGGCATGAAGAACAGCGATCAGCATTCAGCCGTAGGTCGGGTTAGCGCAGCGTAACCCGACAACTCGGCCAGGGCGATGGGGGGCCTCAGAAGCTGATCGCTCATCGCTGAAAGGCGGCAGCGTATCTCATGGCACAGTTACACATCCTCGTCACAGGATCGACCGGGTTCGTGGGGTCGGCGCTGGTTCCGTTTCTTGCGGCCGGCGGACATCGTATTACGCGCCTGGTTCGCACCACTCCTGAGCACGGGATTGCAGAGGTTCAGTGGGACCCAGAGGCGGGAGTGATGGATATCGCCCGCCTCGAAGGGCTGGATGCGGTGGTCCACCTCGCGGGAGAAAATATTGCGACTGGAAGGTGGACGGCCGAGAAGAAAGTAAAGATCCACGACAGCCGGGTGGGCGGCACCAGGTTGCTCTGCGACTCGCTCGCCGGGCTTAAACAACCGCCTAAGGTGCTGGTGTGTGCGTCTGCTATCGGCTACTACGGCGATCGTGGCGATGAACTCCTCACGGAGGAAAGCGCCTCGGGAACGGGCTTTCTCGCCGGGGTCTGCCGCGAATGGGAGGCAGCGGCTAAGCCGGCCGTCCAAAAAGGGATCCGCGTTGTTCATCCCCGCTTCGGGATGGTACTCAGTGGAGCGGGTGGTGCGTTGGCGAGGCTGCTCCAGCCGTTCAAAATGGGTCTTGGAGGGGTATTGGGGACGGGGCACCAATATATAAGCTGGATCGCCTTGGATGACCTCCTGGGTGTGATTGTGCACGCACTCACGACTGAGGCGCTCCAGGGTCCGGTCAATGCGGTGACGCCGAATCCGGTTACTAATCAGGAATTCACGCGGACGTTGGGGCGGATTCTCAGCCGATTCACCCCGTTTGCAATGCCTGCCGTCGCAGCACGTCTCACCTTTGGCGAGATAGCTGACGAATTGCTGCTGGCCAGTCAGCGCGTCCAGCCAACCCGGCTCCTGGCCACCGGGTATCGCTTCCGCTACCCTGATCTCGAAGGCGCGCTTCGGCACTCGCTCGGGGAGTAGCGCAGCATCCCAGAGGTCTCTTTCCTTTGATTGTCAGTAACTCAGGTGTTTAGGCTGTAGGCTGAAGGCTGTTAGCCGTTGCGCATGGACCGAATCAAGACGCCCAGAACTTTTTCGGTCTCCATCATTTTCGCGTCGCATTCGGAAAACGCCTGGCTCATCTGTGCGCGTTCCTACAGTCTCAAAGCCTACAGTCTATCTACCTGAGTAGTTACGATTGTCATTCCGGGCTTGACCCGGAATCCAGGTTCAGTACGATAGCTGAGTGCTGACAGCTTCTTGAGTTGGAACATGGCAAACATTCTTATAGCTGGCTGTGGGTATATCGGCACGGCGCTGGGCTGTCAGCTCGCGGCTGATGGGCACACCGTCTGGGGACTGCGGCGCCATCCCGCTACGCTTCCGCCGGACATTCGGCCATTTGCAGCCGACCTGACCTCACCCGATACACTTCAGGTGCTGCCGCCGGCGATAGAGTGGGTGTTTTACTCGGCCGCCCCCGATACCCATGACGATACGGCCTATCGGTCCGTCTATGTGGACGGGCTCAACAACCTGCTTCGCGCACTCTCGGTGCAGCAGGCGCATCCCCGGCGTGTCTTCCTGACATCGAGTACGGGAGTATATGGGGAGTCTTCCGGCGCATGGGTGGATGAGACCTCCCCTACCGAACCCAGGGAGTTTGGTGGAATTCGTCTTCTCGAAGGCGAGCGGCTACTGCTGGATGGTCCGTTTCCGGCTACCGTATTACGCTTGGGCGGTCTCTACGGTCCAGGTCGCGCCTCGCTGATCGAGCAGGTGCGTCGAGGCCAGATCGCATGGGATAATGAGTCGCCCGTCTATTTTAATCGTATTCACCGGGATGATGCCGCGGGGGCCCTACGCCATCTGATGATGCTCCCGAGCCCGGACCCCGTCTACCTTGGAGTCGATCACGAACCGGCCACGCTGGCCGTACTCCTTGATTGGCTGGCTGACGCGTTGGACGCGTCGCCGACTCGGCCGAGTGAATCTGCCTCGGCTCGGACGCCTCGGCATCCCGCCAACAAGCGTTGTCGCAACGCCAAGCTCGTCGCTTCCGGCTACGCCTTCCGCTATCCGACCTTCCGCGAAGGGTATACGGCGCTGCTCATGGAGCAGACTGGGGCCCGTTAGGCATCAAATCCCCCCCCACCCGTCCTCTCCCCCTCCGAGGGGGGAGGGTTAGGGAGGGGGTGGCGGGATTTTCATGATACACGGGTGGCCCCAGGGCCATGGCAATTCTGCAAATCTTTCTCATCATTATGCGCTACCCTGCGTAATGCTTCTTCCTGCTTCTCGTAGTTCCCTAGATGCGCCCGCATGAGGCTCTTCCAGAGCTTGCCGTGGTTCGGGACGGAGAAATGCAGGAGTTCGTGGACGATGATGTAGTCGCCAATCTTGCGATCCAGCGCCAGCAGATCGGCGTTAAAGTTCAGGTTCCCCGCCGTGGAGCACGACGCCCATTTGTTCCGCATCGGACGCAGGGCCAGTGCCTGCGTTTTCACGCCCAGCCTATCGGCCCATTCCAGCACACGGGCTTTGAACTCCTCTTTGTCGCGCCAGGCACTCATGGGCGAAAGCTCTTTTGCAACAGGACGAAGAGCGCATCGACGGTGGCCGTCACCTTGGCTATGTCATTCTCTTCGGCAAAGATGGCGAACGTCACCTGTTTGCGTACCTCGCGCAGTTCCGCCTCGCTCCGCTGCCAGTTTGGAAACATCGCGAACCCTTCGCGCACTTTCCTGCTCACCTGTTCGGGGTTCGGGATGCCGTCGTCGGTGAGTTTGCAAAGTACGAAGTAGGTCAGCCCATCCAGCCCTTTGGCGGCCTGTTCCTTCTTCCGCTGCTCGTTTTTCTCGATCTCCTTCAACAGCTCGGCGAGGGCGTCAGCGGTGCTGATCTGCCGATCCTCGAAACTCTCCTGCACCGCCTTCGCGCGTTCGGATAGCGCCACGAGGAACGGATCGTCGCCCTGCTCTTCCGCGGTCTTCGCGATGGCCTTTACCAGGTTGATAATCTTGGTGGCCTTTCCCTCCTCACGTTTCTTGATGGTGTCGATCGCATCGGCATCCAACGTGACGTACTCCGGCATCCTGTCGTGGACGGAAGCGCCGATGTGCCGCTGCACCAACTCGTTGGTCTTCTTCTGGAAAGCGCGGTCTACATACACGCGGCGCGCATACGCGTTGCGCACCACCTCATAGACGCTGGACAGTGTGACGTAGTTCTCGATGAACGGCCGTAGAAACGCGTCGGGCGAGATGATCTCGTAGAGCATCTCGATCTCTTTGTATTCTTTGAAGAACTCCTTCCGCCGTTCCTTGTCGCGGAAGTGTTCGATCACGTTGTCCACGTCCTTGTCGTTGAAATTCTGCCTCACCAGCGCAAGATACGCCGGGGCCTTCGTCTCCATCTTCGCTTTGAAGAGATGCTTCAGCAGCCCAAGGTCCTTGACGATGGCGTTGATCTCGTCGCTGTCGAAGGCCAGCGCCTTTTCCAGCTTGTCGAAGATTCCCACGAAATCAAGGACGAACCCGTGCGGCTTCACCATCTCCGCCGCCTCGTTCTCGTAGGGGCGGTTCACCCGCGCGATAGCCTGGAGCAGCGTGTGATCGCGCATCGGCTTATCCAGATACATCGCGTACAGGATCGGCGCATCGAAGCCGGTGAGCAGCTTCTCGGTGACGATGAGAATCTTCGGCCATGCGCCGACCTTGGTGAAATCCTTGCGAATCTGTCGTTCCCGCTTCGGGTCGAGATGCCACTTCTTCAGGTGCGCCGGGTCGTTGTTGTTCCCGGTGAAGACGATTTCCGAATACTGCGGCGGCAGAACCGCATCCAGCGCCTCCTTATAGAACGCGCACGCCTCGCGGTCTACGGCCACGAGGAACGCCTTGTAACCGAGCGGCTCGATGTTCCGGCAGAAATGATCGGCCACCATGCCCGCCACCTGCTGCACGCGGTCCGTGCCCTTGAGGAAATTCTTCAGGTTCACCGCCCGTTCGAGAATCTTGTTCAACTCCTCGATGTCCGCGATCCCCTCCGTCTCGGCCAGCGCGAGGAACTCCTTCTCCATGAGTTCGTGCGGCACCAGCATGTCGTTCGGCGCGAGCTGGTAGTAAAGCGGCAGCGTCGTGCCGTCCTCGATGCTCTCGGCGATGGAATACTTGTGCAGGTAGCCCTTGTCGTCCTCGCAGCCGAAGGTCTTGAACGTCCCCTTGCCATAGACCGTCTTATCCACCGGCGTACCGGTGAAACCGATGAACGTCGCGTTGGGCAGGCCCGCCATCAGGAAGTTGCCCAGGTCGCCACCCGTCGTCCGGTGCGCCTCGTCAATCAGCACATAGATGTTCGACCGCCGGTTCAGATTCGCCGGCATGTCGCGGAACTTGTGGATCATCGTCACGATGATGCCCCGATAATCCTCCCGCAGCAGCCGGTTCAACCCTACGATGCTGCCGGCGTGGGCCACGTTACCCATCCCCACCGACGCGAGATTCTTGAGCATCTGATCTTCCAGCTCGTTGCGGTCGATCATCAGCAGGATGGTCGGCTTCTCCGCCTCTGGCGCTTTGAAGAGCAGCTCTGCCGCCTTGATCATCGTGTAGGTCTTGCCGCTGCCCTGAGTATGCCAGACCAGCCCGCGCAACCGCTTCGGATCGAGCGCCCGCGCCACCACCTTGTCCGTCCCGCCCATCTGATGCTGCATCAGGATGAACTTGTGCAGTTCCTCCTCTTTCTCCGCGAAGAGGATGAAATCCTTGAGCATACGCAGCACTTGCGGCACGGCGCAGAAGCTCTTCACCTTGGCTTCGAGGTTGCCCGCCTCGGCGTGCTTCCAGTTGAAAATGTTTCGGCGCACGGTGTTCCAGGTGACCCCGTAGGCAAAGCCGATCGCCTCCGTGGCGGTGAAGATCATTTCCGGCACCATCACTTCCGGCGTTTCCGCGTGATAACGGCGGAGCTGATCCACCCCGAGCGCGATCGCCTCGTCCTTGCTCGCGTTCTTGCACTCGATCACCAGCACCGGGATGCCGTTGATGAGGAAGACCACGTCCTCCCGCGTGCCGAAGCGACCATTGTGGGCGTAGAACTCCTCGGTCACCTCATACACGTTACGCCACTCCTCACGCCTTCGAGTGAGGTCGCCGTAATCAATCAACATCAGGTCCAGCTCCCGGCTCTCCTCGGCGCAGAAGAACTTCCCCTGGTTGCGCAGGTAGGCGAGGAAGTCGCGGTTGCCGGCGATGTCCGCGTTAAGTCGCTGGAACTCGCCCACCAGCGCGCCCTCGGCCTCCTTGTATTTCGGATTGAACGCGCGCACCTGGGTGTGTAGCAGATCGCCGAAGTAGAGCGACGCCGTCCGCGCCCGCTCAGGATTCTCCCTCTCCCCTTGCGGGAGAGAGTTGGGGTGAGGGGTAAACCCGCGCCGCGCCTCGGCCTCATCGCGCGGCACATACGTCCAGCCGATCTCCTGCGCGTATTTCAGGATGCGGGCCTGGACGGTTTTGTGTTCTCCGGGTGCGGGCATTAGTTGGCTTTCCGAGACTTCCTGGGTTTGGGCAGTTTCTTCACCGCTTCGTCGAAGTCCTTTTCCACTTGCGAGGGCTGGGCAAGCTGAAGGATCCGGAACTTCTCAAATTCCAGCTCCGCTTTCCTCAAGGCCTGTTCGTGGGAAACGGTTCCGGCGTGGGTGAGGATGTCCCGATCGCCCAGCCGCAGGAAATCTTCCAACTTGGCGATCCAGTTCCGCATATACATTGGGTTGCGGTTCAGCGCCTGGAGTTCGGCAAATTCAAGATAGGCGTTGACGATGCGGTTGAGGGCTTCGAGCTCCTTCACCATCAGGTAATTCTTCGCGATGGCCGCCTCTCCCTTGGTCGGTTTGGCCCCCTGCCAGTTCGTCAATCCCATGCTCGGCCTGGTAGCATCCGCCCGGTCATGGACAATCTCCGCCGCCGTGTGCCCGTGCGCCGCCCAGTGCATCTTGTTCTGCACCGTGGCGAAGAACATCTGCGAGGCCTCTTCGCCCGGGTCGTAGTCAATGCTGGTCGCGTAAATCTCCAGCACCTTTCGCCAGAATACCTTCTCCGACGACCGGATGTCGCGGATGCGGGCCAGCAGTTCCTCGAAGTAATTCCCGCCCCCGGCCCGCTTCAGCCGCTCGTCATCCAGCGCAAAGCCCTTGACGATATATTCCCGCAGCCGCTGTGTAGCCCAGATGCGGAACTGCGTGCCTCGGTGCGACTTCACCCGATAGCCGACGGAGATAATGACGTCGAGGTTGTAGTGTTCCACCGAGCGGGACACCTGCCGGCTGCCCTCCTGTCGAACTGTTAAGAAATTCTTAACAGTTGCCGCCTCTTGTAACTCACCTTCCGCGAAGACGTTGCGGATGTGCATGCTCACGTTCGGAATGGAGGTTTGAAACAGCTCGGCCATCTGGCTTTGCGACAGCCAGACCGTCTCGTTCTCCAGGCGGACTTCCAGCCGCGTCTGCCCGTCGCTGGCTTGGTAGAGGAGAAACTGGGATTGGGGTTCGTTGTTCATCGTGCGCCCTTCGCAGTGAACGATGTCAGTTCCGGCAGATCGAGATCCTCGCCACGAATCTGTACGATCATGAGTTGGTCTATCAGATCGCCGAAGAACAGCGTCGTCTTACGCGCCTCATCCGTATTCCCCCTCTCCCCTTGAGGGAGAGGGTTGGGGTGAGGGGTAACCCCCCCGTCGTTCAGCCTCATCGCGCGGCACGTAGGTCCAGCCGATCTCTTGGGCGTAGGCGAGGATACGGGCTTGGACGGTTTTGTGTTCTCCGGGTGCGGGCATGGTTTCCTCAGAGGGTTTGGAAATAAACCTTGATCTTCTCTGCCATCAGCCTCCGGCGCTGTTCAAGGAAGCTATCGTAGTCTGGTACGCTTGCCGAAAGCATGGATTCAGGGATGCAACTCTCCGCCAGATTGGCCGTCAGTTCGTCATAGTCGGTGATGCCGCCGTATTTCTTTTTTCCACCCTGACACTGTTCCGCCAGTTCCTTGAAATACACCGCAGGCGCTTTATCACCAATGGCGATGTTAATTTCGGACTGGGCGAGCGCGTAGTTCGCGATCTGATTGTAGCGCCCGCGGTTCAATCCCTGGCCCTTCAAATGATTGCGCGGGTAGAGGTGATGCACGTCGCACTTGTTCAGGATGAGGTCGCGGACCATGATGTCTCGCGACAGAAATCCTTTGTCGCCCAGCTTCACCTGAGCCGCCTGGAACACCCGGAAATACGGACTGATCGAACTGGAGGTGTTCATCTCCTGGGGCAGCAGGGCATCCCAATAGGCGTCGGACAATTCACCGGCGAAGGTCGCCGGGCCGAACGCCTCGAAACCCTGCTCGTGCATCTGCCGGATGTCGAAATCGAACGTACTTTCCGGTGAGCCTGAGTAGCGGCCCGTCAGCGCCGACATCACAAACCACCGCCGCACCGCGGACTCGATGTCTGCTGCCGATTTCCCCTGGCTCCGCAAGGTGAGATACAGAATGTAGGCAAAGTTGAGGGCATTCTGGGAACCGATGAGTGAAGCGTCCACGAAGCCCGCTGACCGGATGATCATCACGAACCGCTTGAAGTGTGTCTCATTGATGAAGTTCAGGATTCCGGTCTTCAGCCCGGCGAACGAAATCTCGGCGATGCTCTCCTCGAACTGCTTGGTCTCGAAATTTCGGCCCGAAAGCAGTGACACCAAGTCCTCCAACTTGCCGCGTTTGAATTCCGACGTGAACGCCACGCGCAGCATGTCCGTGTAGGAAGGGTCGTAGATGTCGTCATTCTCGTTTCTCACCCACGCCATTTGCTGGAAGAAGTCCGTGGCGGCGAAGGCGGTATCGTTCTCCCTGATCTTGCCGTAGAAATCCGGCGCTACAGTCAAGTGGCAGAAGTAATCAATCGCCTTGCGCAAGGTATTGCCGCCGAAGGTCTCGTTGCTGGCGATCTTCGACATGGCGAAATCTGCCTGACCCAGTGCCGCGCCAGCGGAGTTCACCCGGATGAAGATTTCTGTCACGGTCTGGATGTCGAGGTCCCCATCCAGTTCGATCACGCCGACGTGGTTGTTGGTGATCTTCCGGAGCTTCTCGATAATCTTGAAGATGGCATCCTGGTTGGTGCCGGGATTACCGGTACAGTAGGCGTTCACCAGCGCGAAGAGGCTCGCGTCTGGAGCAAATACCTCCGCCACATCCGTGATCCAGATCGCGTTCTTCGCAATGGCCGGGTTCGACACCTCGAATTTCTCCTCTAGCGGATGGAAGGCGATGCGGATGCGCACCTTCTCGTAGTCCTTCGTTACCACTTGCTGGCCGAGCAACGCCGCCATCAGCGCCGTGACGCGTTGCTGCCCGTCAATTAGGACCCGCTTTCCCGCCGAGGACGAACCATCCTTCAGTTTCACCGTCGGATTTCGCCACGCGATGAGGTAGCCGACCGGGTAACCGCGATAAAGTGAATCGAGGAGGTTGCGCACCTTGGTCGCATCCCACACGAACGGCCGCTGAATCTCTGGGATGGCGATCTCGCCGGACTTCACCCACGTGAGCAGCGTTTCAATCGGATGCGGGGTAACGGTGTAGCGTTGTATAGTCATGAGTTTATCCTTAGTTTTGTTTTTTCCAATTCAGGCAGATCGAGGTCATGGACCCGAATCTGCGCCGTCATCAACTGGTGCAGCAGGGTGCGGAAGAGGGCGGTGAGCGCGGCGTGCTTGTGCCGGTGAACTGCAAGCTTCCGATCGACGCAATCAATATTGGAGATAGTCTCGTCTTGCTCCTCGGGCGATGGCACAGGAACGCGAAAGCCGCGCAGCCGCGTTGCGCTGATATTGCTCTGGCTGACAGCTCTCGTCGCGATAGACTTTAGCCGCACCTGTGTTTCGTCCCAGTTGAAGTATTGATTCAGGAAGAATGGACGAAGCCGCGCAGCATTCGTCCGCAGCCGAATCAGGTAAGACGCGAAAACGAAATCTCCTTCGAGATCAAAGATCGCGGTTCGCCCCACCAGTTCGAGGCTGTTGGTGCGATTGAACAGGATGTCCTGCCGTTCAACCCGGAAGTTCGCAAACTGCGCCGGAGTGAGTTCAACGTATTGCAGATTGTCAGACGAGATTCGCCCCTGACGTTGATTCGTCATTCGCAACACGGCATATCGTCCAGACTCTGAGCCTTTCACTGAAATGCCGTATTGGGCTTCGGACAGATATTCGCCAAGAGTCGCTACATCCCAACTCTCCGGCACGGGGCCGATTTCGGTTTGTTTTTGGGGTTCGCCGCGCAGGCCTTGGGTGAAGAGTTGGTGGAGGAGCGCCTTTTTCAGTTCGGCGGTCAGCGCCAGCAGCCGTTCCTGCTGCTCTATCGCCCGCTGCACCACCCCCAATACCCCTGCTATCTTTCGCTGCTCGTCCTTTTCCGGTCGGGGAACCTTCTTCTCTTTCAGGAGAGTGAAGTGGCGGTTGTATCCGCGGTTCGGGATGTCGAGACTCAGCAGCGCGTAGTAGAAGAACTTTGCATCGAACAGGTCTTCCCTCGGCTTCAGCACCTTTGTGCCGTCTGCGCCAAGAATGAACGGGAAGTCCACAAACTTCAGGCAACGGGTATGGTCGCCGAAGATGACCAGCGGAAGCCCATCACGAATGACTCGTTCGGCTACATCGGAGTAGCCCGCAATGAAAGCTTGGCCTTGGTCAACAACGGGGAATTGACCAGATGGAAGAATGTCTGCGGTAGGAATCTGGTTTTGCTTGCCGATCATGGTCTTCTTGATTGCTGCGGGAAATTCTACGTCTTGCCATTTCGTATGCTCATCTGACGGAACGGAGGGCGGGTTTTCAAGCCTGCTATGTGGCCGACAGGAATGTCCGCCCTCCGGTGTTTTGATCCGTGTCGTGGACGCGCTCATAAGATCACCGCCTTGACGCTGGTCCCGCACTTCGGACATGCAAAATGGGTTTCGTCTACCGGACGGAAGCGCAGGCCGCAATCCTTCAGATCGACGCTATCTTTCGGATAGGTCACCAGCAGTCCATCGGCCGTCACATCCTCCAGCAATCCACAGTTGGGGCATGCCAGCAATTCGCGGTCGTCGGTGAAGATGCCAAGTGTCTCGGCCCGCTGCTTGACATCCACCAAGTGCCGGGCCAGATCGTGCAGACCGTCAACGGAGGACGGATTTTCCAACCCGCCATTGGACGGGCAGGAAGGTTCGCGCTCATTTTCGTGCCTTCGCGGCTTCGTGTGAGTTTTCGTCTTCATGTCTTGCCTCTCTTTTTCCGCGTGGGTTTGTCCGCGGGCGCCGATTCGATGGCTTTCTCATCTTCCACCGCGCTGAGGGCGAGTTGGGCTTCGATTTCTTCGATGGAGGGCAGGTTGGTGTCGAGGGGTTCGGGCAGGGAGCGGACGAGTTGGTATTCGGCGATGCCGATGGGTTTTTCAATGCCGGAAAGGGCATACTCGGCGACGAGGCGCTTCTTAGTTTTGCAGAGCAGGAGGCCGATGGTGGGGCGGAATTGTTTGCCAACGAAGGCAAAGCCCGCGCCCAACTCCAACAAGAAGCGGGTGATGTGGCGGATGAGGGAGTTCTCAATATCGCGCTCATGAGCCTCGTCGCCCAGTCCGAGAAAGTCGAAGTGGTAGGGATCTTTGAGAGTCTCGTGGGCCAGATTGGCATGGGGCGCCGGCAAGCGGCTCTCGAAATTGGTGATGGCAGCACCTTGGCGCAGACGGAGGCGGTTCTTGATGTGGAGTTCCAGGGTGACACGTGGCCAGCCGTTGGCGATGGCTTGGCGGGCATACCATTCACGGTCGGCGTGATCCGAAAGCTTGGTCAGCAGGATCACAATATGGAACCAAGGCAATTGGTCAGCAGTCTGCTGACCAATTAGACCCGTGGGCCACTGCTCAGCAAAATACCGCATGTATTTCAGATTGGAGGTGGAGAAGCCTTTCATTTCCGGAAAGGCTTCCTGGAGGTCAGAGGAAAGTCTGCCAATTACCCTGGCTCCCCAGCCTTGGCGCTGCTGACGTTCCAAAATCTCCGAGCCGATGCGGTGATAGAGCCTGATTTGCTCCCGATTGGCGGAGAGGACGGCACGCTGGCGCGCTCCAGAAATCTGGCTTTTCAGGCCGGCCAACCATTGGGCATAATCGGCGGGCAGAAGCAGGGCTTTTGAAGGTTTGCTGCTCATGCCATTAGCCTCCAGAGAATGGTTTTCAGCGCGGAATCCGTCGCCCGCGCTTCGTCCTCCAGCGCGTCCAACTCATCCACGATCTCCGCAATCGGCCGGTATTCGTCCGCTTCGCCCGTGTGGATGTAGCGGCTGGGGGAGATGTTGAAGTCGTTCCTCGCAATCTCCTCATGGCTGACGATACGCGAGTATTTCTCCATTTCCTGCCACGCGGTGAACGTGGCAGCGATGCGACGGATGGCGTCCTCGGCGATGTAGTTCTTCGGGTCGCCCTTGGTGAACTCGCGGCTGGCGTTGAGCAGGAAGAATTTTTCCTTTCGCTCGTTCGACTTGGCTCGGTTCAGCACGAGGATGATGCCAGGGGCGGTGGTATTGTAGAACAGGTTTTCCGGCAGGTAGATGACGCCCTCGATGAGGTCCTGCTCCACGAACCAGCGGCGGACCTCTTTTTCCTTGTTGGTGTTGGCATTGCCGGAGCCACGCGAGGCGGCGCCGGTGTCGAGCACCACGGCGGCGCGGCCCTGATCTTTAAGGCTGGCGAGGATGTGCTGCACCCAGCCCCAGTCGGCCTTATTGCCTGGAAAGCCCGCGCCCTTGGGGAAGCGGTCGAGTTCGTCGGCGTCGTAGTCCTTTTCCTTGAACTCGGTCTGGTTCCACATGGGATTAGCCACGGCGCGGTCGAAGGTCTGGAGGCGGTTGCCCTGGCGAAATTTCGGATTGCGGAAGGTATCGCCGATCTGAATCTCGCCCTCCATGTCGTGGATGATCATGTTCATGTTCGCCATGGCCCAGGTGCCGCCTTCCTGTTCCTGGCCGTAGAGCTTGAGGGGCGCGTAGGTCTTCTTTCCGGCAGCCTTCATTTTCCCGTCCAGCGCCAGCTCGCACTTGATGAGCAGGCCGGCGGAGCCGCACGTGGGATCGTAGATGCCCATGCCGGGCTGCGGGTCCATGATGAGCGCCATGATCTCGCCCACCTCGCCGGGGGTGTAGAACTCGCCCGCGCTTTGCCCGCCGCCCTCGGCGAACTTGCGGATAAGGTATTCGTAGCTGCGCCCGATGATGTCGCCCTCGACGTCGGTCAGTCCGAGCCGCTTGGCGCTGATGGCCTCGATGAGGTTGCTCAGGCGGGCATCGTCAATGTCGCGCTGGCCGTGGGTGGTGGCGTTGAAGTCGATACGGTCGATGATGCCCTTGAGCAGCGGATTGGCGTCGGCGATGGCGCGGAGGTGGGTGGTAAGCTGCTCGCCGATCTTGTCCGAGAGCGTGCGGATGATGGACCAGACGGCATCGTCTGGGTTCTTCGGCTCCAGCGGGAGGAAGAAGCGGACGAGCTTCTTGTCATGCTTGACGAGCTTGAACGCCTTGGCGCGCGAGCCGACTTCCTGGGCGATGCGGTTGATCTCGTCATCGAAGACGTCGCACAGGCGTTTGGTGAAGATAAGCGGGAGGATGAACTCCTTGAATTTCGGGGCGTCCTTGGCGCCGCGGATGGAACAGGCGGCGTCCCAGATCCAGGATTCGAGGGATTTGTCGGTGAGGTCGGGCATATTCGATTCGTTCCTTTATGGCCCTCTATTGAGTGTGCCGATCAGCATATCCTGGTTCTCGTACTTCCCACGGTGGCTTCATCCTGTTGCTTACGCCTTGATTACCTTGTCTGGGGGGATGCCCTTGAAGGCGTTCCGCGTATCTACGATCAAAGGGGCGTGATGACGGATCAGATCGAGGTCAAACGCCGAGTGATTCGTCACAAGGATGACCGCATCCTGCGCCTGAAGGGTCTCGGCCGTCAGGGGTAGAGCGGTCAGGTCAAGGTCGGGATAGTGACGGTGGCCGTGGCATCGAGGGACGTGGGGATCTGAATAATTCACCTGGGCTCCCTGTTGCCGTAGCAGCGTCAGGATCTCGAGGGCTGGGCTTTCCCGCTGATCGTCGATGTCCTTCTTGTACGCCACACCCAGAACCAGGAGGCTGGCGTCATGCAGCGACTTGCCTCTTCTGTTCAGCGCATCGGCGACTTTTCCCACCACCCAGGCCGGCATGGCATGGTTGATCTCGCCAGCCACCTCGATGAAGTGGGTGGACATGCCGTACTCGCGGGCTTTCCAGGTGAGATAGAAGGGGTCGATAGGAATGCAGTGGCCCCCTAACCCTGGTCCCGGATAGAATGCCTGAAAGCCAAAGGGCTTGGTGGCAGCGGCGTCGATGACCTCCCAGATGTCGATTCCCATGCGGTCCGAGAGCATCTTGAGCTCATTCACCAGTGCGATATTCACTGCTCGGTAGATATTCTCCAGGAGCTTGGTCATTTCGGCCTCCCTGGGAGAGGCGACCCGCACCACGAAAGTGAGCGTCCTCGGTGGCGCCATGAAGGCCAACCGGCCGTAGTGAGGCTTTACTGGTGTAGTGCGATTCCCTTTACATTCCGTTCGTGGTGAGCTTGTCGAACCATGAACGGGGAGGCCACCCTTCGACCAGCTCAGGGCGAACGGTGAATGTAAAGAAGCGTTAGGCGCACCTGGTTATTTTCCGCAGATAGCACAACGAATCATAACGACCAGAGCAGTAGTGCGACGATGAGACTCGCGACGACGATCGCGACGATGGGTGCGACTTTTGTCAATCTCGATTGAGCGCTACTCGCCGAGGCAGAACGGGTAACGCGATCGGGTGTAAGAAAATCCGTGGCCCCCGCTGCCCTGAGCCCGCTTCTCATCCGTACTTTTCGTCTGGCATTATACTCTCGTCGCTTTTCCGGATCCTTGAGGACTGCGTACGCCTCGTTGAGACTCCAGCTCTGCTCGGTGATCCACCCCGTTGGGTCCTCGTACTTATCAGGATGATACATGCGCATCTTTTCGATCCATTGCTTATGAATTGTCTCGGCGGAGGCGTCCTGGTCCACATCGAGGATCGCGTAGTAATCTGTCCTGGAAGCGAGGTGCATCGATGCGAGCAGCGCGTCGGCCTTCTGGACCAGATGGCGGACATCGAGATGCTGGATCTCCGCCGCCTCGCGGAGTTCGGCGTAGCGGGGGGATCTCAGGCCCTTCCGAATGTCCAGGAGGATGATGGTCAGCTCTCGCCGATCAGGACACAAGGCGGAAAGGTCTGGAAGGGGCTTCGGCAGGGCCAGCATGGCGATGATTGCGTCGATTCTGTGCTTATCCGTACCGCTCACGGTCCTACCGATACTATCGCGTGCGCCTGCGTCATGCCCATTGGTATTACTCCCTCCCCCACCCTCCCCCCGGGTACCCCTCGGGTGCAGAGGGTATCCGGGGGGAGGGTGGGGGGGACTTTCGAAGCGGTATGCTGGCTGGCGGTTGAGGTCTTGCTCTGACGTCATGGCGCGGGTCGCGTTGAGGGTGATGGAAAGTATTGTGACCGTGACGATGGCATTCGCCGGGATATGCAGGTTGAAATCGGTCAGGCTGTGAATGAGCATCGCAAACACTGCGGTCATCCCGGCCAATGCCAGGTACACTGCAAGAGGATCGTGTCGCTTCAACCACCTGACGGTCACCTGTCGATACCACACGACTATAAACCACACAACAAGACCAAAGGCCACAATGCCGCCCTCAGCCAGCAGTTGCAGGTAGTCGTTGTGGGCGTACTGGAAGATCATCTGAGCAGTGGACGTTTTGTAAGCCAGGAACACCTCCTCGAAGGTATTGAAGCCCGAGCCAAAGCGCACGTAATCGTTCGCCATCCGCAAGGTATCCCGCCACAGGATCGCCCGTTCTTCTGCAAATGGTTCCTGAAGTGTCTTCTCGAGCCGCTCCAGCGACAGGAATGCGCTATTCCCACCGATCCAGACCGCGGCAATCAGGACGAGGCCACAGTAGGTCATAGCCAATCTTACGACCCGTGAACGCGCAGATCGCTTACTGACCGCCATGATGACGAAAAAGCTCATGGAGCCCGCGAAACTGACGAGGCCCCCACGCGAGCCGGTCAGCAGGAGCGCCGTGCCCATAAAGATTGCGGCGAACCACAGGAGTATCGACCTACTGGTGTGTTGGGACGTCCATAGGAGGAGCCGTTCCCTGATAGCCAGTCGATTGGTGCGCAAGGGCGACTGAGCCAGGATATAGCCGATGGTCAGCGGGATGGCGATCTCCATGTAGCCGGCGAAGTGATTGCGGTTGACATAGGGACCGAAGGGTTCACCGCCTTGCGCGGTCTCGCGGATCCAATAGATCTTGCCGTTCGACGAATACTTTTGAATAATCGCGAATACCGCCAGGAAAAACCCAATGCTGATAATGGTCACGACAACTCTCTCGATCTGCTTTCGCTCTCGCAAGTGGTTGAGCAAGATCCAGAACAGTATGGCGTAAGTCAGCAGTTTCAGGAACTCTTCACGAGTGGCGCCCGGATTAAGCGAGATAGTCCGCCACCCCACCTGGAGGTTGAGGGCAGATGCGGCATCGTTGTAGACCGAGTACGCTGCAGGCGAGAGCAGCTTGATCGTGTTCAGGGGCAACGGAAGCATCTGGAGGAGCATCAGTGCCAGGAAGGAGAGGATCAGGATGGTGAACGGTGTCCGCTCGAATTGGATTCGTCCATTACAGATCATTCGGGCGGTCCAGATGAGCCCCATGAAGAAAACCAACAACTCTGCTACCACGATCGACCACGCCTCAACGGTGCCAAAAGCGAGCGGCGTAAACAGGAGGAGGACCGTCAGCGTCCACAGGAGGAGGCGGTCGGACCATAGCATCGGGTGGGTGTCACCCTGTTGGTACATGCATCGTCCACTCTCGGTTGGCTTGATACCATCGCACCAGCGCGCCGACGCCATCCTGGAATGTCGATTGCGGTTGCCAGCCCAGCAATTGCCTGGCCTTACCGATGTCAGCCCACGTAGCCTGCACGTCGGCTGGATGACGGGGCGTGTGCACGATCTCTGCCTTTTTCCCGACCAATGCCTCTACGAGTCGGATCGCATCCATCAGAATAACAGGCGTGTCAGAGCCAAGATTGATGACCTCATATCCGAGCGGCTTGAGGCCGGCGATCGTGCCTCTGGCGATATCGTCCACGAAGGTGAAGTCGCGGGATTGCTGGCCGTCGCCATAGACCAGCACCTGGCGCTCTTCGCTGATCCACTGCACGAAGCGAAAGAGACTCATGTCGGGTCGCCCGGCTGGACCGTAGACGGTGAAGTATCGCAAAACCGATACGTCGATCCCGTACAAATAATGATAGGTATAGCAGAGTGCTTCGGCGGCCTTTTTGGAAGCGGCGTAGGGCGAAAGGGGAGCGTCGGTATTCGCGTCTTCCCGGTAGGGCAATTGGTTGCTTTGGCCGTACAGGCTGGAGGTGGAGGCGAGGATAAACTTGTTGATGCCGAGTGTCCGGCAGAGGTCCAACAGATTGAGCGTCCCGGTGACGTTGGTGTCGTAGTACACCCAGGGATTTTCAACAGATTGGCGTACGCCGGCGCGGGCAGCTAGATTGATAACGGCGACTGGACCGTGACTATGGGGTCCACATGCCGCCTCAATGGGCGCGCGCAGAGCCGCCCGGTCGCTGATGTCGAGCTGGTGGAACCGAAAGCTGGGGTGGTGGAGGATCTGTTCGAGGCGCCGCTGTTTGAGGCGGACGTCATAAGCGTCGTTGAGGTTATCGATCCCGACGACGAGGTAACCGGCCTGGAGGAGCAACTCGGCGACCTTGCAGCCGATGAAGCCCGCACAACCTGTCAGCACAACGGTTCCTGGTTCCAAAGCTCGCTCCTTGGCGCGCTATATCCAAATCAGGATGAAGTCCTGGGCGCCACCTTCGGTGCCATTGCGCAATCTGAACGATTGATCTCGGTGTGCGAAGATATCCAGGAAGGTCAGCCGTGAAACTCTGAGCACATATTGGTGCCGAAGGGGGGACTCGAACCCCCACGGGTATAACCCCACCGCCCCCTCAAGACGGCGTGTCTACCAGTTCCACCACTTCGGCCCGCTGTATAATGGCAACGGCGACCGTTATCTGTCAATGAAAAAGGTAACTACTCAGGTAGATAGACTGTAGGCTGTTAGACTGTAGGAACGCGCACAGATGAGCCAGGCGGTTCCGACTGCGCCGCGACAATAATGGAGACCGAAAAGGTTCTGGGCGCCTGGATTCGGTCCATGCGCAACGACTAACAGCCTACAGCCTACAGCCTAAACACCTGAGTAGTTACTGAAAATGTAAGCGGAAGGAGCCAGATTCCGAGTGCGGGGTGCAGGGTTATAGGCCTGGAACTTTGCCTTGAATCCTCCCGCCTCTATCGGTATAGTCATCGGTGTTCAATGAACCGCGTAAGAGGCCTGAGAACAGTTCGGGAAGGGATACCGAGTTTTGGGCTGGGCGTGGGGATGAGCCATAGAGACGAGACGGAGGCGGAATGAGAGAACGCTGGTGGATGAGTGCTGGATGGGCAACGCTCCTGTGCTTGGTGTTCGTTACGGCCGGATGCGCAACGGCCCGGATTGCGGAGCAACGGGTCGTCAGCGGCCGGATCACCGATCAACAGGGCCGGCCTGTGCCGGGGACGCCCGTGCTAGTGGTGGGACGGCGGCTTGATTTGACTACGAAGTTTGACTACACGGAACTCGACCGGCGGGAACTGAAGGTCCTGACTGCCGACGACGGCTGGTACAGGGCCGAGTTCATCCCCAGCGAACTCGGAAATAATCTCTACCTTTTCTTCTATGCCGAAGAGGGGTTCGACGGCGTCCGGTTTCAAAGGCCGGATGGAATCGACATCACCAAACGGTTAAAGGAGGGCAGAGAGCTGAGATTGGATCAGGCGCTTCTCGACCATCCGCAATGGAAGGAGGTGCAGCGACAGATCGCGCAGTTCGGGGCGGATTCAGCAAAGGGAAAGGTCCTGCGTCAGTTGGGTCTTCCGGAGCGAATCGACCGTGGAACCGGCGACCAGCCCGCCGAGACTTGGTGGTATTACAGTAAGGGGATCAGCTACCACTTTGTCGGGCCTGTGATCGGGGGTTCGTATACGTTCCAGCCTATCCAAGGCGTACTGCCGCTTCCTCTCACGAAGTAGTGCAGGTAACCTCTTTCGCCCTGTCGCCTTACCGGTGTAGTGTATCCAACGCTTCTTTCCACATCCCGTTTGCCCTGAGCCTGTCGAAGCGGGGTACGCAGACAGGTCGGCATGGAGGATTCCGGTGACGTTGAGACAGGCGCCTGCCGCGAGGCAGGCCAGGCGGTCAATTGGTCGATGATGCCGAATGATCCGTGGGTGTCTGAATCAGTAGGAATCTCATGGAGCTATGCCGTCGCGTCCGGCAGATCGAGGAGGTATCGCCATATCGGGACCACCTCGATGGTGCTGCCGCTGGTCTTGATTCGCTGGGCTTCGTTCCTCGTCACGATGGTTCCGGTCTCAAAGCCCAATTCGGCCATCGCCTCGCCCAGGGCCGTCGTTTCCCGTTTTCGCGTCTGCGGTTCGGCCAGGGACTCACACACCTGGACCAGCGTCCGCGGGCGACCGCGCATCGGGACGATAAAGTCGACCTCCCGGCCGCTCTTCGTCTTGTAATAGTAGATCTCCGGGTGAAGACGCCGAAGCGCCGTGAACACGAGGTTCTCCAGGAGATGTCCAGAGTTGACCAGCATCCCCGACGACACCGAAGTGACCAGGGCGTGATCGACGCAGTAGACCTTTTTCGGGTTGGTGTGGCTGCGGGCGAGCGACGGGTCGAAGAGCCGCACGCTGAACAGGAAATAGGCATCCTCGAACCACTCCAGGTAATCCGATACCGAGGCCTTGGGGACCTTGTGGCCCAGCGATTTGAGATATCCCGTGAGGCGGTTGACGGAGTAGTGGGATGCCGTGTTGTCCACCAGCCAGTGCGCCAGATCGGTCACCGCCCTGGGGTGCGATACGTCATGACGTTCGACCAGGTCCCGAAACAGGATCGCGTGAAGGTATTCCTGGTGGATCTTAATCCGCAAGCTTCGGCCAAGGCCGGCGACCTCGGGGAACCCGCCGGTCTCCCAGTATGCCTCAAAGGCCTTCTGGACGAGGAGGCGCTTCTTGGTTGACAGCGCGCCTTCGCTTTCGACGCCTTTGTAGTCCAAGAACTCACGAAACGAGAACGGGAACAGCTCCCATGACAACGCTCGCCCGCGCATCTGCGTGGCGATCTCCTTCGAGAGCATCCTGGCCGACGAGCCCGTGAGATAGACCTCGCATTGTTCTGTGCGCATCAAGCGGTCGACGAAGGGCTCCCAGCCTGGGGTCGCCTGAATCTCGTCAAAGAAGCAGTAGACCGTCTCCGTATGTTTCTTCTCCGGATAGAGGGCGTAATAGGCCTCGGCGATCAGCCCGAGGTTGTCCTGCCGTAGCGTGTGGAGGCGGTCGTCGAAAAAGTTCAGGTACAGGATGTTCTGTCTGGGGACTCCGCCATCCAGTAACCGCTGGATCACCTGGAACATGTAGGTCGACTTGCCGCTCCGGCGCACCCCGATGCAGACGGCGGCTTTGCCGTGAACTGCCTCGATGCGCACACGCCGGGGTACCCCGGTCTCCAGCCGGGCGTCCTGGAAATCCAGGATGATCGATTTAATTGTTTCTAGCATTTGGTCACAGTGGTCATAATTATTTCCGATAATAGTGTTATCTGGTCATAAATATAGCCGGTTTGTGCCGTTGGCGTCAAGAGCCATTCCCAGGGTCGGTGTGAACGTCTCCAGATTGTTCAGGCTTGCCCACCGGCGAGAGGCGTTTCTGCGCGGGGTATCAGGGTGAAAGACTCGACAGGATCCGGCATCAGAAGCGCACAATTCGCGAGCCACGTAGGGGAGCACGATGTGGCTAGCGTAGTGTCCACGAATTAACTAGACAGTGTTCGTCGTGTCCTCCGGATCGGAAGGGTACAGCCGGGCTGGATCTGCTCCAGCGTCTGGCGGCAGCCAGATAGCTTGGCACAATCGATTCGACGGTGGCTGTCCACACGAAGGGTCGAGGCTGCTGATTCCAGGCCTCCAGGAACTCGCGAATCGCCGGTCTTTGAGCTGCCGCGCTGCTGGCGGACGGTCCGCACCAGCTACGGGCCGGGTTGCTGCGCACCTTCTATTCTCGAAATGGACGGGTGCAACAGGCGGCTTCCATGGATGACTGCGGCGATGAGGACCCGCTCGGCGTCAAGACGGTGATGATGCGGTAACTGTAGACGAACCGCTCACGAATCGCCGCATCGCCGATCTCCGGGACGATGCGCCCCAGTTCCGGGTACTGAGGGATAGTTTCGGCCGTTTCGACGATTTTCGAGGCGACCGCCTTCGCATGCCACGCCGAGTCGCGCTCGATGTATGAGGTGATGGATTCGATGTCCTCGATGGCTTCCGGAGACCAAACTAGGCCGCGAGCCATTTGCCGAGGCGCGCCTTGGCGTCTTCGTGGGAAATGACGCCCTCAGATTCCGCGCGTTCTAGGCCGCGTTTCACTTTCTCAAGGACGTACAGGTGATACTGAATGTCCTCGAGGCTTGCGTCTTCGGGCAAACCCTCGATCATCGATTTCACTTCTGTTTTGGCACTGCTCATGGCACCTCCAACGCATACTGCAATGTCAATACTACCACCGCAGCCCCAGAATCCGCTCGATATGCGGGATTGTCTTGCCATTGCATGGACTTGTCAACGGAATTTCAATGGGTTCCGTTCATGGGTTCGACAGACTCACCATGAACGGATTGTAAAGGATGTGTGGGATACTACACGAGGTGATAAGAATCGGGTATAATGAAAATTTGGGTTGGTCCGTCTCACTCGATTCTTCTCGTCATTGCGAGCATCCGAAGGGTGCGCGGCAATCTCACTGTCCTGTTCTCGTGAACTTGGAAAACCGGTGGCGAAGAACGGTTGGATTGCTTCGCTATGCTCGCAACGACAGATTCTATCCTTAGGTTTAGGGGACCGAAAGGCCCGAACAATCTAACTATTTATAGGAGTTGGTCACGTATGGCAAGCAACAAGATTCTTATTCGGGGTGCGCGAGAGCACAACCTTCAGTCGATTGACCTGGAGATCCCTCGGGACAAGCTTGTCGTGATCACCGGCGTCTCCGGCTCCGGGAAGTCGTCGCTGGCCTTCGACACCATCTATGCCGAGGGGCAGCGTCGCTACGTCGAGTCGCTTTCTACCTACGCCCGTCAGTTCCTGGAGCAGATGGATAAACCGGACGTAGACCTGATCGAGGGGCTCTCGCCGGCGATCTCCATCGAGCAGAAGACCACCAGCAAAAACCCCCGTTCGACCGTGGCGACAGTGACGGAGATCTACGATTACCTCCGCCTCCTGTTTGCTAGGGTGGGTAAGCCGCACTGTTACGCCTGCGGCAAGCTGATCGCGTCGCAGACGGTACAGCAGATCGTGGATCAGGTGATGGCGCTGCCGGATGGAAGCAAGTTCCAGATCCTGGCCCCGGTCGTGCGAGGGCGGAAGGGGGAGTACCGCCAGGTCTTCGCTGACCTGCGCCATCAGGGGTTCGTCCGTGTTCGTGTCGACGGCAAGCCTCGGGAGTTGGAAGAGTCGATCGATCTGGATAAGAACAAGAAGCACACGATCGAGGTCGTGGTAGATCGGCTCATCCTGAAGGCGGATATTCGAAAACGGCTGGCCGATTCGCTCGAGACCGCGCTCAAGCTCAGCGAGGGGATTGTGGTCGTCAACCTCCTCGATCCGTCGAAGGATCTGACTTTCTCCGAGCGCCTGGCCTGCATCGACTGCGGCGTCAGCTATCCGGAAATCAGTCCTCGCATCTTCTCCTTCAATAGCCCGCACGGCGCCTGCCCCACGTGCGACGGCTTGGGCACGAAGCTGGACGGACGGATGGACGATCTCCCGGGTATCCTGGAGCCGTGGCACGGTAAAGCGAACATCCACTATCTGGACCGCCGCTATAAGGAGACCTCTTCATCCAAGGTGCGGGAGGAGATCGAAAACTACGTGAAGCAGTTGGCCAGCGTCCGCCCCTGCCCGGATTGCCAGGGGGCGCGCCTGCGGCGGGAGTCACTGGCTATCAAGGTAGATGGCAAGTCGATCGCGGAAGTGACGCATTACTCGGTCAAAGCGGGGCTTCGATTCTTCCGGGACCTGCAGTTCAGCGAGAAAGACCATGAGATCGCTCGCCGCATCCTGAAGGAGCTACGGGAGCGTCTGACGTTCCTCGTGAACGTCGGCCTCGACTACCTGACCCTGGACCGGACCGCAGCTACCCTGGCCGGCGGAGAGGCGCAGCGAATCCGTTTAGCGACGCAGATCGGCAGCTCGCTGGTCGGCGTCCTGTACATCCTGGACGAGCCCAGCATTGGCTTGCATCAACGGGATAATGTCCGCCTCCTGGATACTCTGAAGCGGCTCCGCGATTTGGGGAACACGGTCCTGGTTGTGGAGCACGACGAAGAGACGATCCGCCTTGCCGACTATGTCATCGACCTGGGCCCAGGGGCAGGGGTCTCTGGCGGGCGAGTCGTGGCGTGCGGTAGCCCACGAGACATCATCAAACATAAGACCTCACTGACCGGTCAGTACCTGTCAGGACGCCTGACGATTCCTGTTCCTGCCCTTCGACGGCGAGGGAACGGTCGCGTCCTCACCATCGTCGGGGCGCGAGAACATAACCTCAAGAACATCGAGGTGGAGATCCCCCTGGGTGTGTTGACCTGCGTGACGGGCGTGTCCGGTTCCGGGAAGAGCACCCTGGTGAACGAGATCCTGCGGCGGGCGCTCGATCACAAGCTCTACGGCTCTCGGGAGCGACCGGGTGAGCATGACAAGATTCTTGGCGCCGAGCATATCGACAAGGTGATCGATATCGATCAGTCGCCTATCGGCCGCACCCCCCGCAGCAACCCGGCGACCTATACGGGCGTCTTCAATTTCATCAGGGAGCTGTACGCGCTGGTTCCGGAATCGCGTATCCGAGGCTACAAGCTTGGCCGCTTCAGCTTCAATGTCAAGGGCGGCCGATGTGAGGCCTGCCAGGGCGACGGGCTGATCCAGATCGAGATGCACTTCCTCCCCGACGTCCACGTCACCTGTGAGGTCTGTAAGGGGGCCCGCTACAACCGGGAGACGCTGGAGATTGTTTATAAGGGGAAGAGCATCGCCGATGTATTGGATATGACTGTTGAGGAGGCGCTCCGCTTCTTCCAGCCTGTCCCCAAGATCAAGGAGAAACTCCAGACCTTGTTTGACGTCGGTCTTGGCTACATCAAACTGGGCCAGTCGGCGACGACACTTTCGGGCGGAGAGGCGCAGAGGGTGAAGCTCTCGCGGGAACTCAGTAAGCGAGGGACCGGTCAGACCCTGTATATCCTGGATGAGCCGACCACCGGACTGCACTTCCACGATATTCGCCAACTCCTGGAGGTCCTGCACCGCCTGACCGATGTCGGCAACACCGTCGTAGTGATCGAGCACAACCTGGAGGTGATCAAGACGGCCGACTGGATTATCGACCTGGGCCCGGAGGGTGGGGATGAGGGAGGGCATGTCGTCGTAGCAGGACAGCCGGAGGAGGTAGCGACCCATCCGACCTCCTACACCGGCCAGTTTCTCAGGCGGATGCTTTAAGATTGAGATGTGTATTAGCTGTATCAACATTGAATTGACATCGATTAAGAAAATCGCCCCCACCCCCTCTTTTCCAAAGAGGGGTATTCACCATATTTCCCCCTTTGAGAAAGGGGGACTGAGGGGGATTTGTATTGGCAATTTGGACAGCAGTGATGAGTCCTGACGTCTTTTGGCTATCCAGATTGATTTGTGGAAATAGTCGAATGAATCCCGGATCCATTTGGACTGGATCTCCCAGGCCGTCCGATGCTGGCGCAGATTTCTGATCTGATGCACGCGCCTCCGATCCGGGGAGGTGGATGTAAGGTAACCTTAATGGAACCCGGCGACTAATGGCGCAGAAAACGCTTGACATCTCGTGGGGGGGGGTGACTACCTTTGCGTGAGTTGGTTTCTTGCGCAGAAGGCGCGTTATGGCCCTACACGTAAATCATAGGAGGGAGAGTGCACGGCTACGATGAAGGCTCAAGGGGTGCTCTTTCCACACACACAGCGCGTTCGCTATCGTTGGCGTGTAAGGCTCTTGTTTTCTTCTAAAGAAAGGAGTGAGGATGCTGAAGAGAATCGTTCGACCGATTTACGCTCTGGCTTTCCTAGCGACCTTCCTGCCGGTCCCCTACGCCTTTGGCGGCCCGGTCATCCTAGGTGGGGATGATCTGACCGACCACGGTTCCTTCAACGGGACCGTCAACGTGGCGGGTTGGCTCTACATCGAGAAGGCAATCGGGAACCTCCTGACGACAGCCACACGGCCCGGCGCGACACCCAACACGATCGCCGCGCTCGGGTCCGCCTTCGGTGGCGGCGGCGCCGGTGCCGCAATCCAGAGCGCGGCGGCGCAGTTGGTGCCGCCGGCCACGGTGACGTACTACGATGGCGCGGCGGCGATCACCCAGTTCTTCACCGACCTCGCGAGTGGCGCGACCAACCCGGCCGTTATCTGGATCGCCGGCAACGGCGCCGGCAACGACATCGACGCAACGGAGGGCGCCGTGCTCACGGCGAACGCCACGGCGCTCGCAAACTACGTCAATTCCGGCGGCGGCCTGATGTCGCACACCGGAGGACCGGACGTGTACGGCTGGCTGACGGTCCTTATCCCCGGGATCGTCGAGGATCCGACCTGCAATTCGGTTGGCGCGACCCTGACACCCGCCGGGCTGGCGGCCTTTCCAGGCCTCAGTAACTCGGACATCGACAATAATGCCGGGCCGTGTCACACCTCGTTCTCAGGCAACCTTGGCAGCCTTCAGGTGCTGGCGACCGATGGTGACGGACTAAACTACATTATCGGCGGAGGCGCGGGAACGATCATCACCCCCGCCGGCATCCCCACCCTCTCCGAATGGGCGCAGATCGGCATGGCGGCCCTGCTGGTAGGGGGTGGGTTGCTCGCCATCAGGCGGAACAGGCAGCTCTCGTGAGGACGGACTGAACGCCGTGGGCTGACGTCTCTTTTTATCCCATGAGCGCCATACCGCCGCAGACTCTTCTGCAGCAGCAACAGGGCCTGTACTTCTGCCTGCGTTTCGGCCTCTACACCCTGCTTTGCTTCCTGGTCCTGTATGCCCTGGACGATCGGCTCGTCGTGCCGTTTACCCGTGTCATCGCCAGGCTGTCCCACATTGTTCTCACGATCCTGGGTGCTCGAAGCTGGGTGTCCGGCGCCTCCGTCGGCATCCCCGGCTTTGCCGTCGAGATCAAGAACAACTGTAACGCCATCTACGAGATCGGCCTGTACGCCGCCGCGGTCTTCGCCTACCCCGCCACACTGAGGCAGCGTACCCTCGGATTCGCAATCGGCGCAGTCCTGCTCTATCTCGCCAATCTCATCCGCGTCCTTGCCCTGATCGGCATCGGCCGCTACTTTCCCGGAGGGTTTCAGATTGCCCACCTCTATTTCTTCCAGGCCCTCTTCCTCGCCCTCGTCGCCGCCTGCTGGCTTATCTGGCTTAGCCGGATTCGTCGACTCGCTTAAGGGTGCCTGGCGGGGCTTTATCCTCCGTGCAGGCTCTCTCTTTCTCCTCCTCGCCCTGCTGTGGGTGGTCCTCGCGCCCGCCTACGCCCACCTGCTCGCAGCCGTCGCCTCCCCCCTGATCTCCTCAATCGAATCCTCCCCCGGTACGCGCTATCGTGTGGAGGGGACCACCATCATCGCCGAGCGCCCCATCATGCGGCAGGCCGCCGAAAAGGTTACCGTCAGCCGCACTCTCCTGCGTGAGACCTCCGGCGACTACCCCCTGGCCCTCCTGGCCGCGCTCGTGCTCGCGACCCCAGCCTGGTCGCTCACGCGACGGGGTAGGGTCTTCGCCGTGACCGTGGGCCTGCTCATCCTCATGCAGTTCCTCTCGTTGCTGGTCAACATCGAGTACACCAAACTATGGCCGCAGAAGACCGCAGCCGGCATCGTGGTTTCTCTCGACTACTCGAAGGCGAAGATGATCCTGTTCGATTGGCTCTACGCCTTCTTGGAGTTCATGGGCAGGGGCTTCTTCGCACTACTGCTCTACTTCGGCGCCATCGCCCGTGTCTGGGGCCGCCCGGAGCCTGGAGCACGGAAGGGCGCAGTCGGCAGAAACTCGCCCTGCCCGTGCGGATCCGGCCTGAAGGCGAAGCGGTGCTGTGGATGGTAAAAGGGGATTGACATCTCATCTTAGGTCCTCCATAATGGAAGAGAAATGGAGGAAAGAAGGATATAATGGCTACGCTGAATGTCAAGAATTTGCCGGACTCACTTTATAAGAAGCTTCGAGCGCGCGCTAAGCGCGATCGGCGGTCATTGGCTCAAGAGGTCATCCAGATCCTGACTCAGGCCACTGAAGAGCCTACTCCTCTCTCGATCCTCGACCTGAAGGGCCTTGGCAAGGAGCGCTGGCGTGGTCTAGAAGCGGCCGCATTCGTGGAGCAGGAGCGCCGTTCTTGGGATTGATAGATGATATCGGGGATGGCCCCGTAGGACTCGACACCGTTATTTTCGTCTACTTCATCGAAGAACATCCACGATTTCTCCCCCTGCTTGAGCCTGTCTTTGTCGCTATTGACGCCGGAGCCCTCGAGGGTGTCACCTCTGACGTGACGCTGCTTGAGACACTTGTGGGTCCATATCGTGCCGGCGATATTCCGCTGGCTGAGCGCTACGAGGCGATCTTGACCCGAAGCCGAGGCATCCGCTTGGTTGAGCTGCACCGCTCTGTCATACGTGCTGCCGCACAGCTTCGAGCCGATCTTCGGATTAAAACGCCAGATGCCCTCCAACTCGCAGCCGCACTGGTGTCGAATTGTGTGGTGTATCTCACGAACGACAGGGATCTTCCGCCCGTACCCGGTCTTCGAATTCTGCAGCTCCACGACTATCTCCCAACACTGTAAAGCCGTCAGGCCCGCAATCTACCGGCTCCCCACGTTCAGTACACTGCCCGGGAGGTGGTGAGTGGGCTGATGGCGAGGCGGTGCTGCGGGGGCTAGAGCGATTGAATTCACTGCGGGTTTATTCCCCGCCGCTTGCCGCAAGTTCGTCATACCGGCGGACCCCGGATCGGAGTCCGGGGCAGGCGCCGGTATCCAGAGGGCCCGACTGGATTCCCCCGTATCAAGTACGGGGCAGGCGTGTCAAGCACGGAATGACGGGCCAGAACAGAAGACGATACCCCGCAGCTTGCCGCGGGGTAGTTCACTCCGAACTTTCGATAGCAGCGGGCGTCCCCGAGGCCAAGTCCACTTGAACCCAGGCCGAGCTTTACACGAGTAGATGCCTTGGGTATAGTGCGCGTTATGGATGCCTTTTGCCTGGCCGCGATAATTCATGAGCTGCAAGCCATCCTCCCTGGCGCCAAGATCAGTCGCCTTCAGCAACTCGATCGGTGGAGTCTGCTCCTGGTCTTTCATAGGGGACGAGGGCAAGAGGGGCTCTTGCTTTCTGTCGAGCCTGGCGCGCCGAGGGTTGAGCTGCGTCCGCCGCCCCGCAAGTCGTCTTTGCCCTCGTCGAGGTTTGGGGATTTCGTCGCCTCAAAAACAAAGGAGGCGCGGATTGAGGTGGTTGAACAGGTGGGGTTGGATCGGATCACGGCGATACAGATGAGCGGCGGCTCGCTGCCCGAGGCGGCCATGAGCCTGTATGTGGATATGCGTGGGTCTGCGAGCAACTTTGTCCTCGTCGATCGAGTCACTGGAACGGTCATCGACCGCCTTCGCTCGGCCTCCGAAAGAACGAGGGGTAAGACACCGGGAGCGGGCGAGCCGTATCAGCCTCCCCTCGATAATAGCCGCGTCGATCCCAGATTGGTTCAGGAAAACGAATTCCTTGAACTGGTTCGCCCGCGTCTCGCTGAAGGGATCGAACCGGCGCGCGTTCTTGCGACTTGTTTCGCAGGGTTCAGCTCATTGATGGCGGTGGAACTGGTGGTCCGTTCCGGCCTCTCGACGCTCGCCTCTCTCGACGAGCAAGTGCGCGCCCTTTGGAGGCCGTTTCGCGATCTCATGGGCCGCGTGGCTACCGCTTCCTTCGAACCCAGGCTCATAATAGGGAGCAATGGGGATACGGTCGGCATCGCGGTATTTCCGCTGGTCACAGTTGCGGAGGATCACCAGGTTCCTTATTCCACCATGGCTGAGGCGCTTACTGCCTACCATGGAAGCCGCGAGCAGGTTGAGCGGCCGCAGACCATTCTGGCTGGGTTGCTACGCCGCCTGCAGAGTGAGATCAGTGCGGCGGAGCGGCTTTCGGCCAAGCTCGGACAGGAGGCAGCTCTCTATCGTGAGGGCGAGCTCCATGCCAGAAAGGGCCAGCTCCTGCTTGCCAACCGGGCCGGCATTCGGCGTGGAGAACAGGCGGTCGAACTTGCCGACTACGCCGATCCAGGAACGCAATTGCTGCGAATCGAGCTGGACCCCGCATGTTCCATCGAGGAGAATGCGAAGCGATACTTCGCGCTGCATCGCAAGGCTAAACGCGGAGCGGCGATCGTCGAAAAGCGCCTTGAGGAGGCCGACGGGCGGCTGACCACGCTCCGGTTGCTGATTCAGGAAGCGGGGATGGCGAAGGACTTGGGCGAGTTGCAGCGAGTTGATGCCGCCTTAACCCGCGTGGCGAGGCGCCGGCCGACCCAGGGGCCGGCAACGTCGCGCGTTCGGGAATCGGAAGGCCCTGAGCCGCGCACCTTCCGCTCCTCGGACGGCCTGGCGATCCTGGTCGGTAAAAGTGGGGCGGGCAACGATCACCTGACCTGGCGGCTTGCCAGACCTCACGATCTGTGGCTTCACGCCCAAGGCATCCCGGGGTCGCATGTCCTCGTTCGTCTGGCGAAAGGGAAGCAGACCCCACCGCGAACCCTGTGCGAGGCAGCGCAGCTCGCTGCTTACTACAGCCGGGCGCGTGGGCAGGTCAAGGTACCTGTGGACTATGTCCTGCGGAAATTCCTGAGGAAGCCGAAGGCTGCTGCGCCGGGAGCGGCACTGCTCACGCGGGAGAAGACGATTACTGTTCGGCCTGAGGCCGACCTGGTCCGCCGACTGCATGCCGCTGAAGGCGCTCTCCGCGCTGAGGGTTGAATGGCGGCAGCTACTACAAGGTGGATAGGCTGTAGGCTGAAGGCTATTAGGCTTTTAGACTGTAGGAACACGCCATGCGAGACCATACCAAGCTCAGAGCGTTTGAACTGGCCGACGAAGCGCCTTGATTCGGTCCATGCGTAATGACTAACAGCCTTCAGCCTTCAGCCTATCTACCTGAGTAGTTACAAATGGCGATCTACGCGGCTATCGATGTCGGGACCAACACCCTCCGCCTGCTTGTGGCCGAAGCGGTGAGATCTGATCGCTTCACCGTCCTTCATGAAGAGCAGACGGTTCCTCGTCTCGGCGAAGGGTTGATGCCAAGCCGGCTGCTCCAGGATGCGCCGAGTCGGCGAAGTCTCGCGGTTCTCAGGAGGTTCGCGGAGACGGCTCGCCGCTTCAAGGCCCTGCACGTGGCGGCGGTCGCCACCAGCGCAGTACGGGAGGCGAGCAACCGCGAGGAGTTTGTCGCTGCGGCGCTCCGGGAGAGTGGGCTCAGCATCCGGGTGATCGACGGCAATGAGGAGGCGCGGCTCACACTGCTCGGCGTTCGGCACGGGCTCCGCCTCGGGTCGAGTCGGGTCCTGGTCGTGGACATCGGAGGGGGGAGCACCGAGTTCATCCTGGCCAAAGGGGAGGCGATTGAGGCGATTGTGAGTACTGGTTTGGGCGTGGTCAAGCTGACTGAGGCGCATCTGAAAAGCGATCCTCCAACCCCCGGTGAGTTGAAGGCCGTTGACCAGGTTGTCGCGGACCGGATTGACAGACTTCGCGCTGAATTACCCGATCTCGATGGAACGGCGCTGATCGGCACCGCCGGGACCCCGACTACCCTCGCTGCGATTGATATGGGGCTCACCGTCTATACCCCCGCTCGAGTGGACGGCCATCGGCTGTCGATGACTCGGACGAGGCAACTACTTCACATGTTGGCGAAGAAACCGCTGGCCGAACGGAGCAAGATCCCGCTCTTGGAACCAGGACGTGCCGATCTGATTGTTGCGGGGACGACCCTTATTGTGACGGTTATGGGCGCGCTTGGCTACGATGAGTACATGGTCAGCGACAGTGGTCTGCGAGAAGGGGTCCTTCTCGACCTCCTCAGACAGCAAACCCCGTGAGACTCACGCCGTATTCTTCCTTCCTTTTTTCCGTTCCTTTACGTTGACAACGTGTCCGTTGTATGCTACGGATCATAACTACTATAGGAGGATTCGCAAGCCCTAAGCCTACTGAAACGCTCGATGGACACTGACAAAGTATTGGTATTGAATAACTCCTTTGAACCCCTCCACGTCTGCGCCGCGCGAAGAGCCATTATTCTGCTGTATACCGGAAAGGCCGAACGGATCGAGGACAGTCCAAGCATTATTCACTCCCCCTCGGTCGCCTTTGTCATTCCTGCCGTGATCCGCCTCTATCGTTACGTGAAGCTTCCGATCAACCCCACGATCGCCTTCAGCAAGAAAAATATTCTGAGGCGGGACGCCTATACCTGCCAGTACTGCGGCCGCAACGGTGGTGAACGGATGACCATCGACCATGTGATTCCTAGATCGCTGGGGGGACGAACCATCTGGGAGAATGTGGTGAGCGCGTGCCGCGCCTGCAACGTGAAGAAAGGGAACACGCCTCTTCACGAGGTCAGGATGAACCTGCTCCGCAAACCCTCCAGGCCGGCCTCTATCTTTTACCTGGGGATCATGTCCCATTCCCAACACCGGATCATCTCCTGGAGCAAGTATCTCCCCCGCGAAGTTGGCGGAGACCTCCAGGGTGCCGGTTCCTGACCGCTCTGACCATGTCCAATTTTAAGCTCATCTGCGACTATCAGCCAAAGGGCGATCAACCCCAGGCGATCAGGAAGCTGGTTGACGGGTGCCTGCAGGACAGGCCTCACCAGGTACTTCTGGGGGTGACCGGTTCTGGCAAGACCTTTACCATGGCAAACGTCATCGCTGCGATCGAACGCCCAACGCTGATCATTGCCCACAACAAGACCCTGGCGGCACAGCTCTATGAAGAGTTTAAAGCGTTTTTTCCGCACAACGCCGTTGAATACTTCGTCAGCTATTACGACTACTATCAGCCGGAGGCGTACCTGCCTGTCACCGATACCTTCATCGAGAAGGATTCCATGATCAACGATCACATCGACAAGCTTCGCCATTCAGCCACGCGTTCGCTGCTGGAGCGGCGCGACGTGGTCATCGTGGCCTCTGTCTCATGCATCTACGGTTTGGGTTCCCCGGAAGCCTATTATGGGATGATGATCTTCCTGGAGCGGGGCGGCTTGTGTGATCGGGAGCAGATGCTCCGGAAGCTGGTGGAGATCCAGTATCAGCGAAACGACTACGATTTGCATCGCGGCAGCTTCCGGGTGCGGGGGGACGTGGTGGAGATCTTTCCCGCCTACGCCGACACGGTGGTTCGGGTGGAACTGTTCGGCGACGAGGTGGAAGGGCTGTGGGAGGTCGACTCGCTTACGGGCGAGCGGATTCAGGGACTCCATCGGGTGCCGATCTATCCGGCCACACATTATGTCACCCCCCACGACCGTCGAGAGGAGGCCCTTGCTGCGATTCTCGAGGAACTGAATGAGCAGGTCGCGGCCTTTGAGAAGGCCGGGAAGCTCCTCGAGGCGCAGCGGCTGAAGCAGCGAACCTTCTTCGACCTGGAGATGATTCGGGAGATCGGGGTCTGCAAGGGGATCGAGAACTACTCGCGCCATCTCTCAGGCCGGACCCCGGGCGAGCCGCCCCCCACGCTGATGGACTACCTGCCCAAGGATGCCCTGGTGATCATCGATGAATCCCACCAGTCGATCCCCCAATTCCGTGGTATGTATCACGGCGACCGTTCTCGCAAGGGGACGCTGATTGATTACGGGTTCCGCCTCCCGTCCGCTATGGATAATCGACCGTTCACCTTCGAGGAGTTTGAGCGGGCCGTGCACCAGGTCATCTATGTGTCGGCGACGCCAGGCCCCTATGAACTTGCGAAGGTCAAGGGGGAGATCGTGGAGCAGATTATCCGCCCCACCGGGCTGATCGACCCCGAGATCCAGATCAGGCCGATCCGTGGGCAGATCGATGACCTGATCGGCGAAGTCCGGGCGGTCACTGCCAGGGGCCATCGGGTCCTGGTCACGACGCTCACCAAGCGGATGGCCGAGGATCTCACCGACTACCTTGCCGATGTCGGGATTAAGATCCGCTACCTGCACTCTGACATCGATACCCTGGAGCGGAATGAGATCATCCGCGAGCTCCGGCTTGGGAAGTGTGACGTGCTGGTCGGGATCAACCTCTTGCGGGAAGGACTGGATCTCCCCGAGGTGGCGCTGGTGGCCATCTTGGATGCCGACAAAGAGGGGTTCCTTCGCTCCTCCGGATCCCTCATCCAGACCATCGGCCGGGCCGCAAGGAATGTTGAAGGACGGGTGGTGCTGTATGCCGATACCATCACAGACTCGATGAAGCGTGCCATTGAGGAGACCGGGCGGAGACGTGAGGTCCAGATGGCCTATAACCTCGAGCATGGGATTACGCCGGAAAGCATCAAGAAGTCAATCTCTGATGTCCTCTCGAGCGTCTCCGAGAAGGACTACTATACCGTCCCAGCCACGCCCGACGTCGAGAAGGCCGGACGCCTTACGAAAGAAGAGCTGTCAGCTCAGATCGAGCAGTTGGAGAAAGAGATGCGGGCGGCAGCGAAGCGGCTCGAGTTCGAGCGAGCGGCGGAGTTCCGGGATCAAATCCGGGAGATAGAGAAGCACCACCTCGGCATCGTCGAGGGCTAGAAGGAGTCGGCAGGAGAGGAGCCGGTAGAAGAGCGGAGCGGCGGATTACTGGTGGCTCGGGAAAAGGAATCCTGTCTATGTGGACAGGGCGTTGAAAGGCTACAGGTTCTTAAAGGCTAGAGGAGGTGGCAAACATGAAAGGCAAAGTGAAGTGGTTCAACGTGACGAAACGGTTCGGGTTCGTTGTGCGGGACGATGGGGGGCAGGATGCGTTCGTCCACGCGAGTGACGTGGAGGGCGGCGCCACCCTGAGGGAAGGCGACACGGTCGAGTTTGACCTGGGTCAGGATGATAGTGGCCGCGCGAAGGCTGTCCGGGTCCAGGTCGTGCAGGGGTAAGCACCAGTCGCGTAGGTCGGGTTAGCGCAGCGTAACCCGACGGATCAAACGAGTTGAGTAGGTCGGCCCCGCGAAACATCCCGACCAACCTGGACGAGCATTCGCTCAAATTGAGCCTGGAGCGTCGTTGAGAGTGGATCGCTCCTTGCACACTATACGTGTTTTCGTGCTACTTAGGCGTTTAGGCTGACGGCACCTACCCCCACTTTCCTTTTGACTCCTCGCGCCCCCTGTGCCAGAATTCGATGCACAACTACTCACGAGGAGAGTGCTGCATGCATCATTTTCAGTATCGCGACGATCATCTCATGTGCGAAGAGGTGTCGATCGAGCGGATAGCCGAGGAGGTTGGCACCCCGTTCTATCTGTATAGCCACGCGACACTCGCGCACCACTTCCAAGTCTTTGACCAGGCGTTCGCCGACATCCCCCACCTGGTCTGCTTTGCGATGAAGGCGAACTCCAACGTCGCGACCTTGAAGCTCTTCGCCGACCTCGGAAGCGGAGCCGATGTCGTATCGGGTGGGGAGCTCTATCGTGCCTTGCGGGCCGGTATCCCGCCGAACCGGATCGTCTTTGCGGGAGTGGGCAAGACCCGCGAGGAGATGGGGTTCGCCCTGAAGTCCGATATTCTGATGTTTAATGTGGAGTCTCCCCAGGAGCTCCGCCTGTTGAATGACGTAGCCGGAGCCATGGGGACGAAAGCGAGGGTGGCGCTACGGATCAACCCGGACGTCGACCCGAACACGCATCCGTATATTGCCACCGGGCTGAAGAAGAGCAAATTCGGCATCGACATCTCCTTGGCCATGGAGGAGTATCAGGTCGCCAAGGAACTGCCGCACATCGAGGTCGTTGGGGTCCATCAGCATATCGGATCCCAGATCACCGAGATCGCGCCCTTTGTGGACAGTTTGGTTAAGGTTGCGGGATTGATCGCCAAGCTCCGGGATCATGGCTTTGCGATCAAGTACCTGGATGTCGGTGGCGGGCTCGGGATCACCTATAAGGATGAAGATCCACCTGTGCCACGGGTCTTCGCGGAAGCTATGATTGCCGTCATTAAGGATTTGGGCTGCACCATCGTGCTGGAGCCCGGACGGGTGATTGTTGGGAATGCGGGGGTCCTGGTGACGAAGGTACTCTACGACAAGCGCACGCCCGCCAAGCATTTTATCGTGGTTGATGCCGGGATGAACGATCTGATCCGTCCCAGTCTCTACGGCTCATTCCATTCCATCCTGCCCGCGCGGCAGGAGGCAGGGAGGGAGACGGTAGTGGCCGATGTGGTGGGTCCCGTATGCGAGTCGGGAGATTTTCTGGCCAAGGACCGGTCAATGCCGGCCCCGGAGCCCGGTGAACTGTTGGTCGTGATGAGCGCTGGCGCCTATGGCTATACGATGTCCTCCAGCTACAATAGCCGACCCCGACCCCCGGAGATTATGGTGAAGGGAGATCGCTACTTCACGATCCGCGAACGGGAAAGCTACGAGGATCTGATCCGTAACGAGCGGGTACTACCGGATATATAGAAGAACAGTGCGAGGTGTGGAGCGCCCCCCACCCTTCTTGCCTTCTTGGCGTAGGGGCGACCCTAGTGGTCGCCCGATCTGGGCAGGCACAAGGCCTGCCCCTACAAGGGGGATGGGGGATTTGAAGCGCGGGGTGCGATGAAGCGATATGGATAAGCTGATCTTTGTGAAGATGAGTGGGAGCGGGAACGATTTCATCATGATCGATAACCGCGATGGCCGACTCGCTATCGAGCCCAGGACGCTGGCCGAGCGGATCTGCCGGAGGCGGATATCGGTGGGAGCCGATGGGCTGATCCTGGTCGAATCGTCGTCGAAGGCGGATTTCCGAATGCGGATCTTGAATGCCGACGGCAGCGAGGCAGAGATGTGTGGCAATGGCGCCCGCTGCGTGGCCAGGTTCGCCGAGATGCTGGGAATCGCCGGACCCCACATGGCTTTTGACACGTTGGCCGGGATCATCCAGGCCCAGGTGGTTGGTTCCAGGGTCAAGCTCCAGATGAGCCGGCCACAGCAGATCCGCCTTGATCAATCGATCGAGGTGGATGGCGCCATGCACCAGATTCACAGTATCAATACAGGGGTTCCTCACGCCGTCCTCCTGTGCTCGGATCTGGAAACGATCCCGGTTAGAGCCCTGGGCCGCAAGATCAGATTCCATCCGACCTTTCAGCCGGCGGGAACCAATGTCGATTTTGTCGCCGCCCTTGACGAACGGACACTGGCCATTCGGACCTATGAACGCGGCGTCGAGGACGAAACGCTGGCCTGTGGTACAGGGACCGTCGCCGCGGCGCTGGTTGCGGCCACATTGGGGATGGTTTCTTCTCCGGTGGAGGTCAGGGTGAGGAGTGGCGAGACGCTTACCGTATCGTTTACTAAGAATGGGACGGAATTTCACGAGGTCTTTTTCGAGGGGGAGGTCCGGCTAATCTACCAGGGCGAACTGATGGCGGATGCGCTGTAACTACAAGGTGGATAGGCTGAAGGCTGAAGGCTTTTAGGGGTAAGTCGTGCGTGGTACGAAATCCCCCCCAGTCCCCCCTTTATGAAAGGGGGGTGCGGAGGGATTTGGAGGTCACATGAAGAGAATGTTTCAGGGCTCGATGGTGGCATTGGTGACCCCATTTAAAGACGGACGGGTTGATGAGCCGACCCTCCGTGAATTGGTGGAGTTTCAGATTAAGAACGGCACCGATGTCCTGGTTCCTTGCGGAACAACAGGCGAGTCTCCCACTCTCACCCATGACGAACACAGGCGGATAATCGAGTTGACGGTTGAGGCGGCGAATGGGCGCATCGCGGTCGTCGCCGGGACCGGCTCGAACAGTACGGCCGAGGCGATTGATCTGACCCGCTATACCAAGCATGCCGGGGCCGATGGCGCCCTCCTGGTTCTCCCGTACTACAACAAGCCGACCCAGGCGGGTCTCATTGCTCACTGCCGCGCCGTTGCCGATGCGGCGGATTTGCCGTTGATTCTCTATAATATCCCTGGGCGGACGGGGGTCAACATGCTGCCGGAGACGCTGGCGGCGCTGGCAGATCATCCATACATCGTTGGCATGAAGGAGGCGACAGGCAACCTGGAACAGATGACCCAGGACATCGTCCTGTGCGGCGACAAGCTCTCGTTCCTATCCGGGGATGATACCCTGACGCTGCCGCTCTTAGCTGTGGGGGGACGAGGCGTGATCTCGGTGGTCGCCAACATCGTGCCACGTGACGTGTCTGACCTCATCCGCACCTTCTTGAACGGTGACTGGAAGCGCGCCAGGGAAATCCACCTCAAGCTCTTCCCACTCTGTCAGGCGATGTTTTGCGAGACCAATCCGATCCCGGTCAAGACTGCCATGGCGCTTCTGGGAATGGTCGGCGGAGAGCTTCGCCTGCCGCTCTGGCCGCTGAGCGAGCTCAACCTGAACCGGCTCAAAACCGCAATGCGAGCCTACGGTCTGCTCTCATGAGTATTCCTTCAGCCTTCAGCCTTCAGCCTTCAGCCTTGTTCGGTGTCTCTCGATGATACGAGCCATTGTCTGTGGTGCGGCTGGGCGGATGGGCGGGCGAATCATCGCCATGATCCACGAAGCGGACGACTTCATGCTGGCCGGGGCGGTAGAACGACCTGGCAATCCGCGCATCGGGCAGGACGCAGGTGAGGTGGCAGGTATCGGCAAGATCGGCATACCCCTTGTCGGCGAGATGAGCTCTGTGGTGGGTGACGGACAGGTGGTCATCGACTTTACCGCTCCGCAGGCCGCTATGACCCATCTGGCCATCTCCGCCCAGGCGAAGGTGCCTGCCGTGGTTGGAACGACGGGATTTGGCGCCGCCGATCTGAACAGGATCAAGGATCTCAGCTCGGCTGCTCCGTGCGTTCTCTCGCCCAATATGAGCATCGGGGTCAACGTCCTACTGAAGGTCCTCGCTCAGGTGGCCCGTACCCTCGGAGATGAGTATGACGTCGAGATCATTGAAACCCACCACCGGTTCAAGAAGGACGCCCCCAGCGGGACCGCGTTGAAAATGGCACAGACGATCGCGGAGGCGTTGGGCCGAGATCTGGACAAGACTGGGATCTATGGCCGCAAGGGACTGGTCGGAGAGCGCGGCAAAGAGGAGATCGCGATTCACTCGCTGCGGGCCGGTGACGTAATCGGGGACCATACGGTGATCTTCGGGGGCATGGGGGAGCGGATTGAGATGACGCACCGGGCTCACACCAGGGATAATTTTGCTCGTGGTGCATTGTGCGCAGCCCGTTGGATCCTTGGCCAACCACCCGGCCTATACGATATGCATGATGTGCTGGGACTGAGGTAGATAGACTGAAGGCTGAAGGTAGATAGACTGAAGGGGGGCGGCGAAGGGTTGTTAGGATACTTCAGCCTTCAGCCTAAACTCCTTATTGAAGGCTTATACTATGCGGATTGTACGATTCGTTGCCGGCAAGCAACCAAGGTACGGTGTGGTAGAGGGCACCGTCGTCCGGGAGATCGAAGGCGACATCTTCGGCAAGTTTACCGTGACGGACCGGACCCATTCGCTGAAGCGGATCAGGTTCCTTGCGCCAACCGAACCCTCCAAGATCGTCGGGGTAGGTCTGAACTATCGCGATCATGCCGAGGAGATGAAGCTTCAAACCCCAGACGAACCGATTATCTTCTTAAAGCCGCCGAGCGCGACGCTCCCCCATCGTGGCCGGATTACCTATCCGAAATTGTGCCGCCGGCTGGATTATGAGGCGGAGCTGGGGATCGTCATCAAACGGACCGCGAGGAACGTACCGGTCGAGAAGGCTCATCGCTACATCTTGGGGTATGTCTGCTTTAACGATGTGACAGCCAGAGACCTACAGCACATGGACGGACAATGGACCCGGTCAAAATCGTTTGATACCTTTGCCCCGTTTGGCCCCTGGGTCGAGACGGATCTGGACCTCTCTGATGCCCCAATCCGGGCGATCCTGAACGGTGTGATCCGACAGGAGGCGAATATCAACGACCTGATCTTTGATGTGCCGTACCTGATTCATTTTATCTCTACGGTGATGACCCTCTATCCGGGTGATGTCATTGCCACCGGCACCCCCTCTGGGGTCAGTCCTATGCGGCCCGGTGATACGATCGAGATCGAGGTGGAAGGGATCGGCCGACTGAGCAACACGATTGTTGCTCAAAGCTGACGGCCGAAAGCCGACAGAGAATCCAGGAGGAGAAGAAAGGCATGGGACAACCTTTTAGCGTGGCACAGCGGCTGTCAAAGCTGCCGCCGTATCTCTTTGCTGAGATCGATCGTTTGAAGCAGGACGCGATCCGTCGCGGAATGGATATCATCAACCTGGGAGTCGGCGACCCTGACCTGCCGACGCCGTCGCACATCATCGCAAGGATGCAGGAGGCTTCGGCCGACCCGCGGAACCACCAGTATCCTTCATACGAGGGGATGCTGAGCTTCCGGCAGGCGGTGGCCGACTGGTACAGCAAACGATTCGGCGTGACGCTTGATCCGCAGACCGAGGTGTTGAGCCTGATCGGATCGAAAGAGGGGATCGGCCACATCCCCCTCGCGTTCATCGATCCGGGTGACGTCGTTCTGGTTCCCGATCCCGGCTATCCTGTCTATCAGGCAGGAACCGTCTTTGCGGATGGGATCCCGTACTTTATGCCGCTCACGCGAGAACGGTCATTCCTTCCGGATCTTGAAGCGATCCCACCGGAGGTTCTGAACAAGGCTCGGCTCATGTTCCTGAACTACCCCAATAACCCGACGGCTGCTGTGGCGTCCAGAGCCTTTTTTGCTGAGGCGGTCGCCTTTGCGCGCAGGCACCGGCTGATTCTCTGTCACGACGCAGCCTATTCCGAGATGGCGTACGACGGGTACCTTCCGGAGAGCCTCTTGGCGGTGGAGGGGGCGAAGGACGTGGCCATTGAGTACCATTCGCTTTCCAAGACGTACAACATGACCGGATGGCGGATCGGATTTGCGGTCGGTTGCCGTGAGGTGCTGTCCGGCCTTGGCCGGATCAAGACGAATCTGGACTCCGGGGTCTTCCAGGCGGTGCAGGAGGCTGCCATCGCGGCGCTGAAGGGCCCGCAGGAGTGCGTTGAGGCGATGAGGGCCGTCTACAAAGAGAGGCGCGATGCGCTTGTGGATGGTCTGTCGGCGCTCGGGTTCACGGTGGACAGACCTCAAGCGACCTTCTACGTCTGGATTGGTGTTCCGAAAGGGCATACCTCTGCCTCTCTGGCCTCTGCGCTACTTTCCGAGACCGGCATTGTCATGACCCCAGGGATAGGGTTCGGCCGGAGCGGTGAGGGGTACATTCGAGCGGCTCTGACGGTGGATGTCTCCCGGATTAAGGAGGCGGTCGAGCGGATTGCCGCCTCGAATCTCAAGCCTCAGTAGTTTCAGAAGGGGAACCAGTGTCCTTCTATACCCTATACCCTGGGCCATGAGCGAGCGCGCGTATATCGGGATCGGATCCAACCTGGGCGACCGGATTCAACGCTGCCAGGAGACTATTGGGGCCATCTCGGACATTGCAGGGGTTACGGCGATACGTGCCTCGTCACTCTATGAGACCGCGCCGGTCCCTCCCGCTTCTGGTGGCTGGTTTGTCAACGGAGTGGTCTCTGTGCAGACGCAGATCGAACCGGGAGCGTTGCTGCTCGAGCTGCTGCGGATCGAACAGAGTATGGGCCGCGCGGCGGAGCGAGCGCGAGGCGAAGATCGGAGCATCGACCTCGACCTGTTGTTTGTGGGTTCACAGATCGTGGAACAGCCGGACTTTGTCCTTCCCCACCCGCGACTGCATCAGCGACGTTTCGTCCTGGTTCCGCTCTGCGAACTTGATCCGGATTTTCGCCACCCGGTCTTTGGCGTGACGATGCGGCAGTTGCTCGATCGTCTCGACGACCCGTCGCTCGTCAGGCTGGTGGTACCGGCGGCAAGGTATACAGGATCTGGGGAGAATAGCTAGGTGACAGATCGCGCGTCCAAGCCTCGTTACATCGTGGTCGAAGGCCCTATCGGCGTCGGCAAGACGAGCCTGGCCGAATTGCTGGCGGAGCGGCTGCAGGCCAGAAAGTCGTTGGAAGGTCCTGACGAGAACCCATTTATCGCTCAATTCTACGCCGACATGCGTCGGTACGCCTTTCAGGCCCAACTCTATTTCCTGTTGAACAGGTTCCGCCAACAACAGGAACTTGCCCAGTTCGACCTCTTCAAACAGTCCCTGGTGAGCGACTATCTGTTTGCCAAGGATAAGATCTTCGCGTACCTGACGCTTGACGATAACGAGTTGGCCCTCTACGAGCGATTGCAGCCGCTTCTTGAGACGCGCGTCGTCAAGCCTGACCTCGTTCTATATCTGCAGGCCAGCACAGATGTCCTGGTCCAGAGAATTCAGTCGCGGGCGAGGGTTTCCGAGCGGGAACTGGGACAGGCCTACCTGGAGGACGTGAACGCAGCCTACAATCATTTTTTCTTCCACTACTCGGCGACGCCGCTGCTGGTCGTCAATACCAACGAGATTGACTTCGTCAAGCACAAGGAGGATTTTGAAGACTTGGTCAAGCAGGTCGAGACGGTGCGGGCTGGCACCCAATATTATGTATCGCTTGGATCCCGCAAGTAGGGACCGATCGTAACGACTCAGGTGTTTAGACTGAAGGCTGAAGACTGAAGGTTCTCAATGATCTCGCAAGGCACGAATCGGGCCAGTCAAGATCTTTTCGGAGTTGTGTATGATCACGCATAGCTTACCCCTAAAAGCCTTCAGCCTTCGGCCTATCTACCTGAGTAGTTACGACCGATCATGACCAGTCAGACGGTCAGGACGGTCACCCTGCAGGAGATGAAGCGAGAAGGGCGGAAGATTACTATGCTGACGGCGTATGACTACCCGTTGGCCCTGCTTGTGGATCGCGCCGGGATCGATCTGATTCTGGTAGGTGACTCCGGGGGGATGACCGTCCTGGGGTACGAGACCACAATCCCGGTTACCATGGACGAGATGCTCATGATGACCAGGGCGGTCACCCGCGCTGTCAAGCGGTCCATGGTGGTGGCTGATATGCCGTTCATGTCGTATGAGGCTGAACCGGCCGAGGCGATCAGAAACGCCGGGCGGTTCGTGAAAGAGGGTCTGGCTCACGCCGTCAAGGTCGAGCGCGGTTGGCCCTCGCTTCCATGTGTGAGGGCGATCGTGGACGCGGGGATTCCGGTCATGGGTCACGTCGGACTTACCCCACAAACGGCCGTATTGCAGGAAGGGTTGAAGGTTCAAGGGAGAGGGCTCAACGATGCCCGCCGCATCCTTGAGGATGCGCTGGCGCTTGAAAAGGCGGGAGTCTTTGCGGTCGTGCTTGAGGCGATTCCCGGCGTGCTCGCCCGGGTGATCACCAGGCGGTTGACCGTTCCCACCATCGGGATCGGCGCCGGGCCAGATTGTGATGGTCAGGTGCTGGTCATCCATGATCTCCTCGGGCTCTTCGATCGTTTTGTCCCGAAGTTCACGAAGCAGTACGCTGATCTCGCCAAGGTGATCAGCGACGCGGTGAGCCGCTTCCGGGAAGAGGTGATCGAATGCCGATTTCCTGATGCCGCACACACATACTCGATCGACCAGGAGACCGAGAGAGCGCTGCTGGAGCTGTGAGAGGTGCGAGGTGTCTGGAAGAATGTAGGGGCGCTGCTTGCTGCGCCCGCACGAAGTAAAACCTGTGTGGGTGCAAGGCTCGTGGGAACCGAAAGGGTGAGGGGGCGCAGTGCAGAATATTCATGAGCCGTCTGCGATCGGCCGCCGCTGTGAGTCGCTTCGGCGCGAAGGGAAGACCATTGGGCTTGTACCCACGATGGGCGCCTTTCACGAGGGGCACCTGTCGCTCATGCGGAGAGCGCGCGCAGAAAACGATGTCGTCATCGTAAGTATCTTCGTCAATCCGATCCAGTTCGCGCGGGATGAGGATTTCGACAGTTATCCGCGGGACCTGCATGGCGATCTGGCCCAGGCGGAGAGGGCAGGGGTTGATCTGGTGTTCACGCCATCCGCAGAGGCGATCTACCCGGATGGCTTCCAGACGTACGTCGACGTGACCGAGATCACCGATGGGTTGTGCGGCGCCTCCCGTCCTGGGCACTTTCGTGGCGTGACGACGATCGTCACGAAGCTGTTCAACCTCGTCAGGCCGCACCGGGCCTATTTCGGGCAGAAGGACTACCAGCAATCGGCGGCGGTTCGGCGCCTGGTGGACGATCTCAATTTGGACGTCGAGATCGTCCTCTCACCGACGATCCGGGAGGCCGACGGCCTCGCGATGAGTTCCCGAAACGTTCGGTTGACGCCTGAGGAGCGACGGGCGGCATGTGTCCTTTATGCGTCCCTCAGGCTCGCGGAAGAGCGGGTCGGGGCGGGGGAACGGGATACCAAGGCTATACTCGATGAGATGCGAGTCATGATCGAGGCCGAATCGCTAGCGCGGATCGATTATGTGGCCCTCTGTGATCCTGAGACACTGAAGCCGCTCGACCGGATTGAAGGCCCCATACTGGCTGCGCTCGCCGCGCGATTCGGTAAGACGCGCCTCATCGACAATCTCCTGCTTACGTTTCCCTGACGGTTGTCCTGCCAACAAGCCAGTCTTCAGCTATCAGCCATCGGCTTTCGGCAACACCCAAAGATGCCGCACCACAACCACCTGAACCTGCTCTTCCTCACTTGTCTAGTCAACGGCTGAAAGCTGACCGCTGATAGCTGCATCTTGCCTGTCCGTGATTCACCGTCAGAAAAATGAAAAACCTCGTTGGCCCCTGATATATCAGGGTATAGAATGCGTGGTGACGACACGAACATTCACCAACGAGGTGCTCAAATGATGACACAAGGCGTTCTGGAA
>Ga0209514_10000431_pt1 | contig 87792 bp, 70 predicted proteins | sample Subgrocontami58m_FD_187452 | JGI IMG/M metagenome (GOLD analysis project Ga0209514, IMG submission 187452) | Subsurface groundwater microbial communities from S. Glens Falls, New York, USA - GMW37 contaminated, 5.8 m (SPAdes) (version 3) | ecosystem: Environmental > Aquatic > Deep subsurface >... | reverse complement strand
CGCTGGCCGTGGGCGAAGCGGTGGCCGACCCGGTTGGGCTGGCGGTAGCGCTGGCCGTGGGCGAAACGGTGGCGGACCCGGTGGGGCTGGCGGTGGCGCTGGCCGTGGGCGAAGCGGTGGCGGACCCGGTGGGGCTGGCGGTGGCGCTGGCCGTTGGGCTCGCCGTGGCGGCTGCCACCGGGTTGCAGTCTTGCGGGGGCAGCGTCACTGGAATGGAGAGCTGACCGAACACCGGCTTACCGATGAAGCGCTCCTTGTTATAGGAGGCCAGCGCCACGTAGTAGGTCATGCCCGGCGCCACCGCGGCGTAGCGGAACTCCGTGGCCATGCCCAGGTCAAACACCTGATCGTCGTTGGTGGCCGCCAGGCGGGCGTGGGTCGCCGCCTGCACGTCGGCGCCTTCGGGGTCGTCGCCCAGCAGGTACTGGCCGCCGTCGAGCAGTCCGGCGATGCGGCCGTTCTGCACGCTCTGCACGTTGGCCAGCTTGGTCAGCCGCTGCCGCTGTGGCACGCGGTTCTCGATACCGGGAGTGGTGCTGAGGAACACCACGAATCCGGCCACCTTGGAGTCGTGCGGTTTCGGCCACTTGGCGTACACGCTGCCCACCGTCAGGCTCAGGTCGGCCGGCGGATCGGGCGGAGGGTCGTAGATGGTGAGCGTGCTGGTTAAATTGGTATTCGGAATACAGGGCGGCACGGTTGGCGCCCCCACGTTGCACACCGTGACGCTGGCCACCACGGTCACGTAGTCGAACGTGGTGGAGCACGCGGTCAGCGTCGCCGACGTCTGGCCGTTTGCGTTGAGGCTCGCCGGCGCCGATAGGCTGGAGGCGGTGCCGCCGGCGCAATTGGTGGTGAGCACAGCGCCCGGCGGGCAGTTGGTGGGGCAGTCGTACGCCGTCAGCGTGAACGCTGTGTTGGGCAGGCTGGCGTAGGGTTGGCCATTCGTGTCGAGCACCGTCATGGAGATGGTGGCGGTACCGCTCGGGCCCATGAAGTACTTGTCGCTGGAAAGCGATATGGTGCCCACCGACACCACACGTACGGCGCTGTTCTGCGTCAGCGGGCCGCCGGCGCCGGTGTTGCCGGCCTCGTCCACCAGCGTGACGCGGATTCCGTAGGTGCCGTTGGCGGTACCGGGATCGAGCACCAGGGTCTCTTTCACCCGCTTGTTGGCGCCGGCGGCCAGGCCCGCCTGGGTGGTCTTGGCCACCTTGGTCGCGTCGGCGTTGGCGTCCGACGAGATGTTGGAGGCGATCCAGACGGTGTACGACGCCGGGTTGATCTCGGTGTATTGGAAGTCGACCTGCACCGCTTGTTGGATGATGGCGCGGGTGGGCTGGTTGTTGTTCGGCGCCAGGATGGTGCCGGTGGGGTTGGTGTTGTCCATCTGCAGCAGCACCATGGCGCATTCTGTGGTGGCCGCGTTGCGCTGCAGCGCTGCGAACTGGGCCGAGGCCCCGCCCGGCGACTGCGCGCCGCTGGTCCAGGCGCCGGCAGTATCGGTGGTATTGCCGTTGTAGATGCTGGTGCCGCACGCCATGGTGGTCGATAGGTTCAGGTTCTTCGACGAGCCGGCGGGGCTGACGGTACCCCCGATGGTGAAGCCGTCGGCCTTGCGGGCGCCGTCGGTGGGGCTGGTGATGGCCCATCCCGTGGTCGCAGCCGTGGTGAAGGTGAAGGTGGTGTCGGACCCGGAGGTGAGTTGCCCGCCATTGAGGTCGGTGGCCCGCACGCACCCGGCGTCCAGGCTGGCGCACAACCGCGCCGTGTACTGGGTGCTGGCGGTCAGGTTCGACGTCGGCTTGAACGACATCACGGTGAGGTCGGTGCTCCAGGAGAACGTGCCGGCCACGGGACTTGAGCAGGTGCTGGTGTACAGGCAGAAGCCTGCTTCCACCGTGCTCTTGCCCATGGGTTGGTTGAACTGGTAGAGGATGGCGGTGGAAACGAGGGGCGCCGAACCGGCTCCACTGATGGTGGGGAACCGGTTTGTCACGTAGGTGGGCTGGGTGGCGCCCGATTGCAGCACCATGAACACCGCACACTCAGCAGGCACACCGTTGCGCCGCAGGATCACGAACACCGGCGCGGTGGTGCCCGGGGTGATGGTGGCCGTGTACGGATCGTTGGCGTTGTTGGTCTGCACGCTGGTGGTGGGCGTGCAGGTGGGCGTCAGTGCATACCCCAGGTCGTGGTTGCCGTAGGTGCCCGTGGGCGCCGCGCCGTTCACCACAAAGGAGCTGGGCTGCGCGCTGCCGTTCGCGGGGTTCGAAATGCTCCACGTGGTGGCAGCCGATGTCTTGAAATCGAACGTGGTGGCATTGGCCGCCGCCGCCGTGTTGTTGAACAGCAACTGGTTGCCGCTCACGTCGAGGGCCTTGGTGCAGCCGGTATCGGTGCTGGCGCACAGGCGGACGTAGTACGTGGTGTTGCCGCTCAAGGCGCTGTTCGGCTTGAACGTGACAAAGGTCTTGTCGGCACTCCAAGTGGCGGTGACTGCGATGGCCGACGGCGTGCACCCGGCAGCGGTCGAGAGGCAGAACGCCGACGTGGTCGTTGTGGTGTCCATGGGAGTGGTGAACTGGAAGCTGATGGGCGCGAAGGGCATCAGGCTGGCGCTGGTGGCGCTGGCTATCAGCGGGTAGCGGTTCAGCACCTGCGCCGTGCCCTGGGTGGTGTCCATCTGCACCATGATCATGGCGCAGTCGGCGGGCGAGGCCGAGCCGCCGTTGCGGTGCAGCGTCACGAACACTGCGCCGGTGGTGCCCGGCGTGGTGAGCGGCGTGGTCCAGGGTGTGGCCGATGTATTGGCGCTCCACACGTTGGTGTTGCAGGCGGTGGGCGTGGTGGCGGTGCCCACGTCCTTCGCCACCGCGGGGCCGGGGTCGGTGCCGCTGATGGTGAAGCTGGTGGTCTGGCGGGAGCCGTTGGGCGTGGTGATGGCCCAACTGCTGATGCCCGCCGTGTTCGACGTGGTGAAGCTGAACGTGGTACTGGTGGCCGCGAAGGTCAGAATGTTGCCGAAGGTGTCGGTGGCCTTGGTGCAGCCGGTGTCGCTGCTGGCGCAGACCTGCGCCGTGTACTGCGTATTGGTGGACAGTGTAGCGGTGGGCTTGAACGACATGACCGTCAGGTCGTTGCTCCAAGCGAAGCTGCCCGCCACCGGAGTGGTGCCGCAGGTGCCGGCGGTGGTGAACAGGCAGAAGCCCGCCTGGGTGGACGCCTGGTCCATGGCGCTGGCGAACTGGAAGATGACGGCAGTGGTGGGCATGACGGCCGTGCCCGCCGACACGGGGAAGTGATTGCTGACCGCCAGGTTGCGCATCTGCACCATGATCATGGCGCACTCGTTGCGGGTGGCGTTGCGCTCGATGGTGATGAAGATCTCCTGCGTACCGCCGGGCGTCGCATTGGTGGAGGTCCAGGTGGCGGAGTTGCTCTTGATGTTGGTGTTGCCGCACTGCATCAGCGTGCTGTAGCCGCTGTTGATGTTGCCGCCGCCGCCAACCGTGCCCGTAGTGGCGAAGGTGCCGGTCTGCGCGCTGCCGTTGGCCGGTGTGCTGATGGCATAGCTGCCCTGCGCTGAGGTGGTGAAGGAGAAGGACGTATCGTCGGAGGCCAGCACCGGCTCGCCGGCATTATCGGTGGCCTCGGTGCAGCCGGTGTCGTTGTCATCGCACAGCCGCACGTAATACAGGGTGCTGGTGCTCAACAGCGACGCCGGCTTGAACGACATCACTGTGCTGTCGTCGCTCCAGGAGATGGCGCCGGCCACCCAGCCGCTGGCGCAGGTGGCGCTGGTGGAGACGCACAGGGCGTTGCTGCTGGTGCCGGCGCTGGTGGCCACCGCCACCGAACTCTGCATCATAGCCGTATCGAACTGGAACAGGATGGCGGTGGAGTCGAACGGCACCGAGCCGTAGCCCCCCCTGGTGGGGAACCGGTTGGTCACCCGGGGGATGCCGGTGGGGGGCGGGTTCTCCAGTTGCACCATGATGACGGCGCAACCAAGGTTAACGGTCTTGCGTAATCCGATGAAGATGACGCTGTTGCCACCGCCGCCCGTGGAGCTGTTGACCCACTGGGCCAAGGCGCCGGTGCTGGTCTGAATGTTGGTGGTGCCGCAGGCGGCGGCGGGCGTGGCCGCGTAACCCAGGGTGCGGTTGCCGCTGGCGTTGGTGATGCCCTGCACCGAGAAGGTGCCGGTCTGCCGTGAGCCGTCGGTGGGCACGGTGATGGCCCAGCCGTTGTTGGCGGACAGGGTGGTGAAGGTGAAGGTGGTGCCGTTGGCTCCGCCCGATATGGTCTTGATCTGGTTGCCGTTGTCGTCGGTCGCTATCGTGCAACTGGCATCGGTGTCGCCGCAGAGGCGAGCGGTGTAGCCGGTGTTGGTAGCCAGCGCGCTGGTGGGTTTGAACGACATGGCCGTGCGGTCGGCGCTCCATGAGGTGGCGCCGGCCACCGACGTGGTGGCACAGGTGCCTGCGGTGGTGTACACGCACAGCGCCGCGCTGGTGGTGGTGATGTTCATCGCCTTGGCGAACTGGTAGATGATGGCGCTGTATTCCGACATGGTGGTGGCGGCGGCGGCCGGGTAGTGGCTCGACACCGTGGCGTTGTCCATCTGGACCATCTGCATGGCGCACTCGTTGGTGGCCGCCGTGCGGCGCAGGCTGATGAGCACCGCCGCATTGCCGCCGGGGGTGAAAGTGTGCGTGAAGGCGCTGGTGGCGTTATTGGTCACCACCGCCGTGGAGCCGGTGGCGGCGCAGGCTCCCAGCCCACCGCCCAGCGTGGCCGAGAGCACGTTGCGGTGCACGTCGTGGTTGCCGCCGGTGCCGGTGGCGGCATTGCCGGTCACGGTCACCAGGCCGGCCTGGCGGGCGCCGTTCGCCGGGGCGGTGATGCTCCAGGCCGAGGCAGCGGAGGAGATGGCCGACGTGGTGAAACTGAACGTGGTGTTCGCGTCGGACGTGATGGTGTTGCCCGCCAGGTCGGTGGCCTTGGTGCAGCCGCTGTCGGCGCTGGCGCACAGCCGCGCCGTGTAGCCGGTGCTGGCCGTGAGCGCCGCGCTGGGTTTGAACGAGACGATGGTGCGGTCGTCGCTCCAGGCGGCGGCGGTGGTGACGGAGGTGGTGGCGCAACTCCCGGCGGTGGTGTAGAGACAGAAGGCCGCAGTGGTGGTCGCCGTGGTCAGTGGCTCGGTGAACTGGAAGATGATGCTCGTGGAGTTCAGCGGTACCGAGCCGCTGCCCGCCGCCACCGGGAACCGGTTGACCACGGTGGGCACCGTGGCGTCGCTGGGGGCGGTGGAGAAGCGGAACAGGTGATCCACCTGCAGGAGTTGCAGGCTGGCCGACGTGTCGGTGACGCCGCCGGAGCCGCCCTTGACCCACACCTTGTACATGGTGTTGTTGCCCAGCGACACCGCGGGGTTGAACGTGAGTTCGGTGCTGGCGGCGTTCCAGGTGATGCCGCCGGCCAGGTAGCCGCCACAACTGGTGGCGCTGGAGGCGGGGTACACGCAGAAGCTGGTACCGTTCACCACACTGGTCTGGCTGATGGCCCGGCTGAAGACCACCTGCACGCTGGTGTACACCGAGTTGCCGGTGGATTCGGCCTGGGGGTAGTTATCCACCACCCGTGGCGGCAGGAAGTCGGCACGCGTCGCGTAGCTGCCACCGTTGGTGCTTGCGCTATCGGTGAAGGCAGCCTTCGTATAGCCACCGATTCCGGCCATCCATCCCAGAATGAAGATCGGGACGTACAGCGCGATGAGGAATCGGGACGGGCGACGGACTAACCTAAAGACACGCCGACTGTTCATGCCTCAAGTCTAGATCACATGCAAATAAATTTGCAGTGACCGCCGTCACCTAGAGGTGTCGGAGCGGGGCTCCGGAGCGGGATCTGTTGCGGGCTGCGCCGGGGCGGCCGCCTCCGCGGAAGCGGCTGATGCGACGGCCGGTGCGGGCGTTCCGGCCGTCGCCGGGACGGGGGTGGCGGTCGCGTTCTTCTTGAACGCCCACCATTGCATTTGGCTGCCGGCAATGATGATTGCCACCACCAGAATGCCCAGGCGGGTGAGCGGCTGGTTGGTGTAGAAGATGATGTACCCGGCCAGGGGCACGTTATAGAGCACCTTGCCCAGGATATTTACCGGCCGCACGATCTCGAGGTCTTCAGCCTTGTTAGCGTCACCGCGGGTCTTGAACCCCGGACCGCTGGCGTCGTCCAGCACCTCGATGATGCGGTGGGTCACCACGTCGTTGTTGCGTTGCACAAAGGTGATGACGTCGCTCTGCTTCAGGGTGGCCCAGTGCACCTTGTCGGTCACCACCGAGGAGCCGACAGGAATACTCGGCTCCATGGAGCCGCTGACCACGACGTAGGTGTTCCAGCCCAATAAAATGGGGCCTGTGGCTGCCACCACAAGCCCGATTGTTGCAATAGCAGCGAGTGCGATACCCCACTGGGCTATCGACTGGACGCGTTGGATGGGGGACTGCTTTACGGCGTCACTGACCAAGCTCGCGCTCCTCGCCTCCCTACGTTACGTATAGTCTAGTACGCAGCGATGGAATTGGCTAGTTGCTCCCCGTCACCGTGAAGGAGAGCGTCAAGCTCTGGCCCTGCAGGCTGGTGTCCACCACGTTCGCGGGGAGGATACCGGTGAAGCACAGCTTCTGATAGCCGCCGCTCGCCGCCAGCTCAGTAGTGGCCGATCCGGTGATGGTGGGGGTGCTGCTCATGTAGATGGTGCGTGCCAGGTTGCCATCGAAGTACCCCAGGTCGGTCTGCCCGGCGGGGGTGCCGGCGGGGCTCAGCGCCAGGAACACGTCGGAGCCGTCCGGGTTCAGGCCGTCCATACAGGCGGTGCCGCTGCTGGCGCCGGTGTTGTTGAGCGTCCAGAACCGCAGCTTCATGGCCGTCTTCAGGGCGCCGCTCGCCGTGTCGTTGATGGTGCCCGTGAGCGACCAGCGGGAGATGAGCGTGCCCACGTTCTTGAGGCAGACACTGCCCGTGGCCGGTTCGCCCGGGCCCTTGCCGCTCACATTGATAACGGCGGAGGAGATCGTCTCGCCGTAGGTCCCGGTGCTGCAGTTCGCGTCCGCCGACACTTGCAGGTCCACCGAACCCGTGGTGAAGGTCGCCGACCCGGCCGCCGCCACGTCGGTGAACGAGGCCCGGGTGGTACCAGCCAGCGACCCGCTCACCGAAACGATGAGGGCGCCGAGCAGGTAGAGAATGGCGAAACGTGGGTTCATGGTTGCTTTCGATGGCTATGGCCCTGACAGCGCAGGTACCACACATTCATCCTACCAACACTAGGCGCAGGGTCAAGTGACCGCTATCACTCACTTTGTCGTTTGTGCCTATGGGTTTGAACGTTATCATGGCAAGTTTGTAACAAGCGGTCAGCGGCCTCACAACGGTTGGAGCTGTGAGGCCGCCCCGTTACCCGGTGGCGCAGGCCCTGAGGGCCGGCTAGTTGGTGCCGGTGAACGTGAACGCTGAGGCCGTGATGGTCTTGCCCTGGATGGTGGTGGCGATGCTCGGGTTGGTGTCGCTGGTGGTCGAGGGCAGCACGATGTCGATGCAGATCTTGACCGCGGTGTTGGTGGCCAACTCCGTGCCGGTGCCTGGGGCGCCCGCCGCTCCGGCGATGGTCACCGTACCGTTCATGGTGGTGGTGGCCAGCAGCACGTGCTCGCCGCCGCCCAGCGCCACGTCGGCGCCCGCGCTGTCCAGGCGGGCGGTGCATGCGGCCGTGAGGCTCGACGACTGGTCGTGGATGCGGATCGAGGTGGCCGACTTGAGGGCGCTGGTGTTGCCCAGGAAACTGTTCTCGGTGATGGTGCTGGCCATGGAGTACCGCGAGGTGAGCGTGCCACTGTTGTCCAGGCAGACCTCGATGGTCTTGACGCCGGTGGGGCTGGTCTGGCCGGTGGCGACGCCCGTCGGCATTGCCAGGGCGGCCAAGACTCCTACGGCGGCGCCGCTGTCGCCGTAGCTGCCGTCACCGTGGGTGCAGGTGAGCGTACTGGCGGCCGACTGGATCTTCAGGTCGATAGTACCGGTGGTGAAGGTGGCGCTGCCGGCCACTGCGGTGTCGGTGAAGGCGGCGCGGGTGGTGGCCAGGCCCGCCATGGACGATGCGCTCATGGTGATGAGGGCGGCGGCCAGCAGCAGCATGGGTGTGCTCTGTGCTTTGAACATTCCGGACTCCTTTTGGCGAACCGCCGGTGTTCTGAAAACAAAACACCGGCCATCCGTGCGTCGATGACGGTAGATGGTCGGTTTCACCTTTGGCTCGCCGGCACCCTCTAGGTGACCACTACTCCCTAGCGGGGAGAGGCGCCGGTTCGTCGCCTCCATCGTGCGGCCCGTTTGGAGAACAATGCCGCGACGTATGCACTTGTGACACGCTCTTATAGTAGCAGCGGCGTCTGAGAGGTCAAGTGACGGCAATCACAATGCCCTGCCTCGCTGGGGGGAGGGTCAAGGTTGCGTGGGCATCTCGGGCAACTGGTAGAGCGTCCCAATGGGGCGCTCCCAGCGCGGCGTCAGCCCTTCGATGCTCGCAGGCGCGGTGGCCCCGGTCAGTACCAGCAGGTACTCCGCACCGGCAGCTTCTGGCGACCCATCGGGCACTACTACGTTCCGCAACAGAAAATAGCCCACCATCTGGTTTTGCCAGCCCAGGAGATGGGGGGTAATCGCGACCGCGATCTTGGCGCCGGGAAGCACCTCAGCGGCTATCGTGCGTAGCTGCCATAAGTCCGTTATTTCGTCCCTTTTTGCGCCGATGAAGAAGCCGAGCGTGAGCCAAAGGTTGACCACGAGCAAGCACAAGGACGGGACGGCGAACAGCAGCACCGTGCGCCGCCATGCCCACCGCTGCCCGTCCGTGACGGGCAGCACGGCGACTGTGCGCTGGAGGTGACGGCCCAGTGCACGTTGCGCTAAGCGTAGCGCGTGTCCAAGGTGCGCGGGGCGTTGCCAGGCAGCAACCGCAACATGGGCAAGCCCAAGCGTGACGAGGAAGTTCCCCATGGTCGCCACTTTGAAGTAGCCGTAGGGGTAGTTAAGGGCAAGGTTGAGCATGACGAGGAGCACGCCGTAGGCTGCCAGCGCGCCGCCGAAGCGCACGAACGACCAGCCGGTGGTGATGCAGGCAAGCGCGGTTGCTGCGAGTTCGACCACGAAGACACCGAGGGACGCCAGGCCGAGCACGACTTTCAGGGGACCATCGATACGGGGCCGTGAGGCGCCCGCGCCCGAGACCATGGGGTCGAGCGTGACACTGAAGGCCTCCGTCATCGGGATAAAGCGCGTTTGCTGCAACCCTTCGCTGAACCCGACCTGGTTGTAGACGGGCACAACCTCCAGAAACCGTGCATGTCCCACCCCCGCAAGCACCACCACCAGGATGGCCGTCAATGCCCCGGTGGCCAGCAGTGAACGCCATCTTCGCCGTGTGGCGATGGCCAGTGGCAGCAGCATGCCGGCAAGGAGTGCCGCCCACACCAGCAAAGCGCCCGTGTAAAAGCAGAGCAGCATGCCACTGATCGCCAGCGCCGCGGCAGCCGCGGCTCGCAGCGTCCGCCGCTCGGCGGCGGTGACCGTGAGCGCGAGCGCCAGCGGTACCAAGAACATCGAGGCGGCATGTCCGGCGAGGGCGATCGATGCGACGAACAGGTTGGTGCTGCTCAGGGGCCAGAGCGCAGCACAGACGGTTGCCGCCGCACGCGGCATGCGAAACAGTGTGCGTGCGGCGAAATACAGCGCGGCCGCACCCAGGCTGAAGCACAGTTCCAGCATCGGCCGGAACCCCTCGATCGACGTCCAGCCGAGCAAGACCTCAATGGTTGCCTCCACCCAGGTGAAGCCCCAGCCCGAGCCGCCGCGTACATCAGGCCGGTTCAGTAAGGCCAGCATCGGATTATCGGGCCCGATGATGTAGGGCGCTGCCGGCCCCAGTTTCAGGTACTCGGCGAGCGGTAAGAAGATGTTGAGGTCCTTCTCTGCCGCAACGAATACTTCTTCGCCGGAGAGTACCTGCGGGAGGGACCCGATGATATAGGACAAGGCGGCCATTGCCAGCGGCGCCCATACGTCTTGGGAGCGAAACTCCCGGCGGCGTAGCCCTTTGAGCGCCAGCCCGTTCAGTGGCAGGAGGACGAGCAAGATGAGGGGGGTGGCCAAGCCCATGCCCAGAATGCTGCTGTTGAGCCAGGACGCCACTACCGCGAGCACGCAAAACCCAAGCATGGGGCTGACGAGCAGCGTGTAGCGCCGGTGGGTGGGGGGCAAGAGGAGGCGCGCTGCCCAAAAGCCGGCGTAGGTTAGCGCTGCGACGCCGGCTGCCCAGAACAGCAACAATCGGAGGGCAATGAGCATGCTGCTTGCGCGTGACCTGTGTGTGGGTTGGAGATGCCTACGCTACACCTTCGGCTGGTCACGCGAAAGGGGTGGGGGATTATCCCCACCCCTTCCCTCTGCGCTGTGGTCAGGCTTAGGTGTTGGTGCCGGTGAAGCTGAAGGCGGCGGTGAAGCTGGCGCCCTGGACGCTGTAGCAGTTCGCATCGCCAGTGTTGGGGCAGGCGGTCAGCGTCGCATCATCCTTGTCGTAGGTGGCGGTGGCGGGGATAGACCAACCGCCGCCGTTGTCGCCCAGGGCGATGCTCACGCACAACTTCACTTCGGCGCCCGCCACCATGCTCAGGCCGCTGAAGCTGATGGAGCCATCCAGTGCCGTCGGGGCCAGCAACACGCTCGTCTCATCGGTGCTGTCCAAGGTGGCGGCCGTCAGGTCGGTGGCCAAGCCCTGGGTGCAGGTGCCGCCGGTGGTGCCGCCGGTGGCCGCAGTGGTGATGTTCTTGTGGATGCGGATCTTCATATTCTTCTTGAGGGCGGTGGCGTGGTTCGCATCCGGCGATGGGCTCGCCAAGGTTGTCGACAGCGCCACCGTGGCCGGCAGGGTGCCCTCATTCTTGAGGCAGATAGTGTACAGCTTGCGGCCGGCGGTGCCCGGCTTGATGGTGCTATCGAACACCTGGCTCAGCGCCGAGCTATCGTTGCCCGTGACGCCTGTGGTGCAGTCCTCAGTAGCGCTGGTCGATGCCTTGATGGACAGGTCGACCGTGCCGGTGGTGAAGGTGGCGGCGCTGGTTGCTGCGGTGTCGGTGAACGTTGCCTTGGTGGTGGCCACGCTCGACATCGTGGTGCCGCTGAGGGTGACCATTAGTGCCGCCAGGACCAATCGCGGGGTGTGCTTCAGAAAGCTGTTCATCTTATCCTCCGCCGGTGAAAGACCGGTGCTTACCATAACGATAATGAATCCGATTTGTGACTGACTGCGTTAGCGGGCCCGGTTCCTCATTGCGCCTCCTCTTCGGAACGTCGGTGTTCCGAAGGAAACACCGACCATCTCATCGCCTCTTGACGTTTGATGGTCGGTTTCACCACTGGCTCGCCGGCGCCCTCTAGGTGACCAATTACTCCCTAGCGGGGAGAGGCGCCGGTTCATCGCCTCCATCCCATGACCTTGGATTAGAAGGTCATGTCATATGCACTTTTCACATTGCTATTGTTAGGGCAGCCTCCCTAGGGGGTCAAGTGATGGGCGTCACACGCTTGGGGGAAGTTTCGAATCTTCATTGTTCCCTCATCATGTGCCGGTGGCAGTCCACGTCAGATCGAACGTCGTGGTCAAGCCCTGGAGCGCGTTGCCCGCGGTAACCGGTAGGTACACGTTGTACGTCAGGTCGTCGAATCCGGCCGGCTGCAGCACAATGCCCATGGCTAGGTTCGCCACCGCTACTGGCCCGTCGTAGACGACGGCTGCGCCGCGCCGCAACTCCAGGTGCAGGCCGTTAACACCGTCGGTCCACAGCGCGTTCGCCGCAACACCCGTCGAGAGCGTGGTGGTGAGCGTGTAGGCGAAGGGGACGCTGCCGCTGTTCGCAAACCTGAAGGTGCGGCTGGTGCTCGACCCCGGCGCCATGTTGAACAGGCTGATCGGGTTGGTCGTGGGCACGTCCGTATCCAGCTTGATGGCGGGCGGTGGCGCGGGGGTAGGATCGACTGGCCCCGCGCCGCCACCACCGGATGACGTGGGTACGGCCGTGGGGGCTGCGGTGGGGACGGCCGTTGCCGGCGTGGTGGGCGAAGGCGACGGTGATGCCGGCTCCTTGGGACTGGGGGAGGCCGAGCTGGTGGGGCTGGGCGAAGCGGGCGCGGTGGGGGAGGCCGGCGGCGTGCCCGTGGGCGAAACCGACGCAGTGGGCGACACGGAAGCGGTAGGCGATACCGGGGGCGTCCCTGTGGGCGACACCGAGGCGGTGGGTGAGACAGAAGGGGTACCCGTGGGCGAGACCGAGGCGGTGGGTGACACGGAAGCCGTGGGCGAGACCGATGCAGTGGGTGACACGGAAGCCGTGGGCGAGACCGATGCAGTGGCGGTCGGCGACGCTGTGGCCGTGGGGGATGCAGTGGTGGTGGGGCTTGGCGACGGGCTGGGCGCCAGGGTGGGGCTCGGCGATGGCGCCGGCGTCAGCGACGGCACTGCTGATGGCGAGGCCGGGGCGGTGGCAATGGGCTGTGGCGCCGCAAGCGTGGGCACGGCCGTGGGTACGCGAGGCCGCGTGATGACGATTGCGGCTGGCGTGGCGCTTGGCGGCGCACTACTGCGGGTTGGGCTGAGCTGCGGCGCACCTGGCGTGGGGCTGGCGGTCACGCGTTCCGGCGCCCGCGCCGGTATCCCCACGACGAAGTTGGGAGCGTCCACCTTCAGCCGTTCGCTGCTGCGCATCAGAATGGTGAGCGTGTCGCTGGAGAAGACGTAACCGCCCGACGGCTCGGCATCTTTCTTCGCTTTGATCTCCAGGTCTTGTGCCACCGCGAGGATCATGTCCTGGCGGAAGCCCACCGTGCGTTCGCCGCCGGGAGGGTCAGGCCGGTAGTCGGCGTGTTGCGCCACGCTGAAGTCCGCCCGCACGGGTACCGTGTTGGCCTCGATCGCGAGCGCTGCGCCGCTGGCCGATGATGATGAGGCCACGAATGCCACCGTCACCGCCATGCCCACCACAAAGCTCCCTCCATACGAGGTGAGGAACGCGGCGACCGCCTGGAACAGAATGGGCAGGAAGATCATGCTTCAGGCCCGTTTTCTGCCGACGCCTGAGGCGCGCCGGCCGGCCGGGCCGGCGCCGGCAGGCCCTGTGCGTCGCGCTCCCGCCGCCGCTCACCCGAGCTGCGCCTCGGCTCCGAGCCGTCCGATCCGGGCGGCTCGCGGTCGTCCGGCGGAACCATCGTGGGCGGCGTGCGCGGCTCGTCCAGGTCGATCACGGGGTAGATAGCCGACTGCTGCGAACGGCCGCGCATCGTAATGAGGTGTGGCCGGTCTACCATCAGGATGTCCCGTGCGAGCTGGTAGGTGCTCTCGCCCACCAGGATGTCGCGCTGCAGCTCCTTGGTCAGCTCCTCAATGCGGGTTGTGGCGTTCACCGTATCGCCGATGATGGTGTATTCCAGCCGGTCCTCGGAGCCGATGTTGCCGATGACGACGGTGCCGGTGTTCACGCCGATGCCGATGTGGACGGGGGCGATACCCTCGGTCGCGAGTTCCCGATTGAAGTCCTCCAGCGCCGCGCGCATGGCCACCGCCGCCCGCACCGCGTCCTTGGCGTGGTCTGGGCGGGGCACCGGTGCGCCGAACGAGGCGAGGATCGCGTCGCCCATGTACTTGTCCACCCGGCCATGGTGGTCGAGCACGCAGCGCACCATGCGCGAGAAGTACCGGTTGAGGAAGGCCACCAAGTCTTCGGGCGCAAGCTGCTCCGACAAGGTGGTGAACTCCCGGATGTCGGACATCAGCACGGTGATCTCGCGACTTTCGCCGCCGAGCTTCACCTCGTTGTTCAGCAGGTAATCGCTGACGTCGGGGCTCATGTAGCGGCCGAAGGTCTCTTTGATGCGCTCGCGCTCGCGCAGGCCCTCCACCATCTCGTTGAAGCTTTCGGTGAGCTGCCCAGTCTCGTCTTCGGTGGTGGGCTCTACGAATACCGCGAGGTCGCCCTCTTTCACCTTGCGGTTTGCCACCACCAGCGCCAGGATGGGCGCCGTGATGCGGCGGGCCAGCGTGAGGCCCATGAGCAGCACCGCTGCTACCGCCGCCGTGAACAGCGCGATGAGTTGGTCGCGGGAGAGGATCTGCTTCTCCTGGATGTACTCCGACAGCACCGCTACGCCCATGGCGATAGTGGGCTGCTTACGCACCTCCAGAATGCCTAACAGCTCGGAGAACTGCCGATCACCAATGGTCAGCGCCCGCCGCATCACGGTGCCGCGCGCCGCCTCAATGCGCTTTAGGTCGCTGAAGCGGCTATCGGCCAACTCGGCGCCCGCCTCCAAGCTGGGATAGGGCAGTGTGGTGCCAATGAGCTTGCCATCGCGGTCATAGAAGGTGATGGCGGACAGCGAGTCGCGGTTTAGCCGCTCGATCACCTGGCTGTCGCGGCTGCCCACCAAGGCCACGCCCACCAGCCGGCCGGTCTCGTCTTTGATTGGGCCTACAGTGAACAACCCGTAGCCATAGTTGCTCAGCCGGAACTCTGCGAACTTATCGCCCAGGTCGTCCAATTGGCTGGTGAGTACGCTCTGCACGCTGGGCCAAGAGGCGATTGTGGGGTCGGGAACCACCGGTTTGATCCGGTCGTCCCCCAGTTCGGTGCCGAAGACAAACCGGCCAGTGTTGTCGAGCACGATGATGAAGTCGGCGGAGCTGTTGGCCTGAATAGGCCCCAGCACCCGGGAGAGGTAGGTCAGGTCGCCCTGCCGCACCGCGGTATCCACCCCGTTGGTGAACGCAACGGCGCGCACCACCCGCAGATGCTCTTGCTCCAGCGTCACCATGGAGTCGTTGGCCTTGCGCCCAGCGTCCACCAACTGGTTGATGAGGCGCTCTTCCAGCGAGCCAGCCACCAGCCGCACCACGATGTAGGTGCCGCCGGTGGCCAGCAGCAGGATGACCATGACGTAGGGCACGATGATCTTGGCGCTGATCCGCCTGGTGAGCACGCCCAGCACACGGGATGCCAACGACCGCCCTGCGTAATCGTAGGGGTCGCTGTGCGTGGCGGCCGGTGGCGGTGTTCGGTGGTCTTGCACGAGCTGGTTATGTTCCTCGGCGTGGCGCTGCCCACAAAAAGCGGTGCTTGCCGGCGCATAATACACAACCGGCAACCGCCGGCGGGCTTAACGATAGCCTTCCGGTGGACACGACACCAGCCTTAGACTACGGACGTTTGGACTTGGTTGACAATGATGCGGATCACGTTCCAATTCACTAGGGGTGACCCTCGTGCCTGCGGATGGTCCAATCTATCCTGTCGCCGTGGTCTTCGGATGGGCGGCCGGCTTCTCACGCTCTGGAAGCCCGGCCCGTATGCACATAGAAGCGCCCCGGCTAGATGGCCGGGGCGCTTCTATGTGCTACGGTGGCGTTAGCCCGCCCGGCTGCCTGCCCAGACGCCGCCGTCATCGGCGCTCGCATCGTTGCCCCATGTGCCTGCCCAGGTGTTGCAATCGTCGCTCATTGCCAGAACGAAGCGGCCGGTGGCGCCGCCTTCGGCCCAGGCGCCGGACGCGATTGGGCCGGCGACAGAGGCCGTGAAGGACCCCGTCTTGCTGCTGTCCTCCAGGTAGGCGTAGCCGCCGGCGACATCGGCGCCCGCCTGTTCGACCACTACCACCAGCGATTTGACCGTGTCGCCCGCGCTAAAGGCAGAACCCCAGGTGCCCGTCCACGAGCAATCGGCCTGTGCGAAGGTAGCAGTTTCCGTGTGTACGGCGGCGGGAGCCTCGGTGGCAGCGAACAGGTGCGCCGGCGCCAGCAATAACGCTCCGGCCAATGCGACCGTCCCGAACAGTGGTTTCCAATGCATGGGCACATCTCCTCTTTTGATAGCGCGTCGTCGGTGGCCAGCATGCGGCCGTCCTGTCAGCGCCCTACTACTCTAAAAGTCCCACCTATGCTTGGTCAATGCATCGCGGAGCCTCAGCTTGGCTACCGTTGCACGTTGGCTTTGAAGGCGTCCCAGCCGGCATAGCGGGCGGCGCCGCCCAGTTCGGCCTCAATGGCCAGCAGACGGTTGTACTTGGCCACGCGCTCGCTGCGGGCCGGGGCCCCGGTCTTTATCTGGCCGCAGCCGGTGGCCACCGCCACGTCGGCAATGGTGGTGTCCTCCGTCTCGCCCGAGCGATGGCTGAGCACGCTGGCCCAGCCGGCCTTGGCCGCCATGTCCACCGCAGCCAGCGTCTCGGTAAGCGTGCCGATCTGGTTCGGCTTGATGAGCACGGCGTTGGCACAGTTGCGGTCGATGCCCTGCTGGATACGCTGGGTGTTGGTGACGAACAGGTCGTCGCCCACCAGTTGCACCCGGCCGCCGACGCGCTCGTTCAGCGCCTTCCAGCCGTCCCAGTCGTCCTCCGACATGCCGTCTTCGATGCTCACGATGGGGAACTCGGCCACCCACGTCGCCAGGAAGGCGGCCATCTCGGCGCTGGTCAGGCTGCGGCCTTCCTTGGCCAGCACGTACTTGCCGTCCTCGTAAAACTCGGTGGCCGCTAGGTCGAGCGCGATCATTGCGTCCTTGCCCGCCTGATAGCCTGCCGCACCGATGGCGTCGACCACCAGTTGCAGCGCTGCCCGGTTGCTGGCCAGCGATGGCGCGAACCCGCCCTCATCGCCGACGGTGGGCGAGAAGCCGAGCCCGCGCACCAGCTTCTTGAGCGCTTGGTAAATCTCCGCACCCATTCGCAGTGCTTCGGCAAAGGTGGCGGCGCCCACCGGCATCACCATGAACTCCTGGAAGTCGGTGGAGTTGTCGGCGTGGCGGCCGCCGTTAAGAATGTTCATCATGGGCACCGGCAGGATATGGGCCCCGCCGCCGCCCAACGACCGGTATAGCGGCTGCTTGCGCGCCGCCGCTGCCGCGTGGGCCGCCGCCAGCGAGACTCCCAGCAGCGCGTTTGCCCCTAGGTTGCCCTTGTTGGGCGTGCCGTCCAGGTCCAGTAGCCGCTGGTCCAGCGCCGCCTGGTCGGCCACCGAAGCACCCTTCAGCGCCGGCAGGATGCGGCTGCGCACATTGCCCACCGCCGTCTGCACACCCAGGCCGCCGAAGCGCTTGGGGTCCTTGTCGCGCAACTCCAGCGCCTCGTGCGCGCCGGTGCTGGCGCCTGATGGGACAGCGGCCCGGCCGCGCGCTCCGTCCGCCAACGTTATCTCCACCGCAACCGTGGGGTTGCCGCGCGAGTCGAGGACTTCTTGAGCGGTGATGTCGCTGATGTTCATGTGGACCGTCCGTGAGAATGAAGAATGGCGCGTTTCCGTTTCAATGAGACCACGTGTTCGCCGCCGGCCACCAAATCTGCACGTGGTGAGCCTTCAACAAGCTCAGCGGCTGCGAGTGTTTCAAACGATTGAGCGCGATTTCAGCACCGCCGCTCAGGACGAGCGGTTCCCAGCCCTCTCTGGTACCAACTGATGAACCTCGCCGCCATGGTGCGTCAGCCCCGGGCGGCCGCTAGGGCCAGCGCCTTCTCCACTGCCTCCACAGCGGTTGCTGCCCGCACCACGCCGGGGTCGAGTGCTCCCTGCTGCCCGATCTCCCAGGTGTTGAGGCCGACCACCGGGGTGCCGTACACCAGGGCCAATGCCAGCTCCGAGAGCGTGCCGTAGCTGCCGTCGATGGCGATCACCGCCCGCCCAGCGCGCGCCACGATGACGTTGCGGGCGTGGCCTAGACCGGTGGGGATCGCGAACTCCACATCGGGATTGGCCGCGCGTGGGTCGTCGCCCGGCAGCAGCGCGATGGTGTGGCCGCCGGCCTGATGGGCGCCGCGGCACACCGCCGCCATCACCCCGGTGAGGCCGCCGCACACAACGGTAGCGCCGCGCAACGCCAGTTCACGGCCGACGTCTTCGGCCAGTTGGGCGTTTGCGGCGCTACAGGAACTGCCGCCGATGACGGAAATCAAGAGGTTCATGCGGTGCCGCTAGGCAGTCTACCACGCTTTGCCGCCGCCAGGGGTACCCGGCGCAGACCTCAGCGAGAATGCGATAGCCCTACCCCCCCTTCCTGTGAAGAGGGGAAGCCGGAGCCTGTCACACCACCCAGGCGCGGGGGTCCACCGTGTCGGGCACGTAGATGAAGAGGCTACGGCGCGGTGCCTCCACCACCTGGGTGCGGTGGCCCTGGCCGGTGGTGTCGTCGGCCAGCAGCACATCGCCGGGGCCGAAGCGGCGGCGGGTACCGTCGGCCAGCTCGATCTCGGTGGCGCCGCTCAGGCCTACCACGAACTGGCGGCGCGGCGCGGTGTGAAAGACGCGGCTGTCAGCGCCCACCGAGTCCCGGAAGCTGAAGCCGGTGCTGGGAATGTCGGGCGGGAGGCCGGTGGATGGATCGGCCGGCACTTCGAGGTCGGCGAAGTGAGAGATGCCGTCGTGACCGGTGTAGATCCAGGTGCATTCATGGGCGGACTCCGTCTTAGGGTGAGGTCTTGACCGACAGGTCGAAGCTGGCGCTCTCGCGGGTGAGCGGGGCGAGCGGGGCCACCACCAGGATGGCCCGGTCCAGGTTGCCCCCAGCGCCGAAGCAGCACACCTGCGTCTCGCCTCGGTTGTCGGCGTCCAGGCTCACCTCGCGCACCGTGGGCTGGCCGGTGGGCGGCACTTCCACCACCTGGAGCTGGAAGCTTTGCTGCGTGAGGTTGTTGGTGCGCACGAACCCCTGCGCGTCCCAGCCACGATCGGTCTCGGCATCGTCGTAGAAGTTGATTTCCGGAACGCGGATGTCATCAATGGCGAACCCCGGCCGGTGCACCGCCTCGTCGGTAAGGTATTCGAACCGTAGCAACACCCGCTTGCCGGCGTAGGGTGTCAGGTCCACCGCCTCGTCGATCCACGTGGGGTCCTTGCCGCCGCCGCTGCTTCCCGTGTAGCCGGGGCCGTAACTGTTGCCCAGTGGACTGTCGCTGGTGGCCGACCGGCCCTTGAGCAGGCTCCAGGTGGCGCCGTTGTTCTCGGACACTGCGATGTAGGCGAAGTCCCAGCCCGCCTCTATCTGGTACCAGGCTTTGAACTGCAGGCTGGCGCTGCTCACCTGCCGCAGGTCCACCTCGCGCGTCAGCGTGGTGTCGATGGAGTCGCTCTGGTTGCTCCACCATAGATGCTTGCCGCTGGGAGGGTCGGTGGGCAGCAGTCGCACCACAGTGGGCCCGCTAAAGGTGACGGTGGCGTGCCGGGTGTCGGGCTTCAACTCGTAATACTTAGCCGCGTGCTCTTTGCCCTGTTCGTGCAGGTCGACGCTGGTGGTGAGCCGCTGGCTGGGGGGGACACTTACCTGCAGGCCGGTGTAACGGAACAGCGTGGCGGCGAAGTCGAGCCCCAAGTTTGCGATGGTCCAGTGCTTGAACACGTCGCCGTAGCGGTCGGCGGTCCCCAGCCGCGCGAGGTAGGCGTCCACGCCGGCGATGCCGTTCTGCGGCTCCGCCACCAGGTCCTTCAGCCGCTCGTAACCGCCGTAGTGTTCGCCTAGGTAGTGCAGGAACAGGTGGGCGGCAGCGTAGTGGGGGGCGTTGTCGGCATTGCCCTCCTCCCAATCGGTGAGCTGCACCTGAGGGTTGCGGCGGAAGAGCAGCGCCGAGTTGGTGGCGTTGCCGTTCAGTTCCTCCGCCAGCGTCGACATGCCCTCGTTGATCCAGCTCTCCTCCGAAGGGTCGGCGTGCCAGTGGATGGCGTGCTGCAACTCGTGCGCCACCACGCTGTTGAAGGCGCGCGTGCCGGGCCGCAGTACCCCGCCGTTGATGTAGAGCATGATCCGCTCGTTGCTCTGGTTGTGCACCTGCTTCGGGTACTCGTCGGGCGAGCTGTAGTAGCCTGCCGCTCCGTCGAAGCGGGTGATGAGCACGGTGACGTGGGCATCGCCGTCGTAGCCGGAGCGGATCGTGTCGCCGAAGTACTTGGTGTCGGTTGGCGCCGTTTTGGTCTCGAACACCTGCGCCGCCGACTCCAGCCCGTCCTGTTCTACCGCAAGGTTGCCGTCCACATACCAGTACGCCCGCGGCGTCACCAGCCGCAGCGTGGCGGTCACCTGGAAGCGCTTGTAGCTTTGCAGGTTGGTGACGGTGAAGGTGTCGGTGCTGCCGGCTTCGCGCGCCGGGGTGCTTATAGAGCGGTGGCGCGGAATAGGTCCTCCGGCATCGGGGCGCAGGCGTTGCGCAATGGCGTAGGGGTCGGCGTCGGGCGGTGTTGGGATGTCTGCGGGTTCGGGGCCACTGTCCGGTGCGCTGACCGTCGCATCCGCACCGCTCGGCGCTGGCTTCTGGCCGGACTCGCAGGCCGCCAGCAGCAGCGCGAACACCGCGAGCACCAGCGTGCGGCACAGCGCGTTCATGGCAAAGAGCCTGTGGGTCTCGAGTGGCTAGCTCGGCTTGGCGATGGCCGCCGCCTGCGCCACTGGTTCCTGCACCTGGGTGTAGACCTGGGTGGTGGCGATGCTGGCGTGGCCCAGAAACTCCTGTAACTCGCGCAGGTTCAGGCGGCCGGAGCGCAGCATGTGCGTGGCGAAGGTGTGGCGCAGCATGTGCGGCGTGATCTCAATGCGGAGGTTCGCCGCCTTCACGTAGTTCTTCAAAATGAGCCAGAACCCCTGGCGGGTGAGGCGCTCGCCGCGCCGGTTCACAAACAACGCCCCCTCCTTCGGCGATTTCACCAGCCGATCGCGCGCGATCGATAGGTACTCTTGCAGCGGCTCGATAGCCTCCGGACGGAGGGGGATGAGACGGGGGCGGGCCGCGCGGCCCAGGCAGCGTACCGCTGGGTCGTTTTGCTCCATGGTCAGGTCGTCCACGTTCAGCTTCACCAGCTCGGTCACCCGCATGCCGGTGCCGTACAGCAGGTTCAGCATGGCCCAATCGCGCCGCGCTTCTGGGGTGTCGCGCTTGGACGGCTGCAGCAGCAGTTCACCCACCTCGCCGGCCGAAATCGTCTTCGGCAGCGCCCGCCGCACGCTCGGAGAGGCCACACCCTCGGTGGGGTTGCTGGGGATGCTCTTGTCGGAGGCCAGGTAGTGGAAGAACGACTTCACGGAGGCGATCTTGCGGGCGATGGTGGCGGGGGCGTAGTGCCGATCCAGCAGGTCGCGGAAGTAGCTCCTGACCGATTCTGCCGTCACCGACCCCCAGCGGGTAGCCGGGGGCCAGGCATCGGTATAGCTTCCACGATGATGCGCTAGCAGTTGTTCGAGGTCGTTGCGGTAGGCCACCAGCGTGTTGGGTGAGAAGCCCTTGTCACGCTGAAGGTGATTCAAAAACCGCGAGATATCATCTTCCATTACTTCTAGCACATCACCTCTGCACGAGTGTCGCTGATTATATCAACCAGGACATGAGAAAGAAAGCTGAATGCCCCCTCGTTATGACGAGTTCCCGCGGCAGCGGCCGCCGGGTGTTTACTCGGCGCTGAACTCGGTACGCTTCGCGGCGATGAAGTCCAGGCACTTGCGGTGCAGGTGCTCGTCGATACGGCCGGTGGAGAGGTAGTAATTGAGCATGGTTTCCAGCGTGAGCATGGAGGTGAGGCCGATGCCCGCCTGCCGCAGCCGGTGCGCTGCGCCCTCGCCACGGTCGATAAGCACGATGGCGTTGCGCACCTCGAGGCCCTCGTTGCGCAGCAACTCAGCGGCCTCCAGCACACTGCCGCCGGTGGTGATCAGGTCGTCGATCAGCAGCACGCGCTCATTCGGCTCGTAGGCGCCTTCCACCGTCGGCGAGCCCGGGCGCACTGCGTTCGCCGTGTGGGCGTAGATCATGGGCTTGCGCGTGATCAGCGAGAAGGCGGTGCCCAGCAGCAGCCCGCCGATCGGTACGCCGGCCACCCGCTGGAACGGGGCGAAGTGCGGGTTGCGACGCCCCGCGTCCGTCTCGATCTCCGAGGCCATCTCGCGCGCCGCGCGGCGCAGGGCCGTGGGGCGGCTGATGAGGCGCCGCGGGTTGACGTAGATGGGGGAATGGACGGTGGTGCGGCCCAGGGTGAAGTCGCCGAAGCGGACTGCACCCAGTTCCCACAGTGCCCGTGCTAGCCACAGGTTGCCGGCTTCAGTGTTTGTGCTTGGCAAGGGTGAGGGGCTCCTCAGGACATGCATGTCCCCCGCAGTGTCACAGGGGCGCGTCCATCGTAGCCTACGCGACATAACCGCGACAACATCGCCGCGCCCCTAACGCGTGGACGCCGCCATCGATAGCGTGCGCACCAGCGGCGCCTTCGCCATGAGCGTCAGCGCCACCAACGCACCGCCCGCGCCCACCGCGAACGAGGGCGAGGTCACCATTGCCACGCTCCCGCTCAACAGGCCAACCGGTAAGCCCGAAACGCGCGCGTTCTTCAGCAGCCTGCTAATCGCCCCCGGGGCGGCGCAATAGTTCGCCGTTGTCAACGGTGAAGCTTGTCACAGCGGCGCGAGTGCTGCCATCGCGCAGGCGCGCGGTCAGGCGTAGCGAGTACGGACCCCCGAGGTGCAGTGGTACCGTGTCAAGCGTGCCAACAAATGCGTTCTCGGCGTTGCCGCTCTTGCTCGGCAGCAAGGGTACCCAGGCAGTGACCGGTGAACCGGCGCCGAGGTCAACGGAATACGAATCGACATCGGGCCCGGCGGTTACGCGGATTGCCGCTGACCCGCGCAGCACCTGCCCGGCCCCCGGAGCCGTCAGGGCGACGCGCGTGCTGCGTCCTCCGGCCGCGCCGCTCGCACAGTCACGATCTGCAACCTGTGCCTGGCTACCGGGCAGCACGACGCGGACCTCCTCCACTACGGCGCCGCGCGCGCCGCAACTGCCCACCAATTCACCAGTGGCGCTGTCCACGTTCACCTTTTGGTACAGGGTATCCCGCAGCGTGGGTACGGTGCCCCGCACAAAAACCTCTTCGTGCTTGTTGCCACAGTTGTCGGTTGGCAGCAGTCCGGAAGGATCGCAGACGACCGCCGTCACAATGTTGGCCGGGCGATCGAACGGCGTTATCGGAGTTCCCTCAAGGGCTTCGGCCATGAACCGTAACCAGATGGGGCCGGTGGTGGTGCTGCTGAGCCCGCCGCGTAACCGGGCGCCGTCGGCGTTTCCCATCCACACCCCCACCGCGAGGTCTGGGGTGTAGCCCATGGTCCAGAAGTCGCGCAGGTCTTCGGTGGTGCCGGTTTTGACGGCCGCCGGCCGCCCGCCCGGCAAGTCGAGCGTCGAGCCGAAGACCGGCCGTCGCGCCAGGTTATCGGACAGGATATTGGTGATGAGATAGGCGTGGTCGGCCCGCAGTATGCGCTGCTCATCAGGTGTCTCGAACGAGTCCACCACCCGGCCGGACGGAAGTTGCACCCGCAAGAGCGCCACCGGGTCGAGGGCCCGCAAGCCTGCCGGGCGCTCCGGCGCAGCGGAAACCCCTGCCATCACGCCCTGATTGGCGAACACGCTGTACGCGTAGGTCATGTCCAGCAGCATTACCTCGCCGCCGCCCAGGGTAAGGCTGATACCGTACCAGTTCTGGCGGTTCAGCGTAGTGATACCCATGGCATGCGCGGTTTTAAGGACACTATCGACCCCGGTGAACTCGATGGTCTTAAGCGCTGGGATGTTCATGGAGTTTGACAGGGCCGTGCGCACCGACACTGGGCCGCGAAAGCTACGGTCGAAGTTCTGGGGCCGGTACACCGTATTGGCGCCGTCTTTCACCGCCATAGGTGCGTCGACCAGCATGGTGGCCGGTGAGTACCCCTTCTGAAACGCGGTGACGTACGTAAATGGCTTGAAAGACGAACCCGGCTGCCGCTCCGACGTCGCTATGTTGACTTCGCCATCGATGCTTGAATCGAAATAATTGGCGCTGCCAACCATGGCTACTATCTCGCCGGTGTGCGGGTTGATGGCCGTAAGGGCGGCGTTAGAGGCGCCGATGCTCTTTGACGTTTTTGCCACCTGCTCGGCCACGGCGGTCTCGGCCAGGCGCTGCAACCTGAGGTCGAGCGACGTGGTTACCACGAGGCCACGGCTCAACATGGTGTGGCCGTACCGCTGCTCCAGAAGGTCGCGCACGTACATCACGAAATGAGGCGCCTGGATGTTGTCGCGGGTAGGTAGCACGAACTGCAGCTCTTCGGCCTTTGCGGCGTCAGCGGCCTCTCGAGACAGAAACCCGTGCTTCACCATCAAGTCCAGCACCATGTATTGGCGCGCAATGCCGGTATCACGGTTCGAAAGTGGGTTGTAATAGGCGGGGGCTTGCGGAATGCCCGCCAGCAGCGCTGCCTCAGCCAGGCTTACGTCGTGAGCGCCCTTGCCGAAGTAGCCCTGTGCCGCTGCCTCAGCTCCATAGCTCAGATTACCGTAGTAGATATCGTTGAAGTAGAACGTGAGCAATTCGGTTTTCGAATAGGCGCGCGTGAGTTCAAAGGCGGCAAGCGCTTCCTTCAGCTTCCGCTGGATGGTGAGGTCGGTGCGTTCGTTCTCGGGCAAGAGCACGTTCTTCACCAACTGCTGGGTGATGGAGCTGCCCCCCTGCACCACGTCGCGATGGACCACGTTTTGCCATGCGGCCCGCACAATACCACGGGGGTCAATACCGGGATTGTCGTAGAAGGTGGGATCTTCCACCGCCAGCGTGGCCGCCACCAGGTAGGGCGAGATGTCGCTCAACACCACGTTGGTGCGGTAACCGGCGCCGGGCTGCATGAATTCGTACAACAGCTCACCGTTGCGGTCGTAAATCTTGGTGCTCCCTTGGTCGGCGCTCGATGTGAGCAGCGTGGTGGGAGCCACCAGTTGTAGCAACCCTGCCGCGTAGGCGACGACCCCCATGGCCAGCAAACCAAAGACGAGCGTGCAGCTACACACCAGGATTGCCACGGCAGAGAGGGACATGGTGAAGATGTCGCCGTGGGAACGTACCCTGCGCCGTGACCGCATGAGCAACGCGGTGCGGTAAGAAGTCCGCATAAGCACCTCATCGACTGGGGATAGTGCGAGGGCGCTTTGGAAACTTACGCGCCCACCTCGCCCCAGGTCGCACCAGGAACCGCGGTGCATTTGGGGTACCTCAAGTGTGCCTTTGCGCGCCTTTCATCCAGCGACACCTAGACGGCCCTGGCCGTTGCGTTTCCCTATCACCTGTCGCCGATCCAGTCCGGCGGGCAGGTATCAGCAAGACCGCGCGATGTGCGCAGGCCCCGTGACTAACGCCCATCGGTGCGAAGTACTATCTCCGAGCTGCCGGATTCGCCGTCACGCTCCCCGCGCACGAATGCCGCGATCCGCTCCGCCATCGCTGCCACGCCGTCACGGTCGGTCGCCAGCGTTAGGTGCGGCAGGCGCAGGGGCTCCGCCGAGGCCGCCAGTGCTTCATACACCTCCCAGCCGGCGTCCGACAGGTCGTGTGGGGCGCGGTCGCCGTTGAGGCGCCGGTGCAGCCGCCGGGCCGCCTCGGTGGGGTCGACGCTCACCGCTACCACCAGGCTGCGGCCGCCGCAGCGCTCGGCCAGCCGCACCAGGTCGCGCCGGCCCGATTCCCACAGGTTCACCGCGTCGAAGATGGCGGGCACCCCGCCGTCGAGCAGCGCACGCAGCACCTGCCGGCAGGCCAGGAATACCCGCTGGTGCTCCTGGTGGGTGTACAGGGGCTGAGGGATCAGCACCTTGCGCACCCGGTCCGAGTTGAGCACCACCACTGGGACCTGCTGCGCCACCAGAGTCGCCAGCGTGGTCTTGCCGGCGCCGGGCAGGCCGCACAACACCACGAGCGCCGGGTTGGCGACGGGTTCGGGCAGTGGGCGCAGGCTACGCCACACCAAGCGGGCGTCGCGCGATAGGTGGAGTGTTGCGGCAGGCACGGGTGTATGCCCGCTAGGTGGTGGCCGCCGGCGCCGCCTCGACCGGCTCACGATCGGTGCGGTGCCGCCACAGTGCCGGTATCAACCGCACGATGATCGCCAGGGATACCAGGCACCCCAGCCCGCCGGTGACCACCGCGAACATGGCATTGGTCCATGCCGCCACCACGCCAGACTCCACGGCCCCAAGCTGGTTGGAGGCGGCGAGAAAGACCTGGTTGACGGAGCTGACGCGGCCTCGCAGCGCGTCGGGCGTGCTGAGCTGGATGATGCTTTGCCGCATCACCACGCTCACCTGATCGGCGGCCCCCGTGATGGCGTAGAGCGCCAGCGAAAGCGGGAACCAGGTGGAGAGGCCGAAGGCCATGGTGCCCAGGCCGAAGATGGCCACCGTCACCACCATCACCCGCCCGGTCGCGAGCACCGGTGGGCGCATGGCCAGCACGAGCGCTGCGCCGAACGCGCCGACCGCCCGCGATGCGTTGAGCAGACCGTACCCTTGAGCGCCCACGTCCAGGATGTCGCTGGCGTAAATGGGGAGCAGTGCGTTCGCCCCTGCAAAGATCACACTGAACAGGTCGAGCACCATTGAGCCCAGCACCGCCGGCTGGTCACGCAGGTAGAGAAACCCATCCTTAATCATCTGCACGCTCAGGGTGCTGCGCTGCGAGCCCCCTGCGGCGACGCGAATGCACGCCAGCGCAGCGAGCCCCAGCAGCATCATGGCCACATGGCAGAGGTAGGCCGGCGCGATGCCGGCGGTGGCCAGCAGGTAGCCGGCGATGACCGGGCCCACCACGCCGCCCAACTGCTGCAGTGTGGTGGAGATTGCCACCGCTCGTTGGAACAGGGCACGCGTGACCACCTGCGGCAGCAGGCTATGGCGCGCCGGCTCCCCGAAGGCACTGGCCACGCCCAGCAGCGCCGACGAGACATAGATGAGCGGGAGCGCATCGGCGCCGGCGGCCGTCACTGCCCACAATAGCAGTGAGGTGAGCACCGGGGCCGTTTGCGCCGCTCCCAGCACCAGCCGGCGGTCGGCGGTATCGGCCACCGCTCCGCCGATGAAGCTCATGGCGAAGCTGGGGACGAAACGCGCGAGCGCCACCGCCGCCAGCGGCAACGGCGACCCGGTGAGTTCATACACCTGCCAGGTCATGGCCGCGATCTGCACGGCGTTCCCCACCTGAAACGCCACCCGCATCGCCGTATAGAAACCGAATGCGGGCTGTCGCAGCAGGGTTAGCAGCGAGGTGTCGGACCCATCAGCCGGCCGGTCAGGGCTCACGGTGTGTCCAGGGAGTGCCGGTCATGAGCGCCGCGCCGCTGGCCCACCTTACTACCGCCAGCCGAGCACCGGGTGCTGCTGCCTGGCGGTTACCACGTGCACTCCATGGTGATCTTGATGGCGTTGTCGGCGCGGCTCTCGGCCATTTGGAAGGCGGCCGGAATGTCGTGGATGCCGAACTTGTGGGTGAGCAGCGGCTTCACGTAGGCCTTGCCGTTGCCGATCATGTCCAGCGCCATCTGGAAGTCCTTGGGGTTGCCCCGCTGGGTCATGAGGACGGTAGGGTTGCGCATCATCAACTCCCACAGGAACAGGTCGGTGCCGCGCTTCTTCGGCATGCCGAAGAACTGCACCAGACCCTCCATACGCACCAGGTCTTTGATCTGGTTGTAGGTGGCGTCGGTGCCCACGGCCTCAATGACGAAGTCGGCGCCCTTACCGCCGGTCAGGTCTTTGACGGCCTGAATCGGGTCTTCCTTGTCGACGTTGATGGTGTGGGTGGCGCCCATCTTTTTGCTGGTCACCAGCCGGCCGTCTTCTTTGTCCAGCGTGATGATGGGGCCTGCGCCCTGGGCCTGCAGCAGCATGGTGAAGAACTGGCCGATGGCTCCCTGGCCGATGACGCAGGCACTTTTGCCGAGCATGCTGGGCCAGCGTTGGGCAGCGCGCACCACCACTCCCAGCGGCTGCGCACACACCAACTCTTCGAGGCTTGGCTTCTCAGGCAGCTTCAGCACCTCGGCGGGCGAGCGCATCAGCAGCTCGCGCGCCGAGCCCGAGTAGCCGATGTCGAGCACCTTGTCGCCCACCTCGAACCCCGGAGCGTCGGAGGCGACCACCTCGGCCACCACCTCGTGGCCGGGCTGGCCGGGGTTCAACGGGAACTTGATCCAGTCGCGGCCGTGGTTGACGGTGGGCCAGTCGCTGCCGCAGATGGAGATGAACAGCGGGCGGATGATGACCTTGCCCGCTTCCAGTTGGGGCGCCGGCATGTCGATGAACTCGAACGTGCCCGGCGCGGTGACGAGAACTGCTTTCATAGGGTGATGCTCCTACGCATGCTGGGTGCCGGCCGCCGCAAATGCGTCGCGCCGCTGGATGGTGACGGCCCGCATATGCGCCGGGATGGCCTGCGCCCCGCCCAGCGATGCGGCGTAGACGGCGATCTGCGCCGACTCCTCCACCACATTGTTGGCGCGGGCGGCGGCCAGGGCGTCGGCGCCCCAGGCCAGCAGGCCGTGGTTGCCTAGCATCACGGCGCCCAGCGGGGTCTCCACGTTCATGACCTTGGCGATGTTGTTCACGCTGGTGTCGGACCCGCGCGGGCCGTAGCCGGCCACCGGGATGGCCTCGGTCATGCCCGCGCGCACCATCGCCTCGTAGCTGCAGTCCAGGTCCTTCTGGGCGCAGGCGAAGGCGGTGATGTAGGGGGCGTGGGTGTGCACCACGGCGCCCGTCTCGGGCCGCTTCTTGTACACAATCAGGTGCATGTTGATGATTTCCATGCTGGTGGGGCTGATCTCGCCCTCGATCACCGTGCCATCGAAGGCGAGCACCGCCAGCGACTCCGGCTTGACGTTAGCCAAGCTGGCCACCGCCGTGATCATGATCTGGTCCTTGCCGGGCACCTTCACGCTGAAGTTGCCGTGATTGCTCATTGAGATGGCGCCGGTGTCCATGATGAGCTTGGAGCCATCGATGATTGCTTGGCGCAGTTCGGGATACGACAAAGCCATGTTGGGGCCTCCTACGCCCGCCGGCGCCGGATGTTGCACTGGTGCGTGGCGTCAGGTCGGGCAGACTGGCCGGATCATACTGCCGCGTTGGGGATTTGGGAACGGGGCGGCGGGAAATGAAGGGGTGAGGAATCGGGAATCTGGGTGCCGCCCTTCATATGTCCCGCGTACCGACCAGTACAGAGCGTCACCACCGCGTCATTGCGAGGGCCGTCCGACGGGCCGTGGCAATCGTGATGGCTGGTTAGCGCGTCTGCTCGGGCACTGTTTGCGACGGACGATTTGCGAGATCGGTGGCGTACCCTCTCTCCAGCTCCCTCCTTCAAGGGAGAGAGTGGTTGGTTGCCGCCCGTCTGCCATCGCTCATCGGATATGCCCCCCCAGCATGGCAGCGGCAGCTACCCTTCCACCCGCGCTTTGAGCGCCCGGTTCATCGCCACGAACCCGGCGCGGGTGTGGGTGGAGAGGGACCACCACACCACCGGCAGCAGCAGGCCGCCGAAGTCCTCCTCCTGCACGAAGCGGGTGCCGCCTGCGCCGTCGGGCTGCGCCCAGAAGGCGTGCTCGCCCCAGAACAGCGCCCGCCCGCCCAGCGTGCCGGTCCAGGCGAACCCGACGCCCGGCTCCAGCCGGGTCACCACCGGCCGTGACGTGCGCCCAATCCGCCCCGGCGGCTCCTGCCGCACCGTCAGCCGCTCGCCCAGCGCCAGCCGCCCGCTCACCCGCCGCACGAACGGGTTCCACTCAGCGTACACTGCGAAGTCGGTGAGCACCGCCCACACCCGTTCGGGCGGAGCGGCGATGGCGATTTCGGTGTGAAGGTGCATCATTGGGGGCTACTCAAGCTTGTGGAGAGGATTCTAAGCGGTGACGATCCAACGACGAATTCTCTTGGTCCTGGCTGTCTTGGCGATTCCCGTTGCCTTCGTGAACTTCTTCTGGGTGCTGGCAGATTGGGGAAAATTGGAGGGTGATGCCTCCGGTGGATACCAGCGTGACGGGCACTACTTCGTCGGCAACCATGGGAAGTATCGAGAGGTGACGCAAGGGGAATGGACATGGAGCCGCATGCACACTATGAGCCTTTTGGTGACCCATCCGCTCGCGATCGCCGGAGGGGCTTACCTGCTTTTCATGTACGTGTTTCCGGCGGCTATAGGGGCGAAGGCTGAACCGGGAGAGGAAAGAGTCAGCGACATCGTGGCCTCCGGTGCACCACTGCTGAGGGCACGGACAGGTGGGTTGGTTGGGTCGGTAAGTATGAGCGTTGGGCTGCTTCGCGTCGAAGTCTACCCAGGTGGCGTGGTGCTCAGGCCGCCTTTCATGAAACCCCTCGGGCTTTTCCTGTCGGATATCCGAGCGATCACGCCAAAGAAGGCCTTTATCATCGGGACATTCTCCGAATTTCGGCTAGCGCCCGGCTTGCCAGCGCTGGTGCTCTACACCCCACCCACGAGTTCAATTGTGCGGCAAATAGAGCGACTACGTACCGAGGCGGTACTGGATGCAGGTGGCGCCCCAAACATGCCAGACGACCTCCCACTCCTGTCGCCCGTAGCACGCGGAATTTGGCTCGCCAGCGTTGTGGTGAGCTGGGTGCTGGTGGGCGTCGCCGTGGTCCTGCCGAGACCGCTCGGCATTCTGTTCCCAGTGATATTTCTGATAGCATCGCTGAATACGTTCCACTTCGTATTCAGAACCCGCCGGTAGTTGGCAGCCGCAGGCTAAGTGACCCCTGCATCCCCCCACGGCCGCGCCGCCAGCGCCTTCACATCCACCGGGATGCCCGCGAAGGTGACGTAGACCTGGGTGGCGATGGTGGCGAGGCGCTGGTTGGCGAGGCCCAGCAGGTCGCGGTAGAGCCGGCCGGACGGGTAGGGCGGCACCAGGCCCATGCCCACCTCGTTGGTCACGAGGATGACGCGGGCCTGGCTGCCGCGGTACCAGTCATGGAAGCCGCCGAGCTCGGTACTCAGGAGGGCTTCGGCGGCGGCGGCGTCCGGTTCGTCGCGGCCGGCGGGGGTGGCCGCCTCCACCAGGTTGGCCACCCAAAGGGTGACGCAGTCGATGACCACCGTCGCCGGGCCGGCGACCGACCGCTCCAGCGCTTCGGCCACGTGGTGGGGAGCTTCGACGGTGCGCCAGCCGGCCGGGCGCTTGGCCTGGTGGGCGGCGATGCGGGACTGCATCTCGGTGTCGCGTGGTTCGGCGGTGGCCAGGAACAGCACCTCGCCGCCCGCGTCGAGCGCCAGCTTCTGCGCCAGGTCGCTCTTGCCGCTGCGCACGCCGCCGAGAATGAGGGTGAGGCCGCGGCCCATGGGTTAGGCCTGCGCCGGGCTGGTGTCTTCCCCATTCCAATCCTGATCGTCATAGCCGGCGTCACGCCCCTCCCGAATCAAAGCCGTGAGGTCGCCTGTATAAGGCAGCTGAGAACGCAGCGCTAGAATTCGGGCGAAGACCTCGCTGCGGCGCTTCAACTCTTCGGGGGTCGGCGGGTCTCTGTAGGTTCGCGTGTTCATTGCCATCGTCATTGTCACCTCGGTTGTTATTGTACTTTGGGGTAAAGAGTGTGTGTGGCAACGACCTCACCTTGCGCTCAGTCCTCGAGGTCTGGCGGCGTTGTGGCGTAGCTGCAGGGTGAATCCCATCACGTCGTATCCCACCCGCCCACCCTCGTCTGTCCAAGTTGGGGGACACCCCCCAAACCCCCTGGCAAAGAGGGTTGCACCCTCTCTGCACGCACCCGCCATCGCTGCCAGCACCCGCTAGGCGGTGCGGGCGAACAGTCCACTCAGCCTTTAGGGAATCAGCCCGGCGATGTCGTAGATGCGGGCGACGCTGAGGTGCTGGCGGAGGGTGTCGGCCAGGCGGTCGAAGACGTCCTCGGTCGTGGCGGTGGTGGCGGTCTCGTCGAGGGCGGACAGGCCCTTGCCAGCGGCGAGGGCGCGCAAGAAGGCGGTGCGGAACTCCGGCGCGTCGAACAGGCCGTGGAGGTAGGTGCCCGCCACGTTGCCGGCGGCGTTCACCAGGCCGTCGGTCTCGTCGGTGGGGTAGCCGCCGCGGGCGGTGAGGCGCAGGAACGGCCCCGCGTGGCCGGTGAGGCGGGAGCGGCCGTTGTGGATCTCGTAGCCTTCGACGTACGCGCCGCGGGCCCCGGCGAGCGGGCCGTCGGCCGCCAGCACCTGGCCCTCGGCCTGCTGGGTGGTCTTGTCCGGATCGAAAGTGGTCTCCAGCGGCAGCAGGCTGAGTCCCTCGGCGTGGGGTTCGGCCGACTCGACACCGAGCGGGTCATGGATGGCGGTGCCCAGCATTTGCAGGCCGCCGCAAATGCCCAGCACCAACCGTCCGGCGGCGGCGTGGCGCTGCACCGCGTCGGCTAGGCCGGTCTGTCGCAGGAACGCCAGGTCGGCCATGGTGGACTTGGTGCCCGGCACGATAATGACGTCGGGCCGGCCGAGCGCCGCGGTGGTCTCGACATAGCGCAGCGAGACGGACGGTTCGGCCTGCAGTGGCTCGAAGTCGGTGAAGTTTGCGATGCGGGGCAGCTTCAGCACCGCGATGTCGATGAGGCCGGCCGGGGCCTGGGCGTGGCCCGCGCCGTCCAGCACCACCGAGTCCTCCTCGGGCACGCCGTGGGCCGGCAGGTAGGGGATGACGCCGAGGGTGGGCAGGCCGGTGCGCTTCTCGAGTTGCACCAGGCCGGGGTCGAGGATGCTCTTGTCGCCGCGGAACTTATTGATGATGAAGCCCTTCACCAGCGCCCGGTCCTCGGGCTCCAGCAGTTCCAACGTGCCGACCAGGTGGGCGAACACGCCGCCGCGGTCGATGTCGCCGATGAGCACCACTGGGGCGTCGACCGCCCGCGCCAGGCCCATGTTCACCAGGTCCACCGACCGCAGGTTGATCTCGGCGGGGCTGCCCGCGCCCTCGATCACCACCACGTCGTAGGCGGCGCGCAGCCGGGCCAGGGCGTCGAGCGTGACGGGGCGGAGGTCGGCCTTACGGCGGTAGTAGTCGCGGGCGCTCATGCTCTCGGTGGCCTTGCCCAGCACCACCACCTGCGAGCGCGCCTCGGCCTCGGGCTTCAGCAGGACGGGGTTCATGTCGACATGGGGCGCCACGCCCGCCGCCGCCGCCTGCACCGCCTGCGCCCGCCCAATCTCGCCACCCTCGGGCGTGACGAAGGAGTTGTTGGACATGTTCTGCGCCTTGAACGGGGCCACCCGGTAGCCGTCCTGGCGCAGGATGCGGCACAGCCCGGCTGCCAGCACGCTCTTGCCGACGTTGCTGGCGGTGCCCTGCAGCATGATGAGGCGGGCTTCAGGCATGGACAGGCCTCACGCCAGCAGCATGCGCATGGGATGCAGCGGGCGGTTGAAGGGGTTGAGCACCAGCCCTAGCACCTCAAGGGTTCGTACTCCCAGCAGCGCCTCGTCACCTTCTTCGCCAAGAATCACCGGCGTGTGGCGAACCATTTGGTCCCACTGAATCCTGCATTCAGACCTATTGCGACGAAGCAGGGTTCCATCCGCAAGGCTGAATTCTTCGATGCTGTCGGGCTTGAGTTCCAAGTGCTGCCAGACGGCCAGAGGAAGCAGGGTGTAGCTGGCGCCGCTGTCGACGAGAAAGCGCACTTCCTCTTCCGTGCCCGCGTCGTTGCTCACGATTGCCTTCACGAATGTGATTCCCATGGCCCCCTCCGCATCCCTATCCTAACCGCTGTTGGTTCCGGCACCCAGCGCAGCCACCTCGGCCGCCGCGGCCACCAGGCGTTCGCACTCGGTGCGGGTGCGTACGCTGACCCGCAGGTAGCCGCGCAGCCCGAATGACAGGCAGTTGCGCACCAGGCAGCCGCGCTGCAGCAGGGCGTGCCGCCAGCCGGACGCGCCGTTCACCCGCCACAGGAAGAAGTTGGCGTCGCTGGGCAGCACCTCGCCGTGGATGGCAGGCAGCGCCGCCATCAGGTAGGCCTTGGCGTCGCGCAGGCCGGCCAGCGACCGGCGCCAATGGACGGTGTCGGCCATGCCTGCGATGCCGGCGGCCTGGGCCATGGCGTTGACGCTCCAGGTGGGCTGAGCGGTGCGCATGGGGTCCAGCAGCTCGGGGCGGGCCAGTGCGTAGCCGAGCCGCAGCGCCGGTATCGCGCCGTCCTTGGTCAGCGAGCGCAGTACCACGGCGTTGGCCAACAGGTGCGGCGCGGCGAACGTCTCGCCGCCGTCCACGAAGGGCAGATAGGCCTCGTCGACCACGAACAGCACGTCGGGGTGCCGTATGGCCAGCGCCCGCAGCGAGGCGCCGGGGATGCAGGCGCCGGTGGGGTTATTGGGATTGCAGATGAACGCCACCCGCGGCGCGAAGTGGCCGATGGCGGCGTCCATTGCGTGGCCTTCGAAGCGGTAGCCGTTGTCGGCGTGCGCGCTGGCCTCCATCACCTCCGCCCCGGCCACCATCGCGGCGCGGGCGTACTCGCCGAAGGTGGGGCCGAACACCAGCGCCCGGTCGCCCGGCTGCAGGTAGGCGTGCGCCGCCAGGAACATCAACTCCACGGAGCCGTTGCCCGCCAGCACCGCGTCGGGCTCCACGCCGTCGCTCGCTGCGATGGCGGCGCGCAGGTCGGTGCACTCCGGGTCGGGGTAGCGGGTGAGGTCGACGGTGCTGAGCGCCTGCACCACCAGCGGCGACGGCCCGAAGGGGTTGCTGTTGACGCTGAAGTCCAGCAGGCGCCCGCCCGCCCGCTGCCAGTCGCCGGCGGTGGCGCCGCCGTGGACCGGGGGCGCCACGTTGAACAGGTGCAGGTTCGGTTCAACCGGCATGCAGCACCGCCGCCAGCAGAAAGCACAGGGTGACGGCCAGCGCGGTGGCGTGCCGGTACACCCGAAGCGCCTGCTCGATGGTGCCCGCGGTGGCGAGGGGCGATCCGGCTGCCAGCACGTAGTGGCCCGACTTCTCCAGCCGCACGCCCAGCGCCCCGGCCATAGCGCTCATGGTCCAGCCGGCGTTGGGGCTCTCGGTCAGGCCGTGGTCGCGCCACATGGCCCGCCAGGCCCCGGGCGCGCTGCCGCCGAAGCGGGCGCCGGCCACCATCAGCAGCCCGGCGATGCGGGCGGGTACGTAGTTCAGCAGGTCGTCCAAGCGCGCCGCCGCCTTGCCCAGGTACTCATAGCGACCATGGTAGCCGACCATCGCGTCCAGCGTGTTGACCGCGCGGTAGGCGATGGCGCCAGCCGGCCCCAGCAGCACGCCGTAGAGTAGCGGGGCCACCACGCTGTCGGTGAAATTCTCGGCCACGCTCTCCACCGCGGCCGAGGCCACCTGTGGCGAGTTGAGGGTGCCGGTATCGCGGCTCACCAGATGGCTGACCGCGGCCTGGGCCTGCGACAGCTCGTCCTCGATCAGTGCGGCCTCCACCCGGCGGGCCGCTTCGCCGAGCGCACGGATGGAGAAGGCGGCCTTGAATGCCACCGCTCCCGCCACTACCGCCATGCCCCGGTTCGCCTGGCCCAGCCAGTCGAGCCCGGCCTGCAGCGGCAGCGCAAACGCGCCGGCGACCAGCAGCACCAGCAGCGCACCAAACAGCAGTTGCCGCACGGACCCCTCGCGCGGCGCCAGGTCCACCAGCCGGTCGGTGAGCTTGCCCATCCACACCACGGGGTGCAGGCGCGGCGGATACTCGCCCGCCAGCAGGTCCAGCAATAGCGCACCGGCCAGCATCAGCACCGCGTCCATGGCGGCCTAGCGGGGCGGCGACCAGCGCCGGCAGGTCTCAACGAAGCGGGGGGCCATATCGGGCCGTGAAGCGAAGTGGAGGTGCACGTACGAGGCCAGTAGGTTGTGGTCGGCGTAACCCTCCACCTCGCCCGGGCGCTCCTTCACGGCGAAGGCGGCCCCTGCGAAGGCAATCTGCCAGTCCAGCTCCGACCGGTGGAACTCGTGCACCCGCACCACCTCGCCGCGCGGTATGAGGAAGGTATCGCGAAAGGGCTTGACGGTGAGATAGCCCAGCCGCGTGGTGGCCCGCATGCGGCAGATGCCGGGCAGGCGGCCCACCATGGAATGCTGGCGCCCCTCCATGTCGACCAGTGCCTCCGTCAGGTACATAAAGCCGCCGCATTCGGCCAGCACCGGCAGGCCGTCGTCCAGAATCTCCACCAGATGTCGCTTCAGGTCCCGGTTGTCGGCGAGTTGTGCGCCGAACATCTCGGGAAAGCCACCGCCCAGGTACAGGCCTTGGCTGCCCTCCGGCAGCGCCGGGTCGGTGAGCGGGCTGAAGGGCAGCAGTTCGGCGCCGTGGTGCACCAGCAGGTCCAGGTTGTCCTGATAGTAGAAGTTGAACGCGGCGTCGCGGGCTACGGCGATACGCACCGTTGGCGGTTGTGGCTCACCGGCAAAGGGGCCGCCCTGGGGCACATCCAACGGTCCGGCCGACTGCGCCAGCGCCAGCAGTGCATCGATGTCGCAACTCCGCTCCACTGCGTCGATGATGGCATCGAGGTGGGCGGCGGACATGCCGGCCTCGGCGTCGGGCACCAGGCCCAGGTGGCGTTCGGGCATCGCCAAGCCCTCGTCGCGGCCGATGGCGCCGAGCACGGGCAGGCCGGTGCGCTGGGTGACCTCCGGGGCGATGAGGTCGCGGTGGCGGTCGCTGCCCGAGCGGTTGAGCACCACGGCCGCCAGCCGCAGGCCGGGGTCGAACTGCTGGAAGCCCAGCGTGACGGCGGCCGCGCTGCGCGACACATGCGAGATGTCCTGCACCAGCACCACCGGCGCCCCCAGCAGCTTGGCGATCTGGGCGGTGCTGCCCGCCTCGCCCTCGTTGGCGCGGCCGTCGAACAGGCCCATCACGCCCTCCACCACTGCTATGTCGGCATCGGCGCAGGCGTGGGTGAACAGTTGCTGCACGGTGGCCGGCTCGCACAGCCAGGTGTCGAGGTTGCGGGCAGGGCGGCCGGCAGCGCGGGACAGATGGCCGGGATCGATGTAGTCGGGGCCGCACTTGAAGGGCTGCACCCGTAGGCCCCGCCGCACCAGCGCGCCGATGAGCCCGGCCGCGAAGGTGGTCTTGCCGGCGCTGCTGCTGGGCGCGCCGATAACGAGGCGTGGGATAGTGACGGTAGGCATGACAGGACGTATCGTAGCATCACCGGGCGTCACCGCGTCCGGCACTGGGCAGAAAAAGGAGTCATATATGCACCTCACTCGAACCCTCATCGGTGTGCTCGCTGCGTCCGGCCTGCTGGCTACCGTCGCGTGCACAGGCGGAGCTGCTACCGCGCCCGCCGCCCCCGCAGCCACCGCTGCGGCCTCCGCCCCCGGACCGCTCCCGACCTCGCCCATCGCCGGCACCCCTGCAGGCGGTCTCGTACCCATCGCCGTCAACACCCGCAACGACCCCAAGCTGGGGCCCATTCTGGTGAACGGCGCCGGCCGCACGCTGTACAAGTTCGACCGCGACACCAAGGGCGTCAGCGCCTGCACCGCCGGCTGCCTGGCCACGTGGCCGCCACTGCTGCTGCCCACCGGCGATCCCACCGGCGGCGCCAGCGTGACCGGCACGGCGCTCTCCGTTTTCAACCGGGCTGACAGCGGCCGCCAGGTGGCCTACAAGGACTCCCCGCTCTACACCTACGCGGCCGACGGCGCGCTGGGCGACACCAAGGGCGACGGTGTGGGCGGCGCCTGGCATGTAGTGACGCCGTAGCCTTCGGTTCCCTCTCCCCCTGGGAGAGGGCTAGGGTGAGGGCGCAGCCTGCGCCTGCCCTCCCGGCCACAGGGTGCTAGCATTGTCCAGCACTGAAGTTGCTGCTCAGCCAAAAGCGAAGATCCCAGCCAAAGGACACCTCCCATGCCCCGCATCGCGCTCGACCTGAACGACCCCGCCGACCTCGCGAAGATCAACGCCCAGTGGCGGGTGGCCGAGGGGTTCATCCCCGGCGAGCCGAACGAGGGCCTGATGGCCAAGAACCAGGGCAGCCCGGCGCGGTTTGCCGACCACGACGATTCGGCGTGGGAGGTGTGCGACAACATCCGGTTCCCGCGCTCCACCGGGTTCACCTTCGCCTGGTACCGGCTGACGGTGGACCTGCCCGCGCAGATCGACGGCGTGGACCTGACCGGCTACCGGGTGCTGTTCGAGGCCAGCGTCGACAACTACGCCGAGGTGTGGGTCGACGGGCAAGTGTCGCGGGTGTTCGGCGTCATCGTCGGCATCGACGCGCCGCACCGGCTGGAGATCGACCCCAAGCTGGCGCCGGGCGCCCGCCACGTGATTGCCGTGCTGGCCGTGAACGGCCCGCTGGCCGAGCCGCTGGGCGGGGTGTGGATCCGCTACGCCAATCTGGCGTTCGAACTGCGCGACGTTCCGCTGTAAGCCGGCAGCCGGCCGGCCGGCACTGACGCCCCATCATGGATGTTCGGTTCGACAACCGCGTACGCGAACACTGTTACAACGACGTTGTGGCGGGTGCTCGACAGTGGGGAATGGCCGTTGCGCGCAGGTATACCTAAGGTTGCAGCAGATACAGGGCGCAGGTTCCATGGCGGTGCTATTCAGGCTATCAGGGGCGAGATTTCACCCGCTGCGCGGGGACGCTCAGGTCAGTACGCGTTGACCTTAAGCGGCCGCTGGCGACTCGTCGTTCGTATTGAGGGCGCTACGGTGTGGATTGAGGAAGTGAGCAACCGCTATGACGATTGAGACGAATCTCTCCTTCCCTCCAGGGGCGACCCTCGCAGAGGAATTAGACGGTCGTGGCATCAGCCGCCGCGAGTTGGCGACGCGACTTCAGAAACCGCAGCGCTTCGTTCACGACCTCATGGCGGGCCGGCGGGCAGTTACAGCAGACGTCGCGCTCGACCTGGAGGCGGCTCTTGGTGAAAACTCGCTGCCTGCCCAGTTCTGGATGAACCTTGAAACCAACCACCAGTTGCGGCTGGAGCGCCAGCGTCGCGCCGCACAGAAGTCCGCTTGACGGGACGCTGCCACGGAGCCACCATGTCATGCATTTTACCGTTCAGGGAGGTCATCAACTGCGCGTTGCTCAACAGCGCCGCGCAAACTGTCAGACCGCTTGAGTCTCCAATCACATACCCCGAAGAGGTGACACCGTGCCCCGTATCACGCTCGATCTGAACAACAGCAGCGACACCGCCCAGGTAAAGGGGGTATGGCGCGCCGCCGATGGCTTCGTGCCCGGCGAACCCAACCAGGGCCTCACCGCCGAAATCCTTGCCACGCCGGCCCGCTTGGCCGACTACGACGACTCGGCGTGGGAAGTGTGCGCCAACGTGCGCGCCACCCGTTCGGTGGGCTTCTGCTTTGCGTGGTACCGGATGACGGTGGAGTTGCCGGCGCAGGTGAACGGTGCAGACGTCACCGGCGCCCGTGTGTGGTTCGAGACCAACGTCGATAATTATGCCGAGGTCTGGGTGGACGGAGCGATCAACCGGGCCACCGGCGCGGTGAATGGGCTGGATTGCCAGCACCGGGTGGAGGTGGCCGCCAGCGGTCAGCCCGGCGAGAAGCACGTGATTGCGGTGCTTGCGGTAAACGGCCCGCTGGCCGAGCCGCGTGGTGGGGTGTTCCTGCGCTACGCCACGCTGGCGTTCGAGTCGCGGGGGTAGCGAGTCGGCGTTCCCTCTCCATCGGGTTCCCTCTCCCTTTGGGAGAGGGCTAGGGTGAGGGGGCTCGACTCCCACCGGCTGCCGGCATAGGTTGCGGCTGACGGCGGCCAGTTAGAACGCTGGCTTACCCGTGCTAGCGTCCACCGACGGCCAGCTATGACGGCGGGCTTACCCCCATCTAGCTTCCCCCTAGCAGGGGGAAGAACGGGAGTGCTCGCTACCGTACTGGCGTTGGCGCCGCGCCGGTGCCCGCCACCTCGCGCACCCACACGAGGCCCATGGGGATCACCGCCGCCAGCACCATGGCCACCGCGGCAAACGACCAGTTGTAGTTCAGATGGTCGGCAATGAACCCGACCAGCAGCGGGCCGAACAAATTGGCCGAACTCTGCGCCGACTGGTTGATGCCAAAGAAGTGACCGCGGGCGCCCCGCGGCGCAAGGTCCATGGCGTAGGCCTGGGCGGTCACCATCAGCAGGCCGGTGCCGCAGCCCATCACGAAGCCCCACCCGATGTTTGCCCAACTGGTTACGGCCAGGAAGAAGAGCGCCGACGATGAGATGATGGCGCCCGGCACGATGCCCGACTTGATGCCCCAACGATCGACCATGCGGCCGGCGGGGAATGAGACCAACAGTTGCCCAGCGTTGATGCTGCTCAATACCAAGCCGATGTCGCTTCCGGGCAGGTGCAGCACGTCTCTCACGTACACGGCCAGCACGGTGTATTGGATGCCCTGCTGGAACAGCGTGGCGGCAAAGGTGGCGTACAGCGTCAGGAAGAACGGGCCGGTCAACATGATTTCCTTCAGGCCGACGTGGGCCACTGGGGCCGGAGCCGGTGCGGCTGCGGCGACGGCCGGGACAGGCGTGGCGGCCACAGCAGCAGCGGCAGGCGCAGTGGCCGGCCGGGCGGCGCTGGCCGCAGGTTCCTCCTCGCCGAAGTTCTGCGTCTCCTTGACGAAGAACACGAAGATGATGAGGCAGACCAGCTTGGTGAAGCCGTTGAACAGGAAGGGCACCCGCAGGTCACCCGACCACGCCCACAGCGCCCCGCCCACCACCGGCCCCAGCACGTTGCCGAGTTGCGACAGACTACTGCGTCCGCCGGCGATGGAGCCGCGGTCGCGGCGGGTGGCGAGGTCGGCCATCATGACGCTCACGCTGGTGCCGTAGATGGAGGTGCCGATGCTCGAGAAGAAGCGCGCGAACACCAGCGACAGGTAACTGCCCGACAGCCCCTCCATGAACGAGAAGATCATGCGCACCGTGATGCCCACGATGGAGACGCCACGGCGTCCGAAGCGGTCTACCAGCGGGCCGGTGAGGTAGCCGCTGAACAGGCGGCCGGCCCCGCCGATGGCCACCACCAATCCCGCCAGCGCAAGGTCGGGCAGAAACTGGTAGGCCAGCAGCGGCACCACCGGGATCGACGCGCCCAGCCCCAGCGTCCAGGAGAAGGTGCTGAGGTTGATCCAGAACAGGTTGCGGGTGCGGAGATCTTTGGAAAAGGCCATAGCGCTGGGCTATGGTACACCAATTGAGCAAGGCGTGCTAAATCCTTGCGGAGTCAGCTTTGAGGACGCACACGTGACCGATCCGCGCGGGGCTCATATCTTCGAGCCACTGCTCTCGCCGGCGCTGGCCACGTGCTTGAGTGCGCTCGCGCGTGCAGCGCCGGAGGCGATCAATGCCGCGGGCTCTGGAGCCGTCGCCGGAAGCATGCTCGCCCTGGTGCTCGTCATCACGCCGGGCGGGCGCCGAGCGCTCGGGAGCACGGGCGTGCTGGTGCCCGTCATTGGCTCGGCGTTACTCGGGCTGAGCGTCGTCTCGCTGTTCATGGATACCATCGTCGGCGTGTTCACAGGGGCGATCTTGGGCTCGGCGATGCTGCTCGCTGTGCGGAGCCTCGTGCTCGTGCTCCGGGTGCGGCCGTTCGCGCGCCAAGCCGTACCGCTGGCGGTGTTGGCGGCGTTGCCGGCGCTCGGCCTGGCGCTACTGCCGCTGGCGACTGCGGTGACTGTCGCGGTTGGGTCTGGTGCGCTGGGGCGGGCCGGTGTGGTCTTCGGTATGTTGCTGCTGTTGTTGTGGCGGCGGCAGGTGGTGCATGGCGCCGCTGCGCAGGCCGCCGCCCGGCTGACGGGTGCTGCCCCCAGCTAGTGACGCTGCCGCAGTGGATCGTGGCCGCGACGAGTAGCTACTACTATCAGCGTGGGCATAGCCGCCACAGTCGCGGTACAATACCGGCACTCTGGGTATCCCGCTCCCAATGGGATGGAGGTGGATGATGAACGAGATTGGCCGCGTGCTCACAGCCATGGTCACCCCCTTCGACGAGGACGGGAAGGTGGACTACGCACAGGCGAAGCGCTTGGCCGAAGCCCTCGTAGCCTCTGGGAGCGACGGTCTGGTGGTCACCGGCACCACCGGCGAAAGCCCCACCCTCTCCACCGCGGAGAAGCTGGAACTGTATCGCACGGTGGTGGCGGCTGTGGGCGACCGGGCGGCGGTTATTGCCGGCACGGCCAACTACAACACGGCCGAGAGCATCGAGATCACCATGGAGGCCGACGCGCTCGGCGTCGACGGCTTTCTGTTGACGGTGCCCTATTACAACAACCCTCCGCAGGAGGGCCTGTACCAGCACTTCAAGACCATCGCGCTGCACACCAAGAAGCCGTGCATCCTGTACAACATTCCCAGTCGCAGCCCGCGCAACATGGAGTCGGCCACCACCATCCGGCTGAGCCAGATCGAGAACATCGTTGGCATCAAGGAAGCCAGTGGCAACCTAGAGCAGATTACCCGCATCATTCAGGGCGCCGCGCCGGGGTTCCGGGTGTGGAGCGGCAACGATAGCGACACGTTGCCCATCCTCGCATTGGGCGGCTATGGCGTGGTGAGCGTGGTGGCCCATCTCACGGGCCTGCAGGTGCGCGAGATGATCCGCCGGTTCACCGACGGCGACACCGCCGGGGCTGCGGCGCTGCACGGCAAGCTGCTGCCGCTCGTCAACGCACTGTTCATGGTGCCCAGCCCGATCCCGCTGAAATGGATGATGAACCGCATCGGTTTCCGGGTGGGAGTGCCGCGGCTCCCGCTCATCGAACTCGACGAAAAGTCTGCGGTGGTCATTGGCGAAGAACTGACGCGGCACCACATCGATCTGCCGGTAGCTGCGCTGGCACGTTAGCTGATCTGTCGAGCGTCACCCTAACGCCGTTCGTAGCCCGACCACAGGAGGCCCAAGTGCGCGTGTTGTGCCCATCGCTCAGATGGATGGTGAAGGCTGCAGCGTTCAGCGTGCTTGGGGTGGCCTTCGGCCTCTCCGGCCAGACGCCTGCTGCAGCGCTGAGCCAGACCGTCAGCATTTCCAATTTCAATTTTAGCCCCAGCGACGTCACCATCAACGTGGGCGACTCGGTGACCTGGTCGAACAGTGACCGTACGACCCATACGGTGACCGAGGACACCCGCCTCTGGGACTCTCCCGATCTGAAGCAGTTCCAGACCTTTACCATCACCATCACCAATCCGGGCACGTATCGCTACCACTGCACGCTCCATACCTTCATGCGTGGCACGGTTACGGTGAAGTCCATACCGGCGCCTAGTATCTCGCAGCCCAACGGGGGGACGTTGGAGAACTTCGGCCCTAACCTGCAATGGACCAACCCTTCGGGTGCGGCGCAAGTGCAGTTGCAGGTGATACCCGCCAAGAACGACGGCCCCGGCGTGGACCTCATGCTCGGAAGCCCCGCCACCAACTTCCAGATCCCGGCGCCGCCGCAATGGTATGGCCTGCTGCCTGGCATGACCTACTCGTGGCGGGTGCGTACCAGCGACGCGCTGCTCCCCGTCCCGCCCGACCACCCCTCGTGGTCGCCGTGGGCCACCGGCAGCTTCCGGACGCCGTTGGTGACCAGCGACGGGATTTCGGCCGCGAATCCGCCACCGGGCGGCGCCGCCGGCAGCCGCACGCCCGCGGTCACCTGGAACGGCAACCGGCCTGACGTCTTTTACTACGAGTTGCAACTGAGCCGCGACTCCGGGTTCAATACCGATCCCAACACCGCGATCGCGTCGGTGTATGGAGCGCTGGTGCATGGCGGTGTAACCAACCCACCCAATACCTACACCGTGCCGGCCGACGCTCCGCTCGATGCCAACACCACCTACTTCTGGCGGGTGCGGCCGCGGGTGCAGGGCGATGGCCTACCGGTGGCGTTCAGCGGGGCGTTCTCGTTCCGCACCCCCTGACAGAGGACCACATGAGACCACGCACGCTCAGCTTCTTTGCTGTCTCGCTCGCATTGGGGGTGCTGGCGCTGTTGCCCCGCGGCGTTGCGGCCGATGACACCACCGTGGACATTCGCGGCTTTGCGTTCGCCCCTGCCCAGGTCACCGTGACCGCCGGCGCCGGCGTCAGTTGGCGCAATGGCGACGGCGTTACCCACACCGCTACCGGATCGGCGTTCGACAGTGGCCGGCTGGCGGGTGGCCAGTCAGCCACGGTCACCTTCGCCACGCCGGGCACGTTCACCTACGCCTGTGCCATCCACGCTTCGATGCGGGGGACCATAACGGTGGTCGCTGCGCCGCCCCCGCCCCCGCCCCCACCGAATACCGACCGGCCAGCGCCACCCGATGGCCCGCCCCCACCGCCGGCTGATATCCAGCCGCCCTCAGACGAACAACCTCCAGTGGATTCCCCACCCCCACCCGCAGATGACGCAGCGCCTGCCGACGAGGGTAGGTCTGACCAGTAGCTTGGTGGGCGGGTGGGATACGACCAGCCCTGCCACTAGGGTGCGCGGGCATTGCGATGCCTCAGGGCTGAACACGCACCTTCGGCCAAAATGCTTTGACCCGCTCCCACCAGATGGCTAGCATTAGACCTGCCTTCCGGCGCAAGGAGCCCCCATGCCCAGCCCTGAGTTTCGCTTTTCGCCCCGCCCCAACAACGCGGGGCTCATCCAGTGGCGCAGTTGGGGCGAGGACGCCTTTCAGGAGGCGGCGGCCACCGGCAAGCCCGTGCTACTGTCCATTTCCGCGGTGTGGTGCCACTGGTGCCACGTCATGGATGAGACGTCCTACTCCGACCTCGACAACATCCAGCGCATTAACGAGGCGTTCATCCCCATACGGGTGGATAACGACAAGCGCCCCGACATCAACCAGCGCTACAACCAGGGCGGCTGGCCCACCACCGCGTTTCTCACGGCCGAGGGCGAGATCCTGGCCGGCACCACCTACCTGCCCGCCGACCGCCTGAAGTCGGTGCTGGAGCAGGTGCAGGAGTACTACACCGGCAACCGGGCGGAGGTGGCCGAGAAGGTGCGCCAGGTGCGGGAGCGCCGCGCCGCCCTCACCGGCAGCGCGGGCGCCACGGAGGGCCCGGGCGAGACCCTGCCCGCCGAGGTGGTGGACGTGGTCCGGCAGGCGTACGACGAGACGTACGGCGGCCTGGGCAACGAGCCCAAGTTCCCGCATCCCGAGGCGCTGAACCTGCTGCTGGACCAGTACGTGGTCACCAACGACCTCTCGCTGCTGCACATGGTCACCAACACCCTGGACCAGATGCGGTCGCGCGGCATTTGGGACAAGGTAGAGGGCGGGTTCTTCCGCTACTCCACCACCAAGGACTGGGAGATACCCCACTACGAGAAGATGCTGGAGGGCGAGGCCGGCCTGCTGAGCAACTACCTGCACGCCCACCGCGTCACCGGCGAGAAGACCTACCTGGATACCGCCAAGGCGCTGATGGCCTACGTGGACCGCACGCTGTTCAACGCTGAGGACGGCTACTTCTACGGCTCGCAGGACGCCGACGAGCACTACTACACGCTGGACCTGGCCGAGCGGGCCAAGCTGCGGGCGCCGTTCGTGGACCCGGTGCTGTACGTGAGCTGGAACGCCCAGATGGCGGCGCAATACATTGCGGCGGCAGTGACGGCCGGCGACGCCCAGCCGCTGGCCCAGGGCCTGCGGGTGCTCAACTTCCTGTGGGCCTACTGCCACCACGCCGATCTGGGCATGTACCACGTGTGGGACGGCGCCCCGACTGTCACCGGCCTCATCGCCGACCAGACCACGGTGGCGGTGGCCATGCTGGACGCCTACGACGCCACCAGCGACCTGCTGTGGTTGCAGCGGGCACTGGACCTAGCCGGCGTGCTGCAGCGCGACTACTACGATGCGCTCGGCGGCGGCTTCTACGACACGCGGTCCGGCCACGACCACCTGGGTAACCTCGCCTTCCGCACCAAGAACATCGAGGAAAACGCCCAGGCCGCCGACGTCTTCATGCGCCTGGCCGGCATTGCCGCCAACCAGGAGTACCGGGCGGTGGCCGAGTCGGTGTTCCGGGCGTTTACGGTGGAGTACACGCATTACGGGTACTTCGCGTCGGGGTATGCGCGGGCGTTTCTCCGCAGCCAGCGCCCACCGCTGGAGGCGCACGTGGTTGGCAGGCGGAGCGATGACGCCACGCGGGCGCTGGCATGGGCCGTCCTGCGCCTGCCTGAGCCGTCCAAGACGGTGACCGTCATTGACCCGACGGAGGACACCGAGGTATTGGACGAGTTGGGCTACCCGCCCTCGCCCGCGCCCGCCGTCTACCTGTGCGCCCACGGTGCGTGCTCGGCCCCCGTCACCGATGTGGCCGGCGTCGCGCTCACGGTACAGTCACTGCACTCGCCGTTCCGCACGCTGTAGGCGTCCGTTTCCCGCCACTTGGTGTAGACTCCGAAGGCGGTCCCGCGAACTGAGTGGGTGATGCATCCGTTGCCCGCTTGCCGTACCAGCCGCACGACAATCGCCACCACCGAAAGCGCTCACCATGACCCTGCTCGACACCACCATCGCCGCCATCCGCCCGCTCGATGCGGGTGCCCAGGCCACCGCACTGGCGCGCCAGGCCGTGCTCACCAAGCCGGCAGGGGCGCTCGGCAAGCTGGAGGCGATCTCGGTACAGGTGGCCGGGATCACCGGCCTGCTGCGGCCGCCGCTCGACCAGCGGGCCGTCATTGTGATGGCGGGCGACCACGGTGTGGCGCTGCAGGGCGTCAGCGCCTACCCCAGCGAGGTGACCGCCCAGATGGTGCTCAACTTCCTGGGTGGCGGCGCGGCCGTCAACGTGCTTGCGCGCCAGATGGACGCCCGGGTGGTGGTGGTCGACGCCGGGGTGGCCTCGCCGCTGCCGGCCCACCCCAACCTGCTGTCGCGCCGGGTGGCCGATGGCACTGCGGACTTCACGCTGGGCCCCGCCATGACGCTGGACCAGGCGCGCCAGGCGGTGGAGATGGGCATCGACGTGGTGACCGACGAGCGCGCCCGCGGCCTGCACTTGGTGGCCACCGGCGAGATGGGCATCGGCAACACCACGTCCTCGGCGGCGCTCACCTGCGCGTTCACGGGGGCCGGCCCCGACGTGGCCACCGGCCGCGGCACCGGCATCGACGATGACGCGTGGCGGCGCAAGGTGGCGGTGGTGCAACGCGGCCTGTACCTGCACCGGCCCGATCCCGCCGACGGCCTGGGTACCCTTGCCGCGCTGGGTGGCTTCGAGATTGCAGGCCTCGCCGGCGTCATGCTGGGCGCTGCGGCGCTCCGGATACCGGTGGTGGTCGACGGGTTCATCTCGACAGCGGCGGCGTTGGTGGCGGCGGCCATGGCGCCGCTGGTCCGCCCGTACCTCATCGCCAGTCACCGTTCAGTGGAGCAGGGCCACCGCATCGGTCTAGCCCACCTGGGGCTGAGCCCGCTGCTGGATGTGGACATGCGGTTGGGCGAGGGTACCGGGGCGCTGCTGGCCTTTCCGTTGATAGAAGCCGCTGTCCGCACCCTCAACGAGATGGCCACCTTCGCCAGCGCCGGTGTCTCCGGCCCCGCCGACCCCAACGAACCGGGCCCGCAGGCCTAGCGTACCGCCGCCGTGCCCTTTCTGGCGGCGCTCCGCTTCCTCACCATCCTGCCGGTCCCCGGCCCATCAACGACGGCGGCGCACCTCGGGGCGGCACTCCCTTACTTTCCGCTGGCCGGCCTGTTGCTCGGTCTGTTGGTGGGCGCCGTCGACAGCCTCCTCCACGCCTGGCTCTCAGCACGGGTGACGGCAGCGCTGGACCTGGCGCTGCTGGCGTTGGCGACGGGTGCGCTGCACCTGGACGGCCTGGCCGACAGCGCCGACGGCCTCTTCCACCCTGGTGGTGCTGAACGGCGGCTGGCGATCATGCGCGACAGCCGGATCGGCGGCTACGGCGTGGTGGCGGTGATGTTCGTGGTGCTCGTCCAGTACGCGGCGCTCTCGCTGGCTCCCGACCGCGAGCGGTTCGCCGCCCTGCTGCTCACCCCCTGCTTCGGCCGCTGGGCGCAGACGCTGGCCATCGCCTGGTTCCCCTACGGCCGTCCCGAGGGCCGTGGCACGCCGTTCCACGGGCCGGCGAAGGGGTCGGGCGCGGCACTCGCCACGGTGGTGACCGGCCTGGCGGCGCTGCTGCTGGGCGCCGAGCGGGGTCTGGTGCTGCTGGCCGTCACCGCCCTGCTCACCTGGCTGCTGGGGCGGTTGGTGCTGCGCCAGCTCCCCGGTCTCACCGGCGACACCTACGGCGCCATCACCGAGGTGGTGCAGACCGCAGCGTTGCTGGCTTTCGCCGTGGGAGGGTAAGCGGGGCCCGCAGGCAGGTAGCGCACTTCGCCGCAACCCCATAGCCCGCCCCTCACCGTCGCTCCTGAGCGCAATGAATTGCGCCGCTACGTGGAACGCAGCGTACCGGCGGCGCCCGCAGCAATCCCCTCGCCCCTCGTGGGAGAGGGTTAGGGAGAGGGGGCAGACCGCCGTCCAACGTACGTTCAGGCGCAGATTCCCAGTCAGCCCGCCCCTCACCGTCGCTTCTGGGCGCAATGAATTGCGCAGTTACGTGGAACGTTTGGCCTGTCGGGCCAGGGCCAGCGGCTCCGGCCCCCACACCTGCATCACCACTGCGCCCACCACCAGCAACGCGCCGATGACCATGAAGCCTGTGGCCGTCCCGCCGGCCTGCGCCACCGCGCCAATCGCCACCGGCGCCGCCGCGCCGCCAATGTTCCGGATGAGCGACCAGTTGCCCAGGAACGCGCCGCGCCGGGTCGCCGGCGCCATATCCATGGTGTACACATCGGCGGCGCTGGTGGCCACGCCCTCGCCCACCCCGTACGCGAGCGCCACGGCGGACAGCATCACCATATGCTCGGCGGGGCCCAGCGCCACCACCGCCACAGCAGCCAGCAGCATGCTCAGCACCAGCGACGGCTTTCGCCCCCAGCGGTCGAGCACCGGCCCGGTGACCAGCGACGCGATGAGTGCCGACGTTGCCGCCAGGCTCATGAGTTGCCCCACCACCGAAGGCTCGAACCCGGCCTCCTGCACCACGTGCAGCGGCAGCAGCGCCCCCAGCACACCCTGAAACCCGATGGCGCTCAGCACCAGCGTCGCAATGGCCAGCGGCCACAGCAGGCGGCGGCGGCTGGGCCCCGCAGGGGCGGGTGCCGGCGCTGCGCCGGCCGCCTGCCGGGGTTGGGCCGCCTCTTGTGGGCGGGTCTCGCTGACCATCAGCGCCAGCACCAGGTGGATGGCCACCTTGGTGACGGCGTTGAAGATGAACACCGACCGCAGGTTGATGGCCGAGGTGATGAACGCCCCCGCCAGCGGCCCGGTGACTGCGCCCAGCTTGGCGCTGAGCGACCGGATAGCCACTGCCGTGCCCCGGTTCTCGTGGCTGGTGATGTCGGCCATGACAATCGAGGCCCCGGTCACCCACATCGACACGCCGATGCCGCCGATGAACTCCAACGCGAAGAACGATAGGTAGTCGGTGCTGAAGTACTGCGCCAGGGTGGTTATGCCCCGGAGCGCGTTGCCCGCGATGACCAGCGGTTTGCGGCCCCAGCGGTCGGACAGCACCCCCGTCAGCGGCCCGGCAATCAGCCAGGCGAACGAGTTGGAGGCCGCGATCAGCGAGACGAAGAACACCGGAGCGCCCAATTCGGCGGCGAACTGCGGCCGGGCAAACTGCTGCGCCCCGGTGCCGAAGCTCCACAGAAAGAAGACCGCGTAGAGCGGGAGCGCCCGGTTCAGGAACGCTCGCACGGACGGTTGTCCTAGTCGACCGTGGGCACTTGGTGCTTGAGGAACACCTCTTGGCGGGTGCGGGCCGACTCGATCACCGCCAGGCACACCTCGAGGTTGGCCTTGCCCCACTCGCCGCCGTGCTTGATGGGTTTGCCGTCGAACACCGCCGCGCACAGCTCGCTCAGCATGAGGTCTCGCCCGGTGACGCCGCGAGGGAGCGCAACCTCGGTCTTCTCCGTGTCGCCGTAGAGCAGCAGCCCATCGGGCGACTGGCGGATGTCGCCGTGCTCGCACGTCACGATGGTGAGACCGTAGAACGACTGGTGGGGTTCCGCGTCGTTTTGGCGGCGCGAGCGCGAGCCGCCGTAGCCGCCGGCCCGTTTTTGCCCCTCCTCGGCGCCGGTGGCCGGCAGCGCGCGGCGTGCCCGTGCGTGAGGCTCCTCCGGGTTCGACTCGGTGCCACCCTCCGAAATCTTGGTGAGTTCGGTCGAATGGAAGTGGTCGTACCCGCTGTACACCGCCGTGGCCGCCACGCCGTTCTCGAAGTCCAGGAACACGGTATGGGCGCCTTCGGCCGGCCGGTCAGGGTCCCAGGCTGCCGTGGCGCCGCGCACGCTGCGCACAATGCCCCCGGCGATGTAGCGGATGATATCGAACTGGTGCGAGCCCTGCCGGAAGGTGACGCCGCCGCCGAGGCTGGAGTCCAGCTCCTCCCGCAGACGCGGACGGTAGATCCAGTCGTTGAAGTACCAGTTGTTGATCATGCGTAGCCGGCCGAGTTCACCGCTCAGCACGATCTCACGGATGCGGGCGATGGGTGGGTCGTAGCTGTGTGAGTGGCCCACCAGCAGGCGGCCGTTCGCGGTGCGGGCGGCGCCGATGATGCGGTCGGCGGCCTCCAGGTTCAGCCCCATTGGCTTTTCCATGATGACGTGCTTGCCCGCCTCCAGCGCCATCACGGCATGCTCCGGGTGCATGGGCGTGGGCGTGGCAATGTACACGGCATCGACGTTCGGGTCGGCGCACAGGGCCTCGATGCTCTCGTGCCCGGTACCGCCGTACTCCGAAACGAAGCGCTCGCGCGGTTCGGGGCGCAGGTCGGCCGCCGCCACCAGCTTCACCTGGGGATGGCGGGTCATGGCCTGCAGAATGCCGGCGCCGGCCACGCCCAGGCCGGCCACGCCGAAGCGGAGCGTATGAGGTGCAGTTGTCATAATGAACCTTTAGTAGGCGCCGCGCGCGATGCCGGTGTTGGTGGCCCTGCGCACGATGAGCACGACGGTGAGGACGATGGCGGTGGTGACAATGCCCACCACCGAGGCACGCTCAAGTTCGCCCGCGGTCCAGAGGCTGAGGAAGAGCGTCGAGAGCACGGAGGACTTTGGCCCGTACAGGAATGCCACCAGCGCCAGCTCGCTGAAGCTGAACGCGAAGGCGATGATCCAGCCGGACACAAACCCGTTCTTGAGCAGCGGCAGCCACACGTACCACATGGCCTGCCGCCAGGTGGCGCCGTGCAGGCGCGCCGCCTCTTCCAAGCCCTTGTCCACCTGGACCATGGTGGAACTCATAAGGCGGGTTTGCAGCGGCATGCTGCGGGTGACGTGGGCCAGGATGAGGATCATCAACGTGCCATAGAGCACGCTGGCGGGCGTGAACAGCGCCGTCCACAGCATGCCGAGCCCCAGCACAATGGTCGGCACGCCCCACGGTATCCAGGCCGCCAATGCCAGCAGCCGCTTGCCGGCGAAGGTCGAGCGGACCAGCACATAGGCGATAAGCGTGCCGAGCACCGCAGAAATGGTGCTGGCCGAGAAAGTCAGCACGAAGGTGTTCAGCAGCACCTGGCGTGGGGCCTGCAGCGTGAGCATCGACTCCCAGTTGCGGAGGGTGTAGCCCGCCGAGTTGAACATGTTGAGGCCCGCAGTTTTTGCGAAGCTGGCATAGATGAGCATGATGGCGGGCAGGATTAGCGTGAGCAGCAGGTAGAACGCCACGAAGGCGAAGGCCACCCAGCGCCAGCGCCCCAGCCGGGTCACCCGCGACGAGAAGCTGCGGCCGCTGACCGTGGTGTAGTGCCGCCCGCTCACCACCTTGGAGTACAGCGCCACCAGCAGAAACGACGACACCAGCAGCAGCAGCGACAGGCTGAAGGCTGCCGGGTAGTCGGCAGGCAGTATCTCCTGCAGGTACTTGTAGATGCGGTTCGTGAGCACGAAGATGCCGGACGACGTGCCCAGGAACACCTCCACTTCGAACGACGACAGCAGCAGCATGAGGCTGAGCACGGCGATGCTGGCGATAGCGGGCCGCAGCAATGGCACGGTGATCAGCCAGAGGGTCTTGCGCTCAGAAGCGCCGCTCATGCGGGCCGATTCCTCAAGCGAAGCGTCCATGGCGCGGAACGCTGGGAGCAGGAACACCACGAAGAAGGACGAAAAGCCCACCACACTCACAAAGATGATGCCGGGGTAAGAATAAACATCGAACGGTCCCTTTTCCATGCTGCTGAAGAAGGGCAGGTTCCGCAGCACCTGGTTCACCAGGCCGGTCTTGGCGCTGGCCAGCAACACCCAACCCAGCAGCTTGCCCAGGGCCGGGAAGAAGTAGGCGACGATCACGAGCAGCTCGAGCTGGCGGCGAAACGGACAGTCGGTGCGGGCCAGAATCCAGGTGATGACGATGGCCAACCCCAGCCCCAACGCCGCCCGCACCGCCGCCAGCCAGTACGATGTCCAGAGCGCATTCCAGGTGTTGCTGTCCTGGAAGGCGCGGATCAGGCCGTCGAGCGTCCAGCCGCCCGGCTGGCCTGGGGCGGCGTCGCGGAATGCCGAGGTGAGCGCCGCGGCGACCGGGGTCACCGTCATGACCGCGACTGTTAGCAGCAGCAGCCACATCAGAAAGCTTGCCAGGGTCAGGCGCGGCGCCTTGCGGGCGCCCGTGCCCATGAATGGGAAGGCGATGTTCATCGTGAACTCCTAGGCCCCGGAGTCTACACTCCGGGGCCTATATGACGCCCAGGGATCAGGCTAGTAGTCCCAGATCTTGGTCTCTTTGTTCCACTGCAGCGCATCCGCCGTGGGTTTGTCGTGCTCTGCGCCGGCAAAGTAGATCTGGGGGTAGTTCTTCCAGTCCAGGTTGGCCGGCACCGGGATGTCGGTGCGGTCGATGGTGTAGTAGCGGTCGCGCAGGTATTCCTGACCTTCCTTGGTCAGCCAGAACTCGGCCCAGACGCGGGCCGCGTTGGGGTGCGGCCCCTTTAGGGTGGCGGGGGCCAGGAAGGACTGCACGCAGCCCGGCAGCGGACACACCAACTCTACGGGGTCCTTGTTGTCCACGTTCTGGCCGCTGACGCTGGTGCCGATGTAGGCGTAGAGTTCGCCGCGTTCCGTCTCGTTGGTGTTGGCGGTGGTGAACAGCTTGGGTTTAAGCGCAGCGAACTGGCGCACGAAATCCTCGCCGTACTCCTTCTGGATTACCCGCAGACCGTAGAAGATCTGGTGGCTGAAGCCGCTGGCACGCGGGTCCTGCAGGCCCACGAGTCCACGCTTGATCAAGTCGACCCAGTACGGATCCTTCACCATGTCCCACCAGCTCTTGGGGTACTTCTCTTTGGGCACCAGCTTGGTGTTGACCTTGATGCCGGCGATGCCGTTGGTGGACCACAGCACAAGGTTGCCCTCGATAGGCTGCCAGTTCCACTTCACGTCGGTGTTGAGCGCGCTGGGAGGATCGGGCGTGAGGGTGGTGCCCGCCTTCGCTGCCAGCGACCGGGCGCTGGTGATGCCACAGATGTACGAATCGGCGGTCACCTTGTTTGCGGCGACCTCGGCATTGATCTTCTCGACCAGCGAGAAGCCAAGGCCGTACACATGGTTCACGGTGATTTCGGGGTAATACCGGTTGAAGTGCTTGATGAGCAACTCGGCTTCTTCCGCCTGCGTGCAGGCGTACCAGTTCATCTCACCTTCCTTCTTCGCTGCCGGCACCACCTCGTCCTGGAATTTCTTCAGGGCGTCCCGGTACTTCACCTGCGCCGGCGTGAGCTGCGCCTGGTCGGACTTCAGTATCTGGTCCTGCTCGCGTGGCCCTACCGCGACGGGGGCGCTGGCGCAGGCGGTGGCGCCTGCGAGCACCGCGGCGCCCAGCAGCGCTTGTGCTACATATCGCCAATGCGGGGTCATGGCTTTCCTCCTGGATGTGTGGGTCTCCGATGGGTACACCGGAGTCAATGGACGGCGGCGGTCTGCGGCGTTATGGTGCTCGGCGCGCTGGTGTTCGCGCCATCCGGCCAGAATGTACAGCCTTCTGGATGCAGGTGCACGCGCACGAGCTGGCCCTGCGCAAAGATATCGCGCTTGCCACCAATAAGGTGCAGCCTGGCCGAGCCGAGCCGCACAAAGTAATCGAACTGGCTGCCCAGGAAGGCCGCGGTCTCCACGACCGCCGACCATGGATCGCCCGGCACGCCCGCCTCCAGCGTCACGTCCTCGGGCCGGAAGCTGAGCTGCCCTTCGGCGCCGGCCGGCCATTCGTCTGGGCCGGTCAGGGTGAGCGTGGCATTGTTGGCGTCCTGAATGCTGAGCGCCGTCCCGCCTGCGCGGCGCTCGACGCGCGCTCGCAGGTAGTTGCTTTCGCCCAGGAATTCCAGGGCGAAACGGGTGGCTGGGTGGTTGTAAACCTCGGTGGGGCTGCCCTGCTGCTCGATCTTGCCCGTGCTCATCACGATGATACGGTCGGCCAGCACCATCGCTTCTTTTTGGTCGTGGGTGACGAACAGCGTGGTGATGTTGAGCCGTTGCTGCAGCTCCTTCAGCTCGAAGCGCAGATCATCCCGCAACCGGGCGTCCAGGTTGGAGAGCGGCTCGTCAAGCAGCAGCACTTCGGGCTCGCCCACAATGGCGCGTGCCAGCGCCACTCGCTGCTGCTGCCCGCCCGAGAGCATAGGCGACGGGCGGTCTTGCAGGCCGTCGAGCCCGACGGTCTTGAGCGCGCCTGCCACCCGGTCGCCGATCTCGCTGCGGGCCACCCCCTTCATGCGAAGCGGGAAACCAACGTTTTCGGCGACGGTCATGTGCGGCCACACGGCGTAGTTCTGGAACACCATGCCCATGGTCCGCTGCTCGGGCGGCACGAACATGCCCTGAGCCGGGGAAGAAAGCAGGCGGTCACCGAGATAGATCTCGCCACTGGTGGGCTGCTCCAACCCCGCTACCATGCGGAGCGTGGTGGTCTTGCCGCACCCGCTGGGACCCAGCAGCGTGACCACCTCGCCGGGTTTCACGTCAAAGCTGATGTCGTTCACCGCTGCCACGTCACCGAACAGTTTTCGCAGCGAGACGACGCGCAGTCCTTGCATTCAGTCTCCGATCTTCCAGTCTTCCAGTTGCTGCGGCGCCGGCGCCGCTGGGCACAAATGGCAAGGAGGGCGCGACAGGATCGCCGCGCCCTCCCAACCGCAAGGATCTAAGCGGTGACGAGTTCCTTTTGCGGTAGGCGCCAGGTAGCCATCACCTCTTCGATCAGCTTGGCGTCGCGGCTGTAGCCTGCCTCGCCGGGCCGGTAGACCGGCGGCGGCGTCTTCTGACCGAACTTGATGTGCTCCAACGGCGGTTCGATGCAGACGTTCTGCGCCGGATCGCGGAAGGTGCACATGGGGTCTTTCCCGGTCTCCAAGAAGTCCAGTTGGTCGCGCAGCATCTTGCGGAACATGATGATGCCCCGGTCCGACTCGCCCAGTTTTTCAACATCGCGCTTGGCGATGGGGCCCTGGGTGATCCACGCCATGTAGTCCTGGTTGAACGTCAAATCGACGATGTACTTACCGTCGGGGCCCTTGAGCTGGGTGTAGCGGTAGGGCACGTTCTCCTGCACCGGCGCGGGCTTGCCCGGCGCTGCCCGCCAGGTGTAGTACGACACGTGGTAGCAGGTGGTGTCGTTCAGCGGCACCCGAAACTGCAGCGTGCACGAGAACTGGCTGCCCACCAGCAGGATATTCGGGAAGAGGATGGGGTGCCCTTCCTTCCAATCGTCGTCTTGCTCCGTGTAGCCCTTGGTCACCCGCCGCTTGATGATGCCGTACTCGAACGTGTCGAAGCCGATCTTCTCGTGCTCCATGCCCCGGTAATAGTCGGGTTCCTTCCCACTGAAGATCTGGTCGACGTACCGCGTGTAATAGCGGTGCAGCCACTCGTTGTGCACTGGGTCCAGCGAGTTCTCCTGGCACTGCAACCAGTTGCAGGGCAGGATCGAGATCGCGATGTCGTGCACGCAGTTGTCCCATACCAGCGGGCCCCAGTTGGGCAGCTCGGGCGCCGGCTCCGGGCCCATATAGGCGAAGACGAGCCCGCCCAACTCCTGCGCCCGGTAGGCGCGAATGTCGCACTTGCCGCGGAACCGCTGGTCGGGATGGGTGGTGTCTTCAAACGGTTGGTCGATGACCACACCCTGCTCATCGAACTTCCAGCCATGGTACTGGCAGCGCACGCCGTCGTCTTCGACGATGCCATAGGCCAGGCTCGCCCGGCGGTGGGTGCAGTAGCGGTCGAGCAGGCCGAGCTGGCCCGAGCGGTCGCGGTACAGCACCAGTTCCTCGCCCATCACCGTCACCTCTCTGGTGCGGAAGGGGCTCTCGTCCAACTCAGCGGTCGCGGCGATGGGCTGCCAGTAGCGGCGCATCAGCTCGCCCATGGGCGTGCCGGAGCCGGTCTTGGTGAGTAGCTCGTTCTCGTCTACAGAAAGCATGTCTTTTCCTCCTCGGGGCTGATGCTCCGCTTAGGCCCGAACGGCCTCGCGGTTCTGGTTGTTCCAGGTGTTGAGTACTTCCTGGATCTTGTCGGCATCCCGGCTGTAGCCCGCCTCGCCCGGTACGTAGCGCAGCGGCGCATGACGGTTGCCGAACTTGATCGGCTCCACCGGCGGTTCCAAGATGGCGTTCTTGATGGGATCGCGGAAGATGTTGACCGTGGGCCAGCCGCCCTTCTCCTGCATCAATTCCACCTGGTCCTTCAGCATCTTGCGGAAGAGGATGACGCCGCGGTCCGACTCGCCCAGCTTCTCCACATCGCGCTTGGCGATGGAGCCCTGGGTGATCCACGCCATGTAGTCCTGGTTGAACACCAGGTCCACCCGGAACCGGCCCTGCGCGTCCTGCAGGTCAACGTGCCGGTAGGGCACCGTCTCCTGCACCGGCGGCTCGTAGCCGGGCGCGGTCTTCCAGCTATAGAGCGAGACGTGGTAGGTGTGCTCGTCGTCCACCGGCACGCGCCACTGCATGGTGACAGCAAACTGATTGCCAACCATCAGGATGTGGGGGAACAGGATGGGGTGGCCGACGGCCCAGTCGTCGTCCTGCTCGGTGAACCCTTCGAGCACCCGGCGCTTGATGATGCCGTACTCGAACTCGTCGAAGGCGATCTTCTGGTGCTTGCGGGCCGGAATGGGTGTTTCGGCGGGAGGGACACCGCCCTGCATGCTGCGGACGTAGTCGCCGAAGTACGAGTGCAGCCACTCGACGTGCACCGGGTCGAGCGAGTTCTCCTGGCACTGCAGCCAGTTGCAGGGCAACTCGGCGATGGCGATGTCGCGCACGGCGTTGTCCCACACCAGAGGCGCCCAGTTGGGCAGCAGCGGCGCGGGTTCGGGCCCCATATAGGCGAACACCAAGCCTGCCCGCTCCTCGGCCTTGTAGGCCTGGATGGCGCACTTGGCGCGGAAGCGCTGGTCGGGGTGGACGGTGTCTTCGAAGGGCTGGTCAATAACTTCGCCCTGTTCGTCGAACTTCCATCCGTGGTATTGGCAGCGCACGCCGTCGTTTTCCACGATGCCGTAGGCCAGGCTCGCCCGGCGGTGGGTGCAATAGCGGTCGAGCAGGCCGAGTTGGCCGGAGCGGTCGCGATACAGCACCAACTCCTCGCCGAGGAGCTTCACTTCTTTGGTGCGGAAGGGGTTCTCGTCCAGTTCGGCGGCGGCGGCGATGGGGTGCCAGTAGCGGCGCATCAGGTCGCCCATGGGCGTGCCTGCCCCAACGCGGCTCAACAGTTCGTTGTCGGCAATGCTCAGCATATGCACTCCTTGGAGCTGAGAGATAAGCGTGGTCGATAATAGCACACCGGGAAACCATTGGCCGAACGGCGTAGCTGGAGGGAAGGGCTCAGCCTTGTGGGGACAAGATACTCGCGCACGTTGGCGGCGGGGCTGCAGGATGGAGCCGATTACGTCGTATCCCACCCGCCCGCTGCCAATGCCCCGCAAGACTGAACTGGTACTCCCGGAGGGGGAGTGGCGCGGAGGACGAAGTCCGGCGTGGGTTACGCCGGGCGCACCAGGTCGATGTCGCGGCCTGCCACCTTCACAATCCAGCGGGTGTTCTGTAGGGTCTTCGGGTCGGAGACCTGGAATGCGTTGAACAAGTGGCGGGCCTGATGGCCGGCGAGGGTGCGCTGCACCACGTCCGGCTCGTCGGGTATCTCCATGCGCAGGCGGGTGATCGGCACGCCGCCCACGGTCGAACCGGTCCACACGCTGACGATGGTGGCGATATGCAGGCCGTCGGGCACGGTCATAGGGAGGGGCTCCGGGGGAGGCGCCGCAGACGCCGGGGTTCCGCGCGCCGGTCCGTCAATCGCACTTCAGGGCGGGCAGCACCTCTTTGCCCAGCAACTCGATACAGCGCACGGTGTCGTCGTGGTCCATATACCCGTCGTGAGCCCACATGCACATGTGGCCCACACCCAGCAGGTCGCGCACGTAGCGCAGCTTCTCGATGACCGTGGCAGGCGTGCCGGCCACCACCTGGTAGTTGTCCTGCGCCTCCTGATAGGCCTGGCTGTCGAAGGGCTTGGACACGGCGCGCAGCCGCCGGATGCCCGCCACGTCGATGGTGGCGTAGCCCGGAGGCGCCATCCACTCGCGTGGCTGCTTGCCCAGCGATCCCTTCTGCCAGAAGAAGTTGCGCCCCAGGTCCTGGGCCTTCTCTTCTGTGTCGGCCACCACCACCCGGATGAGGTAGCCGATGTGCTGCGGCCCCATCTCATAGCCCTCTTCCCGGGCCGTCTCGCGGTAGATCTCGATGAGTTCTTTGGTCTGCTCCAGGAACGAGCCGAGCACCACATAGGGGTAGCGGTGCTTGGCAGCCCAGATGACCGTCTCGGGGCTGGCGGTGCCCGGCACCATCACCAGCGGGTGGGGCTTCTGCAGCGGCAGCGCCCACGGGTTGACGACCCGGTACTGGTAGTGCTTGCCCTCCCAGCGGAAGGGGCCGGGGCGGGTCCACGCCGCCATAATCAGGTCGTGGGCCTCTTCGAACCGCTCACGGTTGTAGGCGGGGTTCACGTTGTTGGCCAGGCTCTCCACGCCGCCGCCGCGCACAAAACCGGAGATGAGCCGGCCGCGCGAGATGCAGTCGATCATGGCCAACTCTTCGGCCAGCCGCAGCGGGTTATCGACCACCGGCAGCGGGTTGCCCAGCATCAGGATCTTGGCGTTCTTGGTGATCTTGGCCAGCACCGCGCCGGTGATGTTGATGGAGGCCTGCATGCAGAACGGCGCCGTGTGGTGCTCGTTGATCATGATGCCGTCGAAGCCCACCTCGTCGGCCACCTGGTACTCGTCGTGGTAGCGGTTGTACAGGTCGCTGGCGATCTGTGGGTCGAAGTTGCTGTTGGGCAGCGTCAGGCGCATCGCAGGGTACTGGTCCTGGATGGCCGGGTCGTAGGCCGTGTAGGGCTGCTCGGTGAAGTAGTAGTACTGGGTGTCTTTCATATCCTGCTCCTTCCCGCGACGGGCCTTTAGCGCGCTATCCACTGCCGGATGACGTCTGCCAGCGCCTGCGGCTGCTCCAGGTGGGCGAAGTGGCCGCACCCTGCCAGCGTCTGCAGCGTGGCGCCGGGGATGGCCGCCTGGAACGCCCGGCCGCACTCCGCCGGCAGAATCCGGTCGTCGTCGCCCCACACCACCAGGGTGGGCGTGCGCACCTTGCCCAGCATGGCGGGCAAGGCCGGGTTGTACAGGTAGGGCCGGAAGCACATTTTGACGGACATGGTCTTGGCGGCCTCACGGACACCGCCGTACTCGGGCAACTCGCCGCCGAACAGCCGTTGGTACTCGGGGGAGCCGGCCGGGTCGTGGAACCCGGCGTCCAGCACCTGCCGCCAGGGGGTAATGAAGATGTCCAGCGATTCGGTCTGCTGCGGCCGGATGCCGGCAGCGTCCACCAGCACCAGGTTGCGCAACCGGCTCGAGTCCATCACCGCCATTTCGGCCGCGATCCAGCCGCCTGCGCCACAGCCGACCAGGTCGACCGAGGTGATGCCGGCCTGCTGCAGGAACCAGTGGTAGAACACCGCCTGGTGCTGGATGCTGCTCAGCCACTCGGGGCAATCGGTGTGGCCGTAGCCGGGATGGGAAGGGGCGAGCACGTCGCTGCCGTCGCTCAGCGCTTGGTGGAAGGCCAGCCAGCCCTCATGGCCCTCCACACCGTGTAGCACCAACGTGGGGTGGCCGCTGCCGCCGCGCAGCAGGTACAGGCTGACACCACCCACGTCGGCCCGCTGTTCGGTGAAGTGTCCCTCTGCCATAGGCGTTTGCCTCCCGGTGGATGGTGAACCATCCAGCATGGCGCAGCATACTCCGTGGCGGCGGCCAGCGCCAACTGGCGGGCAGTCAGAAAGAACTCCTCCCTCTGGGGGGAGTTCGAGGATCCTGGTAGGGACGGTCGAATATTGGCCGGGCGAGGTGTCTAGGCCCGGACCGGTCCTAGACGCTCCGCGAGGGCGCGGTGCTGGCGGCGGATGCCGTCGGGGACGCGGTCGCCGTAGCCCTTCAGGAAGCCGGCCTGATCGTCGGCCTCGGTGGTCCAATCGTCGCGGTTGACGGCGGTCAGCGCGCGTAGCTGGCTGTCGTTGAGCGACAGGCCGTCCGTGTCGAGCGCGCCCGCTGCCGGCACCATGCCGATGGGCGTTTCGGTGGCGGCGCCCAGGCCCATCGCCCGCTCGCGCACCCACTTCAGCACCCGCATGTTGTCACCGAAGCCCGGCCACATGAAGTTGCCGTCGTCGTCACGGCGGAACCAGTTCACCTGGAAGACCGCCGGCGGTTGGGTGGCATTTTGGCCCATCTCCAGCCAGTGGCCCCAGTAGTCGGCCATGTTGTAGCCGCAGAACGGCAGCATGGCCATGGGGTCGCGCCGCACCACGCCCACCTGGCCGGTCGCAGCGGCGGTGGTCTCCGACGCCATGGTGGCGCCCATGTACACGCCGTGCTCCCAACTGAACGACTGCACCACCAGCGGCACCGTGCGCGCCCGCCGCCCGCCGAACAGGATGGCCGAGATGGGCACGCCTTGCGGGTCCTGCCAGTGCGGCGACAGCGCTGGGTTCTGGTGGGCCGGGGCGGTGAACCGGGAGTTCGGGTGGGCCGCTGGGCCGGAGCCGGGCGTCCAGGGGTTGCCGCGCCAGTCGGTGAGGCCGGCGGGCGGCGCCCCCTCCATGCCCTCCCACCACACGTGGCCGTCCCCGGTCACGGCCACGTTGGTGAAGATGGTGTCCTTCTGGATGGTGGCCATGGCGTTGGGGTTGGTCTTGGCGCTGGTGCCCGGCGCCACGCCGAAGTAGCCCTGCTCGGGGTTGATGGCCCACAAGCGTCCGTCGAGCCCCACGTGCAGCCAGGCGATGTCCTCGCCCACGGTATGCACCTTCCAACCGTCGGCTTCGAAGGGCGAGCGCAGCATGGCCAGGTTGGTCTTGCCGCACGCGCTGGGGAACGCCGCGGCGATGTAGGTGATGTCGCCCTGCGGCGACTCCAGCCCGAGCACCAGCATGTGCTCCGCCAGCCAGCCCTGGTCGCGCGCCTGCACCGAGGCGATGCGCAGCGCGTGGCATTTCTTGCCCAGCAGCGCATTGCCGCCGTAGCCGGAGCCCACGCTCCAAATGGTGCGGGTGTCCGGGAAGTGCATGATGAAGCGGCGGTCGGGCGACAGGTCTCCCAAAGAATGAAGGCCCGGGACCCATTCGTCCGAGCCTTGCTCCTGCAGCCAAGAAAGCGCCTTCGCGCCCATATGGGTCATGATCCGCATGTTCGCGACGACATACGGACTGTCGGTGATCTCGACGCCCATCTTGCTGTACGGCGATTCGAGCGGGCCCATGAGGTAGGGCACCACATACATGGTCCGGCCCCGCATGCTGCCGTCGAACAGCGGCCACACACGCTCCTGGGCGTCGGCGCGCGACATCCAGTTGTTGTTGGGGCCCGCATCTTCCCGGGTCTCGCTGCAAATGTAGGTCAGGTGCTCCGTACGGGCCACGTCATCGGGATGGCTGCGGTGCAAGTAGCATCCGGGGTGGTCCAGGGAGTGCAGCGGCGACAGGACCTTGTCGGAAACCATCTCCGACAGCAGCCGCTGGTACTCCGCTTCGCTGCCATCACACCACACCACCCGGTCCGGATGCGTTGTCCGCGCGACCTCGTCCACCCACCGTTCGATGGATCCGCCCATACAATCGCCTCCTTAGCCCCTAAACCGGGAGCCTCGGTGCCATATACTACGCCCTTGGTGCGGCCGCAACAACTTGACCGATTATGGCGATACGCCCTCGCCGTACGCAGGAAAGCCATGCTCAAGGGACTCGTGGTCCCCGTCCTCAGCTTCCTGGACGGTGGTCGCTGCCCACTGCAACGCTGGCCCACCGCCGCTGCCGGCCTGCTCGCGGGTGCGACACGAGTCTTCGGCGGGGAGTGCAGAGGGGCGGCCGCCCCTCTGCCAGGGGGTTCGGGGGGTGTCCCCCCGAAGCTTCCAATCATCCCGCAGGGATACCTTGAACCCCCTAAAGGGGGTTTGGGGGTGGGACTGGCGGAACGTGCCTCTTTTTGGGGCACAGCACGCCTACGGTGGTTTAGATGCGATTGCCCTGCTAACCCGCCGACAGGAACTTGACGAACTCCACCTTGCCGCTGCGCACCTGCAGGCCCGAGAAGGAGGTGAGGGTCGTGTCGCCGGTCTTGGTGAAGCTCCAGACACCCAGGATGCCGCTGCGGCCGTTGGTGCCCAGCACCGCCTCGCGCACCGCGTCGCGGTCGGGCTTGCCCACGCGGCGGATCCCCTCCAGGATGACTGCTGTCGCCTCGTAGCCGTAGGCCGCGTAGGGTCCCGGCTCGATGCGGTAGCGCGCGAGGTAGCGCCGGTACCATGCAGCGCCGGCGCCGCTCAGCTTATCGGCCGGTATGCCGCCGAAGGTGATGTAGGTGCCCTCGGCTGCGGGGCCGGCCGACTGGATGAAGTCGGCGTCGTACAGCGCGTCGGCCGCCATGATCGTGAAGTTGGCGCCCAGCACGGCCCGCAGGTCGCGCCAGAGCTTGCCCGTTTGCACGGTGGGGTTGCCGCCGAAGAACACCGCGTCCACGCCGTTGGCCTTGAGCGCCTGGGCGAGGCCGGTGTACTGGGACGGGTCGCTGGGCAAGGACTGCGGGCCCAGTACCTTCAGCCCTACCTCGACGGCCTTCTGCGCAAACAGAATATTCACGCCGCGACCGTAGAGGTCGTTGTCGTCCAGCGCCGCCACTTTGGTCGCCCCCAAGTCTTTCATCCAGTTGGCGGCCGCCTTGGCCTGTACGTCATCGCTGGGCACCACGCGGGCAAACTGGTGCGGGCCGCGTGGGTAATAGCGGGCTGGTTCGCCCACCTGTACTGCGCCCAGTAGGTCTTTGGTGAGGCCGGGATAGGTGGCGCTGGGGCTCACCTGCACCATGCCCGCGGCGTTCAAGATCGGTATGGACTCCTTGGCAGCGCCGGACGTCATAGGGCCGATGTACGCGACGATCTGCGTGTCGAGCGAGGCCCGCCGGGCGTTCTCGGCCTCTTTCGCTGGGTCGGGCGCGGCGAGCGCGAGATTGGAGTCGTCCCAGTCCTCGTACTGAATGGTGACGCCGGGGATGGGGTCGGACTCGGCCAGTGCTTGGTTGATGCCGTTCACGATGGCGACGGCCTGCGCCATGCTGGCGCGCGGCAGCGAACTGGCGATTTTGATGATTGTGCCACCGGGTCGGGATACCGCCGGGACGGCGCCCACTGTTGGCGTGACGGTGACGGGGGTGGCCGGCGCCGAGGCGGCCGGACTGGCGACCGGCGTGGTGACGGCGGTGGGGCTGGGCGATCCGGGGGCCGCCGCCGGGGAGTTGCTGGGTGCTGGAACCGGGGCCGTCGCGATTGATGGTTGAGGGGGTTGCGCAGGGGGTGTAGTGTCCGGTCGGAGTGGGCCGACGGGCCGTACCGGTGCGCTGAGAGCCGGCCTGGCGGTGGGGACGGCCGCCGGCTCGGTGCTGCAGCCAGCGAGCCACAGCATGGCGGCAAGCACGCTGAGGCGGCACAGCCCTCTCGTGAAAACGGCGATGCGCGCACTCACCAGATGATTGACCGCGGGTAGGAGATACCGCCGCCGTGAATGGCGGGCCGTGGGTTCATCCTATCCTGGCGCCGCTCGGAGCGGCCACGGACGATTTGCAGCATTGCCCTTGGTCTCCTCTGTCGCACGTGCTGGCTGTGGCTCGCCCGGCCTGGCAGCGCAGCCCCAGTGTACGTGCGCAGGAACCGGCGTCGCAACGCCAGGCAGGGTGACGCCGACTCAAGCCCCAACGGTCATGTCATGCCGAGGAGTCCGGCGACGAAGCGCCGTCCTGAGCCTGTCGAAGGGCATCTCTCTTCCCTTTGCGGTCGTCACCGTGCCGCCACCTGAAGGGATTCTTCGCCTCTGCGGCTCAGTCAGAATGACATGGCGCGCGAGAGTGCCCCAATACAAGCACGCGTTCTAGCGGCATGCACGTGGTGACAGCCTCCAAACGGCAGGTCATAATCGTTCGGGTGCGACCTGCCCGAAGGAGAGATGTGTGCCAGCTTGGAACCTGCGGGGGCGGCGCACCATGCTGCTTGGCGCGGCGGCCATCGTGCTGTGCCTGCTAGCGGTCACGATCGCACTCGGGCGGGCCGGCGGCGCGACGGCCGGCGAGCCGATCCCTGTCGCCGTGGTGGCTCCCCTCACCGGGCCGCAGGCCGGTCCCGGCAGCACCATGGTCAAGGCAATCAACCTGTACTTCGACCAGGTGAACCATGGCGGCGGCATCCACGGGCGCCCGGTGAAGGCGCTGCTGTTCGATGACGCCGGCAGCGCCGCGGTTGCGAAGGAGCGCGCTCCCCATGTGGTCGGTAGCCCGGCGCTAGCGGCCATCGGCCACCTGGTGAGCACTACGTCCATTGCGGCGGGCCCCATCTACCGCGACGGCCACCTGCCCACGGTGACGGCCAGCGGTACCGCCGATAGCCTGACGGCCGACAATCCGTACTACTTCAGGGTCATCTTCGACACCTCTGCCCAGGGTGGCGCCCTCGCCGTGTACGTCCGGCAGATTTTGGGTAGCGCCAGGGCCAGCATCATCTATAGCGGCGAGGACTTTGGGCTGTCGTTCGCCCCGGCGTTCACCGAGGCGTTCCAGCGGGACGGCGGTACGATTGCCCACACCTGGCTGTACAGCCAGGCGCCCGGTGGCCAGGGCATTCCGCTCGACGGCATCGCACGCGAGGTGAAGGCCGATCCAGACCCCGGCGTGGTGCTGGTGGCGGTCTCGCCCAACACCGCCGCCCGTGACGTGGTGGTGGCCCTCCGCCGCCAGGGTGTGACGGCGCAACTGATGGGCGGCAGCTCGCTGGGCGCCGACCAGTTCAGCGATCTGTTCGCGGACCTGGAGGAGGAGCGCCGCGAGCCCGGCCACTTTGTCGAGCAGATGTACGCCGTAGCACCGCTGGTGTTCGACAGCGCCGGCGAACGGACGCAACTGTTCGTTGAGCAGTACCTGCAGATGTACAAGGAGCAGCCCGACCTACGCGCCGCCCAGTATTACGAGGCGGCGGAGGTGATGGTGGAGGCCCTGCGCAACAGCGCGCTGCAGCTCACGCCGCAGAGCCGCGACGATGACCGCCGCCGGGTGCGCGATGCGCTGGCTGCCTTCGACAGCCCCGATCGTGCGGTGCACGCCATCTCCGGCCCAATCTATTTCAACCAGCAGAACACCTCGCCCGACGTAGTGCGGGTGGGCCGGTTCGTCAAGAACCAGTTCATCTCGGCGGCGGAGCAGTTGGTGGCGGTACTGGACACCAGCGTCATTGACCTGCAAAAGGAACTGGCCGCAGGCACAGTGTTGCCGTTGGGCGACCGCTACGTCTGGCGCCAGCGGGTGGTCTACACCGGCGTCGACTTCAACCAGATAACCCGCCTCGATCCCGGTAGGCACAGCTTCACCGCCGATTTCTTTCTGTGGTTCCGCTACGCCGGACCCTCCGACATCACGGAGGTGGAGTTTCCCAGCGCGTTCGACACCACCTTCCGGCCGGCAGCCCCGCAGACCAGTAGGACCGTGGACGGCCTGAACTACCGCCTGTACCGGGTGCGCGGTGAGTTCCGCAACGACTTCGACTTTCACGATTACCCGTTTGATGAGCAGCGGCTGCTGGTGCGCTTGCAGCACCCGCGTTTCTCGCGCGAGCAGGTGATTTACGTGGTGGACACGCTGGGTCTGCGGTTGCAAGACCACCGCCGGCCTCCGAGCACTGCCACAGCAGGCCTAGACTCCTGGACGCTGCGGGGCATCCGCCACTTCCAGGACACCTTGATCAGCACCTCTACCCGGGGCGATCCGGCCGCCTTCGAGAGCAATCGTGAGACCGAGTTTTCCGCAGTCAATGCGGTGGCGCGGCTGCAGCGGCGTACCTTGGTGTTCCTGCTGAAGTCGCTGCTGCCGCTGTTTCTGTTGATGTTGGTGCTCTACGTCACGCTCTATTTTCCGGTGTCGCTCCGCAGCGAGCGGCTGATGATTGCGGTGAGCGCCATGCTGTCCGCGGCGGTGCTGCTCAACTCCATCAACAACCAGTTGGTGGATGCGGGCTACACCACCGCGATTGAGTACGTGTTCTACATGTTCTTCGGGCTGTGCCTGTTCTGCACGTTGGTGGCGGTCATCGACGCGCGCCTGCACCGGGCGGAGCGCGTTGCCACGGCTGTGCGCTTCGAGATCGTGGCGCGCTTTGTCTACCCGTTGGTCGTACTCACCACCGTTGCGGTGTACGCGCTGCGGTTTGCCGACCGCTTCGCCTAGCGCTAGGTTCCGAGCCCGCCACGGTCATAGGGCGTTGCGGGTCTCGGATTGGACGGCCTAAGGGCAGACCTTCCGGCCCTCTCGCCCCTCCGGGGGAGAGAGTTGGAGAGAGGGAGCCGGCCGCTACCCGTGGTTGGTGCGGCGTTGCGGTGACCGGCAGGGGGCCGGAGCTAGGGTCAGATCGCTTAGCGGGTGGTCAGGCGGCGGTAGAGGGCGGGCAGGCGGCGCGGCAGGGTCTCCAGGTTGCCCACCACCTCGTAGCCGAGGTCGCCGCACATGGTGCGCAGGTAGTCGTGGCCCTCTTTGTCGATGGACACGACGAACGGGGTGATGCCCTTGGCGCGCGCCTCGTTGAAGGCGGCCTTGGTGTCGTGCACTGCGTACTCGTTCTCGCCGTCGACCACCCGCTGCACCGGCCCGCCGTGGGGGCTATAGCTGGTCTCGCCGTAGTCCTTGTCCTGCGGACGGCCGTCGGTGAGCAGCAGCAGCAGCTTGGTCTCTGCCTGGGTGGCGGCCAGCTTATAGGCGGCGTGGCGCACAGCCGGGCCGATGCGCGTGCCCTGCAACGGCACGATGCTATCGATGCGGGCTTTCACCTGTGGCGAGGCGGTGTCGCCGGGCTCCTTCAGCACGTAGAACCGCACCTCGTTCCGGCCGGCGCTGGAGAAGCCGTAGATGCCATAGGGGTCGCCCAGCCGCTCCAGCGCTTCGATGAGCAGCACCAGGCTCTCCTTCTCCAGTTCAATAATGCGCTTGGTGGCAGGGTTGTTGGCCAACGCTGAGGGCAATGGGCCGGGCGTGTCCTGCAGGTAGCGGGCGGAGTAGTAGCGGATGTCTTCGTCCACCCGCTCGCCGGTGGAGAAGCTCATGTCGAGCAGCACCGACACCACCACGTTGCGCTGCACGTTGCGCCGCCGCCAGTAGATCTTGTCGCGCAGGCCGTTGCCGGACCGCTTGTCCACCACCGACTCGATGAGCGCGTCCAGGTCGAAGTCCTCGCCGTCCAGCAGGTGCTTCACGGGGGCCATGCCCTGGGGACGCAGCATCTCGAACTGGCGGCGCACCTGCAGCACCAGGCCGGGGTTCTCCTGCACCGTCCGTTGGTAGAACTCGCCGCGGCCCTCGGCCAGCGTGTGCTCGATCACGCGGCACCAGTGCGGCCGGAAGCCGTGCAGCCGGTAGTCCCACTCGTCGTAGAAATACTGGGTACCGGGATCATCCGTGATGCTCTCCATGACCGAGGGGGAGCGGCTACGGAGCGAGCGCAGGTCGGGGCCGCTCTGGTTCATGTCGGGCTTCCACAGTGGGGTCTCGTCCTTCACCTCGCCCTCCACCGCGTCCTCGGGGTTCTCCTTCAGCTCCGAGCGCTCCTGCATCTCCTGCGCCATCTGCTGGATGAGCCGCTGCACCTCATCGAACGCCTCGTCCGCGGCCTTCTGCTGCAGGTCCATCATGTTCTGCATCTGCTCGGGACGCGGCTCCTGGTGATGGTCCACGCTCTGGGGACTCTGGTAGGGCGCCTCCGGCTCGTCCCAGTTCACCATCTCGGGCGGCAGAATGCCCTCGCTCTCGGGCTGGTTGACGCGGGCAAACTCTCGCAGCAATTCCTGCTCGTCCTCATCAGACGGGTCGTAGACGCACGTGGCGGGGTCGACGTGCACCCACTCGGCGGCGGGCATGATGCTGAGCGGCAGGTTCGGCACCGCCCGCATCAAGATATACAGCCGGATGACAGCCTCCGCCGCATCCTCCACCGTGGCGGGCGTGCCGCGGGAGCCTTCCGCCAGCAGGCGCACCAGGCCGGCCGCCTGCCGCAGCCGCGCCGCGAACGACCGCGGCGCCCGCAGCGGCTGGCCCGGCGCAAGCGCAAAGCGGATGAGTTGCTCCACCAGGTACTCGCGCAATGGCAGCAGGTTCGCGTCGGCGCGGGTGGCCAGCGTGTGGCTCTGAATGTCGGCGTAGGTGGACCGGATGCCCCGGTATTCGCCGTACACCAGGGCGTCGATGCGGGCGTCTTCCGCCACGCTGAACAGGTCGCGCGCCAAGCGGTCGAACCGGAACAGCGCGAAATAGCGGTCGAGTTCGGTCGGAAACCCGTCTGGGGCGCGCTGACCGGTCGGGAGGCTGCCCCGGAGGGGCCGGAACACCGCGCCGGGGCGGTGGAACCCGAACCGGTAGGTGCCAAAGCTGAAGTGGCCGGTTTGGTGCGTCACCATCACCTTGTAGGCGCCGAAGTTGGCGTCCTTGGTGGGCAGCCGGTCCATGAGCGGGGCGGCAAACACGGCGGGCGTCGCCCAGTTGGCGCCTTCCTCGGCGGCCCATTGGCCCTGCACCGCCTGTCCGCCGGTGGCCACAATGTTCACCGTTTGGCCGGTGAGCGCCTGGCTGTAGAGGCGCAACACCTCCCGCACGTCGTCCAGCGCCACCGCCGGCGAGAGCCGCCGCACGTGTTCGAGCGAGGTGCGGGACTCCAGCGCGAAGAAGTTGATGGCCTCGTCCTCCTCGACCCCCGAGCCCAGCAGCTCGCGGCCGAGGTCCAGCCAAGCGGCAATGCCATCGTCGTCGAGGCGGGCGGACAGCAGTTCGGCGGCGCGCACCATGGCAAAGGCGCAGCGGGGCGAGGACTGCGCCAGCTCCGCAGCGTGTGCCAGCAGGCGCAGCCGGCGGGGTGGCTCGTCCACCCGCCGCCAGCCGATGGCCAGGTGCAGCAGGTTCATGGCAATGGTGGGTGTGGCGGCGACCAGCGGCTCGAAGCGGTCCAAGAACGCCGCGAGATCTGCCGAGGACACTCGCGAGAACATGTCGGCGCCGCACCACACCAGGGTCTCGATGGCCTGGGGGTGCATGGGAGCCGTGGTCTGTGCCACCCTCAGCAAGCGCCGCTGCAGGTCGGACGGCAGGCGTCCCCACTGGGTGAGCAGCGCACGCAACAGCACCGCCGCCTCCAGCGAAGCTTCGGGCCCGTGGCGCGCCAGTAGCCCCACCAGCCCCGACCGCACCACGCGGGTGGGACTTCCCTCCAGCCGGAGCGTCTCAGCCGCTACGTGGCCGCCGTCCGCGTAGCGCTGCGCCAGCCGCACCGCCCCGGCGCCCCACTCCAGCAGGCCGTGCGCACCAAATGCCGCCAGCGCCGCCTGCGAGTCCGCGCAATATGCCGGCAGGATGGCGGGAGCGAGTCCCGCTAAGTCGCGGCCGTGGCGCTCCCAGCGTGCCAACCCCTCGGGCGGCAACAGCGGGCCGAGCGCCACGCGGGCGGCCGCCAGAAGGGCTTGGGCCGATGCGTCCAACCTAGGCCTCGCGTCCGCCTGCGGCATTCCCTCTCCCTCGATGGGAGAGGGCCAGGGAGAGGGCGGAACCCGCCGTCCCACCACGCGTCACGGCGAACCGCAGTGCGCCAGCCAGCATGTCCGAAAGCTGCCTCGCCCTAAGCGAAAATGGCGCCGGACAGCTCGCGCAGCGTGCGCTGCATGTCGCTTTCGTCCGACAGCGCCGCCACGATGGCCACCTCGCACGCCCGCCGCGGTGGTATGCCCTGGCGGATGAGCCGGCCGGCATAGATGAGCAGGCGGGTGGAGACACCCTCCTGCAGGCCGTGCTCGGTGAGATTGCGCACCTTCTCGGCCAGCTTGGCCAGGTCCATGGCGGTGGTTGCGTCCACCCCACTCTCGTGGCCGATGACCTCGGCCTCCAGCTCGCGGGCGGGGTAGCCGAACTCCAGGGCGATGAAGCGCTGGCGGGTCGAGTGCTTGAGGTCTTTCAGCACGCTCTGATAGCCGGGGTTGTAGCTGATGACCAGCATGAAGCCATCGTCGGCGCTCAGCACCTGGCCCAGCTTCTCCAACGGCAGGATGCGGCGGTGGTCGGTGAGCGGGTGGATGAGCACCGTGGTGTCCTTGCGAGCCTCCACCACCTCGTCCAGGTAGCAGATGGCGCCGGCCCGCACCGATCGGGTCAGCGGGCCGTCCATCCAGCGGGTGGAGTCGCCCTCCAGCAGGTAGCGGCCCACCAGGTCGCTGGCGGTCAGGTCTTCGTGGCACGCCACGGTGATCAGCGGGCGCGGCCCCTCGTCGATGGTGCGGACGCCGCCCGGGCGGACCGTCGCCACGTTGCGCCGCAGCCGCCACGCCATGTGTTCGACAAACCGAGTCTTGCCGCAGCCCGTGGGGCCCTTCAGCAGCACCGGTATCCGCTCCTGGAACGCCGCCTCGAAGATGGTGATCTCGTCGTGCTGGGGCACATAATACGGCTCTTCGGTGGCGACGAACTCCTCCATGGCGAAGAGTTGGTTGGCGATGGCCTCGGACGGCATGGGTGGCTCCTGGGGTGGGTGCGGCACGCCGCTTCCCTGCGTTATGTCCACAGGTGGTGGGGGTTGCACCGATGATACCGCCAACCGCGGCGGCGTGCTAGCGACGGGCGTCGGCGAGGCGCCGTCCAAGGCCTGATTTCGGCGCTGTTTGACAGCCCTGCGCGCGAACGCCTACCGTGCGTGCAACGACATCTGGGGAGGTCAGCATGACCATCCAGTACGAGGTTCCGGTACGCACCTGCGGCTGTACCGGCTGCACTACGCAGGCGCTCAAGGCCGAGATGGTGTGCCTGGAGCATTGGGCCCAGTACCGCATCAACGCGCTGCTGGGCGAGACGCCGGCCGACCGGGAACGGCGTGAGGAAACCCGGCAGGAGCGCATCCGCCGCTTCAACGGCCACCTGTGACGGGAGCGAGGCATTCGGTCCATGCCGACCCACAAGAATCGTCGTTGCGAGACCGACCATGACCGGGGCTCACCAACACCGCTGAAAATGGTCAGCGCCAGCCGCTGGGGCCGACCGGTAGGGGCGATTCACGAATCGCCCGGCCGCGTTGCTCGTGATGCCCGTGGTCGTCCGAGCCTGCCGAACCCACATTTTCATCAGAGACCGACCATGACCCTGGCTCACCAACACCGATGAAAAGGCGGTGGCTGCACCGGCCGGCCCGCACGGAGTGCACTGTTGCCTGAGCCCCGTCGAAGGCATCGGTGTCGGCCCAAACCTCGTGACAGGCTATTTTTCATAGGAGGAGCCTTTTGGTGGGGGGAGCAGCGTGGGCACCAAGCTACGCGAGGCCCAGCACGCTCTCCAGGCCGACCACCAGTTCGTCGCGCCGCATCACCTCTTTGATGGCGATGAGGACGCCCGGCATGTAGCACTCGCGGCTGAGCGCGTTGTGGCGAATGTGGAGCGTCTGGCCCAGGGCGCCGAACACCACCTCCTGGTGGGCGAGGGCTCCCGGCAGCCGCATACTGTGCAGCACGATGCCGTCGAGCGATGCGGCGCGGGGGTGGCCCACCACTTCTTTCTTCACCTCAGGGTTGTCGAAGGGTCTCCCCCTCGCCTTGGCCATGAGTTGGGCGGTGGCGATGGCCGTGCCGGAGGGCGCGTCGGCCTTCTGGTCGTGGTGCATCTCGATGATCTCGGCGGCGTCGAAGTAGCGGGCGGCAATGGCCGCCAGGTGCATGCCCACCACGGCGCCCAGCGCGAAGTTGGCGGCGAACACCCCGCCCACGTGGTGCTGGGCGCATAGATTACGCAGTTCGGCCACGTCGGCGTCGGTGATGCCGGAGGTGCCGATGATTGGGCGGACCCCGGCGGCGATGGCGGTGCGGAGGGCGGGCATGGCCCAAGCCGCATTGGTGAAGTCCACCAGCACGTCGGGCGTCACCGTGTTGAGGAGGGTCTCCAGGTCGTGGACGACCGGAGCCTGGCGCCCACCTGCCAGGCTCAGGTGCGTCTCGGCCATGGAGTGCGAGACGGCGCCTATGAGCCGCAGGTCGCGGTCCCGCGAGACAGCGGTGATGACCTCCTGCGTCATCTTGCCGCTGGCGCCGGTGACCGCGACCGTTATGGGCATCTGGTTACATCGACATCCCGAGCGTGGTGCGCCCGTTCACCTGCCGCGGCTCCAGGAACTGGCCGGGGGTGCGGTTGACAAGCGGCCGCTGGAACAGCAGGTGCTTCATGCTGCGCACCTCGTGCTCGATGGTGAACAGGAACTGGCCGGTGCGCGGGTCGATGATGTCCTTGAACCGGAGTTGGTGGTTGGCCGGCGTCTCGGTGACCAAGCCGTGGTCGCTGAGCCACTTGTACACGCTGGAGAAGTTGTTGACGTAGATGGCGATGTGGTGACCGTCGTAATCGGGAATGGCGCCTTCGGTCTCCCGGTAGATGATCTCCTGGCGCCGTCCCACGCCGACGATGGCCGCCTTGCCGCCGCCGGCCTTGCTGACGCGGGTGGGGGCGCCAATCGCCTGCTGGTAGAAGCGCGCAATGCCATCAGCGGTGCCCACCGGCACGGTGAACTCCACATAAGGGATGCCGGTAACGATGCCGCCCCACCTGTTGGAGGGCTCGTAGCAGCGCAGCTCATTGCCCCACGGGCAGGTGACCTTCAGGTAGCCGGGCTTGTCCTCATAGCCGAACTTGGTGCCGGCCAGTTTGGGGGCCACAGCGTCCAGCCGCTGCTTCAGGGTGACGATGCTGGGCGTGACGATGCCGATGTGACCGCGCAGCACGTCCTGGCCGCGGGTGGGAACGTGGAACTGCTCCTCGCCCACGTTCACCCACATGTTCTCCAGGCCCACCATCATGTGGGGGTCGCGGGTGAAGCCCATGCCCACAAAGTAGAACAGGGTGCCGATCTGCTGGTCGGGGATGCGCACGTTCACGTGCTCCATCGCAACGATGTTGCCGATGTCCTCCGACTCGTACGTATCCTGCTTGGGGCGGTCGAGGGTCTTGGTGGCCATGACGTACTCCTCTCTGAATACACTGTGCACGACGGGTTCTGACGGCGATTGTGCGACGCGCGGCGTCGGGCAGTCAACCGGGTGCGGTTGCGACGGGTCGTGAAGCCTGCCGCGGGCAGGGTGCCGTCACTGACGCCGCTCGGGACCAAATCCCTTGAGCGTAGGTTAGGATCCCAAACGGCTCAAGGACCGAGGGCCGTGGGCGCAATGAATTGCGCCCCTACGTGGACCAAACGCGCGATGCCCTCGTAGGGGGCGGCATTCATGACGCCCGTCCACCGCTACCCACGCTGGAGCGTACGGCATCCATGCGGCCAAAATAGACGCTACCAACCACTGGGCCGAGCGCCAACGCCCTATGTTCACGTTTGGCCGCAGGTACCTGGCCGGCTAAAACGCACGGTAGCGGTTGGCGATGGGCATGCGGCGGTCGCGGCCGAAGGCGCGCGGCGTGATCTTGATGCCGGGGGCCGCCTGGCGGCGCTTGTACTCGTTCACGTCGATGAGGCGGATGACCCGCTGCACCGTCTCGGCGGGGAAGCCCATGAGCAGCAGTTCGTCGTAGCTGCGGTCTTCCTCCACGTACGCCTCGATGATCTGGTCCAGCAGGTCGTAGGGCGGCAGGCTGTCCTGGTCGGTCTGGTTGGGTCGCAGTTCGGCGCTGGGGGCCTTGGTGAACACGTCCTCGGGCACGGCCTGGCCGATGGCGCTGTTGCGGTAGCGGCACAACTCGTACACCAGCGTCTTGGGCACGTCTTTGATCACGGCGAAGCCGCCGGCCATGTCGCCGTACAGCGTGCTGTACCCCACCGCCGTCTCGCTCTTATTGCCGGTGGTCAGAATGAGCCACCCGAACTTGTTGGAAAGGGTCATCAGGTGCGTGCCGCGGATGCGGGCCTGCAGGTTCTCCTCCGCCACGTTGGGCGGCGCGCCCGCGAACACCGGGTCCAGCACGGCGAGGTAGGACGCAAACACGTCTTCAATGGGCACCACGTGGAAGGCGATGTCCAGCTTCTCGGCCAGCACGCGGGCGTCGATGATGCTGCCCTCCGACGAATAGCGCGAGGGCATGGCCACGCCGATCACGTTCTGCTTGCCCAGCGCGTCGACGGCCAGGCATGCCACCAGCGAGGAGTCGATGCCGCCGGACAGACCGAGCGCCACCTTGCTGAAGCCGGTCTTCTGCACGTAGTCGCGCAGGCCCAACACCAGGGCGTCGTACACGTCGCCGACGGGGTCGGGCGCCTGCCAGGGGCGGGCGGGCAGCGCCGGTTTGGCGGGGCGGGGGGCCCAGCCGGACACGAAGTGCTGCTGGGTCTCCTCGCTGCTGTGGTCGAGCAGGCGCTCCTTGCGGCGCAGCGGCAGGTGGACGCGGCGGCGGAACACGCCCTCCACATCCAGGTCGGCGATGAGGAGGTCTTCGCGGAAGCGGTTGCCGCGGGTCAGCACCTCGCCGTTCTCGTCCACGATGAAGCTGCCGCCGTCGAACACCAGCTCGTCTTGCCCGCCCACCAGGTTGACGCAGGCGATGATGACACCGTGGTCCGAGGCGCGGGTGCCCACCATGCGCTCGCGGGACTGCCACTTGTCGCGGTGGTAGGGCGAAGCGTTGATGTTGACGATGACCTCGGCCCCGGCCAGCGCCTGCAGGGCGGTGGGGCCGGTGGGGTACCACATGTCTTCGCACACATTCACGCCCAAGTGAATGCCGCCCACCTCGAATACCGGCGTCTCGCTGCCGGCCTGGAAGTGCCGGTTCTCGTCGAACACACCGTAGTTGGGCAGGTACTGCTTGTGGTACACGCCCACCAGACGGCCGTCGTGAATGACGGCGGCGCCGTTGTAGATGTCGGCGGCGCGGTCGATGAAGCCGACCACAGCGGTGATGCCGGTGCAGTGCGCCACGATCTGATGGAGGCGAACGAGGTTGTCGTTGACGAACTGGGGCTTGAGGAGTAGGTCCTCCACCGGGTAGCCGGGCAGCGCCATCTCAGGGAAAGCGACGAGATCCGCGCCGTGGGCGCGGGCATCATCGATGGCGCGCAGGATGCGGGTGGTATTGCCCTCCAGGTCGCCGACGGTGCTGTTCATCTGCGCGAGGGCAATGCGCAGGGTGCGAGGTTCAGTCACGGGCAGGCGGGCCCCCGATGGTTGGTGCGGAGTTGGCCCAGTATAGCACGAGCGTGTCTGAGGCACTGGTAGCGGCCGGGTTTGATAGCGGCGCGCTTTGGGTGTTGCCTGAGTCTGTCGAAGGCACCACCGAGGGTTGGGTAGAGCGGCGTCGATTGGCGCACGGCCGAGCCCTGCGGCGCTCGGCCGTGTCGCCGTCGCTTAGGTCTTTCACCAACGCCGATGCCCCTCCGACAGGCTCAGACAACGGCTAAGGCCACATTGGTTCGAGGGTGCCGAAGGCGCCCGATGCAGATCGCATCGGGCGCCTGGTGGCTCTGAGCTGGTGTACGCTGCTAGATCTTGGCGGAGGCATCCTCGAACCAGGCGCCCCAAACACCGCCGTACTCGGGCATGCCAGCGAACTCGATGGCCTGCTTGAAGTGCGGCAGGTCGAACTGGCTGCCGGAACTCTGGGCGAACTCCATCACCATTTCGCGCGGCACGAAGCCGTGGTCGGGGCCTGCCATGGTGTAGGCGTAGTAGTTCATCTCGGCCTGCCACTCCAGATGGATCATGTCGGTGACTGACTGCTCCATGTCCTTGCCGGCAGTGACGGCGCCGTGACCGAACAGCAGGGCGGCGCGGCCCGCTCCCAACACCTTGGCCAGCAGGGTGCCTTCCTCGTCGGTAGTCACGATCTTCTGCTTGGGGTAGACCGGCAGCGGGTCCATCACCAGGCTGTTGCCTTCGTTGCACATGGAGCGGATCTGCTTGCCGATGACGGACATGATGGTGGTGAAGCGGGGATGCACGTGGACAATCGACTGCACTTCTGGCCGGGCTTTGTAGATGCAGGAGTGAATCTTCACCTCGAAGCAGGGGACGATGTTGGGCCCCGCCTCCACCAGGTTGGCGTCGAGGTCGCACACCACCAGGTCTTCCGGCCGCATGCGTGCCAGGGTGTCCAGGCGGTAGCCGCGGCCCTTCACCACGAACTTGGTGGGGTCTTTGGGGTCGCGCATGCTGACGTGGCCGAGGGAGGCGCGCACGCCGGTGGCCAGGCCGAAGTCGACCAGCATGTGGGACCCGACCGCGACCTGGTAGCGGGTATCTGCGTACTTGGTGCTCATGAGGGCTCCTTCTGGGGAGATGATGTTCGGGCGGATTGTAGCAGACGCGGCGAATGGGCACACGCAACCCGTTCCGCAGCCATGGGCAAAACTAGCGAAAGTGTAACGACCGGCGTATTATTCCCAAACAACCATAGACCGTGGGTACGGTCGAAGTCTAAGAACAAGGAGATGCCTCTATGAGCTCGCTCCCGGTAGGTCGAGTTTTGCTCATCGGTGCGGCCCTCGCGTTGAGCGTGGCCTGCTCTGCGCCCTCGCAGGGTGGTGCTCCGGCTCCTGCGGCGGGGGATGGCAAGCCCAAGTCGGGTGGCATTCTGCGCATGGACATGGACCGCGAGGCGCAAAACTTCAACCCGATGTTGAAGGAGGGTGGTGTGCAGGAGGCCGCGCTCGGCGGCATCTACACCCCGCTGCTGCGTCTGGAGTTCAGCGAGGCGGTGGGCTACACCGGCACCAAGATTCTGCCGAACATGGCGGAGAGTTGGGAGGTGTCGCCCGATGCCGCCAGCTACACGTTCAAGTTGCGCAAAGACCTGAAGTGGCAGAACAAGCCCCCGGTCAACGGCCGGGCCATCACGTCCGAGGACATCAAGTACAACCTGCTCCGGTTCCGCGATGAGAAGGTCTCCATGGCCAAGTTCATCGTGGAAGACATTACGGACGTGCAGACGCCCGACCCGTACACCGTAAAGGTGACGATGCGGCAGCCGTTCGTGCCCTTCCTACCCTACATGGCGTGGGACAAGAGCCTGTTCCACCCCAAGGAGTTGGACGAGACCAACCAACTCGACACCAACCCGGTGGGCGCCGGCCCCTTCATGCTGGAGAGCTTCCAGGCGGGCAGCGTCACCAAGTTCAAGCGCAACCCCGACTTCTTCCTCAAGGACAAGGACGGTAAGTCGCTCCCCTACCTGGACGGGTACGAGGTCTACAAGATCATCGATCCCTCCACCGCAACAGCGGCCTTCATCTCCAAGCAGGTCGACCTGTGCGGGCAGTGTCCTCGCGGCGAGGGCCCAATGGTCGAACAGGTGCGGGCCAGCGCCCCCGACGCGAAGTGGTTCGCGGCGCCGGAAACTGGTGGCATCAGCGAGATTTATATCGCCAACAACAAGCCGCCGTTCAACGACGTGAAAGTGCGGCAGGCCCTCCGCATCGGCCTGGACGTCAATGGTATGATCGCAGCGCTCACCAAGGGCAAGGGGCGGCTGAACATGGCGGGCGTCAGCACCGGCTACACCGACTGGGCGCTGCCGGAGGCCGAGGTCAAGGCCTTCTATCCGTACGACCTTGTGAAGGCCAAGGACCTGCTGAAGCAGGCCGGCTATGGCGCCGAGGGCCCGAAGTTCACGCTATGGGTGGGCAACAACAGCCAGTCGGTGCTCACCTTCACCGAACTACTGGAGCGCCAACTGAAGGCCATCGGCTTCAGCGCCACCATCTCGGTGGTGGACTGGGCGGACATCATCACCAAGCGTCGGGCCAACGACTTCGTGATGTTCACCAGCGGCAAGTCGCAGGAGATCGACCCGGACGGCAACCTGGTGCCGGTGTACTCCACCAAGGGTGAGTTGAACTACAGCAAGATTGCCGATGCTGAGCTGGACCAGATGATGGCCAAGCAGCGGACGCTGCTCAACACGGCCGAGCGTAAGAAGCTGCTGCAGGACATCACCCGGCGTATCGCCGACCAGGCCTTCAGCCTGAACCCCGTCATGGACAACCGCCTCATCTACTGGCGTCCCTACGTGAAGGGCTACAATCCCCACTTCTATTGGGGCTTCGGCCAGAAGTTCACGGAGACTTGGCTGGACAAGTAGCCGGCGCGTCCGAGACTTGACGGGACGGGCGGCGCGAGCCGCCCGTCTTGCTGCCTGGTCGGGGGGGCGTGGTAGGTGGGCGGTGGTGCCGAAGCCTGGCCGCCGATCGGTCGCGCCACACATCCGACTGCCAGGTCGCCACGAGCGCTGATGCCCCGTCGACAGTGCTCAGGACAGGCTTCGACAGGCTCAGGCAACGGCTAACGCCTCGTCGTGAGAACCCCATCGGGTCCCGGCCTCGTCGCCTCGCGCCGCTATCTCGGTGGTCCGTTGCTCCGAATTGGTTGGCGTTTAGGTGGCCATGAAGTGTTGCCTGAGCCTGTCGAAGGCGCCGGCGCCGGTCTTGGCCTGCCTCACGGCCCGCTCCGGGCGAGCCGGGCCGCCTGCTCTCGGCTACACTGGTGCTCAGACTTCGCGCGGCCGCGCCGCCGTCCCGAGACGGGCAACGGCCCCGCATCCCAGGAGACACTCATGTTCACGCACATCGACCACGTGATGATCGCGGTTGCCGGCCTGCAGCAGGGCATGGACCACTTTGCGGCGATGGGGTTCAGCGTTGCTATGGGCGGCATGCACCCCGGCCGCGGCACCCACAACGCCATCGCCTTCAACCAGCTCGACTACATCGAACTGATCGCCATCCACAACCTGACGGAGCACCTGGCTGCGGTGGCGGGTGGCCGCGGCGGCGACGCCGGCCTGCCGGAGTTCATCGCAGCGGGCGGCGGTGTGCGCTACATCATCATCGGCAGCGACGACCTGACAGCGGACGTGGCCGCCATGCGCAGCCGCGGGGTGGACGTGAGCGACGCGCTCGACGGCAGCCGCACGACGCCGGCCGGCCAGACGCTGCGGTGGCGCAGCGCGAGCCTGGCGCCCGGTATCGATATGCCGGTGTTCTTCATCCAGCACCTCACCCCACTGGCAGAGCGGCAGGCCACCGTATCCAATGCCGCCCAGCACCCCAACGGTGTGCGCTACTTGGAGCGCGTGTACATCGCCGTGAAGGACATCAAGGCGTCGTCCGAACTGTATGCCAAGGTGCTGGGCATACCCGTGCCGCCGGTGCAGCGGGGCAACGTCATCAAGGCGGACATGGCGCCGTTCCAGATCGGCCCCAGCGGCATTGTGCCGGCACAGCCGATGGAACCCGGCCCGGCGCAGGAAGCGATGGACCGGCGCGGCCCTGGCCCCTTCCAGGTGCTGTATCGCACCGACACCATGGACGCGGCCGATCGCTGGATGGACGCGCACGGCGTACCGCCGCGCGCCCGCGGTGTGCGCAACACCGGCGAGCACGCCATGCTGGTGCCGCCCGACTATGCCGGTGGGGCGTATATCGGATTTGTGGGCATGCCCTCGGCGTAACCACCAGACCGCACGCGGGCATCGAGCGCAGCCACTGCTCAGCCCCAGGGACCTGAGCAGACGGGTACCGGCGGATGCTATGCTCAAACCAGCGAGGGTACCACGAAGCGTCAAGCCAGGAGGGCGTCATGCTCGGCGATTATGCGCTCGCACGAGAGCGGATTCACTAGGCCCAGAGATCATGGCCGGTAAGCCCGTTATCAAGGGAACGCGGGTGCCGGTGGAAAGGGTCCTCGCCATCTTGCGGTGACCTTGGACGCCTCAGATGTCCTAAGGGCGTTTCCGCACATTACCCCTGAAGATGTACGGGCCTGTCTGGAGTACGCTCAGCGCGAACTCGAGATGGCCCAGCGCAAGCGACGCATTAGGTCACCCCAGGCGGTAGGAGGTTCCTCGTCGACGAAAGCACAGACGTCGGCGTCGTCCACTTCCTTACCAGTCTCGGCCACGACACGACCTTCGTGCCACGGGACTACCGTGCCGACATGTCAGACGAACTCATATTGGCCACGGCGCTGGCTGAAGCCCGTACGCTGATCACCGATGACCGAGACTTTGGAACCTTGGTGACGGAGCGCTCAGTTAGGGTCCGCTGAACGCCTCTCGCTATCCGGCGCCATGCTATGCTCGAAGCCGTGAAGGTTGCGATAGTCCACGACTGGCTGAACCAGAACGGCGGCGCCGAGCGCGTGCTCGAGGAGCTGCACCGGCTGTTTCCCGACGCGCCTATCTTCACCAGCATCTATGTACCCGACCGCTTGCCCGACGCCTATCGGAGCTGGGACATTCGCACCAGCTTCATGCAGCGGCTGCCGTTGGTGCGGCGCCACCACCAGCCCTTCCTGCCGCTGTACCCCGCAGCGTTCCGGGCGTTCGACTTCTCCGGCTTCGACGTTATCCTGAGCAACAGCAGTGGCTTTTGCCATGGCGTGTTGGCGCCGCCCGGCACGGCGCACATCAACTATTGCCTCACGCCACCGCGCTTCCTGTGGGCGTCCGACAGCTACCTGCAGCGGGAGCAGATCGGCGGCGGCGCCAAGCGTTTGCTGGGGCCGTTGCTGGGCGTGCTGCGGCGGTGGGACGTGGCGTCGGTGGCCGGCGTCACGCAGTTCGTCGCCATCTCTGCGGCGGTGCGAGAGCGCATCCAGCGGCTGTACGGGCGTGACGCCAGTATCATCTACCCACCGGTCGATACCGGCCGCTTCCAGATGGCTTCGCAGGTGGGTGACTTCTACTTCATCGCAGGCAGGCATGTGCCGTACAAGCGCATGGACCTGGCGGTGCGGGCGTTCACGGCGTTGGGTCTGCCGCTGTGGGTGGCGGGCGACGGCCGCGACCGGGCTGCATTGGAGGCGATGGCGGGTCCCACCGTGCGCTTCCTGGGGCGAGTATCCGACGAGCGGCTGCGAGAACTGTACGCCACCTGCCGGGCGTTCCTGTTCCCCGGCGAGGAGGACTTCGGCATTGCACCGGTGGAGGCAATGGCGGCGGGCCGGCCGGTGATTGCGTATCGGGCCGGTGGCGCGCTGGACTATGTGGTGGAGGGTGTGACCGGAGCGTTTTTCGACCAGCAGACGCCGGAGGCCCTGATGGAGGTGGTGCTTCGCACCGATACGGCCAGTTTCGACCCCGCCGCCCTGCAGCAGTGCGCCCGCCGGTTCGACACCAGCGTGTTTGCCGAACAGATGGTGGCCCTGGTCAACCGGGTGGGCGCACGCACCGCCATCCACGCCCGCTGACGCTGTAATGCCCGCCCCGAACCCAGGCCGTTCCCAGCGGCGCACCCCGGGGGTGTGGAGCTACAAGCCGCGGCCTATCCCCAACACGCCGTCCCGACCGGCCAAGCGCCCGCCGGCTCCTCGGCCACGCCGCCCCCTGCTGGCCGACCTGGCCGCCTGGGTGGCTGCCACGGTAATTGCGGGCGCGCTGCTGATGCTGCTGGCGAGCCGTGACCTGCTGGTGGCGCTGCCGGTGTTGGGCGTCTACCTGGTGGTGTCGTGGTTGCTGTGGAGCACCCGGCGGGGATGAGCCGGCCGCCTCTGGACCCGCGAGCCACCGTGCAGGCCCTGAACCGCGCCTGGCGTGATCGAGACTGGCAGGCTGCCGTGTCGCTGCTGCATCCGAATGCGGTGTTTGTGGGGCCCGATGGCAATCGCACGGTGGGGGCGGAGGCGTGCGTGGCGAGCTACCGCGAGTTCGTGGAGCACGCGACTGTTGAGGAGTACGAAGTAACGGACCCGCAGGTGGACGTGATCGGCGAGGTGGCCGTGGTGCGGTACCGGTACGAAATCACCTACCGATGGCAGGGCAACGCCGTCATCGACAGCGGGCTCGATCTGTTTGTAGTGACGTTGGTGGACGGCCGGTGGCTGGTGACGTGGCGCATGCTGAGCGTGGACCCGCCATTGCCTTAGCCCTTGTTATTTGCGGGTGCAGCCCGCGCTCTGGCGCCGCCGCGATGAAGCATGCTGAATGCCGTGAGCCGGCCGCGCCACTCCGGTGGGCAGCAGAGCGCGACGAAGGGGCGTACGCAGTACGCCCCTTCGGGTGGTTCGGGCAGGTGGTGGTTAGAGGATGGACAGGTAGCGCTTGATCTCGTAGTCGCTGACCTGGGTGCTGTAGCTATTCCATTCCAACCGCTTGTTCTTGAGGAAGCTGTTGAATACGTGTTCGCCGAGTGCCTCGCGCACCAGTTCGCTCTTTTCCATTTCATCTAGTGCCTCAATGAGGCTGCCGGGCAGGGTGCGGATACCGGCTGCGAGACGGTCGCGCTCCGGCATGTCGAACACGTTGCTCTCGGTGGGGGTGGGCGGCTCCAGCTTGTTCTTGATGCCGTCGAGGCCGGCGGCCAGCATGACCGAGAAGGCCAGATAGGGATTGCACGCAGGATCGGGCACCCGGTACTCGATGCGGGTGGCCTCTTCCTTGGTCGGCTTGTACTCGGGGACGCGGATCATGTCGGAGCGGTTCTTGAGCGCCCAGCTCAGGTAGACCGGCGCCTCGTAGCCTGGCACCAGCCGTTTGTAGCTGTTCACCCACTGGTTGGTCACCGCCGTGATGGCCGGAGCGTGCTTGAGCAGGCCGGCGATGAAGTACAGCGCGGTGTCGGACAGGTGGTAGTAGCGGCCCTTGGGGTCATAGAAGGCGTTGCGGCCGCCCTTGAACAGGCTTTGGTGCACGTGCATGCCGCTGCCGTTCATGCCGGCGATGGGCTTGGGCATGAAGGTGGCGTAGACGCCCTGGCTCATGGCCACCTGCTTCACCACCAGGCGGTAGGTCATGGCGTTGTCGGCCATGGTCAGGGCGTCGGTGTAGCGCAGGTCGATCTCGTGCTGGCTGGCGGCCACCTCGTGGTGGCTGTACTCCACGCCGATGCCCATCTCCTCCAGCGACAGCACGGTCTCGCGGCGCAGGTCGCTGGCGAGGTCCAGAGGCGTCAGGTCGAAGTAGCCGCCGTTATCGATGGGCTTGGGCGCTTCGGAGTTCTCGAAGTAGAAGAACTCCAGTTCGGGGCCGACGTAATAGTGGAAGCCCATTTCGGCGGCCTTCTTCAGGTTGCGCTTCAGCACGTTGCGCGGGTCGCCCTCGAAGGGTGTGCCGTCCGGGTGCACGATATCGCAGAACATGCGCGCTACCGAGTGGCGGTCTTTGGGGCGCCAGGGCAACAGCACGAAAGTGCTCGGGTCGGGCAGCGCCAGCATGTCGCTCTCGTCGATCCGGGCAAAGCCTTCGATGGAGGATCCATCGAACCCCATCCCCTCGTTAAGGGCCGTCTCCAGCTCCTCAACGGTGATGGCAAAGCTCTTGAGCGAGCCCAGGATGTCGGTGAACCACAGTCGGATGAACTTCACGTCGAGTTCTTTGGCCCGACGGAGTACGTACTCCTTGTCTTCGCTGTCCAATTGACCCTCCTTGGCGCCGGCGGCGCGTATGCCGGAGCAGGTGCACGCGCCTGGCGGGTGTGATGATCCTACACTGAAGGCAGACAGAGGGCCCCGACCGGGGTCGGGGCCCTCCAGACCTCGTGATACGGCCTAGGCGTCGTAGTAGAGGGCGAACTCGTATGGATGCGGCCGCAGACGAACGGGGTCAACTTCCTTCTCGCGCTTGTAGGCGATGTAGAGGTTGATGAACTCTTCGCTGAACACCCCTCCCTTGGTCATGAAGGCGTGGTCGGCTTCCAGCGCCGCCAGCGAGGCGTCGAGGCTGCCCGGCACCTGCTTGATGCGGCGGGCTTGCGCCTTCGGCAGCTCGTAGATGTCGGTGTCCATGGGCTTCCCCGGGTCGATCTTGTTGGCGATGCCATCGAGACCGGCCATGAGGCAGGCCGAGAACGACAGGTACGGGTTGGCGGTCGGGTCGGGGCAGCGGAACTCGAGCCGCTTGGCCTTCGGGTCGTCGAAGTACATGGGGATGCGGATGGCCGCGCTGCGGTTGCGGGCCGAGTAGGCCAGGTTGACGGGGGCCTCGTAGCCGGGCACCAGACGGCGGTAGCTGTTGGTGGTGGGGGCGTTGATGGCCAGCAGCGCTGGGGCGTGCTTCAACAGGCCGCCGATGTACCACAGGGCCATCGGGCTGAGGCCGGCGTACCCGCCCTTCTCGTAGAACAGCGGGGTGCCGTCCTTCCACAGGCTCTGGTGGGTGTGCATACCGGTACCGTTGTCGCCGAAGAGCGGCTTGGGCATGAAGGTGACGCTGCGGCCGTTGGCGCGGGCAACGTTCTTCACGATGTACTTGTACATGAGGACCTTGTCGGCCATCGTGGTCAACGTGTCGAACCGCATGTCGATCTCGCACTGGCCGCCGGTCGCCACCTCGTGGTGGTGGGCCTCAATGGTGATGCCCGCGTCCATCAGCCGCAGCACCATCTCAGACCGCAGGTCCTGCAGCGTGTCGGTGGGGGCCACGGGGAAGTAGCCCTCCTTGTGCCGCGGCTTGTAGCCAAGGTTCGGGCCCTCTTCACGCCCGCTGTTCCAGATGCCCTCTTCGGAGTCCAAGAAGTAGTAGCTGGAGTGGGCGTTGGTGTCGAAGCGGACGTCGTCGAACACGAAGAACTCCAGCTCCGGCCCCCAGTAACTGGTGGTCGCGACGCCGGTGGTCTTCAGGTAGGCCTCGGCCTTCTGGGCGATGTAGCGGGGGTCGCGGTCGTACGAAGCGCCGCTGGGGTCCTTCACGTTGCAGGTCACGCTGATGGTGGGGACTGCGGTGAAGGGGTCCAGGAAGGCCGTCTTCGGGTCGGCCACCAGCAACATGTCGCTCTCGTGAATGTGTTGGAAGCCCCGAATGCTCGAGCCATCGAACCCGATGCCCTTCTCAAAGGAATCAGCGAGTTCGGAGATGGGGACGCTCAGGTGCTGCCAAGTGCCCGGGACATCGATGAACTTGATGTCGAGGAACTTGACGCCCTGCTGTTTGCAGAAGTCGATGACTTCCTTGGCAGTGGAAAAACCTGGTGATACAGCGGTTTCTGCCACGGTTTTGGCCCTCCTACGTCAGATTATGCACGGGTTGTGCGGTGTTCGGGCCGTTTCTATCGGCAAAAATGGCCCGGCAACGCTTGAACGAGACCATTGTGCCCCAGGTCGCGTTACTGTGGCGTTACCGCAATGTTACAGGTTTGTTACAGAAGGGCCCAGGCGCCCGAAAGTCTGCGTCCGCCAACAAGAAACGGCCCACAAAGGGCCGTGAATCGCGTGGGAGGGGCCACAATAGGCCCAATTCTTGCTTAAGGCTGTGAGGCGAGGGAGGGGCGGAACCGGTACCCCACGTTACGGACGGTATCGATGAACACGTGGTCGCCGGTCTCGATCTTGCTACGCAGGCGGCGGATGTGCACGTCGACGGTGCGGGCCCCGCCGAAGTAGTCGTAGCCCCACACGCGGTTCAGCAATATTTCGCGCGTGAACACCTTGTCCTGGTTCAGCGCCAGGAACCGCAGCAGCTCGTATTCCTTATAGGTGAGTTCCACCGGGGCGCCGCCCAGGTACACCTCGTAGCGGTTGGTGTCGATGGTCAGTTCGCCGCAGCAGAGCATGCCCTCCTCTTGCACCGGTGTCTTGCCGGCCCGCCACAGGGCCTGCCGCACCCGTGCCATCGCCTCGCTCGGCGAGAGGGGACGGGTGAGCAGGAAGTCGCTGAACCCGAGCGTGAAGTCGTGCCCTGCCAGTTGCTCCTCGCCCACCACCGCCAGCGCGGGCACACCACCACGCTCGATGCAGGTGCGCATCAGCTCCCGCAGCTCCTGCTGGTTGAGCACCGGGCGGCTGATGTCGATGAGCACCGCGTCGGGTCCGGCCGCATCGAAGGCGGCGATCGCGTCGTCGAACCCGCTGACGCAGGTTTGCTGCCAGCCCGCTTGCGCCAAGCCCTCGCCCAGGCGCTTGGAGTCCACGTCGTTGTTGCCCACCAGCAAGATGCTACTCATCGCCGCGCCGGGCGCCTGCCCGTCACAGCAGGCCGGCTTTGCTGTGGTCGCCCAGCACGAACTTGTAGGCGCGCGGCTTGTGCGTCACGGGGCCTATCTGCACACTGCGGCCGATGAGGCTGGCCTCGATGCGCTGGCCGCCGGCGTCGATGGTGCAGGCGTCCATGATGATGCTGTGCTCAATCTCGCTGTTCTGGATGACGCAGTCGTCGGCAATGGCCGTGAACGGGCCGACGTAGCAGTTTTCGATACGGGTGTTGCGGCCGATGATGACGGGGCCGCGGATGGTGGAGTTGCTGATCACCGCGCCTTCGCCGATGGCGACCCGGCCGTGCAGCACCGAAGTCTCGTCGACGGTGCCGTCGATGCTTGTTTCCAGCATCTCCAGCACCCAGCGGTTGGCCTCCAGCATGTCGTCCATCTTGCCGGTGTCGGTCCAGTAGCTGGTGAGGTGGCGGGCCTCCACCCGATAGCCATGCTCGATGAGGTATTGCAGCGCGTCGGTGATCTCCAGCTCTCCGCGGGGCGAAGGCTTCAAGTTCTCGACTGCCTCGAACACCTTGTTATCGAAGATATAGATGCCGATAACAGCGAGGTTCGTGGGTGGATTGGCCGGCTTCTCCATCAGGCGTGTCACCCGGCCCTGCTCCAGCACGGCGATGCCGAACTCGCGCGGGTTCGGCACCTCTTTCAGCACGATGAGCGAGTTCATGCCGCCCTGCTCGAAATCGCGCACGAACGAGACGATGCCGTCGCGGATCAGGTTGTCGCCCAGGAACATGACGAAGGGGTCGTCTTGGAGGAACGGGCGGGCAATGCGCACGGCGTGGGCGAGGCCCAGCGGCTGGTCCTGCTGGATGTAGGTGACGCGCGCCCCGAAGGCGGAGCCGTCACCTACGGCGGCACGCACCTGTTCGTGGGTGTCGCCCACCACAATGCCGATGTCAATGACGCCGGCCTCCACCAGGTCTTCGAGCACGTAGAACAGCACCGGCTTGTTGGCGATGGGCACCAACTGCTTGGCTCCGGTGAAGGTGAGGGGGCGTAGGCGCGTGCCTTTTCCGCCGCTGAGGACCAGACCCTTCATGTGTGCCCTAGGATGGCCGCCGGGGTGCCGCAGGCCGCTGAAATAAGACTCCCGCGCACGGTGGCGCGGGGCAAAATAACCACTTCTAAAGGGTTAAGTACGACGCCTCAGTATAAGAATCGCTTTTCGTTGATGTCAACGAAAAGCGTGAACTGGTAACTACTCAGAGTTCGGGTGGCGACTGCCTTCGGGCGCTGCAGGATGGACCCGTTCACATCGTATCCCCCCCCCCC